>Ga0265338_10007037_pt1 | contig 14113 bp, 12 predicted proteins | sample 42126metaG_FD_193579 | JGI IMG/M metagenome (GOLD analysis project Ga0265338, IMG submission 193579) | Rhizosphere microbial communities from Carex aquatilis grown in University of Washington, Seatle, WA, United States - 4-21-26 metaG | ecosystem: Host-associated > Plants > Roots > Rhizosphere... | reverse complement strand
TCCGCCTCGGTGCGGTCCCACCCCATCTTGTCCGCGACCTCGTCGATCCTCTCCGGACCGGGCTTCAGGGATTCGTAGAAGCCCAGGTAGCGCTGGATGGCGCTCTCCTGCTCGCGAAGGTAGACCTCCCAATCAAATTCGTTCCAGGCTAGATCCCCGTTCTCTTCCCACTCGTTCTCCGAGAGGTTGTCAGAATCGAAATCGCTCATCTGTTGCTGCCGACCGTCGCCCAGTTTGCTGGCCTAGGCAAATAAAATCCTCCCCGATTGCCTACCCCCAACGCCCCCAAGAGTTTGATGGTTGAACGGCCGGCCCGGCGCTGCGTAGGCTTCCCATCCCATGCCGGAGATCCACCACGAAGTCGCCTACTTCACGGGCCGCGTCCAGGGCGTCGGATTCCGGTACTCGGCATTGCAGGTGGCGAAGGAATTCGAGGTGTCGGGCTTCGTGCGCAACCTGGCGGACGGCAGGGTGCATTTGGAGGCCGAAGGGGCCCGCGACCAGGTCGAGGCGTTCCTCGCTGCGCTTGAGGAGAGGATGCACGGCTACGTGAGGAAGGTGGAACGCGTCTCGGGCGCCAGGGAGCCCCAGTTCCAGGGATTCTCAATCAGGTGACCGGCGCCGCCGACACGCCGCCCGCATGGCGGGTCTGGATCTCCGCGATGCGCATGCGCACGCTACCCGCCGCCGTTTCGCCCGTCGTCGTGGGCACGGCGCTCGCGATGCACGACCACCGCCCTCTTCCCGCGGCAGCCGGCCTCTGCCTCGCCTTCGCCGTCCTCGTGCAGATCGGGACCAACTTTGCGAATGACTACTATGACTTTGTCCACGGGGCGGACAACGAGACGCGCGTCGGGCCAAGGAGGGCGGTGGCCTCGGGCCTCGTCACCCCAGGGGCGATGCGGGCTGCGATGGTCGGCGTGTTCGCCGCGGCGTTCCTGGCGGGGCTGGGCCTCATCCACTGGGGCGGACCCTGGATGCTCGCCATCGGGCTAGGCAGCATTGCCTGCGGGGTGGCGTACACGGGCGGACCCTGGCCACTCGGCTACCACGGCTTCGGCGATCTCTTTGTCTTCATCTTCTTCGGGCTAGTCGCCGTCTGCGCGACGTACTTTGTGCAGGCCGGCCCCCTCTCGCTCCACTCGGTGCTCGCCGGCGCCGCCATGGGTGCCTTGTCGGCCAACATTCTACTGGTTAACAACTACCGGGACGCCGAGACGGACGCTGCGGCGCGCAAGCGAACCCTCGTGGTGCGGTTTGGAAAGCGCGCGGCAAGGATCCAGTTTGCAGCCTGCCTTGTGGTCGCCCTGGCCGTTCCCTTCGTCTTCTGGGCCACGGGCTACCGGGCATGGTGCCTATTGCCCGTCGCCCTTGCGCCCCTGGCATGGATGCACCTGCGCCGCCTGGTGCCGGGGGCATCCCCGGCCGACCTCGTAGCCCTCCTGGGGGACACGGCCAAGCTGACCGCGCTCTACGCGGGTCTGTTCGCAGCGGGCGTTCTCCTCTGAGAACCGGGCGGCCTCAAAGCTGGGCCGCGAGCTTTGTCTTCAGCGCCGCCTTCGGCAGGAGTCCCACGATCTGCTCGATCACCCGGCCGCCCTTGAAGATCAGCATCGTGGGGATGGCGCGAATCCCGTACTCGGCCGCGATCGCCTCGTTCTCGTCGATGTTCACCTTGGCGATCGAGATCTTGCCGTCGAATTCGGAGGCCAGTTCGTCGAGCACCGGGGCGATGGCCTTGCAGGGCCCGCACCAGGGCGCCCAGAAATCAACGAGCAGGGGCGTGGCGGACGTGGCGACGGCGTTCTTGAAGGTGTCGGTGGTGAGGGCGGTGATCTTGTCGGACATGGTGTTGGGAGTCAAATGATGCAGCGAAGGCGGCCAATTGCAAATGCGGGCGTCACCGCGGCGACGACTTCTTGATGATGTCCGCCAGCTCCACAGGGCGGATCTCGCCCAGGTGCTTTCCGCGCTTCTTGAGGACCTCGAAAGTCTTTACCACGGTCTCGGTCATGCGCTCGTGGGTCTCTGCGGACCCCCCAAAGATGGCAAACTGCTCGCCGGTCGTCACGCGCTTGTGCCCGTCGTCATTGTCCAGGCCAAGCCCAAGCAGGGCGGCGGGCCTACGAGTCGGTTTCTTCTTGGTCACAATTCCACCGTGGCCACGTCGGCCGCGGATTCAAGCGGGTTTTCGTCCGGGGTCGCCTCGCAGACGATGTCCGTGAACGCATCGTTCTGCCGCAGGCGCATCTTGCGCAGGCGGGTGAGCTCGAGCACCGCAAGGAAGGTGGCGACGAGCCGCCTCAGGGAGACCGCCGTGTCGAACAGCCGGGAGAAGACGAAGGTCTTCTCCGTGCGCATCCTCTCGAGCAGCCACTCCATCTGGTCGGCCACGGTCACGACCTCGTCGTGGATCTCGCCAACGACGAGCTTCTCGGCAAGCCGCCTAAGGACCAGGTTGAAGGTGTTCCAAAGCTCGATCCGGTTGACCCCCCTTAGCGGCCGGTCGAGGGAATCCGCGGGGCGGTGCGAGAGCTGGCGCTCCATCAGGTCGCGCTGCAGGCGCGCCATCTCCGACAGGCGCAGGGACGCATCCTTGAACTTCTTGTACTGGAGCAGCTGGTGGACGAGCTCCCAGCGCGGGTCCATCTCGTCCTCCCCCTCGGCGTTGGGGTCCACGGCATGCTGGCCCTTGGGCAGGAGCATCCGGCTCTTTATCTCCATTAGCGAAGCTGCCATGACGAAAAACTCCCCTGCTACTTCAAGGTCGAGCTGCTGCATCGAACGGAGCACCGCGACGTACTGTTTTGTCACCGACTCTATCGGTATGTCGTAGATATCAATCTCGTTCTTGCGTATGAGGAAGAGCAGCAGGTCGAGCGGTCCTTCAAAGACTTGCAGCTTGATGCGTAGGTCGGCTTCGGGGAGCACGGTTTTGAGTGTTGGAATGGCATCCCGCGGGAGGCGACCTTTTTCTCAGAATGAGGTGAACGATTGACAGGCCACGGTGTGACGCCTTGAAATCACCCTTTCGTGCACGGCGTATACCGTGCGTTTTTTAAATATATCACCACCCCCATGCCTGCAAAATCCAAGTCCAAGAAGGCCCGCGCTAAGCTCGCGGCTTCGCCCAGGAAATCAGCCTCCCTAAAGGCTCCGAAATACGTCTACACGTGGGGCGCGGGGAAGGCCGACGGGAACGGCGGGATGAAGCCCCTCCTCGGAGGCAAGGGAGCGAACCTGGCGGAAATGACCCGCATCGGCCTGCCGGTGCCCGCGGGTTTCACGATCACTACCGAGGTCTGCACCTACTTCTACGCCAACCGCCGCACCTACCCGAAGTCCCTCCAGGCCGAGATGGAAGCCGGCATGAAGAACGTCGAGAAGATCATGGGCTACAAGTTCGGCGATTCCGTCGGCTTCCCGCTCCTTGTCTCCGTGCGCTCCGGCGCCCGCGACTCGATGCCCGGCATGATGGACACGATCCTCAACCTGGGCCTAAACGACCAGACGGTCCTTTCCCTGGCCGCCGCCACCAAGAACGAGCGCTTCGCCTGGGACTGCTACCGCCGCTTCATCCAGATGTACGGGGACGTCGTCCTCGGGGTCCAGAAGAAGGAGGGCGAGGACCATGAGCCGTTCGAGACCGTGATCGAGGGCTACAAGCACGAGAAGTACCACACGAACATCGAGGACTCGAAGCTCACGGCCGCCGACCAGCAGGAGCTCGTCGTCCGCTTCAAGGCCCTCGTCCTCGAGCGCTCGGGCAAGGTGTTCCCGAACGACCCGTGGGACCAGCTGCGCGGCGCCGCCGGCGCCGTCTTCGGCTCCTGGATGAACGACCGCGCGATCGTCTACCGCCGCAAGTACAACATTCCCACCGAGTGGGGCACCGCCGTCAACGTGCAGGCCATGGTCTACGGAAACACCGGCGACACGTCGGGCTCCGGAGTCGCGTTCACGCGCAACCCGGCCAACGGCACGAACGAGTTCTACGGCGAGTTCCTGATCAACGCCCAGGGCGAGGACGTGGTCGCCGGGGTGCGCACGCCCGAGCCGGTCCTCAAGCTTAAGGACCAGATGCCCAAGTCCTATGCGGAGCTCCTCAGGGTGCGCTCGATCCTCGAGAAGCACTTCAAGGACGTCCAGGACATCGAATTCACGATCCAGGACGGGAAGCTGTACATGCTCCAGACCCGCAATGGGAAGCGCACGGCCATGGCTGCCCTCAAGTTCTCGATCGATATGGTCAAGGAGAAGCTGATCGACTGGAAGACCGCCATCCTTCGCAACCCCGCGGACCAGCTCGAGCAGCTCCTGGCGCCCGTCTTCGACCTAAACGAGGTCAAGAAGGCCAAGGTCATCGCGACGGGGCTGCCCGCGGGCCCCGGCGCCGCCACCGGCAAGATCTTCTTCAACGCCGACCGCGCTGTGGAAGCCGAGAAGAGGGGCGAGAAGGCCCTCCTCGTCCGCGTCGAGACCTCCCCCGAGGACCTTCGCGGCATGATCGCTGCCGAGGGCATCCTGACCGCGCGCGGCGGCGTCTCCTCGCACGCGGCGCTCGTCGCCCGCCAGATGGGCAAGGTCTGCGTCTGCGGCGCCGCGGCCCTCCACATCGACTACGACAAGAAAACCGTATCGGTGTCCGGCCAGACCTTCAACGAGGGGGACTTCCTCTCGATCGACGGAACCCTCGGCGTCGTCTACGCCGGCCAGATCAAGACGGCTCCCTCGGAGATCGTCGCGGGCCTCGTGAACAACGACAAGGCCGCCCAGGCCACGGAGAAGTTCAAGAACTACAGCCAGCTGATGAAGTGGTGCTCCCAGGCCACGAAGCTCTCGGTCCGCACCAACGCGGACACCCCTGAGCAGACGCAGAACGCCCTCGCGTTCGGCGCCGTCGGGATCGGGCTCACCCGCACCGAGCACATGTTCTTCGAGGGAAACCGCATCGACGCGATGCGCGAGATGATCCTCGCCGACACCGTGGCCGACCGCGAAACCGCCCTCGCGAAGCTCCTGCCCTACCAGCGGGCCGACTTCTACGGGATCTTCAAGGCCCTCAAGGGCCTCCCGGCGACGATCCGCTTCCTCGACCCGCCGCTCCACGAGTTCCTCCCGAACTCCGCCGAGTCGCAGGCCGACCTCGCCAAGAAGCTCAACATCCCGGCCGAGAAGATCACCAACCGGGTGCACGAGCTCCACGAGTTCAACCCGATGCTCGGCTTCCGCGGCTGTCGCCTCGGGATCAAGTACCCCGAGATTACCGCCATGCAGGCCCGCGCCGTCTTCGAGGCGGCCGCCGACGCCACCAAGGACGGCTTCAAGGCCAAGCCGGAGGTCATGATTCCCCTCGTCGGGTTCAAGCGCGAGCTGGACCTGCAGGTCGCCGTCGTCCACCAGGTGGCGAAGGCGGTCCAGGCCGAGAAGAAGATCAAGATCGCCTACTCGGTCGGGACGATGATCGAGATCCCGCGCGGCGCCCTCACCGCCGACGAGGTCGCCGAGACGGCGGAGTTCTTCAGCTTCGGAACGAACGACCTCACGCAGACCTGCCTCGGCATGTCGCGCGACGACTCGGGCTCGTTCCTCGGCGCCTACCAGGAGGCCGAGATATTCAAGAAGAACCCCTTCGCCTCGATCGACCAGACCGGTGTCGGCCAGCTGATGAAGATCGCGATCGAGAAGGGATCCAAGACGCGTCCCGGGATCAAGCTCGGCATCTGCGGCGAGCACGGCGGCGACCCCGACTCGGTGAAGTTCTGTCACCGCCTCGGTCTCTCCTACGTGTCCTGCAGCCCATACCGGGTTCCGGTGGCCCGTCTCGCCGCGGCGCAGGCCGCGGTCGTCGATCTCCAGGCCAAGAAGTAAGCCCTGTCAGGAGGAGTGACCGCCCAGCACGAAAGTCTCGGCGGTCTCTCCCCGCGGCAGTGGAAGTCAGGCGCCGCCGCCTGGCTCGGCTGGCTCTTTGACGGGCTGGAGCTGCACCTTTACACGCTGGTCGCGACGCCGCTCGTCCTGCACCTGCTCGGTGCGCACGGGAGCAGCGACCCGGCCGTTAAGCAGAAGAGCGCCTACATCCAGGCGGCGTTCCTTGTCGGCTGGGCGCTCGGGGGCGCCTTCTTCGGGCGCCTCGGGGACCGCATCGGACGCAGCCGCGCCCTCTCCCTTACAATCCTCACGTACGCCCTGTGCACGGGCCTGTGCGCGGCCGCCCAGACCTGGTGGCAGCTCATGCTGTTCCGCTTTCTCGCGGCCCTGGGGATCGGCGGGGAATGGGCGGTCGGCGCGGCGCTCCTTGCGGAGACGTGGCCGGCCGACTGGCGCCCCTGGCTGTCCGCGGTCCTCCAGACGGCCGTGAACCTCGGGATACTGGTCGCCGCGGGCCTGGTGACGCTCCTTTCATTCCTGCCCCACCCGCCCTCCGAGAGGTGGGTGTTCCTAATCGGGGTCGCCCCGGCGCTCATGGTGTTCTGGATCCGCGCGCAGGTGCCCGAGTCCGAGGCGTGGAGCAAGGCCGACACCGAGACCTCCGCAAGGCCCGGGCTGCGCGACCTGTTCCGGGGGAGCGTGGCCCCGATCACGCTCCACACGAGCGCCGTGTGCGCCCTGAGCCTCTCGGGGTGGTGGCTCTTCCAGTTCTGGCACCCGCAGCACCTTCGCCGGCTCCTTGAACTCTCCGGGGCCTCTCCGAGTGAGCAGACCCGCTCGGTCTCGGCGGCGTTCTTCCTCCTCAACGCCGTCGCGGTCGCGGGCAATTTCGCGGCGGGCTGGCTCGCGAGCTGTATAGGGAACAGGAGGGCCATGACCGTCATGTTCGCGGGCATGTTCCTTGCCATGGTGGGAGGGTTTGCCATCCCGAGGGGTTTCTCCGAGATGGCGTGGCTCTGGATGCCGCTCGTGGGGTTCTTCTCCGGCGTCTTCGGCCTGTTCACGATGTACCTCCCCCCGCTCTTTCCGACGCTCCTAAGGACGACGGGGGCCGGCTTCTGCTACAACATCGGTCGGATCGCCGCCGCCGCCGCCTCGCTCGTCTTCGGGTGGCTGGCCCCGGTCGGCGACTACCGGACGGCCCTCCTCGCGGCGAGCGGGCTCACCTTGGCGGCCACCCTGTGGACCCTGCGGCTCCCGGCCGACGCGGCGTAGGGCCTCCCCGCTCGCGGCTTGTCTTCGGGCAGCTCCCCCCGCTTTCTCTCTCAGCATGGGATCAGGAACGGCCCCGCACCGGCTTTTCATAGGCACCTACACCCGGGCGGCGAGCCGCGGGATCTACGCCGTCTCGCTTGACAGCGAGACCGGAGCCCTGGGCGCCCCGGAATTGACCGCCGCGGCCCCCAATCCCACCTTTGTCGCGCTGTCCCCCGACCGGCGCTTCCTTTACGCCGTCTGCGCGGGCGACGCATGGGCCTCGTCGTTTCGGGTCGAAGCGGCGACGGGACGCCTGTCCCCCGTCCAGCAAAGGGAGCCCGGCAGCGGTCCGACCCCCTGCCACATCGCCGTCGACTCCTCGGGGACGGTCGCCATCGCCGCCAACTATCACCTGGGCCTCGCGGCGGCCATCCCGCTTGGGCCAGACGGCGCCCTAGGGGAACCTAGGGTCGTGGCGCATTCCGGTTCTGGCCCGCACCCGAGCCGCCAGACACAGCCCCATGTCCACTCCACGAACTTCTCGCCCGATTCCAGGTTCGCGATCGTGTGCGACCTGGGTCTCGACCGAATCTACACCTACCGGGTCGACCGAACGGGCGTGTCGCTGGAGCCGGGCGACCCCCCTTTCGTGGAGACTGCGCCGGCCTCGGGCCCCCGACACATTGCCTTCGGGATCGGCGGCAGGCACGCCTATGCCATCAACGAGCTCGACAACACGGTGGTCGCCTACGACTACCTGCCGTCGAACGGGGGCCTGGTGCGCCTCCAGGCGGTTTCGCTGCTGCCGGCCTCCTACGCGGGCGAGGCGACCGCCGCCGAGGTCCGGGTGCACCCGAACGGGAGGTTCGTCTACGGCTCCTGCCGCGGCCCGGACACCCTCTCGGTGTTCTCCGTTCACGGCCCGACGGGGACCCTCACCCCCGTGGAAACCGTCCCCTGCGGCGGCCGCGGGCCAAGGAGCTTCTCGATCTCCCCGGACGGAAGGTGGCTCGTCTGTGCGCACCAGGACTCGGGAACGCTGTGCACCTTCGGGGTGGACCCGGAAACGGGCCGCCTGAAGGGGGTCGCGGGAACGGTCCCGGTGTCGATGCCCGTCTGCGTGGTGTTCCTGGACTGACGCCCGCGCCGCCCTAGGGAACCTTCAGCACCGTCTCGATGGCGCCCAGCACGCCCGCCTGGCTGAACGGCTTTTCCAGCAGGAAGTGGGCCCCGAAGTTCTTCGCGATCCTAAGGTACGAGTCGCGGGCAATGTGGCCCCCTCCCGACATCGCGATGATCTTGATCGCCGGGTACTTCTTACGGACCTCGGTGATGAACTCGAGCCCGTCCCTCTCCGGCATCAGCAGGTCCGTGATGATGACGTCGACCGGGTGGGCCGCCAGGAGCTTCGGAGCCTGGACCCCATCCTCCGCCGCCATGACGGCGTACCCGGCGGCCTCAAGCATCATGCAGAGCAGCTCCCGGATTCCGGGTTCGTCATCGACGACAAGGATCGAGCATGAAGAGGGCATTAGGTTGCCATATTCTTCGTTGAGGGTAGGTTCTGCTGCGCTCGTGGGCAAGCCCATGTGCTATAAATCCTCTCCCCGATCCCATAGATGGCCGATTTCCTCCCCACCCAGCCCAAGGCTCAGCGAGCGTTCCTGATCGGCGTCCAGACGCCGGAGATGCCCGAGGGCGAAGGCGAGGAGCTCCTGGCCGAGCTGACGGAGCTGGTCGAGAACCTCGACCTTTCGATCGTCAGGTCGGTTTCGGTCCGGCTTAGGTCCCCCTCCCCCGCACTCTTCCTCGGCAAGGGAAAGTCGGAGGAATTGGCCGCGATGGCGAAGGAGGACGGGGCCGAGGTCATCGTCTTCGACTCCGCGCTTTCCCCCGCCCAGCAGCGCAACTGGGAGGAGCTAGCGGGCATGGCGGTCATCGACCGCCAGGAGGTCATCCTCGAGGTGTTTGCCGACCGAGCCCACACGAGGGAAGCCGTCCTGCAGGTGGCCCTCGCCCGGATGGAGTACTCCCTTCCTCGCCTGACCCGGGCGTGGACCCACCTCTCAAGGCAGCGAGGCAAAGGCGCCATGGGCGGCGAGGGCGAGACGCAGCTGGAGCAGGACCGGCGCGTCGTCCGCAACCGGATCGCGCACCTGAAGGAGGAGATCGCCCAGGTCGTGCGCCAGCGCGGCGTCCAGCGGACCCGGCGGGTTCGGGTCCCGCTCCCCACGGCCTCCATTGTCGGCTATACGAACGCGGGCAAGTCGTCGCTTCTGAACACGCTGACGGGCTCCACCGTCCTGGCGGAGGACAAGCTTTTCGCGACCCTGGACCCCACGACCCGCCAGCTCCTCCTGCCCGGCAACCAGAAGCTCCTCCTCACGGACACCGTGGGGTTCATCCGCCGGCTGCCGCACGGGCTCGTGGAGGCGTTCAAGGCGACCCTCGAGGAGGTCCTGGTCGCCGACTTTCTGATCCACGTGGTGGACCTGACGAGTCCGCATTTCGAGAAGCACCGGGCCACGACGCTCAGCGTCATGGCCGAGCTCGGGGCCGGCGACAAGCCCGTCGTGAACGTCTTCAACAAGGTGGACCTTGCAGACGCGGTCGAGGTGCGGGCGGCCAGGCAGGCCGTGCCGGACGCGCTCTTCGTGAGCGCGAAGACCGGCGCCGGAATCGACCTCTTGATCGAGCGCTGCCGGGAGATGATCGCCCACAGCTTCGGGACGGTCACCCTCCTCGTGCCCCATGGGCGCTACGACATTGTCGCCAAGCTCCACGCGCTCGGGCACGTCCAGCACCAGGAGCACCGCGAGGACGGGGTCCTGATCGAAGGGCGCTTCCCGCCCTCGCAGGCAGGGCTCCTGGAGCCCTTCATTGCGAAGGTGAAGAAGCCGAGGAAGAAAATCAGGGCGTAAGAGGCGCCACGGACATCCCGTTCTGCAGGCCGTCTCCCGAGACGATCGAGCAGATCGAGATCTTCTCCTTCACGCTGAGCACCTTGATCTGGCCCTTCTCGGTGAAGGCGACATCCAGGGTCTCGCCCGTCGCCGGGTCGCGCAGCACCTCGGAGGTGCCCACCTTGAACGTCTGCCCGACCTCGACCCCCTCGCGCGTCCCGCGGTTGATGTAGACCTGCGGGACCTTCACGAGGATCACGTTGCCGCTCCAATGCAGGTTCGGGATCTGCGTCACGATGAAGGCGACGCCGTCGTCGATCGCCTTCTCCATCGCCGTGCCGACATTGGTCTTCTTGAACCCGCCCATGTCGCCGCTGAAATTCCTGTCCGTAAATCCGACCGAGAGGGCGCTGCTCTTGACCGAGCCGAGCACCTTCTTGGAGGCCACGACCTGCCCCGTCGTCGAGTCCACGACGTAGATCTCGGCGTTGATCTCCGCGGAGTCGCCGCCGCCGCCGAGCCGGATGCCCCCGAACGCGACGCCGCCGTGCTGGCCCGAGGTCGTCTGAAAATTGGTGATGACGCCTTTGACCAGCAGCTGGGCCGGCGTCATGTTGCCGGTCGTGGGGGCCTTGTCCCCACCGGCCACCCTCCCGCTCTTGGCAAAGTCCTGCTCCTTCATCGCCGCGTCGCGCATGTCCTGCTCGCCCAGCACGATGAATTTCCCGGTCTGCTGGAGGGAATCCGTCAGCATCTCCCCCCATGTGTCCGAGAGGTTGAACTGGCTGCCGCTGTAGCCGGCGTGGTTCTCAAACTTCGTGACCATGATGCTAAACCGAAGGCCCCCTTTTGAGGAGTCGGCGGGTGCGGACCCGTCGGCGCGAATCGACTGGGGAAGGGCGAGCGGGAGCAACAGGGCGATGATGGCGAGCTTCTTCATAGGGCCGGACCAGGTTGATGGCTTTCTAGGTTTTCGGTTTCCGGGTCTCGCATCCGCTGTGTAAGGATCCCGTGACCCTGCGCCAGATCGCGATTTTCCCGCTGGAGTCTTTCGGCGCCTAATTGTCCTAATTGTAAGGGGTTGGCAAGAAATACCCTATGGCGGGCCGTCAGGGCGCCTTTGGGGCCGCCTGCTCGCGCTCGAGCTTCCTGAGATCCGCCACACCCTGGGTCAATTCAGACTGGGTTTGTGAAAGCTGCGCCTGCACCTTTCCGATCGCGCGCTGCAGTTCCACGAGACGCGCCGATTCTAGCTTCAGGGCGGCCTCCACATCGGCGCGCTCGCTCGGGACGGCCGCGGCCGGCTCGCCGGCGCGAGGCGGGCCCGGCGGAGGGGCGTCCAGCAGATCCCGAAGCGAGGGCTCCACAAAATCTCTCCACGTCTTAGCCACCTTGCGCGCCTCCTCGGCGGTGACCTCGCCCCGATTCTCGCGCATCTTCATGCGAATTTCGTACATCGCCAAACGGACCTCGGCCAAGGCCTTCCCCGCCTCGCGGAATCCCTGTTGGTTGGCCGCAAGGGCCGCCTGGTTGTCGACGACTGCTTTCCGCAGATTCCCGAGCGTCACCTGCTCCTCGGCGACAATGCCCTGTTGCTGAGCCCGGATCTCTGCAGCGGTCGGTGCAGGAGGAGGAGGCCTCTGCGGGACTGGAAACCCGATCGGCCTTCTCCCAAGTGTATTGAGCGTGCCCTCGTAGACAAAGTGGGCGTCCGAGTGGTCGTAAAAGCGGTAAAAGGCTTCCTCCGAAACCCTGCCAGGATTGTCGAGGATCGGCCCGAATATGATGAGCAGATTGCCAACTGCGGTCGCTACCAGGGCAGAACCAACCAGTACCCTCCAGGGCCGGTTGAGGGGCGGCAGGTTGCCCCACCACCGCGCCATGAAAAGCACAAGCGCGGGAAGGATGGGTTGGTAGATCCTCGAGATCCAGGTGCCTCCCATCTGCCACGTGCCGTCTTGGCTTGGAGCCAGGTTGAGGAAAAGGAAGAGACCCAGGGCCGACACCAGCAATGCGACCTCAACAAGGTGGAATCGGATACGAGACGTGAGGGGGTTCGCGGCGAGGACAAACACGAAGAGCGCAGGGAGGAAAAGGAAGTTCGAGGAGAAGAACACATCCAGCCCGATATCCGCGGCATGGGCCAATTGGTGCAGCCATCCCGCCCAGCTGGCCGATTGGACGAATGAATCCAATGCCGATCGGAAGATTCCGGAGTTTGCGTTGAGCAGCGGTTGGCCAAAGACGTGCTTAAGCGCGAACAGCCAGCAGGCCTGCGGCGCCAGCTGGAGGACCACGGAGGACACGGCAGCCAAAAAACGCCTCCGCCAGCAGAGGGCGACCAGCGTCGCCGGCAGGAAGAACATGCCCAGATCGTACCCCAGGTAGCCCACGCCCATGGCAAGGGAGACCCATGCCACGCGCCAGGCACCCGTCGTCTCGACCATGCTCCAGACCCCAAGGAACAGCAGAAGGCTATCCGGCACAATGAGCGCGTGGGCATAGGGCATGCCGGCCCAGTAGGCCGCGCCCGGGTACAGGGCCAGGGCCCACGCGGCAAAGATGGCTCCCCTCTCACCCATCCGCAGACGGACCACCTCCAGGAACACGAGAAGTGCGGCGACGTTTAGGGCGATGGCGGCCATCGTCCCTCCTATCTCAAAACCGAATAACCGCATCAATGGCCACCCCAGCACCGGGAAGAGGATTCGGCGCAGAAAGATTGCATGGTCCCAGACCGCCTTTTCCCGGCCGTCTACGAAGTCGAAAAGGACCCGGTAATGCGGATGGTCCTGATTGTAAACGTAACCCGTATCCTTCGCCACCACCATGGGGGCACAGGTGTTGGCATAGGGCGCGAGGGTCCCCGTGTTGAGGTAAAGGCCAAGGAGAAACAGCGCGAGCGAGCCCGCGAGGTGCCAGCGCCAACGCGAGGGGGTTGCCGTCGCCTCCGGGGGCCTGCTGCCGGGCCGCCTTCCCAGAGCCAGCCAGATGCCTGCACACGCGAGGAATGCCAGCATCGCCGGCACTCCGATCGTCCGCCTGTAGAGGACGGGGACCGAGAGCCAATACGCGTGCCCGTTCGATCTCGGGTCGGTGTTGTCCCTGGCTGCGAAGATGATCCGCCCGGGCTCATGAGAGAAGCGCTCCCCGCCGGTCTGGGTGACCTCCTCCACCTTGTGGGTCCGTACCGAGTACCGGTGGCCGTCCTCGAAAAGGCTGACGCGGCTTCGCATGCTCGGCCACTGGTCGGGCTCGCTGCCATTGAAGGCGTAGACGTAGGCAAACGTGGCCTCCGTTGAATAGGGCCTTATCTGCCCGGTCGGGATGACCTCGATCCGCTCGGGAAGGATCTCGATGACGTAGTTCTGCAGGACGAGCAGGAACGAGGCAGCCGTGGCAAGCGCGAGGACCCAGCGCACGAGCCGGGACGCCCGGATCGCTGGCGCTGCACCTGCGGCACAGGAGCCCTCGGCGCTCATTGGCGGACCGCCACGCGGTAGAGCCCGGCCCCGTGGGAGGGTACGACCGGAGCAAATGCCGGCCCTACCTGGCCGAGATCCGTATGCTTCCAAATGTCGCGGATCCTTGCGCCGTCCTTGAAGCCGATCTCGGACAGGTCCACGGGCACGGGGCCGGGTGCCTCAGTCGCGTTGAAGACGGCGACATACCTGTCCGGGGATCCCGGTACGTCGGCTACCCACGCGATGCGGCCGCCGCGGTCGTAGAGCGGCCTGTTGTTCGAGCTGTGCTGGTTCACCGCCAACACCTCGTCGTTTGTCAGCAGGGACAGCGTAAAATCGTCCAGCTTCGCCAAGTCCCCGCCGAACATGAGGGGCGACCGGGCAATCGACCAGAGCGTCATGACGACCCGCTGCTCATCCGGGGTGAAGTGGGTCCTGCGCTTTCCGAGCTCGAGCACCCCGAGGGGAAGCATGTCGGCGTCCGGCCAGGCCCCGGGGGCCCGGTGGGGGTTCCAATTCTCCAAGCGGGCAAACTGCTCGTCGAGCGCCTTCCAGTTGTCCCAGAAGTCGTCGCTGATGCGCCACATATTGGCATGGCGGCCGACGTGCTCGGCGGCG
>Ga0265338_10007036_pt1 | contig 14113 bp, 15 predicted proteins | sample 42126metaG_FD_193579 | JGI IMG/M metagenome (GOLD analysis project Ga0265338, IMG submission 193579) | Rhizosphere microbial communities from Carex aquatilis grown in University of Washington, Seatle, WA, United States - 4-21-26 metaG | ecosystem: Host-associated > Plants > Roots > Rhizosphere... | reverse complement strand
CGAGGGCGGATTCGCGCCGAACCTTCAGTCGAACGAAGAGGCCATCCAGGTCATCCTGGAGGCCATCGACAAGGCCGGCTACAAGGCCGGCAAGGACGCCTGGATCGCCCTGGACGCCGCCTCCTCCAGCTTCTACAAGGGCGGAAAGTACGTCATGGAGGCCGAGGCCGTCAAGGAGAAGAGCGCGGCCGACATGGTGGAGTTCTACGCCAAGATGGTGGAGAAGTACCCCATCATCTCCCTCGAGGACGGGCTGGACGAGAACGACTGGGACGGTTGGAAGAAGCTCACCGACCGCTTGGCGGGCAAGATCCAGATCGTGGGTGACGACCTTTTCGTCACCAACACCCAGCGCCTCAAGACCGGCATCGAGAAGGGCATCGCCAACTCGATCCTCGTCAAGGTCAACCAGATCGGTTCCCTGACCGAGACGATGGAATGCATCGAGATGGCCAAGCAGGCAGGCTACACGGCGGTCATCTCCCACCGTTCCGGGGAAACCGAGGACTCGACCATCGCGGACATCGCGGTGGCCACCAACGCGGGGCAGATCAAGACCGGGTCGGCGTCCCGTACGGACCGCATCGCGAAGTACAACCAGCTCCTGCGCATCGAGGAGGAACTGGGCGAGGCGGCGGTGTTCCGCGGCCGGGAAACCTTCTACAACCTCTGATCGTGGTTTTTGGAAGCCCGGGCGCCCGAAAGGGCCCCGGGCTTCTTGTTTTTAAGGGGCCGGCTTGATACGTTGTGGGTTCCACGGCCGGACCAACTCAAGCGGGAAACCCTGATGCCCGAGCGGATCTACGATAACGTCACCCAGCTGATCGGACGGACCCCGCTGGTCCGCCTGAGGAGCCACGGCGTGCCCGGGGTCGAACTTTACGCCAAATTGGAATCCTTCAATCCCGGCGGGTCCGTGAAGGACCGGCCGGCCTTCCGGATGCTGTCCGAGGGGATCCGAAAGGGCGAGCTGACGGGGGACAAGGCCGTCCTGGACGCCACCAGCGGCAACACCGGCATCGCCTACGCCATGTTGGGGGCGGCCCTGGGCCGAAAGGTCGTCCTGGCCATCCCGGAGAATTGCAGCGAGGAACGAAAGCGAATCCTCCGCTCCTTCAACGCGGAGGTGCATTTCTCCAGTTCCATGGACGGTTCCGACGGCGCGATCCATTTGGCCCACAAGCTCAAGGCCGAGGATCCGGACCGGTACTACGTTCCCGACCAGTACAACAACCCCGAGAATCCCGAGGCCCATGCCCGAACCACCGCCGAGGAGATCTTCTCCCAGGTGGGGGACCGCCTCACCCATTTCGCCGCGGGCGTCGGCACCAGCGGCACCCTCATGGGGACCGGCCGCCGCCTGAAGATACTGGTCCCGGAGGTCCAGGTGGTCTGCTTCGAGCCCTCCGAGCCGTTCCACGGCCTGGAGGGTTTAAAGCACATGGCCTCCTCCATCCGTCCCGGGATCTACGACGAGAAGGCCTTTGACCGGAAAATCAGCGTGGACACCGACGCGGCCTACGATTGGGTGAAGCGCCTGGCCCGGGAGGAAGGCATCCTGGGGGGGTTGTCCTGCGGGGCCGCCATGGCGGGGGCTGTCCAACTAGCGAGGGAGATCAAGACCGGGTGCGTCGTAACGGTGTTCCCCGACTCGGGGGATAAATACCTCACCACTCGCGTTTGGGAATAACGTTATGCGGGACCTCCTCCAGTGACTCTCACAGGGCTTTCCCCCCTGTGTACCCCCCGCGAACGGCAGAGACTGGTTGAGCTGGACTGCTGTTAGCGCGAATTCACGGGTTGAAAGATAATTCGCCAAAGGAAATTGACATTGATCCGGTTCGAGAAGCAAGCCATGGGGAAGTTGGTCGAGATCGGGGAGAAGGGTTACCCCCACGAGGTCTGCGGTCTCATGTTCGGCAAGGACGGCTCGCCCCGGGTGGTCAGCGACGTCTACGAGTGCGGGAACCTCAATAAACTCAAGCCGGAAACACGCTACGACATGGACCCGAAGGACTACCTCAAGGGGGAAAAGGCGGCCCGGGACCGGGGCCTGGACGTGGTGGGGATCTTCCACACCCATCCCGACCACCCGGACCAGGCCTCCGAGACCGATCGGCAGGCCGCGTGGCCGGGTTTTTCCTATATCATCCTCTCCATCCAGAAGGGTAAGTTCGCCTCGATGAAATCCTGGGTTTTGAACGAAGGGACCTCTCAATTTGAAAACGAACCGGTTGCTTCCTAAACCCCTCGCGCTGATCCTGCTGGCGATCTGGCTCGGCTGGACGCCGGGGCAGGCTCCCGCTAAAAGCAGGATCCTGCCCCAGCCGACCACGGAACCCTTCATCACCCTGGTCCCGGGCAGTCCCCGGGTCTATGAGCAGGCCGCCTTTGTCGAGGAGGGGTATTGGCTGCGGGAAGAGTTGGACCCCGTCGGGCCCGAAAACCTGGGGAAAGGCGTCACCGCCATCCGGGTCAATGCCCCCCTCCGGAAGCTGTCCTATTGGATCCAGGAGAGCGTGGACGGGCTTTATATGTTCCGGACCCGTCGCCCCCTCTCCTTTTTGGGTCACATTACCGCCCATTTTGAACCTCCCCTGAAGGTCATCCAATTCCCCATGAAGGAAGGGGACACCTGGACCTATGACGGCAAGGCCGTCACCTGGATCAAGAACGCCAAGATCCATATCGATTTCGTGAACCGGGGCGTTAAGACCTACCGGGTGGGAAACCGGGTCATTCAGGCCTATCGCATCGACAGCAAGATCAAGTTCGGGAAGCTCCAGCCGTATTACCAAATCTCCTGGTATGGGAACAGCATTACCCCTCCATCCAAGTCCCTCAAGGTGAGTAAGAGGGTCCCCCTCGAACCCTTCGATATCACGACGATCCCCTCTCCCAGCGGATTCGTAGTGACCCCGTGACGTTGTGGATGTCCAGGTCCTTGGCTGCCGGTTTTTTCCAGGACCTACCGGATTGCCCTGGCCAATCCCGTTTTGGCGCTTTGGCCTTCCGGTCCCTGGTGGACACCGTCCTTCTCTACAACGCCCTCTCCCACGCTTCCACCTTGAAGTTGAACCCCTTGGTGCGGGCCGACCTCCTGTTTGGCTTCTTCTTCAGCTATGATCTCCTGCGCGAACGCGGGGATTGGCGCCCAAGGTCTTTGAAGGGCGCCTCATCCTGCCGGGATTGGGCGCTCGTGGTTGTCTCCTAAAATCTGCGTATGGCGGGTGGCCGATAGCGGATGGGACTGATTTGGTTTTAAGTTGTTCCTAACCGCCAACCGCTATCCGCAAACCGCGAATTCGGAGCTTGGCTTGAATTGGATCCTCCTTTCCCTTGGTTCCGGCGTCTTCAACGCCTTTTGGACCTCCGGCATCAAGAAAAAGGTCCAAGTGGAAGGCGCGGTGGTCTTCACCGCGAGCCTGCGTTGGGGAGTGGCCTTTCTCCTGGTCCCCTTCACTTGGTCCCAATGGCACGCCTTCTCCTGGAAATGGTGGGCCGCCGGGACCTTCAGCGGCATGCTGGAGAGCCTGAGCGTCTGGACACTGGCCCGGGGCGCCCGGCGGGACTATTACTCCACCTACGCGCTCTCCAACACCACGCCGTTCTTTACGGTCCTCGCGGCCGCCTGGCTCCTGGGTGAAACCTTGACGCTCCCGTTGGCCCTGGGGTCCTTGTTCGTGGTGGCGGGCGCGCTTTGGCTCTTTTGGCGCGGACATTGGTCCTGGTGGGGCTTCTGGACCGCGGTCATCGGCACGGGAAGCGGACTGGCCAGCAAGTGGGTGATCGCTGAAAGTGGTTGGGCGCCGCACGCCTGTTTCGCCTTTTTCGTGGGGGCCACCGCCTCGACGGTTTCCGGGTTTTGGACCGGGCAAATCCAGGCCTCCGGCCTCGCCCGCAACGTCCACCGAAACGCCCTTTTGATCCTTTTATCGGGGGTGGCCACCGTCTGTTATTACTCGGCCCTCAACCTGGCGCCTGTTGGCCGGGTGAGCGCCTTGGTGCGGATCAATATGGTTGTGGGCTTTTTATTGAGCATTTATCTCCTGGGCGAACGCGACCGGATCGCTTCCCGCGCCGTCGGGGCCCTGCTGATCCTGGCGGGACTGGTCCTGGTGGCAAGGATGTCTTGATATTCGTCCCGCTTGGCACCATGCTGTCCCCACCTGAAAACGGGGGTAAGGCATGAACAAGAAGATCGGCATATTGGGGACGGGCGACGTCGGGAAGGCGTTGGGAAACGCGTTCTTGAAGACCGGTCATAGCGTCCGCATGGGTTCCCGGTCGGCGACCAATGAGAAGGCGCTCGCCTGGGCTCATCAGGGCGGCCCGGAGGCCTCCGTGGGGACCTTCGCCGAGACCACCTTTTGGGCCGACGGCATTGTTCTGGCCACCTTGGGGATCGCCACCGAAGGCGTTCTCATGCAGGTCGGTTCGGTCGGTTTCGAGAATAAGGTGGTCCTGGACACGACGAACCCCCTCAAGTTCGATACGGGCAAACCGGAGCTGTACCTGGGCCACGATGATTCCCTCGGGGAGAGGGTCCAGGCCCTCCTTCCCAGGGCCCGGGTGGTGAAGGCGTTCAACACGGTGGGCAATGCCCACATGTACAAGCCGGATTTCCCGGGAGGTCCCCCCGACATGTTCATCGCGGGCAACGATGAGGAAGCCAAGAAGGAGACCGGGATCATGTTGAGGGAATTCGGTTGGGGCGTCGTGGACCTCGGGGGCATTGAGGCCAGCCGGTACCTGGAACCCATGTGCATGGCCTGGGTCCTGTACGGTACGAAAACCGGGGGTTGGAACCACGCCTTCAAGATGCTCCATAAGGACTAAAGCCCATGCAGGCCTCCCAGCCCGATTTCGAGAAGTACGTCTTCGTCTGCGTGAATGAGCGCCCGGCGGGGGAGCGGGTTTCCTGCGGGGGGACCCATTGCGGCAAGGAACTGGCCGAGAAGCTGAAGGAAGCCGTCAAGGCCGCCGGGGCCGCGGACCGGATCCGGGTCTCCAAGTCGAAGTGCCTGGATGTCTGCGAGGAAGGGGCCAATGTCCTCCTGTATCCCGACAATGTCTGGCTGAAGCGCGTTGAAATCCCCGATATCCCCGCCATCCTTGCCAAACTCGGAATTAAGCCTTAGATTGGTTTTGGCTTTGGGCGGTTGGACCTGTTGTTTTGGGCCGATTGCTCCATTGCTCGATTTTCTATTGCTCTGTTTTTGCGGAGCAAAAACATGGGGGTGAAAGGTCTCGACTGGGGATCTGAAGGTTAGGGAGCGTGCCGAGGCGCCAGAGCTTGTCAAACCTGGCAAACGGTTTAACTGCCGACAATCAGTTAGCTCTCGCCGCTTAATTGCGGTAAGCGTTTCGCCCTGGATGCCTAATAGGGGGATGGAACGTAAGCATTAGGCTGGTCCGGCTCAGGGTTGTTCCACCGATGGCTGGATGAGATCCAATGGGACTGGCTTTCCGGCGGCCGTTCGGGAGCGACCGGGGAGTGAGACACATTCTTGAACTACGCACGTAGCGCCCTTTCGGGAAGGTCTTTAGGACGTGGGTTCGAATCCCACCACCTCCACCAACCGAATCAAAAGGCGACCCCTCCACGGGTCGCCTTTTTTTATTCCCCCATGACCTTGATAAGGAGCCTCTTCTTCCGCTGGCCGTCGAACTCGGCGTAAAAAACCTGCTGCCAAGGGCCGAAATCGAGCTTGCCCTTCGTGACCGGAACGATGACCTCGTGGTGGACCAGCAGGCTCTTGAGGTGGGAATCGCCGTTGGTCTCGCCGGTGCGGTGGTGCCGGTAGTCCTGCCTGAAGGGCGCCAGCTTCTCGAGCCACTCATCGATGTCGGCGATCAGCCCGTCTTCGGCGTCGTTGACGTAGACCCCGGCGGTGATGTGCATGGCGGACACCAGGGCCATGCCCTCCTGGATGCCGCTTTTCGACACGGCCGCCTGGACTTCGCCGGTGATGTTGATGTATTCCCGGTGCTTTTTCGTCTGGAACCAATGGTATTCGGTGTGCGATTTCATGGATGCCCTCCGTTTCGCTTCCCATCATAATACCCGACATGAAACCCATCGCCCTTTCCAACATCCGGATCGAGACGCCCCGGTTGGTCCTGAGGGAATTCCACCCTTCGGACTGGAGGGACGTCAGCGCTTACTCCAAGCTCCGGCGGGTGGTCCGCTTCCTGCCTTGGGGCCCGGACAGCCCGAAGCAAACCAGGGATTTCCTCAGGGACATGGCCCGTGAACGTCGCCGAAAGGTCCGCCGGTCCTTTGAAATGGCGGTCGTCCTGAGGGAGACCGGGCGGGTCATCGGTGGGTGCGGCCTCCGGATCAAGAACGCGGCCCAGAGGGAATCGGACCTCGGGTACGTCCTCCATCCCCGTTATTGGAACCTGGGATACACCACCGAGGCCGCCCGGGCCATGGTCCGCTTCGGGTTCAAGACCCTGAAGCTCCACCGGATTTGGTCCACCCATGATCCCGGGAACGGCTCCTCGGGAAGGGTGATGAGGAAAATCGGGATGAGACAAGAGGGGTTTCTCCGCAAGGACATCCTCCAAAAGGGAAGGTGGAGGGATTCAGCTCTCTACGCCATCCTGGAAACGGATCGGCATTCACGATGAACGGACCACTTTCCAATATCCGGTTGGGGACGCCCCGGTTGGTCATCCGGGAATTCGTTCCCGGGGATTTGAAGGGCTTGCAGGATTACGCGGGCCGTCCGGAGGTCGTTCGTTTCCTCACCTGGGGACCCAATCGACCGGCCCAAACGAGGGGGTTCTTGGGGAACGTCGCCGTTCGACGCGAGATGCGGCCGCGCAATGATTTCGAATTGGCGGTGACCCACCGTGAGGAGGGCGGCTTGATCGGCCATTGCTGCCTTTGGCACAAGGACCGCGAGCAGGGTGAGGCGGAGATCGGGTATTGCCTGAACCCCCGGTACCGGGGTCTCGGCTTGGCCGAGGAGGCCGTCCGGCGTTTGACCCGTTTCGGTTTCACCGACCTCGGGTTGCACCGGATTTGGGCGACCTGCGACCCCCTGAACCTGCCTTCAAAAAGGCTCCTCAAACGGGTGGGTTTTCGTCGTGAAGGTTTCCTCAAGAAACATCTCTTGATCCACGGCCGTTGGAGGGACTCCTACCTCTATGCCATCCTGAAGGATGAGTGGAGGCGGGGGCGGTGAAGGGGCCATCCAACCGCCGTACAGCGGCCCAAGCCTCGGGGGATTTAAGGCGGTTGGCCAATCCCCGGAAGGCGAAGCTCCTCGCGGGTTTCTTCAAGACCGGACCCGGCCAATACGGGGCGGGGGACAAGTTCCTCGGCGTCATGGTGCCCCAGACGCGGACAGTGGCGAAGCGGCACCGCGACCTATCGCTCCCCGAGGTCTCGAAACTCCTCCGTTCCCCCTGGCATGAGGAGCGGCTTCTCGCCCTATTGATCCTGGTGGACCGGGCCGGACGGGCGGGAAGCGACCGGCCCACGGCGGAGTGCTACCGCTTTTATGTCCGACACATGAGATACATCAATAACTGGGACCTCGTGGACCTCACGGCACCCCAAATCATCGGCGCTTACCTCGCGGACAAGCCCAAGGGGATCCTCTTCCGTTGGGTCCGATCCAAACGGCTCTGGGACCGCCGGGTGGCGGTCTTGGCGACGTTCTGGTTCGTCCGCGAACGCCGGTTCACGGAAACGCTCCGACTGGCCCGGGTGTTGTTGCGGGACCGGGAGGACTTGATGCACAAGGCGGGGGGGTGGATGCTGAGGGAGGTAGGGAAACGGGATGAAAAGGCGCTTCGGCGTTTCCTGGACCAGAACGCGAGCCGGATGCCGAGGACGATGCTCCGCTACTCGTTGGAAAGGCTCAAACCCGGCGCCCGGAAACACTACCTGAGGCTGGATGCCTGAATGTCCGGTTTTGAGTATATTAACGGGAACAACGTCGTTCTAAAGGGGCCCCGATGAAGACCGTCATCCTCCTGTTCTTCTCCAACCTGTTCATGACCTTCGCCTGGTACGCCCACCTAAAGGACCTTCGGTCCAAGCCCCTCTGGATCGCCATCGGGGTGAGCTGGGGGATCGCCTTCTTCGAGTATTGCCTCCAGGTGCCGGCGAACCGGGCCGGTTACGGGATGTTCACCTTGCCCCAGCTGAAGGTGATCCAGGAGATCATCACCATGATCGTGTTCGCGGGGTTCGCCGTCTGGTATATGAAGCTCCCGTTAAACCTGAACTTCCTTTACGCGGGGCTCTGCCTGGTCCTGGCGGCTTACTTCATGTTCCGGGGAACGGTGACCCTATGAAGGAAGACCGGAATTTTCATGAGGAACAGGGGTTCGACATCCCCTGGTTGAAGTTTTTCCTGGTGATCATGGGGACCTTTTCCACCTGCGTCCTCGGCTATGGGATATACCAACAGTCGGTTGTGGGCCTGCCGTTCGGCAAACACCCGGGCCCCACATGGCTCTTGGGCTTGGTCTTTGGGATTCAACTCCTCCTTTTCGCGGGGATCTTTTCGATGCTCCATTGGATGAAACTCATCACGGAGATCCACGACGGCTATCTTTTCGTGACCTTCAAGCCCCTTTTGGATCGGGCCATCCCGATCCGGTCCATCCGGTCCGCCGAGCCACGCACTTACCGCCCGATCCGGGAATATGGGGGCTGGGGCGTCCGGATGGGGGGCCTCGGCAACGGAAAGGCCTACAACGCCCAGGGAAACCGGGGGGTCCAATTGGTCCTGGAAAACGGCGATAAACTCCTCATTGGTTCCCAGAAGCCCGAGGAACTGGCCCTCATCCTCAAGGGCTTCATGAACTGAGTCTATTTGGGCTGGTCTTGGGTTAGGCCGTGATTTTGTTTACGCTGACCACCGACAGCTGAAAGCTGACCGCCGCCTTCGGAGGTTTCTCGTGGTTCTCACCCCTTCCACCATGCTCAACTTGGGCTCTCCTGCCCCTGATTTCGCCTTGCCGGATGTCGCGACGGGCAAGACCATCCGACGGGACGACTTCAAGGACAAGACCGGCCTGTTGGTCATGTTCATCTGCCGCCATTGCCCTTATGTGGTGCACGTCCGGGAGGAATTGGCGCGGGTCGGACGGGACTACCGGGATAAGCCGATGGGCATCGTGGCCATCAGCTCGAACGACGCGGTCCACTATCCGGCGGACTCCCCGGAGAACTTGAAGGCCATGGCCCGGGAACAGGGGTTCCTGTTCCCGGTTTGTCACGACGAAAGCCAATCGGTGGCGAAGGCCTTTACCGCGGCCTGTACCCCGGACTTCTTCCTATATGACAACTCCCGAAAGCTTGTTTACCGGGGCCAACTGGACGACAGCCGTCCCAACAGCGGAAAGCCAGTGACTGGAAAGGACCTGAGGGCGGCGATGGAGGCTGTCCTCGCCGGCAAAACCATTCCGACAAACCAATGGCCCAGTACCGGTTGCAACATCAAATGGAAACCGGGTTTGGAACCGGTTTATTTTGGCGGTCAAGGTTGAATCGTGTTTGGCTCAGGGGATTCATGGTTTTAATGTATCTTTTGGCGGTTGGATACGTTCATTGGATCTTATTTGGCGTGATTTTGTCGGGGCAAACCCAAACCCCGGAATTGGTCCATAGGGGTTTTTGGATTTTATGCGCCCTATTGGGGTGGTTGTTCTTTTCAGGCAACAACCCCTTTTAAACCAAATGAAACCAAATAATGGGTTTTAACGTTTGGAAAGGCCATGGTTTAGGCTTAAAATCAAATAAGTCCTCGAAATGGTTGTTTCATCCGGCTGCCCCCGGGAGAAGCCTATGCCTTTCCCCATGAAAGACCTCCTCGACGATCTCCTCCTCAAGTCCATCAGCGACATGGGAGAGGGGGTCTTGGTATTTGATTTCCCGAAATTGATCTTCACCAACGAAGCTTTCCAGAAGCTCTCAGGATATTCCAACCAACAGCTTCTCGACCTCCCGGATTTCCTGAATCTCATCGCGGACGTGGATCGCCGACGGATCGGCGAACTGCTGGACCGTTTCCGGGCCGGGAACACCCCCCTGGACCACCTGGATTTCCACCTCCAAAAAAGAGCTGGGAAGGCCGTCCATGTGGAAGCCGTCTTCAGCCGTTGGGCCGAGGAAGGGGAGGGGCGCCTGATCGCCTTGGTGCGCGAGTTCAAACGCAGGAACGGGTCGGCTAAATTGGAGGACTTCACCCAGTACCTTTTTGAGAAGAACCCCAACCCGATGTTGGTTTACGACCTGGAAACCTTCGCCGTCCTGGCGGTCAACGAGGCCGTGTGCCGCAAATACGGCTATGAGGCCCAGAAGTTCAGGACCTTGACGGTCCAGGACTTCCACCCGGTCGAGGACCGAGAGAGGATGGCCGGTCATTTCATTTCCTTGAAGGGATTGCCGCCCGATCAGTCGGCCCGTTCGGTCTTGAGCCGGCACCTCATGGCGGACGGGACTGTGCTCGAAGTCGAAGTGGTCTCCCTGAACATCATTTACGAGGGGCGGCCCGCTCGGCTGTCGGTCATGCATGACTTGACCGAGCGCCGTAAGGCGGAGTCCGCCCTTGAGACGAGCGAACAGCGACTGAGGGCGATTTTCAACAGCGGGCCCCAGGGTATCCTGCTTTTGGACCTTGAAGGCCGACTCCTCTCGGTCAACCCACAGGCCGTCACGGCCAGCGCCACATTGTTCGGACATGAGCTCCATCCGGGCGATCGGCTGGAGGATTTCCTGAGCGAAGTCAATCTCGAGCCATTCCGCGTGAATTTCCAAAAGTCGCTGGCGGGTGAGTCCTTTCAGGTGGAAAGGCCGATTCCCCGTCCCGACGGGGGACAGGACTGGTATGAGATCCTGTACAGCCCTGTTTACGGTTCCCATGAAACGGTGACGGGCATCTGCATGACCACCCTGCCGATCTCAAAAAGGAAGTTCGCGGAGGCCGAATCCCGGGAAAACGAGGAGAAGTTCCGACACCTCTTCGATTACGCCAACGACGCCATCTACCTCTACGAGGTCAGCCCGGACGGCACCACCGGCCTTTACCTGGAGGTCAACCACGTGGCCTGCCAGCGGATGGGGTACAGCCGCGAGGACTTCCTCCGCATGAGCCCCCTGGACGTCCTGGAGCCCCGGCAACGGCGGGACATGCCGGCGATCTGGAAGAAGCTCCTCGACCAATCCCATATCACCTTTGAGCGGATCCAAGTCACCCGATCGGGCCTCAAGATCCCCGTTGAGATCTCGGCCCACACCTTCCCGTGGAAGGGGCGCCAGGTCGTCTTGGCGGTCTCCCGGGACCTCACCGAGCGCAAACGGGCCGAGGAGACCATCCGACGCCAGGCCTATTACGACCCCCTCACCAACCTGCCGAACCGCATGCTGTTCCGCGACCGGTTGGAACAGGCCATGACGCACGCCAAGCGCGGGGCCACGAACCTCGCGGTCATGATCATGGACCTGGACCGGTTCAAGAACATCAATGAGACCCTGGGCCACGGCACCGGGGACCGGTTGTTGGTGGGTGTGGCCGAGCGGCTCTTGACGGCCACCACCGAGGGGATGACCCTGGCCCGGCTGTCAGGCGACGAGTTCATCTTCCTGATCCCCCAAGCGGGGCTCGCCGATGAGGTTTACCAGCACGCGGTTCGGGTGATTGGGTCCCTCAAGGAGCCGTTCCACCTGGGCGAGCACGAGATCCATATGACCTGCAGCATCGGCATGGCGCTCTATCCGGGCGACGGCGAGGATCCCGAGACCCTCCTGAAGAACGCCGAGGCCGCCATGTACCGGGCCAAGGAACAGGGCCGCAACAACTACCAGCTCTACACCTCGGTGATGAACGCCAAGGCCTTCAAGCAGCTGCTCATGGAGAATTCCCTCCGGCGGGCCGTGGAGCGCAACGAGTTCATCGTTCACTTCCAGCCCCAGGTGGACCTGGAGACGCACCGGGTGTCCGGCGCGGAGGCCCTGGTACGCTGGTCCCACCCGGACTTAGGGCTGGTGTTCCCCTCGGAGTTCATCGGTTTGGCTGAGGAAACGGGCCTCATCCTGGCCATCGGCGAATGGGTGATGCGGGAGGCCTGCACCCTCAATAAGAAGTGGCAGGACAAGGGCCTGCCCATGATCCCGGTCTCGGTGAACCTGTCGGCCCGCCAATTCCAACAGAAGAACCTGGTGGGGCGGATCGAGGCGGTCCTGCGGGAAACCGGGGTGGACTCCCAATGGCTCGGCTTGGAAATCACCGAAAGCATCGCCCTGCGGGACGCCGACCTGTCCCTCACGGTGTTGAAGCAACTTCGGGGGATGGGGATCAAGCTGTCATTGGACGACTTCGGGACCGGTTACTCGTCCCTGTCCTACCTGAAGAAGTTCCCGATCCAGACCCTGAAGCTCGACCAGTCCTTCGTGCGGGACCTGACCACCGACGCCAACGACGCGGCGATCGCCACGGCCGTCCTGGCCCTGGCCAAGAGCCTGAAGCTGGCCGTGATCGCCGAGGGGGTGGAGACCGAGGGGCAACTGGAGTACCTGCGGACCCAAGGCTGCCGTTTCGCCCAGGGGTACCTGCTCAGCCACCCCCTGCCCGCGGACGACTTCGAGAGGTTCCTGGCCCAGCCGCAGGTGAAGTGGTGAAAAAAATAAACGGAGCCGTTGGCCGCTAGCCGTTTGCCGTTGGCTAAAGGCTTAAGAAAAAATAGGTATTTTCGAATTGGTTGTATTTTGGGTTTTGATGATGACCAACGGCTAGCTGCAAACGGCCAACGGCGTCAGTTGCCTTGCCGTTACCAACGGCCAGCGGCTAACGGCCAACGGCACTTTTAAAAACGCCTTTTCTGCCTGCTGCTCATGGCCCGGTCGATGTCACGGCTGGCTTCCTTCAACTTCAGGCTCTCCCGCTTGTCCCCGTGGGTCTTTCCCTTGGCCATGGCCAGCTGGATCTTGGCCATCCCCCTCGTGAAATACATCTTTAAGGGGATGAGGGTCAGCCCCTTCTCGCGGATCTTCGAGTCCAGTTTGCCGATCTCCTTTTTCTTCAAAAGGAGCTTACGCTTTCGGATGGGGTCCATATTGTAGATGTTGCCGTGGTCATAGGGCGCCACGTGCATGTTGTAGAGCCAAACCTCGCCCCGCTCGATGCGGGCGAAGGACTCGTGGAGTTGGGCCTTACCGGCCCGGATGGACTTCACCTCGGTGCCCTTCAGGACCAGGCCGACCTCGAAGCTCTCGAGGACGGCGTAGTCATGGTGGGCCTTCCGGTTGTACACCGAGGGGCTGTGGTCGGTCGTCATGGCGCTATTTTACCTAAGGGCGTTGGAACAAGGCACAAAATCAAAAGGTTTCACCACCACCCGTCAGACTACGTCTGAGGGCGTAAACGAGGTCACCAAGACCACCAAGTTTGATTCAAACAACAAACCCATTTGGTGAACTTGGCATTAATGACAGGGCTGTTCTTTTCTGGAATCCTTCAAGATCACCAAGTTGCTTGAGCTGTTTAAAGGCTGTTGAGATCTACTTGGTGACCTTGGTGATCTTGGTGGTGAAAGAGCCTATTGCCTATAGCTGTTTCAGGCCGAGGCGCTGGAGCACCCGGTCCACGGAGTCGATCCGCACCCTCATGGGGTCGCCCATCTTGATCTGGCCGCGCCGGCCCGAGAACCTCAAGTGGACCTCGTCGAACTGGTAGGGCCCCCCGGACAGCATCTCCATGGGGATGAAGCCCTCCACGCCCCAGGGGTCCAGTTCCACGAAACAGCCCTTGGCGGTCAGGTGGGTGACCCGGCCCTCGGCGGTCTCGCCGATCTTCTTTTCCATGAAACCCAATTGCTTGACCTTTTGGCCCTCCCGCTCGGCCTTCTCGGCCGCGCGTTCCTGAAGGCTGGTGTGCTTGCCCAGGGGCGCCAGGTCGTTGTCCCGGTGGCCGCCCGACTCGCCCAGGGCCAGTTTCAGCGCCCGGTGCACCACCACGTCGGGATACCGGCGGATGGGGGAGGTGAAGTGGCAGTAGGACTTGAGGCCCAGGCCGAAGTGGCCCGCGTTCCTCGTGGCGTAGACCGCCATGGTGAGGGACCGGAGCGTCAGGGTCGTGAGGGTGGCCTC
>Ga0265338_10007035_pt1 | contig 14115 bp, 13 predicted proteins | sample 42126metaG_FD_193579 | JGI IMG/M metagenome (GOLD analysis project Ga0265338, IMG submission 193579) | Rhizosphere microbial communities from Carex aquatilis grown in University of Washington, Seatle, WA, United States - 4-21-26 metaG | ecosystem: Host-associated > Plants > Roots > Rhizosphere... | reverse complement strand
CCCGCGGACCAGCCCGCTGCACGCCGGGGGCGAGCTCGGCCCGCTGGCGGCCGAGGCCGACCTGGTGGTGCTGGTCGGCTGCCGGTCACCGTGGTACCCGCCAAGCAGCAAGCCCGGCAACGCCACGGTGCTGGTCATCGACGAGGTGCCGCACCGGCCGCAGATGGCCTACCAGGTGCTCACCGCCGACCACTACGTCGGCGGCGCGGCCGGGCCGACGCTGCGGGCCATCACCAACGGGCTGCGGACGGCCAGCCTCGACCAGGCCGGGATCGAGGCCAGGCGGTCGGCGCTGTCCGAGTCCTACGCCGCCAGTGACGCCGCCCGGGTGTCGGCCGAGCAGAAGGCGCTCGCCTCCGCCGACGGCCCGGTCGACCCGGCCGCGGTGGCGGCGGCCCTGCGCGAGCTGATCGGCGACGACGCGCTGGTGGTGGACGAGACCATCACCCACAGCCGGGTCATCGCCAGGCACCTGATGGCCGCCGCCCCGGGCCGGTACAGCTACGTGCAGGGGGGTCTCGGGCAGGGCCTGGGGGTCGCACTCGGCGCCAAGCTGGCGGCGGGCGGCCGGCTGGTGGTGCAGACCGTGGGCGACGGGACCTGGCTGTACAACCCGGTGGTGGCCGGGCTGATGGCCTCGGCCCAGTACGGGCTGCCGCTGCTGGTCGTGATCTTCAACAACAAGCAGTACCGGTCGATGCGGTTCAACCTGACCCGGGCCTACCCGGAGGGCGCCTACGTGGCCGGGAAGAGCGGCTACGGCGTCGACCTGTCGGCCCAGCCCGACGCGGCCGCGGTGGCCGCGGCGGCCGGCGCGGCCGGGTTCACCGTAACCACCACCCCGGAGCTGGCGCCCGCCCTGGAGAAGGCGATCGCCGCCGTCCGGGCCGGCCAGGCCGCCGTTGTCAACGTCTACCTCACCCGCTAGCGCAAGGAGGGCAACCGATGCCTGAAGGAACGCCGAAGCCCGCCAAGGTCACCGTCAGCGCCGCCGACCTGCGGGCGCTGGTCTCCGGGATCTTCGCCGCGCGCGGCGCCAGCGAGGCCGACGCCGCCACCGTCGCCGACGCGCTGGTCTGGGCCAACCTGCGCGGCGTGGACTCGCACGGCGTCTCCCGGGTGCCGCGCTACCTGGAGCTGTTCGACAAGGGCGAGTCGGTGGCGGACGCCGCCGTCACCGTGCAGCGGCCACGCGCCGCCATCGCGGTGATCGACGCGCACGCCGCCCCCGGCCCGGTCGCGCTAACCCGCGCCGCCGCCGAGGCGGTCGAGGGCGCCCGGGCGGCCGGCATCGGCTGGGCCTCGGTCCGCGGCACCGTGCACACCGGCGCGATCGGCTACTACACCAGCCAGATCGCCGCGGCCGGGTTCGCCGCGGTCGGCGTGGTGGCGGGCGTGCCCAACATGGCCTACCCGGGCGCGGCCGGCCCCGCCGTGGCGACCAGCCCGCTGTCGGTCGCGGTGCCAGCCGGGCGGCACGAGCTGGTGCTGCTCGACATGGCCACCGCGGTGATGGCGCTCGGCCGGATCGCCCAGCTCAAGGCGGCCGGGAAAGAACTGCCGCCCGGGGTGGCGGTAACCGCCGACGGCCAGCCGACCACCGACCCGGCGCTGGCCAAGGTGCCGGTCCCGGTGGGCGGGGCCAAGGGCGCGGGCATGTCGCTGGTGTTCGAGATGCTGGCCAGCGGCCTGGTGGCGAACCCCATCGTGTCCGCCTACCACTCGGGCAGCAAGGAGGGCAGGCGGCACCGGCAGAACGCGTTCCTGCTCGCGGTCGACATCTCCGCGTTCCTGCCGCTGGCGGAGTTCACCGCGGCCGTCGACGCCACCGTGGACGCCATCAAGTCGCTGCCCGCCGCCGACGGTGCCGCCGACGGTGCGGCCGCGATCCTGGTGCCAGGCGAGCGCGGCCGCCGCAGCCAGGCCGAGCGCGCGGCGCACGGCATCCCGCTCGGCGCCAAGCCCTGGCGCGAGCTGACCGAGATCGCGACCGCCCTGGACGTGCCGGTTCCGGCGCCGCTCGGCTAGTGACCGGCTGACCCTCGGCCGGTCACTAGCCGAGGGTCAGCCGAGGCCGGGTCAGCCGAGGCCGGGTCAGCCGAGGCCGGGTCAGCCGAGGCCGGGTCAGCCGAGGCCGGTGAACATCTCGGCGTAGTACAGGCCCGCCGTCTCCGAGGAGAGCATCCGGTCAAGCCGGGCCCGCATGATCCGCTCGCGGAAGGTGCCGCCGCCGCCGACCGGGGCGCCGGAGGCGCCGTGCATCATGTCGGCCAGCCAGTTGGAGTACTCCTGGTACCGCCAGGTCCGCGCCAGGCAGGTGGCCGAGTAGCCCTGCAGGCCGGCCTCGTCGCCGCTGGCGGTGAAGTCGCGGACGGCGGAGGCGAAGGTCTCGGAGTCGAACAGGGCGAGGTTCATGCCCTTAGCGCCCATCGGCGGGATGATGTGCGCGGCGTCGCCCTGCAGGTACAGCCGGCCGTAGCTCATCGGCTCGCGGATCGAGCTGCGCAGCGGGAAGATCTCAGTGCCGGTGATCGGGCCGTCCGGCAGGTCCGGCCGGTGCAGCCGGTGCTTGATCTCGGCCCAGATCCGGTCGTGCGGCCACTGCGCCAGGGTGTCCCCGGCCGGCACGTGCAGGTAGAACCGGCTGGCCCGGGGACCCCGGGCGAACTGGGCGGCGTAGCCCCGCTCGCCCACCGTCATCAGCGCCTGCTTCGGCGCCAGCGCGTCGGCCAGCACGGTCAGCCACCAGATGCCGTAGTCATAGGTGTGCACCTGGCCGTACCCGGCCGGGATACTGGCCGCGCTGACCCCGCGGTCGCCGTCGCAGCCGGCCACGAAGTCGCACTCGATCTCCCGCGGCTGCCCGTCCGCGCCGGTGTAGCTCACCACCGGGCGCTTGCCGTCGAGGTCCTGCAGGGTGACATCGCTCACCTCGAACCGCAGGTCCCCGCCGTCGTCGAGCAGCGCCGCGATGAGGCCGCGGACCAGGGCCTGCTGCGGGATCGCCTTGCCCGCCCCCTCCAGGTCGGGCAGGTCCTCGGCCAGCAGGTGCGACTCGCCGTCGATCCGGACCTCAAGGTAGTGATTGGCCGGGAACCCGTGCAGCACGTGGCCTAGCCCCCACTGCTCGAACATGCGCACCGCGCGGTACTCGACCAGCCCCGCGCGCTGGCGTTCCTCGACGTAGGAGCGCGACCGCCGTTCCAGGACAATGCTGTCGATCCCGCACGACCGCAGCAGCAGCGCTGTGGTCAGGCCGGACACTCCGCCGCCGATGATCGCGACGGTCGTGGACTCATCCAGAGCCATACCCGGCACCTACCCCATCCTCCTAGAGAACCGGCAAAATCCCTTCAATGATGTCATCAGCCATGGCACGGCCACGCCGGTGCCACCGAATCGCAACTCATTAGCGTTCAGCTAAGAGTTCGCATCAGGGACCACACCGGTTACCGTCCAATGTGCGGCGCAAGTGTGGAAGTCTGTTACCTCGCCAGTTAAGGGCGTTAGTGATAGCAATTGTCACGGTCACGGTCACGTTACGCGATCGGTTAATGGAGGAATATTCAGCATGACGCGCACATGGAAGCGCTTGGCGGCACCCGCGGCGGCCCTCACCGCCGCGGCTCTGCTTGCCGCCTGTTCCTCGAGCAGCAGCTCGAGCAGCTCCACCGCCTCCAGCAGCAGTGCATCCTCGAGCAGCGCCGCTTCGGGAAGCGCCTCATCCACCGCCTCGGCCGCCACCAGCGGCGTCGCGGCGGCCCAGGCACAGGTGAGCAAGTTCGAGGCAGCCCCGGACCACACGGTGCCGACCACCCCGGTCACCGGCGTGTCCGCGCTCAAGGGCAAGACTGTCTACTACGTCCCGCTGCTGCAGAACATTTCCGGCTTCGTGCTCACCGCCGCGGCGCTCAAGACCGCGCTCGGCAAGGTGGGCGTGAAGCTCCAGGTCTGCAACGGCGAGGCGCAGCCGAGCGCGGTCGCCGCCTGTGTCCAGCAGGCGACCGGTGCCAGCGCGGGCGGCATCATCCTCGACTCGATCCCCTACGGCATGGCGGCCAACGCGATCAACGCCGCCAACGCCAAGGGCATCCCGGTCATCGTTTCCGACCAGTACCCGCCGACGGCTAACGCCAAGAGCACCGACAAGCTCGACTACGCGGTCGGCGCGCCCAACCAGCCGACCGACATCGCGTACTGGACGATCGCCAACTCCGGCGGCAACGCCAGCACGATCATCGCCGAGAACGCCGACTCCCCCTCGTCGGTCCAGTACGTCACCAACTCGCTGGCGGTCTACAAGCAGTACTGCCCGTCCTGCAAGGTGACGGTCAAGCAGATCCAGGAGGCGGCGGCCTCCCAGATGGCCTCCGACACCAGCTCGTTCCTGCTGGCCGACCCGAGCGCGACGTACTACTACACCGAGTTCGAGGACAGCCTGCAGCCCGCGCTGCAGGGCATCCAGTCCTCCAACAAGTCCAGCGTCAGCCTGTCGGTGGCGGGCGGCTCGGTGTTCGGCCTCGGCCTGCTGGCCAAGGGGACCGGCCCGGTCCGGGCGGTGGTAGCGGTCGACCAGACCTACGCCGGCTGGGCGCTCGCCGACCAGATCCTGCGGATGGGCACCAAGGCCGCCCCGGTCGACGTGAACTACCCGACCCGGCTGTTCACCAAGGACAACATCGGCTCGATCCAGGTGAGCCCGGCGGCCGAGGCGGCCGGCTCCTGGTTCGGCAGCACCGCCTACCAGGCGCAGTTCGCGAAGCTCTGGGGCGTCTGACACCCCAGGCCTAGCAGGGGCGGGCCCGACGGCGCGGCACGGAGCTGAGCCGTGCCGCCGGGCCCGCCGCCCGCGTTAGCTTTGCTGACGGATTTTTGCGACTCCTGTGACCTTTTGCCACAGACCAGCATATTGTTGTAACCCGCGACGAGGCCGTCTTGCGGCGAGAGGGTAACGGCCCCGCTTCTTCGCGCAAACTTTCTAAGTTCCCGGAGCGATCTGTGAAGTTGTTCCGCGCACGCGCGTCCGCAGTGGTCACCGCTGTCCTCCTGGGGGTCGCCGCGGCCGGCTGCTCCGCCAGCGGCAGCGCCACCGCCTCCAGCGGCAGCATGCCGATCGTCCAGGGCCTGGAGACCAGGAACCTGACGGTGTACGACTTCCCGGCCATCGACTCGGTCGGCCTCTTCATCGCCGAGAGCCAGGGCCTGTTCGCCAGGGAAGGGCTGCACGTCACCGTCGTCCCCGACTTCATCAGCAGCCAGGACGCGGTGAACCAGGTCGAGGCGGGCAAGGGCCAGATCGCCAGCCCTGACTGGGTGACCACGATGAACGACTTCGCCGGGGCCGACCCCAACCTCGAAGTCATCAGCGAGGGCTCGGTGCTGCAGCCGAACGTGCTCACCCTGATGGCCGCCCCGGGTTCCAAGATCAAGAGCCTCAGCCAGCTCAAGGGCGCGGCCATCCCGGTCTCCGGCATCCACGACATCGCCAACCTGCTCATTGACTCGCTGCTGGCGGACAACAACATCCCGGTCGACTCGGTGCACTACGTGCCGAAGATCCCGCTGCCCGGGGTGCCCGCGATGATCGCCAAGGGCGTGTTCAAGACCGGGCCGGTCCCCGAGCCGTTCGTCAGCCAGGGGGAGCAGGAGTTCGGCGACACCGTGCTGGCCGACATGGACCAGGGCGCGATGAGCAACTTCCCCATCCAGGGGTACGTGACCACCAAGGAGTGGGCGCAGCAGAACCCGAACACGCTGAAGGCGTTCGTCACCGCGCTCGACGAGGGCCAGCAGATCGCCGACACCGACCGCGGGGCGGTGGAGAAGGCCCTCGGCGGCAAGCCGCTGACGATCCCCGCGGCCGCCGCGGCGGTGCTGTCGCTGCCGAACTTCCCGGCCGGGGTCGACCCGACCCGGATCCAGCGGGTGATGACCAACATGATCCAGTTCGGCTTCTTCACCGGCAAGCAGCTAGCGGCGGCCAAGGCGTTCCAGGCTAGTAGCGTCGTCTACCCGGAGAACATCGCCAACGCCAACGGCGTGAGCAACCTGCTGGCAGGCTGACCGCACGCGCTGGCGCGCGGCAACGGCCGGCCCCGGCGGGATTGCCCGCCAGGGTCGGCCGTTGCCCGTATTGCCCTGGTTAACAGCCTGGTGTCGCGGAACGTAAGATAGCTGCACGCCCGGAGTGAACTCATTAGGGAAGCCGTCACATGGACCAGCTAACGATCATGCGCAGCTTCGTCGGGGTGACCAAGTCCCGTAGCTTCAGCCAGGCGGCACGCCAGCTCGGCATCTCCGGCTCGCTGGTGTCCAGGCACGTGGCCGAGCTGGAACGCGCCCTCGGGGTGCACCTGGTCAACCGGACCGCGCGGACCATCAGCCTGACCGAGGCGGGCAGCCGGTACGCCGACTTCGCCACCCGGATCATCGACGAGATCGACCGGGAAGAGGCGCAGCTGCGCGGCCTGCGCGACAAGCCCGAGGGACAGCTCTCGGTCATCAGCCCCAAGTGGATCGGCAGCAACGACGTCGGCGACGCGATCGTCGCGTTCTCAGTCAAGTACCCCAAGATCCACATCCGGTTCGAGGTCGGCGGCATGTCCGAGCGGTCGTATGAGTTCCTCGACCAGGGCTTCGACGTGGCGTTCCACACCCGGCACGTGCGGGACTGCAACCTGATGCTGCGCAAGATCGCCGACCTGCCGTTCGCGCTGTGCGCCGGGCCGGCCTACCTGCACCGGGCGGGCCAGCCGGCCCAGGCGACCGACCTGTCCGAGCACGACTGCCTGGCCAACACCAACGACCCCATCTGGCACCTGAGCCAGGACGGGCACGACCTGCACCTGAAGATCAGCGACCCGGTCTACTCGTCCAACAGCTACGTCACCCTGCGCAAGGCCGCCATCGCCGGCCGCGGCGTCGCACTGCTGCCGATGCGCCTGGTCAGCGACGAGATCGCCAACGGCACGCTGGTCAACGTCCTCCCCGGGATCGACGTGCCCGACCGGCCGCTGTACGCGCTGCACTCCCCCGGTACCCAGACCACCGCCCGGGTGCGGCTGTTCCTCGACTTCGTGTCCGACTGGTTCCGCAAGCAGGCGGCTGCCCAGCCGGCCAGGCTGGCCGCGGTCAAGTCAGCCTGAACGGGTGCGGCTTGCCGTCTTCCCCGGTTGTGCAACTAAAGGCTTCGGATGCGGTCGTGCCGGCGGCCCTAAGCTGCCGCCATGACGGTAATGCGCGTGGAACGGGTCGTCTACGGGGTGCCCGACCTCGACGAGTGCGTCCGGTTCTTCACCGACTTCGGCCTTGAGCCGCTAGACCGCGGGGCGGGTGACGAGGCCACCCGCTTCGGTACCCAGACCGGGCAGGTCGTCGAGCTGCGGGATGCGGCCGACCCGGCCCTGCCGCCGCCGGTTCAGGCCGGGCCGACGCTGCGCGAGATCGTCTGGGGGGTGGACACCCAGGAGTCGCTGGACAAGCTGGCGATGAACCTGCTGTCCGACCGGTCGATCTACACCGACGCGGACGGCACCGCGCACACGGTCGACGAGACCGGCTTCGGCGTCGGGCTGACCGTCAGCCAGCCGGCCACCGGGCCGATGAAGTACCCCGGCAGCAACCGGTCGGGCAACGTGAACCGGTGGAACGAGCCGCTCGGCCACCCCGGCCGGGTCAGGCCGCTGCGGCTGTGCCACGTGGCGCTCGACATCGAGCAGGCGGGCAAGGAGGAGGCGGTCGCGTTCTACACCGGCCGGCTCGGCTTCGTGCCCACCGACCGGCCGGCCAAGGTCGGCGTGTTCATGCGCGCGCCGGGCGACACCGACCACCACACGCTGCTGCTGTGCCACCGGCCTGACCGCAACCAGGTCAACCACTGCGCCTACGAGGTCGCGCGCATCGACGAGGTCATCGTCGGCGCCAACGACATGATCGACAAGGGCTGGCACGAGGCCCGGCGGCTTGGCCGGCACACCGTCGGGTCGAACGTCTTCCGGTTCATCCACGCGCCGTGCGGCGGCCGGGTCGAGTTCGCGGCCGACATGGACCGGGTGGACGACAGCTACGGCCCCAACGACTACGAGGAGACTCCCCCGCACACCATCTGGACGCTGCGGCTGGAGCGCGACGGGAAGGACGGCGATCACTGATGAGCGCTGAGTACCCGGAAATCAGGCTCTACATCGACGGGCAGTGGACCGCGGGGTCGGGCGGGCGCGGCGATGACGTCGTCAACCCGGCCACCGAGGAAGTCCTCGGGCGGGTCCCGTTCGCCGAGCCGGCCGATACCGACGCCGCTATCGCGGCGGCCAAGGCGGCCTTCCCCAAATGGCGGGACGCCGGGCCCGACTTCCGGTCGGGCATCCTGCTCAAGACGGCGGCGCTGCTGCACCAGCGGGCGGCCGAGATCGGCCGGGTGATGACCCTGGAAGAGGGCAAGCCCCTGGCCGAGGCGACCGGCGAGGTGCACCGGGCCGCGACCGGGCTGCAGTGGAACGCCGAGGAAGGCCGCCGCGCCTACGGGCGGATCATCCCCTCCGGCCCGGACGAGATCCTGTCCGTGCGGACCGTCCCGGTCGGCCCGGTCGGGGCCTTCGTGCCGTGGAACTTCCCGGCGGGCGGGCCGATGCGGAAGATCTCGGCCGCCCTCGCGGCGGGCGACACGATCGTGATCAAGCCGTCCGAGGAGGTGCCGGGCACGGTCACGCTGATCGCCCGCGCCTTCGAAGACGCCGGGCTGCCGCCGGGGGTGCTCAACCTGCTGTTCGGGGTGCCGGACGAGATCTCCCGCCGGGTGATCCCCGACCCCGCCATCAGGTTCATCGCGTTCACCGGGTCCATCCCGGTCGGCAAGCACCTGGCCGGGCTGGCCGCCACCGTCATGAAGCCGGTGCACATGGAGCTGGGCGGGCACGCGCCGGTCATCGTCTGCGCCGACACCGACCCGGTCAAGGCGGCCAGGACCGCCGTCCGGGCCAAGATCGTCAACGCCGGGCAGGTCTGCACCTCGCCCAGCCGGTTCCTGGTCGACCGGCGCGTCTACGACGCGTTCACCGAGGCGTTCACCGCCGCGATGAACGCGGTCAAGGTCGGCAACGGGCTGGACGAGGGCGTGCAGATGGGGCCGATGGCCAGCCACCGGCGGCTCGCCGCGGTCAGCAAGCTCATCGACGACGCGGTCAGCCACGGCGCCAAGGTCGCGGCGGGCGGCCGCCAGCTCGACCGCCCCGGCTTCTTCTACCAGCCGACGGTGCTGACCGACGTGCCCGCCGGCGCCGCCATCCTCAGCGAGGAGCCGTTCGGGCCGGTCGCCCCCGTCGCCGCGTTCGACGACCTCGACCAGGCACTGGAGGCCGCCAACGCGCTGCCGTTCGGGCTGGCCGCCTACGCCTACACCGACTCCGCCGCCACCGCCGAGAAGCTCATCGCGGGCTACGAGGCCGGCATCCTGTCGATCAACCACTGCGGCGGCTCACTGCCGCAGGCGCCGTCGGGCGGGTTCAAGGAGAGCGGCTACGGCCGCGAGGGCGGCCCCGAAGGGCTCGAGGGATACCTGGTCACCAAGCGCGTCTCGCACAAGCTCGCGCCATGATCTGGTGCCGGTTCGAGAACGACATCGGCCTCCCGTGCTACGGGCTGGTGGAAGACGGGAGGGTGACCCCAGTCAGCGGGCACCCGTTCGGACGATATGAAAAGAGCGAGCGGCGGATACCGGTCGGCAAACTACGACTGCTGCCACCGATCATCCCGTCGACTTTCTTCTGCGCCGGGCTGAACTACCGCGGGCACGCCGAGCGGGCGGCCTCGGCCGGCCACCAGGTGCCGGAGCGGCCGGAGGTCGGCTACCGGGCGAATAACGCGCTGACCGGGCACCTCTCCCCCGTCATCCGGCCGTCGGACTGCGATGAGCCGCTGGTGGCCGAGGGCGAGCTGGTGGCGGTGATCGGCCGGACGACGCGGAACGTCACCCCGGAGGAGGCTAAGGACGCGGTCTTCGGCTGGACGATCGGCAACGACGTCAGCGTGCGGGGCTGGCAGCGGTCCGACCGCACCTTCTGGCGGTCCAAGAACAGCGACACGTTCAAGCCGATGGGGCCGTACATCGTGACCGGCGCCGACCCGTTGTCCGCTACCACCACCGTCCGGGTGGACGGCACCGTGCAGGCCTCCTTCCCCACCGGGGACCTGCTGTTCGGGCCATACGATTACATATCCGCTATATCCCGGTACATCACACTGTCCCCGGGGGACGTGCTGTGGCTGGGCACCGACGAGACGGCGACCGTGCTGCCCGGCCAGGTTGTCGACATCACCATTGACGGAATCGGCACGCTGACCAACCCGGTGACCGAGGAGAAACTTTCATGAGCGACAAGCCCGCGTACATCCACCACGTGAACTTCCCGACCACCGATCCCGAGCGGACCATCGAGTGGTACTCCAAGGTGTTCGGCATGAAGTACATCAAGCCCAAGTCGAACACCAAGGTCGTGCTGATGACCCGGGGCAACTTCGACCTGCACTTCACCCCGGTGGAGGAAATGGACCGGATGGCGCCCTACCACTTCGCGGTCGAGGTGGAGGACTGGGACGGCTTCCTCGCCCACCTGGCCGAGCTGGGCATCAGGCATACCCGGGTGATCACCCGGCCGGAGAACAACTCCCAGTTCTGCTACATCCACGACCCCGACCACACCATGATCGAGCTGGTCTTCCATGCCCGGCGGCCGTACCCGCCGGTGCCTGGCCGGGAGCCGGACGCCGCGTCAGCGGGCGCGCCGGGGTCCTCTGGCACCCCGGGCGGCGGAGCCGGGCCGGCCGAGTCGGCCGAGCAGGCGCGGGCCGAGCTGGCCGCGGCCGAGGGACGGTAGCGCCGGTGCCTGTCGCTCAGTCCGGTGACGCCGGGATCTACTACGAGGTCAACGGGTCAGGCCCGGCGGTGCTGCTGGTGCACGGCTCAGGCGGCCACCACGCCGCCTGGTGGCAGCAGGTCGCCGCCCTCAGCCCGCAGTACACGGTGATCACGGTCGACCTGCGCGGCTTCGGCAACTCCCGCTGGGAATCCGACCACGACGCGCGGAACTTCCCGGGCGACATCATCGCCGTGCTCGACGCGGTAGCGGCCGACGGCGGCCCCGACCGGGCAGTGCTCGCGGGCCAGTCGATCGGCGCGGCGGCGGCGCTGCGGGCCGCGCTGCTGCGGCCCGACCGGGCATCCGGGGTCATCCTCGCCCACTCGCTGGGCGGGCTGCGCGACGACGAGCTGACCGCGCTGGTCAAGGCGGACCGGGCGCGGGCCGAGCAGCTCCCGGTGATCGACCGGCTGCTCACCCCCGAGTTCCGGGCGCAGCGGCCCGACCTGGCGTTCCTGTTCCGCCAGATGGGCACGTTCAACACCGCCAAGATGCAGGACCTGCGGAACCTCAACACCGACGGCCCCACCGTGGCCGAGCTGGCGGCGGCGCCGTTCCCGCTGCTGCTGCTGGCCGGGGAGCGCGACGCGGTGCTGTCGCCCGCCACCGTCCGCCGGGCGGGCGAGCTGCTGCCCGCGGCCCGGGTCGAGGTAGTGCCGGGCGCGCCGCACTCCATGTACTGGGAGACGCCGCAGCTCTTCAACGACGCGGTGGCACGCTTCCTCAAGGACGTGGCGGTCGGCTCTTAGCCTGGCCGGGCGAGCCGGCTAGCTGACGCCGGCCAGCGCCGGGCCGCGCGGGGCCGGGGCATGCCGCGGGAACAGCAGCCAGCGCAGCGTCTCGGTGTCCTCCAGCAGGTCAAGCCGGGCGATCACGGCCGGCAGCAGGTCCGGCTGGCTGGCGTGGGCGGCGACCGCCGAATGCTGCACCGACCGGGCCAGCTCGGCGCTGCCGCCCAGGCTGACCGTCCAGGAGCCCGGCGCGCCGGGCTCCGTCCTGGCCACCGCCGGCACCCCGGCCCGGGCGGCCGCCGCCGTCGCCGCCCGGGCAACCGCCAGGTCGCCCCGGTCGCCCGCCTCCGGGGCGATGACCAGCAGCAGGTCGGGCGCGCTGGTCCGGATCGCGCGGAAGATCCGCTCGGTCAGGTCGGCCACCCGGTAGCGGTGCAGCCCGCCGTCGCGGAAGTTAGCCACCCCGACGTCACGGACGCCGAGGGTCGAGGCGGCCAGCTGCACCTCCCACGGCCGCACCGCCTCCAGCCGGGCGGACCCGGAACCGGGCGCGGCCTCGCCGCGGGTCATGCAGAGCAGGCTCAGGCTCGCGCCCGCCTGGCGGAACGCCAGCAGCAGCCCGCCGAGCTCGGCCGCCTCCTGGCCGGGCCTGGCGGTCACCGCCAGCACACCGCCAGCGGCCGGCAGCGCGCCGTCAGCCGCCGCCTGGGCACTCCAGCCGGTGGCCGGGGACTCGGTGGTCATCAGGGGTTCTCCTCTACGACTCGGGTACCTGGCCGCTAGCCAGCTGACATTCACCCTCGTCGAGACACGTGACACCCCGGTGCAGGGGTTGTGGAGATCCGATGGAGCACTGCTGACCTGCTGCTCAGTCCTTAACCAGCGCGTCGGCGGCCGACAGGTGCTCGACCGTCTCCCCGGTGTCGTAGAACGTGCGGGTCACGTAGTCCGAGCTGTAGACCCACAGGATCTTCATCGGCACGCTGCCGCTGACGTTGGTGAACTTGTGGAACACGCCCGCCTTCACGTACGTGGTGTCGTACGGGACCAGCCGCGCGGTGCCGACGCCCTCGATTTCCACCTCGGCCTCGCCCTCGAGCACCGTCACGTGCTCGTCGCAGTTGTGCGAGTGGTACGGCGCCCCGGTGCCCACCGGGTAGGTGCTGATCCCGGTGGTGACCAGGTTCTCCTCTTCGGCCGCCTGCCGGGTGATCAGCGGGATGGTGACCACGCCGCCGCCCCGGCCCAGCGGCGCCACCTTGTCAACTTTGATGACCGTCATGGCGCGAGGCTACAGCGGGCCGCCGGGCCCTTGGCCGGCCCGGGCTGCATCCTAAGCGTTCGCCCGCTTCGCCTTCGGACCGGCCACAATGTCCGTGATAGGTGTCATTGACGAGAAAGCCGAGTGCCGACCATGCGACTGCCCGCCCTCACCCAGCTCACCCCGCGCCAGCAGGAGGTCAGCGACGCGATCGCGGCCAAGCGCGGCGCCACCCGCGGGCCCTTCCTCATCTGGCTGCGCTCCCCCGAGCTGGCCGAGAAGGTCGACGCGCTCGGCGCCTACTGCCGGTTCGACTCCCGGCTCAACGAGCGGCTGCGCGAGCTGTCGCTGCTGATCGCGGCCCGCCACTTCGACGCCCAGTACTCGTGGAACGCGCACCACCAGAAGGCGATCGAGGCCGGCGTCTCGGCGTCGTCGATCAAGGAACTCGCGGTCGGCCAGGTACCGCAGTTCGCGCACCCCGACGAGCGGCTGCTCTACTCTTTCGCCAGCCAGCTACTGCGCGACCACTTCGTCGACCAGCCCACGTTCGACGCCGCCCTGACCGAGTGGGGCGAGGCCGGCCTGGTCGACCTCATCGGCTGCCTGGGCAACTTCTCCATGCTGGCGATGCTGCTCAACGCCTTCCAGGTCGACCTCAAGCCGGGCGACCCGGAGCCGTTCCCCGACGTGCGCGGCTTCGCCAAGGTCGACCCGGATGCGGGGCAGTAAGCGGCAGTAAGCGGGGTGCGGGCGGGGGCACGCACCCGTTCGGGCGAATTCACCGGGAAATCCGGCGCGGCCGGACCGCAGCTTGCTACGAGGGTGACATTCGTTCTCGGTGTGACCGCTTAGACCAGTGATTTGGAAACTTTTATCGAGATGGAGATTCGCAGGTGCCATGGCCCTAAAAAGTTTCCATCTGGGGCTTTGACCGTCCCGCGGACGGTCGCCGCTGACACCTGGCCCCCACGAACGTGACTGGAGGGGCGGCAGTGGTGCCGTCCCTCCCAAATGGGGCGCCTGTGCGCGCCGACGGGGGCTGAGCGAGCGCGGGGCTGAGCACAGCGGGGGCTGAGCACAGCGGGGGCTGAGCGTCAGCGCGGGATCACTGAGGACGGCGGTGAGGGTGAGGACGGCGGTTAGGGTGAGGACGGCGGTGACGGGGGCGGGACCGGGCCCGGCGCCCAGCTTTCCTAGGCCGGGCCGG
>Ga0265338_10007034_pt1 | contig 14115 bp, 17 predicted proteins | sample 42126metaG_FD_193579 | JGI IMG/M metagenome (GOLD analysis project Ga0265338, IMG submission 193579) | Rhizosphere microbial communities from Carex aquatilis grown in University of Washington, Seatle, WA, United States - 4-21-26 metaG | ecosystem: Host-associated > Plants > Roots > Rhizosphere... | reverse complement strand
CATCCGGGGTGAGCAGCGCCCGGAGGTCGACTTCACCGGAGGGCAGTGCTGACTCACCGCCCGCGGCGATCAGGTTGCGCAGCGCGGCTTCCTGCTCGCCGGCGAGGCGGCCGATCTCGGCCGCCTCGCCGCCGGCCTCGGCGCCCCTGCGCTGCACGAGGGCGAGCACCTGGAGGACAGAATCATGGATGCCGCGGGCCAGCCGTTCACGTTCCCGGCTGGCCGCCTCGATCTCGGTGGCGCGCTGCAGCACCCGCTCGGCCTGCGTCGCGAGCGTGGAGACATAGCCCACGCCCGCGCCCGCCAGCAGCAGCAGAATCGGGCCGTTGAGTTCGGTCCCGTGGTAGACATCGGCGAGGGACCGGTGCCGTAGCGCGATGTCGCAGATGCCGAGCACGGCCGCCGCGGCCAGGCCCCCGGGAGGGCCGGCCGCGGCCGCCCAGGCCAGCACGGGACCGGCGATCCAGGTCGCGGTCACCGGCATGGCCCCGGCGTAGGTGCTGTGGGTGTCCTGGAGCAGGGCTGTGGACAGCAGCGCGGCGGCGCTCACCAGGAGATCGGCGGCCAGCAGAGTCCGGGTTCGCCGGGTCGGCGCCGAGTACGCGTAGCTGGTCACGACGGTCCACGCGGTGATGACGGCCAGCACGCCCCAGGCCCAGGGCGGGCGCGAGTATTCGGCGTGGTTCACGACGAGCAGCGCAGCCGCGTAGCCGAGCGACGCGAAACGGAAGACCGCGATCGCCCGCCATAGCGGCGCCTGCAGACCCAGCGGGATCACCCCACTTACGAGGTATCGGTGAGTTGCAGCGGGGCGCCTGGCCTGCCCGGCCAAACGCCTGCCCTGCCAAACGAGAGCGTAATGCCCTCCGAAGGACGCATGAATGGCGGCCGCGGTACGCGGCCGCCAGGCCATCGGGGGGTGGAAATAGGCCAGGCTGCCGCGGATACGCCGCCATGGCCACCGGGAACTCCCCGCTCCGGCTGCGGCGTCAGCTCACGTGGCTGCCGATCAGGCTGCCCACCGCGAACGTCACCGCGACGGCGACCCCGCCCAAAGCGAGCTGGCGCAGTCCCGAGCGCAGCAACGGCCTGCCGGTGAGCCGGCCCACCACCATCCCGCCGGCGACGAGCGCCACCGCCGTGATCACCAGGCTCGCGGCCAGCGCGGGCAGGCCGACCAGGTACGGCAGCAGTGGCACGAGCGCGCCGAAAGAGAACGCGAGCAGCGACGCGACGCCGGCCAGCACCCCGGAGGGCAGTTCCTGCGGGTCCACGCCTAGCTCCTCGCGGGTATGCACGCGCAGCGCGGTGTCCGGGTCCGCGGACACCGCGGCCGCCATCCGGGTCGCGGTTTCCGGGTCGGCGCCGTAGCCGCGGAAAGTGCCGGCCAGCTCGGCCTGCTCAGCTTCGGGGAACCGGGCATGCATCCTGCGCTCAAGGGCGACCTCCGCGTGCACCAGCTCATTCTGGTTGGTCACCGACACGTACTCGCCGGTGCCCATCGAGAACGCGCCGGCCACCAGCGCGGCCACCCCGGTCAGCACGACCGCGTGCGCCGACACCCCGCCCCCGCCGAGCCCGGCGATCAGCGACGCGTTCGTCACCAGGCCGTCCACCGCGCCGAACACGGTGGGGCGTAGCCAGCCGCCGGACACGTCGCGATGCCGGTGCGACCAGCCAGCCGCCTCCGCTGCCGCGGCCACCCCAGGCGGCTGACCTGGTTCCCGCATCTCGTTGCCTACCACCTGCCGAATTATCCTCCGTCGCGCGGCCACGCCCACCAGCCAGCCACGGCGCAGGCACGGCGGGCGTGATTCGCGGCCCATCGCGGGCCGGGGTCAGCCAGCACCGGGCCAGCCAGCACCGGGCCAGCCAGCACCGGATGCGTCCGGCACCGGATGCGTCCGGCGATGCCCGCCACCGCCCGGCCGCCTTACGCTGTTCGTCATGGCCCGACGTAGCGGTGCCCGCCGGGGGATGACCACCGCGGCGTTGTGCGGTGCGGCACTGCTCGCGGCGGGATGCGCGCCCGGCCAGCCAGCGCGGCCAGCCCGGCCGGCACCGACCCTCGCTACGGGCGCCGGGCGCCGGGCGCTGGCCGCCAGATACGTGGCGATCGCCCAGCCCGCGAACCGCAGGCTGGAGATCGACTTCGACCGGCTGGACGGACGCGATCGCCGTGACCTCGCCGCCGCGCAGGGCGATCTGCGCGCGGCGGCCAGCACGGAGCACTTGTTCGACCGGCGCCTGCTGGCCATCGCGTTCCCGCCCGCCACCGAGGCACAGGTCCGGTTCCTGGTCTGGGTCAACGAATCGCGGGACAGGCTGACCGCGACCGCGGCCGCCGCCACCTCCCTGCGGCAGCTGGCCAGGTACGAACCGCGGCTGAGCACGGCCAACCAGCCGGTCGAGCAGGCGGTCACCACGATCCGCAGCCAGCTGGGCCTGCCGCCGCCCGATACCAGCTGAGCTGGCCTGCGCATCGGCCCAGGATCGCGACCGCATCGCCGTCGGCGGTGAACGAAGGCGCCCAGGGTTACGTGGTCTGGGTATGGGGAGCCACTCCACCCCGTGAATGGAGACCTGTGATACGTAACAAATGGCTGGCGTCCGCCGGAATGGCGGCCGCTACCTTGATTCTTGCCGCGTGCGGAACCTCGTCTGCTGGCTCGGCCGCCCCGAGCAGCCCACCTGCGGCCGCGGCTCCCGCCGCGAGTTCGGCCTCGTCCGGGGGAATCCTGGCGACCGCGAAGATTGGTGGCGCGACCGTGCTCACCAATGCGAAGGGCTTCACCCTCTACTCGTTCGCCCCGGACACTTCCACCAAGTCGAACTGCAACGGTTCCTGCGCGACCTACTGGCCGCCGGTGGGGAAGGCCGCCGCCGGCCCCGGTGTCACTGGCACGATCGGCACGATCACCCGGTCGGACGGCTCGACGCAGGCCACCTACGACGGCCATCCCCTCTACACCTACGTCCAGGACAGCGCCCCGGGCCAGGCCAAGGGCAACGGCCTCAACGTGTCCGGCGGGGTATGGCATGAGATCACCCTGTCCGGGTCGGCCGCGCCCGCCGCGGCTGCCTCCAGCCCGTCAGCCGCCGCTGGCGGGGGCGGCTACGGATACTGACCGGGAACCGTCACCCGGTCAGCGATCCGGCTGGCCAGGTAGTCAGGCCCGGCAGAGGTTCCGCTTCCGCCGGTGCCTGATGTGGGCGCACGCCCGCTGCTCGTTGATGAGCCCGCGGCGTCGCTCACGGTGGCGTTGCGCTCCACGTTGAGCAGGGGGTGGGCCGGCGATGACCGTCGGCCCACCCCCTGCTCGCTCAGGGCGTGGCGCAACGCCACCTCGGCCACCTGGCCTGATCCAGCGCCACCCGCACGATGACGCCGACGCCGCGCCGGGCGCAGGCCGGCCGCAACCGCTGCCGAGCCAGATACCAGGCTCACTGAAGCGGCCGAGGCACCGCCGTGACCCGGTGGGGAGTGGTGGGATGGTGGCGTGCGTATCGCGACCTGGAACGTGAACTCGGTGCTGGCCCGGCTGCCGAGGCTGGTGGAATGGCTGGAGCAGGCGGCCCCCGATGTGGTCTGCCTGCAGGAGACGAAGGTCGCTGACGGCGCCTTCCCCGTCGACGCGGTCGAACCGCTCGGCTACGCCGTGGCCCATCACGGGGAGGGGCGCTGGAACGGCGTCGCTGTGCTGTCCCGGCTGGGCCTGGACGACGTGGTCCGTGGCCTGCCCGCCGATCCTGGCTTTCCCGATGAGCACACGCGTGAGGCCCGCACCGTGGCGGCCACCTGCGGGTCAGTGCGGGTGCGTTCGGTATACGTGCCTAACGGGCGGACCCCTGAGGACCCGCACTACGCCTACAAGCTGCGCTGGCTGGCCGCCCTGGCCGACGCGGTCGCCGCCGACGCGTCCGGCGGAGTGCCGTTCGCGGTCATGGGTGACTTCAACGTGGCGCCGACCGACGCGGACGTCTGGGACCCGGCCGCGTTCACCGGCTCCACCCACGTGACGCCGCCCGAGCGTGCCGCGCTGGCGGCCCTGCGCGAGACGGGGCTCAGCGACGTCGTGCCCCGCATCGCCAAGGGCCCGCACCCATACACCTACTGGGACTACCGGGCGGGATCGTTCCACAAGGGCATGGGCATGCGCATAGACCTGGTCTACGGCAACGCGGCGCTGACCGGTTCGGTGTCGGACGCCTGGGTCGACCGCGAGGCCCGCAAGGGCAAGGGACCCAGCGACCACGCGCCAGTGATCGTCGACCTCGACCGGTAACCCCGGCGGGCTACGCTCCCTACGTGAGCCGGCATCCCCCGGCAGATCGCCCGCGACCAGGTCAGGCCAGCCATCGACCAGGTGCTCCGAACCTGGGGCAAGGTCGCCCGCGGCGACTAGTCAGGGCCGGGTGGCGAGTCCCGCCAGCAGGTCCCTGGTCCGGCGGGTGCTGCTGGTGGCGTCCTGGCCCACCGGGAAGATGATCGGCCACAGTTCGGTGACGCCGAGGCCGGCCAGCCGGCCCAGCTGCTTCTCGACCTCGTCCTCGGTGCCCGCGACGGCCAGGGCCCCCGGCGAGGCCACGCCCTCGCGGTCGAGCAGCTTGCGGTAGTTGTCGAATCCTGTGTAACGGGCAAACACCTCGTCGGCGGTGCGCCTGGCCAGGTCGGCGTCGGTGCAGACGGCCACCGGCAGCGCCGCCACGACCCGCGGCGGTGGCCGCCCGGCCGCCGCCGCGTGCAGCCGGGGGACGATCTGCTCGCCCAGGGTGCGCGGGCCCGCCAGCCAGGTGACGACGCCGTCCGCGAGCTCGCCCGCGGCCTGCACCATCAACGGGGAAAGCGCGCCGACCAAGACCGCGGTGGGACTGCTTCCCGGCACGACAAAGCCGCCGTCAACCTGGTAGAACTCGCCTCGGTGCCGCACGCTGCCGTCGCGGAGCAGCGGCACGAGCACAGACAGGTAGTCGCGCAGGTGCGCCGCGGGCCGCGCATACGTGATCCCGTGCAGGTCCTCGATCACCGGCCGGTGCGACACGCCTACCCCGAGGGTCAGCCGGCCGCCGCAGAAGGCCTGGGTGGTCGCGGCCTGCTGGGCGAGCGCCAGCGGGTGCCGCGGGTAGGTCGGCACGATCCCGACGCCCAGGTCGATCCGGCTGGTCCGGCTGCCCGCCACGGCCAGCACGTCCAGCGCGTCCACGCCCCGGGAGAAGTGCACGCTCCAGGCGGAGCCGAACCCGTCCGCCTCAGCGCGCACGATGTCGCCCACGATGTCCGGGGGGGACATCGGCGCGCCGATCACCTCACCGCCGACCCCGATCGCGATCCGCACGGTCAGCCGCGCCCAGGCTGGAGAAGGTCCATGTGATCAGCATGCTGTCGCGGGAGGCGGCTCACGACGTCCTGACCGGGCGAAGCTCCCGGTCCGGTTCGTCTGGCGGTGGTGAAGGTGCGGCCCGCCGCTATCGGGCGATGCTGCTGATCTCGACGCCTGGGACGATGATCCGGTGCGTCACGAAGTTCAGGCTGACTGGCCAGCAGGTGACCAGGGTGATGGTGTGCTCGTTCCCGACCGGCTTGAGCACGCCGATGTCGGTGTAGAGGACCTTGTACGGCGCCTTGGTCACCTGGTAGGTGACGACGCAATGCTTGGTGGTGATGATGACCTTGTCGCCGACCCGCAGCGACCCCAGGTGCAGGAACGGGTTGCCGGCCGTGATGTCGTGGGCGGCTATCCCGGTGTTGCCGGCCTGCCCGGGCAGGACCGTCCCGATGATGTGCCCGGGCCCGGTGGCGAGCTGGGTGAGCGTCGTGCCCTGGACAATGGCGAATTTCCATGACGGGCCGAATGCGGGAATCCGGATAATGGCGAATGCCTCGGAGGGCTGCAGGCTGGTGTTGGTCTCAGTGCAGGAGGCCGCAGCGGCGTTGCCGGGCTTCGCATTCGATGCCGCGGCTGAGGTGACGGCCTTGGCATTACTGACGTCCCAGGTGTGGAGCAGGTTCTCTTGTGCCGCGTGCTGCCTGGCCCCCGCGAACGGGTCCCAGATTTTGTACCCGGAGTAGGCCAGGAGCCCTACTCCTGCGAGGATGCAGAAGAAGGCACCTAGCTTGAGCAGCAGCTTCGGCACTGAGATTAGCCCTGTGACCGGTGGCGGCGGATCCTCGGCACTATCTGCCAGAGCACGACACCCATGGTGATCGTTGTGACGGCGAGGAGGATGTTGCGCGCGACCACGATGCCGGTTACCGGAGGTGCCATGGTGCCAATTTTTCCGTAATTCATTTTGTGCTCTTCCCGTCTGCGTATCTCCGGTCTTTACTCAGGCTAGAAGAGAAGCTAATTAAGCCAATGCCTCGTTTGGGCTAGCCAGCCTCACCCAAAGTGATGAAATCGGCCAGCGGGGAGCTCCTTTGTGACTCTGAGTAATCGGTTGGCTATCCAGCGGCGCCTGGAGGGTGAGAAACCGCTGTAGGCCAGGCCGGTGCCGCCTGGCCCGGGCGTACAGCACGACGCGGGTGGCGTCCCTGGACGGGGGCGCCACCCGCGGTGGCCGGCGTGGCCGCGCGTGCGACTACCGGCTCACAACTGCGCGGTGACGGCCTTGATCTCGGTATAGGCCTCCAGCACCTGGTGGCCCATCTCACGGCCCCAGCCGGACTGCTTGTAGCCGCCGAACGGCAGCGACGCGTCGAACACGTTGTAGCAGTTGATCCAGACCGTGCCCGCCCTGATCTTCTTCGCCAGCGCGTGCGCCTTGGAGATGTCGCGGGTCCAGATGCCGGCCCCGAGGCCGTAGTCGCTGTCGTTGGCCACGGCAGCGATCTCGTCCAGGTCGGTGAACGGCGAGGCGACCAGGACCGGCCCGAAGATCTCCTCGCGCACGACCCGCATGTCGGGGCGGGTGTTGGTCAGCACCGTCGGCTCGATGAAGTAGCCGCGGTCCCCGTGCCGGCCGCCGCCGGCCAGCGCAGTGGCCCCGTCGGCCTTGCCGGACTCCAGGAATCCGCTGACGCGCTGGAACTGCTCGTCGGAGACCAGCGGGCCCATCTGGGTGCCCGCGTCCATCCCGGAGCCGAGCTTGATCCCCTTGGCGATCTCCGCCACGCCGTCCACGACCTCGTCGAACCGGCTCTGCTGGACGAACAGCCGCGAGCCCGCCACGCAGCACTGCCCGTGGTTGAAGAAGATCGCGTTGGCGGCGCCCTCGATCGCGCTGTCCTCGGCATCCTCAAACACGATATTGGGGCTCTTGCCGCCGAGCTCCAGGGTCAGCTTCTTCAGGTTGCTGGCCCCCGCCGCCGCGACGATCAGCTTGCCCACCTCGGTGGACCCGGTGAACGCAACCTTGTTGACGTCCATGTGCGCGGCCAGGGCCGCCCCGGCGGTCTCGCCGAAGCCGGGCACCACGTTCACCACGCCATCGGGCACGCCCGCCTCGGCGATGAGCTCGGCGAGCCGCAGCGCGGTCAGCGGGGTCTGCTCGGCCGGCTTGAGCACCACGCAGTTGCCGGTGGCCAGCGCCGGACCGAGCTTCCACGCGGCCATCAGCAGCGGGAAGTTCCACGGGATGATCTGCCCGACCACGCCGAGCGGCTCACGCAAGGTGTAGGAGTGGAAGTTGGCTCCCGGCATGTAGGGCACCGAGATGTTGATCGTGTTGCCCTCGATCTTGGTCGCCCATCCGGCCATGTAGTGGAACAGGTCCGCGGCCAGCGGCACGTCGGCGGCCTGCGCCACAGCGAACGGCTTGCCGTTGTCCAGCGACTCCAGCTGGGCGAGCTCGTCGGTGTGCTGGAGGATCAGGTCACCGATCCGCCAGATGATGCGCCCGCGCTCGGACGGGCTCATCCTGCTCCACGGGCCTTCCTCGAAGGCCTTGCGCGCGGCCCGCACGGCCCGGTTGATGTCCTCGGCGTCCCCTTCGGCAATCCGGGCCAGGGTCTCGCCGGTCGCCGGATTGGGGGTCTCGAACGTCTTGCCCGAGGCTGCGTCCACCCACTGCCCGTTGATGAACAACTGCCGCGGAGCGCCGATGAACTCTTCAACGCTGCGGTCCAGGGTTACTGTCATGGATTCTCTCTCCCTTGCCGCGCGGCGGAGGCGGCCACCCCATTGCGGCCAGCCAGCAAGTACCGCGCCCGGGACCGCCGCCTGCCGGGTGCGGCCCGCTCAGTAGTCACAATGAGACAACAGGGTGCGCCCGGGCACAAGGGGACCCGGGCCGGATTCGGTCGTCACAATGAGACAACTGGGCGGGTCTGGGCTGGGTAACAGTCTCAGGCTGGTGACGGCCCGGGCCAGGTGGCGCCCTCGGCCGGACGACGTTCTCAGGGGCTGGGTAGCAGTCTCAGGGCTGGGTGATGTTCTCGGGCTGGATGACGTCCTCCAGGAAGCTGAGTGCGGCCGCCGCGGTGGCCCGGCGCCAGGCCAGCAGGGTCGCATCGAAGCCCGGCCGGCCCGGTCGCTCGGCCGTGATCGCCCGGGCGATCGGCTCCAGGATGGCTTTCTGCCGCCTGAGCAGGCCGACCGGATCGCGGCCCGCGCGGTCGAGCAAGGCCAGCTTGAGCAGCAGGTGCGAGCGAACGTCACGGACATGGGCCACGGGCGTGTCCAGCCAGCGCACGGCGGCCTCCCGCCCCTGCGGGGTGACGGTGTAGATGGTCCGCTGCGGGCCGCGGCCGGACTCCACCGCGTCCTGGGTGACCAGCCCGGCCTCCAGGAGGCGGCCGATCGAGCGGTAGATGACCGGCCGGGGGATGTGCCAGATCCGGCCGAGTTCCCCGCCGGGTGCGGTGAGCTGCGCGACGGCGAAGCCATGGGTGGGCCGCTCGCTGACCACCGCCAGCACCGTCCACTCAGCCAGCGACAACGATGGCTCCGCAGTCATGAGTCAGAGCGTAATGGCCAGCCAGGCAGGTGGTCGTGACGGATGGCCACGAACTGAGTAGTCTCGTTGTGACTAGTAAGGCCACCGACCAGCAATGTACCGATCGGCTGGCCAGGTGCCACCCGGAGAGGCCGGTCATGTCCGCCGAGATGATCAGTGTGGTGGCCACGTCCCGGCCTGCCGCTGAGCGTCGCGGTCACCCGGCCATCTCCGTTGTTGGCGTCCTGGATGACGGGACACCGTTCTACGCTCCGTTCGGCGAGGTTGCCGTCGATGACTCGCTGGTCACCTGCCACCTGTGCGGCCGCTGCCTGCGCTCGGTCACGGCCCACCTGCGCGTGCACGGCTGGACCAAGGAGGCGTACTGCGAGGCGTTCGGCCTGGAACGGGGCCAGTCCCTCGAAGGGCCAGCGACCCGCAAACTCCGGGCCGCGGCGTTCACGTCCCGGCTGGTCTTCGACCCCGCGGTCCGCGAGGGCAGCGCCGTGGGGCGCGACCGGGCTCGCGCCGGGGAACTAACCCGCGACGCCGCCACGGCGGCCCGGGGGCGGCCCCTCCCGGAGCAGCGGCGCAGGAAAGCTCTGCAGGCACTGGCGGCGGTGCCGCCCGCCGCCGTCAGCCAGGCGAACCGGGAACGCGCCGAACGACACCGGGCCCATGTCGCCGCCGCGGCGGCGCGACGGCATGGTTACCCGGACATCGGCACGTTGGTCCTGGCCCGGGTGGCCGACGGCGCCAGCCTGGCCACCATCAGCCGCGAGGCCGGCCTGCACAAGGACTGGCTGTCACGCCATCTCGCCGACATTGACCCGGCAGCGGCGCAGGCCGCACAGCGGCGGCGCCCCGACCGGTGGGACGCCCGGTGGTGGCCGGCGCTGAACCGGCTTGGCTTCGCCGACGTGGCGGCCTTCCTCCACGAACGGCACATCGTGCAGCATCAGACCGTCAACGCCATCGCGGCCGAGGTCGGCGTAACCCACCACGCCGTCGAGTCGTCCCTGCGCCGCCACGGCCTGACCAGGATGGCCCACGCGGCGAAGCGGCACGCGGCCCGCCAGCGCGCGGCGCAGATCGCCGCCCGGCTCGGTTTCGCCAGCCTCGCCGAGTACGTCACCCAACGCCGGGCAGCGGGCTGGACGTGGCAGGCCATGTCCGCTGAATCGGGCCAGCCACAGTCGTGGCTCCGCCGGCAGATCCGGCCGGAGGTCTAGCGTGTGGATGACAACGCAGTCGATCATGAAGGGAATCCCAGTCATGCCGCTCAGCGCGCGTAACCAGATCCCGGCCAGGGTCACCGGCATCACGTCCGGCGAAGCCATCGCCAACGTCGAACTGGACGCGGGCGGGGTGCGCCTGGTCGCCTCCATCACCGTCGAGGCGGTCCGGCAACTCGGGCTGGCCGAGGGCAGCCAGGTCACCGCGGTGATCAAGGCATCCGACGTGATCTTGGCCACCGACACCTAGCCGGGACGCGGCCTGAACCCGCTGATCACAGCGCACGGCAGGTACCTCACCGCCGCGCCCCGCACGCTTTTGCCGGGGCGCGGTGACTTCGGCCGATACAGCGGCGGGGCCCGGCCGCGTCGGCGGGAAGCAGGCCAGGAATCCTGGCTGTGCTAGATTCCGGCCACGTGCCGCCCATTCTCACCGGTATATACCGGTATCCGGTCAAGTCGTGCCGCGGCGAGCGGCTGACCACCGGGGCGGTGCAGCCATGGGGCCTGGCCGGCGACCGGCGATGGATGGTCATCGACGCCGCGGGCGAGCCGGTGACGGCCCGCGAGCACCCGCGACTGCTGCTCGTCACGCCCCGCCTGGACGGCGACGTCTTCCGTCTGACCAGTCCAGCGAGCGCGGACCTGGCGGTGCCGATCCCGCGCGGAGATGAACAGGTGCCGGTGAACGTGTGGGGCAGCGAACTGGCCGCCGCGCCCGCCTCCGCACCGGCCCATGCGTGGTTCAGCGAGGTGATAGGCGAGCCGGTGCGGCTGGTCTACCTCGACGACCCGACGCGCCGGCGGCCGAACCCGGCGCACAGCCGCGACGACGACCGCGTCTCGTTCGCCGACGGCTACCCGCTGCTGCTGACCAGTGATGGCTCGCTCGCCCGGCTCAATGAGCTGATCGCGGCGGGCCCGCGCGCGGGCGAGGGCCCGCTGCCGATGACGCGGTTCCGGCCGAACGTCGTCATTTCCGGCCCGCCCGCGTGGGCCGAGGACACCTGGCGGCTGCTGCGCATCGGCGACGTGGTGTTCCGGGCGGCGAAGGGCTGCGACCGGTGCGTGATGACCACGATCGACCCCGTCACGGCGGCCAAGGGCAAGGAGCCGATCGCCACCCTGGCCAAGTACCGGCGCTGGGATGGCAAGACCTGGTTCGGCATCAACCTGATCCCCGACTCCCCCCGGCCACGCGACACCATCCGGATCGGCGATCCGGTCGAGATCCTTGATCAGGCGGAAACAGCCGGCCCGCTGCGCTAATAGGCCGGCCCGATCCGTGTCGAGGTCACGAGCCCGATGGCAGCGGGCTGCCGGGGCGCAGACCACGGCGGCCACGGGCACCGTTCATCGCCATTTACCCGCAGAAGGGGATCCATTGGGCGGTTGTTGACGCGCCGCCCCGGCGAACCTAGCGTGACGTCAAAGAAACGGACCGGGCCGTGCTGCTGGTTGTCATGTACGAGTCGCAGACGTGGCGCATCCATCCGGGTGAGTCGTTCACTTTTGGGCGGGCGCCGACTTGCAGTGCCGTGCTGCCCGCCCTCGATCGCGGCGTGTCGCGGAATGCCGGCAGTCTCCGCTACCACGAGGGATCCTGGTGGCTGCACAATGACAGCACTTCCTCGGTGCTGTGCGTGCTCGGCGACCGGGGATTCCGGGTCGATCTTCCGCCGGGACTGCAGGTGCCGCTGCAGCAGTGGCACGCCAAGGTGGCCCTGACCGGGACGCTGGATAACTACATCCTGCGGCTACGGCTGCCCGATCTTGATGATGCGCCCGAGCCCGCCGGGGACGCCCCGGTCACGTCGGTGAGCGGGCAGCGTGCCGTGACCACGACCCGCTACCGCCCCCAGCTGACCCCTGGTGACCGGCTGGTTCTGGCGGCCCGGTTCGAGGCCTACCTGACCTGGCGGCAGGCGGGGGACCCGATGCCGCGCAGCGCGCGGGAAACCGCCGAGCGGATCGGCTGGCAGGCACACACGGTGGCCAAGCGATGCGAGAACATCAGGGACCGCTACGCTCGCCAGGGCGTTCCGGGGCTCCGCGGGCCGCGGGCCCTGGAGGAACTCGCTCGCCTGCTTATCTCCACTGGAGAGCTGACCGCCGAGGACCTCCGGCTGCTGCCGGCCCAGGCCCCGCCCGGCTGAACCCGCACAGCGGGTTCGCCGGCGACCTGCCCGGTATCCACGTGCGCAGGCCGGGCGGTCACGCCCCAAGGCCGCGTCCATCGGGCATGGGGAGGCCTCCCCTTGCTGGCCGGCCCGCCCGCGACGCACTCTGCACCCAGGACGCGGAGACGCCGCGCACGACCCCTGGGGGACATGATGACCACCTGGACCAAGAGCCCGGGACATCTGCCGCTACGTGGCCCGATGGCCCTCGCCGCCGTCGCCTGCGCAGCGGCCCTTGTCACCGCCTGCTCGAGCACCGCCCGGCCGCCGGGCGCGGCCGCCGCTTCGCGGCCCAGCGGCAGCAGCCCGGCCGCGACGCCAGGGCCCGGCGTGCTGGGCCGGCCAGCCGCGGCGAGCACCGGAGCAGCCACCACGACACCCAGCGCAGCCGACGCCGACGTGAACACCACGCCGGTAAGCGCGACAGCGCCCGCCCGGCCGGGCCAACTGACCGGAATCTCGGTCGGGCGGCATCCGGCCTTCGACCGGATCGTGTTCCGGTTCAGCGGGGGAAGGCCCGGTTACACCATCCGGTACGTCCATGCTGTCGAGACGGACCCCAAGGGTGACCTGCTGCCGCTTCGGGGCCGGGCATTCCTGCAGATTGTCTTCTTCCCGGCGAGCGCCTACCAGACCTACCACGGCCCGGCCGTCCTCAGCCCCGCCTTCCCCACGCTGCTCCAGCTCAAAATGGCCGGTGACTTCGAGGGCTACCTGAGTTTCGGCGTCGGGCTGAGCCAGCGGACGGGGTTCCACGTCCTGACCCTCACCAGGCCGGACCGCGTCGTCATCGACGTGACCCACGCCACGCGGCCAGCCACGTAGGGCACCGCGGGCCGACCGGAAGATACAGCTGTTCCTCACCTCTCTAATGCCTCTGGGTAATTGACCAATTACCCAGAGGCATAAAAGGCTTGCTTTCCCGGCCGCTTCATCAGTTTGGCCGAGATCATCTACCCCAAACGCAGCACAGGCTTGATTACCTTCTCTCCTAGTCTTCGAAATGACCGGAGACGCGCAGCCGCCCTGGCCGTGCGCCCCCGGGAATTGCCCAGCGCAACTGAGACTTAGGGGACGGCCATGATTATTGGTGCGATGCTCGCCTTGGCCGTCAACTACTCCAGTCCCACCACGCAGGTTAGCTTTACCGTTCTGCCCGCGATGCTGACCGTCACCATGCCGCCCATAGCGGACCTGACACATTCCGTGACGATATCTGTTTGCTGAGCCCGCCCGGGGCGTGCCGCTGATCGCAGGACCAGTTAACTGCGCCATGCGCGACGCGCTGGCCAGCGCCCCGACGCAGAACGTGGCGGCCACCCGTTCGGCGGCCGGGACATGGGGCACCGCGGTGGCGCTGTCGACTGTTCCGGCCGGGCGGCTCGACGTCGCGATCGACGGCGCCGGAGATGCCATCGCTGTCTTCGGGCCGACCCACCTGGTCGGAAGCACGATCATCAACTCGGTCTACTTCTCGAAGCGTCCGGCTGGCGGTACCTGGTCGGCGGCAACAATATTGTCCGCCCCGGTCACGCAGCCGGCGGCCCCCGCGCCGCCGCCGATGCCGCTGGGACCTTCGTGATCGGCTGGTCGGACACCACCACCCAGGCCCTGAGCGTGCTCACCAGCCCGCCCGGCGGTGGTTTCGGGCTCGCCACCACCTTCGCCAATGCGGCATTCGGCGACCTCAAGTTCGCCCTAGGTCATGCGGTGGCGGCGTTCGGCGCGGATATCTCAACGGAACCCGTGAGCTGAGCCACGCACCCGGGCGCGGCACGCGGGCCGGGCCAGGTTGTCCTGCTGGCCAGGCCGCGGGTCAGCGGCGC
>Ga0265338_10007033_pt1 | contig 14117 bp, 13 predicted proteins | sample 42126metaG_FD_193579 | JGI IMG/M metagenome (GOLD analysis project Ga0265338, IMG submission 193579) | Rhizosphere microbial communities from Carex aquatilis grown in University of Washington, Seatle, WA, United States - 4-21-26 metaG | ecosystem: Host-associated > Plants > Roots > Rhizosphere... | reverse complement strand
GGACTCGTTCGTGACCGGCGACTTCTTGTCCGCGGCATACACCAGCAGACCCCTGTCGGCTGTGGCCTCCATGTCCGAGACCTCGCCCTTGCCGAGGCGGTCAAGAATCCCAAACACCGTCTCGTCCACGTCCTTGGGCTGCTCGCGCAGCCGGAACGGAGGAAACGACTTGACGGTCACCTTGATCGACCCGGCCGCCTCCGCGGCGGCCTTGTCGATCGGTTCGCCGGCCTTGAGCCGGCGCGCGATCCCGGCCTTCAAGGCCCGCCCGAACTCGACGAAGCGAATCCGCTTCTGGTTGTCGGTGGCATCAGCAACCACCCGGTCGCGTACCTCGGACAGTGCGGGAAGATGGGAGGGCAGGAGTTCCCTCCAGATCAGGACCACCGCGCCGTTGGGGCTGGGAATGCCCTCGGAATAGAACCGGTCGGCGTTGAGCTCGAAGGCGGCGGTCGCAATTTCGCGCCCCCCCCCGAACTCGGACGGGCCGGCCTCGTTGGTGAAGGGCGTCAGGCTCTCCGTCTTCAGCTTCCGGCCGGCGAGAAAGGATTCGAGCGAGGCCCGGGTGACCTTGCCCTCGTAGAGCGCGTAGGCGAGATCGGAGGCCGCCTTGACAGCCTTGCTCTTGGCCATCTCCGAGACGAGGGCCTGGCGGACCTGGGGCTGCACGGAGGCGAAGTCGGTTGCAGGGTCGGACTTGACCGCCGGGGCCTTCGCGCCTGCGGCCTTCGGGAACCTCGCGGGATTCGCGTCGTAGAACGCCCGGACCTCGGCATCGGTGGGTGCGGTCCCGGCAACGAAGTCCTCCTCGGGAAACCGCACGCAGTCGACGGCGACCCGCGGGGCGACCGTGTACCGGAAGGAATTGTCCGTGTAGAACTTGGATATCTCAGCCTCCGTCAGATGGATATCCGGGGCGAAGGCCGCGTAGTCCGCCGAGACGGTGGAGATGGTCCATGTCGTGTCTCCCTTCTGGAGGAGGTCCTTGACGTCACCAGGCATGACGTAGCCTGGGCCGGCCAGCAGGCGCTGCAGCTTGATCATCCGGGCGTCATTCGAGAGCACCCGCAGGATGTCGGACTCGGTGACCGCGGAGCTTGCCTTCAGTGAATTCCTGAAGGCGTTGTAGTGGGTCACGTCGAACTGGCCGTCCGGCCCCGCGAAGATACGCAGGGTCTTGATGAAGGCCGTGATGTCCTCCGAGGTGGGGGCCGGCAGGTGCAGTTCGTCCGCGAGATGCTGGGCGGCGATCCTCTGGAACATGTAGGACTGGAGCTGCTCGGCGCTCACGTTGGACGTGTACTGGAGTTCGGCGCTCAGGCGCGTGTCGTTCATCAGCGCCTGGGTCTGGTCGGGCGAGAGGAGGTTGTGGCCAAAGTAGTCCCTGCCGGACGCCGAGCGCTCGGCGCGCCCGATGCCGGGGGTCGAGCCGATCGTGAAGATGAACGGGATCACCATGCCGATCAGCAGGACGGCGAAGATGAGGCGAAAGTGGTGCTGGAAGGTGCGCTGGATCCAGGAAATCATTTAGGTAAAAGGGTATTGAGGCTAGGGCGAAGCCCCTGGCTGGCAACGCTTATTTGGGTGGCGACTCCTCCGCGAGGAGCTCGTCAACGCTCTTTCCGAAGAACGCGTCGCTTCCCACGCTCTCGAGCGCCGCGTTGAACCTCGCGACCACCGGGTCTGCGCCCTCAAGGGTGTCCCCTGCGGGGTCGACCCCGAGGCGGTCCGCCTCGGACTTGAACTCAAAGAGGTTTATCTTATTGAGCGGCCGGGTGGGCTGGTAGTGGGCCTCCGTGGAGGGTGAGCCGGCCGGCGGCGGCACGGCCATGACGTAGCCCGAGTCGACAATCCGGTTCAGGCACTCGTTGACGACCTGCGCCGGGAGCCTTACGGCGCCCGAGAGCTCCGACACGGACAGGGGCGGCTGGCACGCGTGGAAGCGGCGGCAGACCGCCATCAGCACCCGCAGCGAGAGGCGCTCGCGGTTCGCCGCGCTCAGGCTTCCCCAGGCGAGGCGGCTGTTGCGGACGTGGACGTTCTGGACCGCATAGCTGATCTGGCCGCCCACCAGCACGAAGAGCCAGAAGATGAACAGCCCGAACATCAGCACAGGGATGATGCCGAGCGGGCCGAAGAGGCTGCGCGTCAGCAACACGCGCTTGAGGTACAGGAACTGCAGGAAGTTGTTGGCCGTCAGCAGGAACGCGACCGCGAGCGCCCCGCAGAACGCGGCCCCCCAGCGCACCCTCGTGTTCGGGATCGCACGGTAGAACACCGCCAGGACCCCCACCAGGATGACGAACGAGATCGAGGGCAGCGACCAGCGCATGAGGCGCTCGATCTCGGCGCCGAAGGGCAGCCTTCCCACGAAGACGTTGGCGAAGGCGCCGGCGCCGAGGAGCGCTGCCGCCGCGAACAGGAGGACGCCGCCGAGCGAGAGCACGGCCCAGTAGAGGACCACACGCATGACAAGCGTGCGCCCGCGGCGCACGCCCCAGATCTCGTTGAAGGTGTCCTCGATGGCCTTGAAGAGAAGCAGGACGATGATCACCAGCAGGACCGCGCCCACGATGCCGGCCGTCTCGGAACGGGCCCCCCTGATGAACCCGTTGATCATCTCGACGAGCTCCGGGTTGACCGGGACCTTGCCGCCGTTCGCCACGCTCTCGTACTGGTCGAGCTGAGGGGCGACAAACGTGATGAGGCGGTTGAGCGCATCGACGGCAAGGTTCGGGTTGCGCTCGCCGAGGAGCGTGGAGGCCACGAGCATGGCGATGGCGATCAGCGGGCCCAGGCCCAGCATGGAGCTGAAGCTAAGGTCCGCCGCCCGGCTCAGCGTCTTGGTCTCATAGAAGGTCGTGGCCGTCGTCGAGACGACCCTCAGCAAGGCGTAGAAGCGGCCCTTCACGGAATAGTCCGTCAGGTGCGACGCCTGCCAGATGTCCTTTTTCCAAAGGCGGACAAGCCTCGCTCCGGTGCCCGTGAAAGGCATTAGCGTGGTCAGACCGACAGCATGAAGTACGCGAGTCCCGCCGAGCCGAGCACGCCGAGCGCGCTGACGACGAGCACGGGAAGCATGTCCACGAATATCGTGGCGAAATAAAGGCCCACGGACGCCCCGGCCACGGCGAGGAGCCCCATCGGCATCCCCTGGGAGAGGTACACGAAGCCGTAGAGGCCGAGCCCGAGCGCCGCCCTGAAGCGGATCACGGGATAGAGCGACACGACGCCGAGCCCGAGCATGACCGCCATGAACAGGTCGAGTCCGCCTAGAAACACGAGCGGCTGATCGAGGATCTTGTTGACGTCCATCGCGGAGATCGAGTCCGCGGAGGGAAGCACCTCTCCGGCGGCGACCAGCACGAGGCACGCGACCGCCGACCACATCCCGATCCGGGCGGCATGGGCCTGCATGATCGCCGGATCGGCCTTGTCCTTCGTTTCGGCCGTGCGCCCCTCGGCACCCGCGAGCATGTCCTCGACCGTGATGGGCGCGAGGGAGTCTTCCCTCTTCTGGGTCGGGATGGCCTCGCGCGACTTCATGCGCAGCTTCCTCTTCTCCGGGAACAGGGAGGCCTTCAGGTCGTCGTTGGAGCTGATGAGGACCCAGTTCTCGATCGCCGGATCGTACCAGAGCGTCTCGGTGGTCAGCTGACCGGTTTCCGCGAGGGAAACGAGCTGCTCCATGTTGAACGGGCCCCGGGCCTCGTTCTCGGACGCCTCGCGAATGTAGTATTCCTGCGTCGTGGCCATGTCGGGGGCAGGGTGGTCGCGGCCGGCCGGGTCGGCAAGCGCGATCTGTTTACATTCGCTCCAGCGTGCGCAGCCCGAGGAGGCTCAGGCCGGTCTCCAGGACCAGGAGCGTGCGGGCGCACAGGACCAGGCGGCGGGCGCGCACGACCGGGTCGGTCACGATCACCTTGTCGGCGTTGTAGAAGGCGCTGAACGCCCCGGCGAGCTCGTAGAGGTAGAGGCACAGGAAGTGCGGGCAGAGGGTCTCCGTCGCAAGCCTGAGCGCATCTGAGAACTTGACCAGCTTGCGCGCCAGGGCGACCTCATCCTCGGTCTGGAACGCGTCGGCGCCCGACTCGGCGGCGGGGTCGCCGCACTCCAGGCCCTGGCGCCGGAAGATGGAGCGGATCCGCGCTATCGCGTACAGGAGGTAGGCCGCGGTGTTGCCGTCCAGCGAGATCATCTTGTCCCACGAGAAGAGGTAGTCGCTCGCCCTGTTCTGCGAAAGGTCGGCGTACTGCACGGAGTCCACGCCCACGATCTCGGCGATCCTCCTGCGCTCGTCCTCCGGGACGTCCGGGCTCTTCTCGTTCACGAGGGCGAAGGCGCGCTCCGACGCCTCGTCGAGGAGCTCCCTCAGCTTGATGTTGTCACCCGTGCGCGTCTTCAGCGGTTTGCCGTCCTCTCCGAGAACCGTCCCGAAGTCGACGTGCTGGAGCCTGGGAAGGCGCCGCCCGCGCCTCTCGAACCACTTGCGCGCCGTGAGGAAGAGCTGCTCGAAATGGTCCCCCTGACGTTTGTCGACGACGTAGAGGATGCAGTCCGCGTGGAAATGCTCCGAGCGGTACAGGATCGTCGCCAGGTCGGTCGTCGCGTAGTTGGCGGCGCCGTCGGACTTGCGCACGATCATCGGCTGCGTCTTGAACCTGGGGTGCTCCGGGTGGAACACGACCTGGGCTCCGTCGCTCATGCTCGAGATGCCGTCGGTCGAGAGCTCCGCGTACACCCTCTCGACCTTGTCGTTGTAGAAGCTCTCGCCAAGCGTTTCGTCGAAGCGGATTCCGAGCCTGTCGTAGATCCGCTGGAAGGCCGACACGCTCGCGTCGTTGATCCGCCTCCAGAGGGCCAGGTTCTCTGGGTCGCCGGCCTGGAGCTTCACCAGCTCGGCCCGGGCCTCCTCCATGACCGCCGGGTCTGACTCGGCGGCGGAGCTGCCTATCTTGTAGAGGCGCTCAAACTCCTCGATCGGGTCGCGTGCGAGCGCCGCCTCGTCCAGGTGGCGCCTGCAGGCCCATATCAGCTTGCCGTATTGGGTGCCCCAGTCGCCGATGTGGTTGTCGCGCACGACGCGCGCCCCCGTGAATGCGAGAAGGCGCGAGATGGCCTCCCCGATGACCGCCGAGCGCAGGTGCCCCACGTGCATCTGCTTTGCCGTGTTGGGGGAGCTGTAGTCGACGACCCAGGTCTCCCCCTTGTGCGCGGCGCAGGCCCCGTCGGCGAGGTCGCCCCGGGTGCGATGCCCCTGCAGCCACGCGAGGAGCGCCGCCGGCCTCGTCTTGAAATTGATGAAGCCGGGCCCGGCCACGGACACCTCGAACGCGCCGCGGATGTCCTCGCCCAAGCCCGCGACGATCGCTTCGGCGATGGGGCGGGGCGGCTTTCCGGCCCTCTTTGCGGCCGCGAGGACCCCGTTGGCCTGAAAATCGCCGTGTCTCGGGTCGGAGGTGCGCACCCCTGGCTCGAAGGAACCAGGCTCGATTCCGGCCGCCGCCGCCGCGGCCGTCAGGGCCCTTTCCAGCTCGCCGATCAAGTCGAATGCCAGGTGCATCCGGCCACTTCACCACCCTGGGGGCGGCAGGCGCAAGCGCGGAGTCCCTGAGCCGTTTTGGCTCGACATTTTCATGGGTGGTGTTTTGCTCGTACGCTTTCCCCGCCCCGGGGCACGCCCTCTTCCGCCTATCAACTCCATGACGAGCAAACGCAACATCCCAGCACGACGCTTCATCAAGCCGACGTTTAACTTCTTGATTGAGAAGAAGAGAGACGGCGGAGAGTTCACTCAAGAGGAGATCCGCTACATCATCGACAGCACGCTCGACGGTGAAATGCCGCTTCACCAGCTGGCCGCCCTCGCCATGGCGATCTACTTCTCCGGGATGTCGGCGCAGGAGACGGCGGACCTCACGGAGGAAATGATGCTATCTGGCGAGGTGATAGATCTTTCCCACATCGCCAAGCCGAAGATCGACAAGTACTCGACGGGCGGCGTGGGCGACAAGACCTCGCTAGTCCTGGTGCCGCTGGCCATGGCCTCCGGCGTTGTCGTGCCGATGATGTGCGGGGTCGAGCACGACTACGTTATCAACACCTTGGAGAAGCTTGCGGCCATCCCGGGCTTCAAGGGGCACCTGACCAACGAGCACTTCGCCCTCCAACTCTCTAAGATCGGCGGCGCAATCATCGCCCAGAACGAGGACCTGGCCCCCGCCGACGCCAAGCTCTACGAGCTGCGCAAGGACACGGGCACAATCCCGAGCCTTCCGCTCATCACGGGCAGCGTGCTCTCCAAGAAGCTGGCCGAGGGCGCCGAGGGCCTGGTCATCGACGTCAAGTGGGGCAACGGCTCATTCATCAAGGACTTGGAGCAGGCCAAGCAGCTCGCCCGCTCGATGACCCGCGTCGGCCGCTCGATGAAGCGCCGGTGCGTCGCGCTGGTGACCGACATGAACCAGCCGCTCGGCGACTCCGTCGGGACGGCGCTCGAGGTGAAGGAGGCGATCCAACTGCTGAGGGGCGAGGGCCCCGAGGACGTGAAGGAGCTGGTCCTCAAGCTCGGCATGGAGATCGTGCGCCTTGCCGGCGTGGCCGGGTCCACGCTGTCGGCGAAGCAGACCGTCCAGCGCCACCTGACCGACGGCTCCGCGCTCGAGAAGTTCAAGGAGCTCGTGAAGGCCCAGGGCGGCGACACCACCTACATCGACCATCCCGAGAAGTTCCCGCAGGCGCGCCATATCCGCAAGCTGCCGGCCCCCAAACGCGGCTATGTGCACACGATCAACGCGGCGATGATCGCGCGCGGCGTGCACCTGCTCGGCGCGGGCAAGGAGAGCCAGCACGACAGGATCGACCACTCCGTCGGCGTGTCCGAGATCAAGAAAGTCGGCACGCAGGTGAAGCAGGGCGAGCCCCTCATGATGATCCATTACAACGACGAGGCGAAGCTCGAGCAGGCCCTGGAGTACTTCAAGAACGCCTACCGTCTCGCGCCCAAGCGGCCGACGCCGCCGCCGGCCATCGTCGAGCGGGTCGCCTGATCCGCGATTTCAGGCCTCGCGGGCCGAGTCGGTCGCATGCCATGCCGTCAGGCAGGACATGAGCGCCGCCGCGAACGCCAGATAGAGCAAGGCATTCCCCAGAAGATCCGGGACGGGCCACGCATCCCGCGGGTAGGCCATCTCGCGGGCCCACAACGCGCTGCACGCCCACACCACAAGGAGGAATCCGAAGCCCGCGCCTGCCCAGGACAGGCGGAGCCAGGCCTGGTAGTGGGCTATCCCGGGGCGCGGGCCGAGGGAGCCGAGCACGCGCGCCGTGAATCCGCCGTCGGGAAGCGCGGGTCGCGCGAGGCCCCTGCGGATCATGTTCTCAAGGTCGCGCTCTTCAGGCGGCGTCACGTCTTCGGGTTCCATACGGAAAGGAGTTGGCGGAGCTGTTCCTTGCCCCGGGCGATGTGGGTCTTGACCGTGCCGAGCGGCCAGTCGACCGCCGAGGCGATCTCGGCGTGGGAGAGGCCGAACTGGTAGCAGAGCCGCAGGGCGAGATGCTCATTCTCGGAAAGCCTGGACATGGCGGACGCCAGGTCCTGCTGGAGATCCGTCAGGCGCTCCCCTGGGGGCTCGGACGCCTCCTCGACCCCGGTTCCGGCATTCGGGGCCTCGGCGCCTCGACGACGGCGGAAGCTTCTGAACCGGTTGTAAGCAATGCCGAGGAGCCAGGTCTCGAACCTTGCGTCGGCGCGAAATCGCGAGAGCCCGCGGTAGGCGCCGAGGAAGGTCTCCTGGGAAAGGTCGTCCGCCAGGGCCGCGTCCCCCCGCGTCAGGTGCCGCAGGAACCGGCGCACCGCGGACTGGTGGCGCTCCACGAGCATCCCGAACGCCTCCGCCCTGCTCTCTGAAAGGGAGCGTGCGATGAGTTCGGAATCGGTTGGGGTCACGACCTGGGCGTGTCATTGCCCGAGTCGGAAGGTTTATCCGAGAAGACGGCATCAATCAATGCGCTCAAGAGCAGTGCCACGCCTATGAGGCCCGGGATGAGTGCGAAGTAGCGGGCAAACTGGACCCCGGGCATTTGGGACAGGCCGTAGTACAGGCCGATGCCGACGGCGATGTTGACCAGTCCGCCCGTCACGAGCCCCATCCTCTGCCTGTGGCGGCACTCCGGGGCGAGCCGCGCGCTCAGCGCTTGGGCGATCGGGGCGCTCAGCACCTCGTTCATGTTCGGGATCGGGTGGCCCTTCTCGAGCGCGAGCCGGACCGTCTCATGCCAGCGCTCGCGCTCCTTGCCGCGGAAATAGAGGCTCGTGGCGATGAGGCCGAAGATGAGCGCGAGGATTACGATGGGGATCATCATGCCGGCGAAGGGCACGAACTCGCCTGGGTGGAACTCGGAGAGGAGTCCGGGAGGGATCAGGTTCAACATGGATGGATTGGGATTCAGAGGGTGAGTGGTGTGCCGGGGGCCTGTTGGATTCAGGAAAATGCCGCGGCGCCCGCGCCGTGCTCGCAATCTGATTGGCGGCCGGTGCCCGATCGCTACGTTGGGCGCCATGCCCAAAGCCTCGCCGGCGGGTTCGCCCGCCCCGCCCACGCTTGACAGATCGTCCTGGCCGCGGCCTTGGGCCCAGCTCAAGTACATCACCTTCCAGCCGGCCATCTTCCCGAGGCTCCTCGGAAAGGTGTCACCCGACGCGATGCCGGGCGACTGGGTGAGCGTCTATGACAAGAACGGCGAGCCGGTGGGCGCGGGGCTCTTCAACCCGCGCGCCAAGATTCCCCTTCGGGTCGTCGCGCACGGCGCGGGGCCGATCGGCGAGGACTACTTCGAGCTGGCGATCCGCCGCGCGGTCGCGCTGCGCCGCGATCTGTTCAAGCTCGACCTGGAGACCGATGCGTACCGGCTGGTCAACTCCGACGGCGACGGCCTGAGCGGCCTGACGATCGACCGCTACGCCGACGTCCTCCTCTGCGAGGTGTTCAGCCTTGGGATCGCGCAGCGGCTTCCCGCGTGGCTGCCGCTCCTGCATGAGCTGGCGGGGACAAAATTCGCGAGGGTCCAGGTGGACCACGACCTGGGGAGCCTCGAGGGGATCAAGCCCTCCACCTTCAAGGAGACGAACGCCGCCGCGCCGACAGCGGTCAAGATCCGGGAGAACGGCGTCCGCTACGAGGTCAACTTTGCCGAAGGCCACAAGACGGGCTTCTTCTGCGACCAGCGGGAGAACCGCAGGAGGATCGCGCAGTTCTCGAAGGGGGCTCGCGTGCTCGACCTGTGCTGCTATACGGGGGGATTTTCGCTCTGTGCCAGGGTCCTCGGCGGGGCGGCGGACGTGACGAGCGTCGACCTGGACGAGGTGGCGATCGCCCAGGCGAGGCGCAATGCGAACCTGAACCAGGTGCGCCTGAGCCTCGTCCACGCGGACGCGTTCGCCTACGCGAGGCAGATGCTCCAGAACAAGGAGTCTTGGGACCTCGTGGTCCTCGATCCTCCGAAGTTCATCTTCACGAGGGACGCGCATGGAAACTGGGAGGGGCGCCAGAAGTACGAGGACCTGAACCAGCTCTCGATCGGCCTGGTGAGGCCGGGGGGCATCTTCGTCACCTGCTCGTGCTCGGGGCTCCTGAGCCTGGAGGATTTCGAGCAGCACGTCATCAAGGCGGCCCACAGGCTCAACCGGCGCCTCCAGTTCCTCGACCGGACGGGGCCCGGGCCCGACCACCCGGTCCTTTCAAACTGCCTCGATGGCCGCTACCTGAAGGTGCTCTGGGCCCGGGTGCTCTGACGCGGGCGGGTCATGGGGGGGCGGCGCGGTCGGTCGCGACGCTGGCGCGCCGGCCAAGGAGGACCGACGCGACCACGACGGCGGCCGCGCCGACCGCTCGGACCGTCACCTCCTCGCCGAGCAGCAGCCGCGCCCAGGCGAGCGTAACGAAGACCTGGAGCAGCTGGATCTGGCCGATGCGCGCGATTCCCCCGAGCGCGAGGCCGTGGTACCACGCCCAGAAGGCGAGGAACATGCTGACGACACCGGTGTAGGCGAAGGCCGCCCACGCTGGGGCCGAGGCATGAAGCCCGGTCGAGAAGGCGCTCCACGCGACCGCGGCCGCGATGGCGGGCGAGGCGATGACGAGCGCCCATGAGATCGTGGCGAGGCCGCCCAGTTCCCGGGAGAGCCGACCGCCCTCCGCGTAGCCCAGACCGCAGAGCACCGAGGCGAGGACGAGGAGACCGTCGGCGGGGCGGAGGGACCAGCCGCTTTCGCTCAGCGCGAAGACGGTCACGGCGGCGCTTCCGGCAAAGGCCGCGAGCCAGAATCGTGCCGAAGGGCGCTCGTGCGCCAGCAGGGCTCCGAAGAGGGCCGTCGCCAGGGGGAGAAGCCCTACCACGATGGCGCCGTGACTCGCAGGGACGTGGCGCAGGGCGAAGGAGGTGAGAAGCGGGAAGCCGGCGATGACACCGACGGCGACGGTCAGGAGCCCCGGCAGGTGGCGGAGCGCGGGCGGGGGCGTTCGCCGCCTCCACAGCAGCAGCGCCCCGAGGGACCCGGCGATCAGCGAGCGGCCGAGGCCCACGACCACGGGGGAAAGCTCCTGCACGGCGACGCGCGTCATCGGCAGCGTGAGGCTGAACCCCAGCATCCCCAGCGCGCCGAAGAGCCATCCGCGGCGCTCGTCGCGGGCCGACGGACTATGGGTGGAGGAGCTCAGCAGCGTGCGCTCCGCCCCGCAGGTCTTAGGCGCGACCCAGATACGAACCGTCGGCCGTGCTGACCCGCACCAGCTCGCCTTCCTTGACGAAGAGCGGCACCTGAATTGTGAGGCCCGTCTCGAGCTTGGCGGGCTTCTGGACGTTGCTCGTCGTGTCGCCCCGGATCCCGTCCGCGGACTCGACGACCTTTAGGGTGACGGCCGATGGCAGCTCGACCGTGAGGGGCTTGTCATTGACAAAGAGCACGTCCACCTTTCCGCCCGCCGTCAGGTAGTTCCTCACGTCGCCGAGCGTCTCGGCGGTAAGCTCGATCTGGTCGAAGGTCGACGGGTCGATGAAGGCGTAGGCGTCGCGGTCGGCGTAGCTGAACTCAAGGGTGCGGCGATCCGTGGGGAGCACCTCGATCGTGTCGGTCGAGGCGAACCTCTGGTCGAGGGCCTTCCCGTAGCGAAGGTTGCGCATCTTCACCTGGACGAAAGCGCGCAGGTTGCCAGGCGTGCGGTGCTGGGTCTCCATGACGAGGTGGGCCTCGCCGTTATGTTTGATTACCTGACCTTTGCGTATGTCATTGGCTGCGGGCATGGCGGCTTGGCGGTTCGAGATGGGCGGTTTCTTATGGTGGAAGGATGAGTCCTAAGCATGCGGCCCGCCCTGTCAAGGCCGGGGCCTCAGCGCTCCGCGCTTGCGCTGTCCGGCACGAGTTGAAGACACTGGACGCCACCCAAATGAAACAACGGACCCTGTCGCGCCCGGCAACCATCAAGGGCAACGCGCTGCACACGGGCGAGGCGGTGACCCTCACCCTCAAGCCCGCGCCGGCGAACCACGGCGTGGTGTTCAAGCGCGTGGACCTGAGCGGCTCCCCCGAGGTGCAGCCGCGCGTCGACCACGTGACCGACCTGGTCCGGGCGACGACCATCCAGACCGGCCACGTCAAGATCCACACGGTCGAGCACATCCTGAGCGCGCTCAGCGGCTGCGGGATCGACAACGTGCTGGTGGAGATGAACGCGTCCGAGCCACCCATCATGGACGGATCGGCCCGGCCGTACGCGAACCTCATTGTCGAGGGCGAGCCGGTCGAGCAGGACAAGGAACGGGAGTACTTCGCGCTCGACGCCCCGGTCTCGGTGACGCGCGGCAACTCCTCGATCATCGCCCTTCCGCACGACGGGCTCAAGATCTCCTGCACGTCGGCGGACGACCGCGGGATACACACGCAGCACCTCTCGCTCTCCATCGACCCCGACACCTACGTGTCCCAGATCGCCCCGGCGCGCACGTTCACGATCTACGAGGACATAGAGGAGCTCCTGAAGCTCGGCAAGATACGGGGGGGCTCGCTCGACTCCGCGATCGTGATCAAGGGCGACAAGGTGCTGTCCAAGGAGCCGCTGCGCTTCAAGGACGAGTTTGTCCGGCACAAGATCCTGGACATCATCGGGGACATTTCGCTCCTCGGCATGCCGCTCAAGGCGCACATCGTCGCCACGCGCCCGGGGCACGCGCTGAACGCCGAGCTGACAAAGGCCCTCTTTGACAGGCTCCAGGAGCGCCGGAAGGGCGGCGCGAGGCGCAAGGGCGCGCTGCGGCCGCCCCCTGCGGTGGACGTGACGGAGCTCGACATACGGAGCATCCTCGACGTCCTGCCCCATCGCTATCCCTTCGTCATGATCGACCGGGTGGTCGAGATCAAGGGGGCCGAGGAGCTCGTGGCCATAAAGAACGTCACCTTCAACGAGCCCTACTTCAACGGGCATTTCCCGGGGAATCCCGTGATGCCCGGGGTGCTCCAGCTCGAGGCGATGGCCCAGGCGGTCGGCGTGCTGATCATGCGTTGGAACAACTGGGTCCCGAGGCCCGCGTTCTTCATGAGCGCGGACAAGGTTAAGTTTCGCAAGCCCGTCCGGCCGGGCGACCAGCTGCGCATCCACGCGAAGCTTACGAAGATCCGAAGCAACAAGATCGCGGCCGCCGAGGTGAGCTGCTCGGTGGACGGTCAGGTCGTCTCGAGCGCGGAGCTGATGATCACGATGTTCGACGAGGCCGACGTCGAGTGACAGGCGGCTACTTCCTCTTGTAGACCGTCGCCGGGTCGAAGGCGCGCGTGGCCGAGAACTGGAGCTTCAGGGACTGCGGCTGGCCGGGGTCCGCGCCCGGCGAGAGCCTGCGGTAGAAGCAGGAGGGGTACCCGTTGTGGCACGCACCGGGGCCCGCGTTCTCGACCTTCAGGAGGAGGACGTCCTGGTCGCAGTCGACGTAGAGGTCGACGACCTTGAGCACGTTGCCGGACTCCTCGCCCTTCACCCAGAGCTTGCCCCGCGAGCGGCTCCAATAGGTCGCCTTGCGGGTCCGGATCGTGTGGGCGAGCGACTCCGCGTTCATGAACGCGAACATGAGCACCTCGTTCGTGGCATGGTCGACCGTGATGCAGGGGATCATTCCGTCCGGGCCGAATTTCGGCTGGAGGAGCGTTCCGAGCTCGACCTCCTGGGTCGTTGTGCGCGCGGGAAATAAGGCGGGATCAGGCATGGGAATGGTGGGCGTCAGGCAGGCGGAAGGTCGCCCAGTTTCTTCAGGTAGTCGAACGTGTAAAGCCCGGTTCCGTGGCCGTCGCTGAAGTCAAAGCGGACCGCGTAGTTGCCGATCCACTCCCAGCCGACAACCCGGACGCCGGCGAAGTCGCTCGTTCCGCCGCCGCCGTACCTGTTGCCGAACACGTCGTGCTCCCCCTGGTTCGAGGCGCTGGGCGAGGCCCGGCGGAGCACGTCGTGGCGTACGAAGGACTCGGAGCCGTCGCTCCACGCGATCGCGATCTCGTCGCCTATGGCCTGGATGTTCACGGGGGCATTCATCAGTCAGCATGCGTTCGCAAGAGGTCGGGGAATGTCGCTCCTGGTGCCCCCGACCGCAAACCCGATCTCACCCAAGGGGGGGCGCCCGGCGGCGCGGCCCGCCGTAGGCGGCCGGACCGTTTGCCATTGCCGGAGCGTGGCGGGGATGCTAACCCCTTCCATCTCATGGGACGTCAATGGCTTCACGCGAAACGCGCGATCGTCAATCTGAAGAAGGGGCAGGCCGTGGGGAAGATGGTCAAGGAGATCTCAGTTGCGGCCAAGCTCGGCGGCCCGGATCCTGCGGCCAACGCCCGTCTGTTTGCAGCGCTTGAGAAGGCGCGCAAGGCAAGCGTGACGAGGGACGTGATCGAGCGCGCCATCAAGAAGGGGGCGGGCGTGGGGGACGAGAAGATGGCCCTTGAGCACGTGGTCTTCGAGGGCTACGCCCCCCACAAGGTGCCCGTGATCGTCGAGGCGTACACGGACAACCACCAGCGAACCGCGGCCGAGATGCGCTTCCTCTTCAAGCGCGGGGTCCTCTGCGTCACCGGAAGCAACAAG
>Ga0265338_10007032_pt1 | contig 14118 bp, 16 predicted proteins | sample 42126metaG_FD_193579 | JGI IMG/M metagenome (GOLD analysis project Ga0265338, IMG submission 193579) | Rhizosphere microbial communities from Carex aquatilis grown in University of Washington, Seatle, WA, United States - 4-21-26 metaG | ecosystem: Host-associated > Plants > Roots > Rhizosphere... | reverse complement strand
GACTTCACCACCTTCCCGGTGAGCAGGCGGGGGTAGATCTCGATGATGGTCGCATCGCCCGCCGGCTCGAAGGGCCAGATAGCGAACCCGGCCTCGGCGAGCTCGTGGAGTACCCGCATGCCGCGGATCGAGCCGGTGCCGACCGCGCCCGCGCCGCCGATCTGGAAGATTGACCGCGGTGACCCGCCGGTCTCATGCTCGGTCTGGCGCAGCGGATCTCCCGGATGCTGCGGGCGTGTGGTGGTACGTCCCCAGAACGGCCCGGTTGCCGAGATGAGCCACGACTCGCCGTCCCGGCATGCAGCGCGCCAGATATCCCGGCCGCACGTCCAGCCGTTTGCTTTCGCGTACCACTGCGGGAAGCCGAACGCGAAATCGATGCCCGCGACCAGCCGGGCCGTCCGGTCGCGCAGGCGGATCAGTTCATCGCGGAGTTCCGGCCGCGACCGGCCGTTCTCCAGGCGGCGGAACACGCCGTCCTCGATCACGGCCATCCACGTGGTTCGGCCCGTGTCGTCCAGGCGGCCCGACCAGTCGATGGCGACCAGCATGAGTTCCGTCACGGCGTGATCGTAGACCCAGCGCCCCTGACGCCCCGGCCGGCCCTCGTACGCCGTGCCTGACGCCAATTACCCTGCCGCGACGCTCTGCGGACCACAACGCGAACGCCAACCGTCGATATGGGGCGGCAGGTCAGCTGCCGGATACCTCGTGTCCCCGCGCGTGATTGGTGGTCCTGCGCAGTCACCCGCTGCCCCGGGCCTGGCCGCCGCGGCCGGACTGCGGGATCTAAGCTGGCGGGGGCGCGCAGCGAGCCGATGCGGTCGGAGGCCTGCCCAGATCGCGGGCAGGTCCACACGGCCCGGCCGTCCCGGACCTCCGCCGTCATCGGGTGGGAGTCAGGGTGCCAGGTGCATTCCGGCCACGTCGCCGGGCGGCGTATCCGGCACAGCTCCTCGACGGCCCACTCCTGAACCTGGTCTGCGACGCTCGCGATGCGCTGCGGGAGCGGCTCCGCCGCCATCGCGGACACGCCCTGGCCGCAGTCGTCGGCCGCGTACAGCATCGCCGTGACCTGGCCAGGGAAATTCGACCACTGCGCGTCGCGGACGTCGGGGACCGGGCCGCCGGAGTTGCGAAGATCATCGAGCACGGGCGCCAGCGCCTCACTCAGCTTGCCATCCACGAGATGCCCCCTTCCGGCGACCTGGAATACAGGCTGTCAGGCCGGGACCGCCGAGTCCATCCACAATCCCTCGCGCACACTCCCGCCGTTCGGCGCGCCTCGAGAACACTTGACGGGCTCCATCGAGCACGTACAGAACGGGATAATCTGCACGGCGGCAAGCTCAGGCGACCGCCTCGATATGGGTGGCCAGCTCACCCGCGGGCCGTCTTCAGCGCCCGACCATGGGACTGCTGAACACGCCGCGCGGATCACTGCACAAGGTGCACGAGTTACGCCAGTCCGCAGCGGCTCCACCGGGTGCTTGCGCGTTTTGCCGAATGCACGCCCAGGCTGGCCTGACCACGTATGCCGTTGCAGGTCACAGCATTTTGAGCTGCTCCATGGTAGGGAGACGGTCCATTGGGTCTGCTGCCGACATGACTCGCTCGCTCACCCCCTTAGAGAAGGGGCAGTCAGCAGCGTGCGGCGCGGTATTCGAGACAAGCACGCAGCAGAACAGTACCGTGCTCCGAAGGCCGCCCCCGCGTCCGCTCGTGCAGGACCGCCACGGCCGCGAGGTCATCGGTGCTGAAGCCAGCCATCGGACGAGCGGCCCACTCGCTGACCTCTTGCTGTACCAGGTCGCGGACCAGCAGCTTGTCGTGTCGCTTCTCACCGTCCGCGGTGGTTAGCCGCGATTGTGAGACCGCAGCGTAGCCTCCGTCCCGTGACAACCTCACGTACCAGGTGTGCTTGCTGGGCACCTGCTGTTCCCATGTGAGCGCGATGGGACACGCGGCCGGCCCTAGAGTCTTGGCATCGAGGTAGCTGTGATCGGTCCTGATCAGGCTCGTGTACGGGAGCGTCTGAATGGCGTATGCCTTCTTCGGGGCCGTCTCGGCTTCGGCCACCGCGGGCTGTCCGACCGCCCAGGATCGTAGTTGCCAGTCGTGGTAGACCCCGTGCAGGGTAACGAACAGGTCCGGTCGGCAGAAGCCCACGGCGTAGACCGCGCGCCAGCGCTCATCGAAGGGGACGGTGATCTGGCTGGCAACCGAGAAATCTTGCCCGAGGAACAGCACGTCATCCCGCAAGACGGTGCCGCGCCGGATGATATGGACAGCAAGGCAGCCAGTAAGCGGATCTGCGACGACGTCGTGGATCTGCTCACGGTCGCCGTCCAGTTGCAGTGCGGGTGGCGTGACGTCGCGCAACGGCGAACCCGGTTCCGCTGTGCCGTATAGCAGACGGGCGGGTTCGGAGATAAGAAATCCGTCCTTGACCGCGACAGCCCGGTTGCCTGTCGTTTGCTGGCGGACCTGCCCGAGCATTTCGCTCCTGCGTCCGGGCAGGTAGCGGAACCAGGGAGTTACGGGGTACGACCCAGTGGCCGCGAACACCATCCCGCCGTCAAACACGGCGAGCCCGGCGGCGAACGCACGGAATTTTCGCTTGCGCCGGCCGCTGGGCAGTTCGTGGTAGGCCACGGGTGCGGAGGATGGGTGGTAATTAACCGCCACCGCGCTGCCATCTGGCGCGAATTCGCAGCGGGAGCCCTTATGGCGCCACTGTGGACTCAGTTGCACCAATGGCGACGGGGCAGTGGCCGCACGGACCTGCGCCGACTGCGCGGCGGCCAGCCGCGACAGCAGTTCCCGGCCTGGTTGATCGGCTGGGCGCCAGCCCCGGTCGATCTGCGCGACGGCGGCGACCGCCTCGACCAGGGGGAGATCGAGCGCAAGCCGCCACAACCCGGCCCAGTCCCGGTCACGACGCAAATCAGTGACGGAAGGTGCAGACGGTACAGAATTCATGAAACACCTGCCTTAGTCTCGCCACGACTAGCTTTATGGTATTCGCTATGTAATAGCTAGGGTTGTCCATTGATGAGGTCGGCGACGCCTGCGTCTTGGCTAATGCCGCTTGGCTTCTGGGTAGAGCTGCAATGCTGGTTTTTATCCTGGTTAGAGCGGGGTTGGCGAGCATGGTCGTGGCGTATGCGTCGTGGCGGATGGCGTGCTGGGCGGGTTTCTTGACGTGGTACCAGCTGCGGCGGGCGCGCTTGACGGCTCGGGGGCAGGTCCGTTCGCGGCGCTTGTTCCGGTGCTGGGGTAAGTGATCTCGGCTCGGGTCCGTTCGAGTACTATTTTTGCTCAGTGGAAAGCCGTGCTGGAGGCGGCCCGGCGGACTGGGACCGCAGGCCCCTAGTCCAGCCCGCGCAGCACCGTCTTAAGCTGCGCATTCGCCGTTTAATGCTCCCTTCGCGGGAATCCGTGATGCTGGTAACCAGGGCGATTAGCTCGTCCTTCCCGTCGCTCGGTCCGGGACAGATCTGCTCGGAGCTTTCCGGACAGCGGATTTTGGATTGAGCAAGTGCAGTCGCATCGCACGAACGAAACCAGGCGGCTTAGCCAGCGCTGAAAGACGTGATTTTGCCGAATACGCGCCCAAGTCCACCGCCCGCGCACCATCGTGCCTGGTTGGGGACGTGGTGAGATGTCCCATGGCAAGGAGAAGCTCGACGATGGCCCTGCCACTGAGGCGGCACCGGAACGGATGTTCTGCGTGCCGTGGATAGCGAATTCCTATCAAATTGATGGACATTCCTATTCGGCGCTCGGGGCGCCTGCCGTCACGGGCATCATTGCATTCCGTGCCCAGCGTGATCCGTTAACGAGGAGCGCTGCGCGGCAATGCCGACTTCGCCCGCCCTTCCATTCTGGGTGGTCGGCCGCGCGGTCTTTTGCCCGCGATGATCGCGCCGCGGTCGAAGATCTCGCCGCCCCAGACCCCGTGGGGTTCGTGTCGTTCGACCGCGCCGGTGAGGCAGACGCGGCGTACCGGGCAGGGCTGGCAGTATGCCTTGGCGAGCTGCAACTCAGCTGGCAGGTCCGAGAACCACAGCTGCGCGTTCTGGCGGCGGCACGGCAGCAGCTCATCCAGTGCCCTTGCCTGCATCGCCAGCAGGACCAGCGAGCCGGTCATGACCCGTTACCACCCCCGGACCGGCGCGGAGGGGGTGCTTCTGCCGGGCCCCTCCCGGCCGGTGCCCGGACGGCTGCTGCGAAGGGCGCCCCGGTGGGCGTGCACGATGCCCGGATCGCGCGGGCCGGCGGGCAGCGGCTCGTGCCGCCCGCCGGCCGGTCCGCGGTGGCGCTTGGTCTTCTGCGTCTGCTTCATGTGAGGCCTCCCTTCCGATTGGACGTACCGCGAGCGCTGTTGTCATCGATGTGCCCGCTGCGGTCAGCCGGACGGCTCGCGGGCGGCTGGTTTACGCGGCGGCGGGTGCACGGGCGGTCGCCTGGACGGGCGGGGCATGCTGACCTGATCACGCGGCGCGCTCGTCCGGCCGTCTGGAGGGTGCCGAAGGCGCGCCTGAGGTGAAACTGGGGTGATAGCCGGTGAGGTAGTCGGCGCGACGCGGCCCGCGGGGCTGGGTCCTCCGTTGCGAGCGGACCGGTTCGTGCTCGGCCCTGGATCCGGTGACGGCGCCCGCGAGTGCGCGCAGTACGGCTCGCGGCCGGGCGGCGTGCTGCCACGCCGAAGAGAAGGCCCGGCTCAGCTCGCCTAGTTGCTCGTCGGCACGGCGGATCTCGGCGGCGGTCTTGGCCCGCTCAGCTTGATATAGCTGGTAGACCTGGTACGGCACCATCACGACGCTCCCCGTCATTGGCTTACCGTTACCGCGGCCACTGCGGCCGGCGTGCCCAGTTACCTCGACGGCCGCGGTACATCTACGGCTTGAACCTACGGCTAAGGTGCGTGCTGCAGCATCGGGCAATTGCCTAATGTCCGCGGCCGCTAGCGGCTAAGCACTGTTCTGCGGGGCCCTTGCGTGGTCTCCGCGGCCGCCTCTATGCAGGAGACTGCGTGACGGCCAGCGCCCGGCGCCAGTACTCGGTGACCGAGTGGCGCAGTCGTTCGGTGTCGACGGCCGGGGAATCGACAAGCCTTTGCAGTCCGATTCCGCGGAGCTGCGCGAGGACGGCGACCGCGGTTTCCTCGGCGGCGGCGTCTGGCCGGATGGTGGCGTCGGCGATTCCGGCAGCGACGTCCTCGCGCAGGTCGGCGCGGAATGCCTCGTCCCGTTCGCGGAAGATCCGGGCCAGATCTGCCGCCGTGGCCGCCTCGGCCCACAGCAGCAGGAATGCCCGGTTCGGCATCCTCAGCTGGCCGAGCGCCCCGATGTAGCCGTCGATCAGCCGCAGGAGCCGGTCAAGGCCGGGTGGCATGCCGTCAAGCCCGGGCACGAACCCGCTCTGGGTTGCGTGGGCAAGGCGCTGCAGGAGCGCCTGCTTGGACCCGAAGTAGTGAGTGACGAGCCCGCGGCTGTACCCGGCCCGCTCACCGACGCGCGCCAGCGTCAGCGAGTGCACCCCCTCCTCGACGACCAGCTCGGCGGCGGCAGTGAGGAACGCGGCTTCGGCCTGGTCGCGGCGCTGCTGCTGGGTGCGTCGAATAGTGCTCATGGGCATGAGGCTATAACATACTTGTCATCTAGCCAACAAGTATTTAAGGCTGGCGGTACCGCCCGAACCGTGCTCCGGCCACGTCGGGCCTGTGCCGCCCTACCCTCGCGGGCAGGGCATGATGTCCCATGAGGAATTCAGGTCGCTGCTGAGCAGCGACCGCTTTTGCGGCGGATGTGCCGGGCCGGCCTAGTGAGGAATCTGTTCAAGGTCCACAATTGATGCCATGGCAACCAACCACGAACTGGCATTCGAGCAACGGCCGGCGGTATACGCGGCGTGGGGGCAACTGAACGGGGCGATCAAGGCGGGCATGGATCTGCGCCGCTACGAACTGGCCACCCTGGCCGCCGCCAGGCGGCTGCGGTCGAGCTACTGCTGCCTGGCGCACGGGACAGTGCTGGCCGAACGATTCGGCGAGCCAGTGGCCCAGATTGCCGTCGACCACCGGGCCGCGGGCCTGGACGAGATCGACGTGGCGGTGATGGACCTGGCCGAGCAGGTCGTCGATGATGCCACCTCCATCGGCGAGGCGGACCTGCAGCGGTTGCGTGATCTTGGCCTGTCACAGGAGGAGATCATGGACGTGGTCCTTGCCGCGGCGGCCAGGTGCTTTTTCTCCAAGACCCTCGATGCGCTCGGTGTCCAGGCCGACTCCAGCTATCGCGAGCTTGAGCCAGGCCTTCGCCAGGCCCTGGTCGTGGGCCGCCCGATCGCCGACAGCTAAGTAGGTCCGCCCTCAGCAACCGCATAGTGCGCCGCCGCAACTGCCGGGCTGGTTGCCCGAGGGGTGGCGGGCCGGCGCGCCGAGCCGGCACAATAGCCGGGTGGTGCAGGTGGTGGTGTTCCATTCTGCTTACGGGCTGCGGCAGGCAGAGGCCAGCGCGGCGGCCCGGCTGCGCGCCGCGGGCCACGACGTGATCACCCCAGACCTGTACGACGGGCAGACCGCGGGCACCATGGATGCCGCCCTGGCCCTCATGGACACGGTGGGGTGGCAGGTCATCTGCGCGCGTGCGCGCCGGGCACTGCGGAAAGTGCCCGGGGCGGCCGTGCTGGCTGGGTTCTCGATGGGTGCCGGGGTCATCGGCAGCCTGTGGGACCAGCGGGAGGCCGCCGCCGGCGTCGTGCTGCTGCACGGGATCGCGCCCGTCCCCGCCAGTGCCCGGGCCGGGCTGCCGGTCCAGGTGCACCTGGCCGAAGACGACCCGTTCGCGCCCCACCAGGCCGTGGCCCAGTGGCAGGCCGGCGCCGTCCGCGCCGGGCTGGCCGCGCAGGTGTTCACCTATCCCGGTGCCGGGCACTTCTACACCGACCCGGGTCTGGCCGACTACCACGCCGCATCAGCCGGCCTGACCTGGCAGCGTGTCACCGCATTCCTGGCCGCTCTCTGACCAACACGCACCGACCCGCCGGGGCCGCTGGCTGGCCAGATAGCGAGCCAGCCGCTGCCCCCCGCGAAAGCCAGGCAGGGGCGCCCGGCCGGCAACGCCAGCCGGCCAGCGTGATGCCCGGCGTCGATGACTGGCTGCCCGCCAGAGCCTATGAGGGGCGGCCGGTGGCTTCCGGGCTTCGGCTAGGCCGTGCCGGGATGAACGAGGCCGCTTTCGTACGCGAACACCACTGCTTGGACTCGGTCGCGCAGGCTGAGCTTGGCCAGGAGGCTGGCGACGTGTGACTTGACGGTCGCACTCGCGACCAGCCGCCCCTAGTCGGCGATCCGGTCATCGCGTCAGGGCCGGGGCGAGCCGTTCTAGTGCGGTGAGGCTGGCCTGGAACTCGGTTGCGGTTGTGCTCAGCCGGACGTGATCGGCGCCCGCGTCCAGGTGCTTGCGGACCACGGCGGCGACTTGCCCGGGGTCGCCCCAGGCGATGATCGCGTCGACTACCCGGTCGGAGGCGGCGCTGATTTCGTCTGCGGGGTAGCCGAGGCGGGTCAGGTTGAGCGCATACGGCGAGCCGGGCCTGGCGACGACTTCGGAAACGAACCGGCGGGCTTCGGCGCGGGCCTGGCCCGGGTCGTCGTGGAAGGCAGCGCCGAGCCCGACCACAAGGATCTTGTCGGGGCCGAGGACCTGGCGCGCGGCCGCCGTGAACTCCGGCGGAACCAGGATCGGCATCGCCCCGTCGGCGATCTCGCGCGACAGCTCGAGCATCCTCGGCCCGTTGGCCGCCAGGATGCGCGGGTAGCTGAGGTCAGGCACCGCGGCCATCGGCTGCTCGGCTGTCATCTGCGCGAAGTACTCGCGGATGGTGGTCAGCGGGCGGCCGTAGTCCCGCCCGACCTGGGCGGCCTGGAACGGGTAGCCGACCCCGATCCCGAGCACCACGCGACCCGGATATGCGTCGGCCAGCATGGCCGCTGCGGCGTGCATCGTCTGCGGCGGCCGTGCCCATATGTTGGCGATGGCCGTGCCGAAGGTCATCCGTTCGGTGGCCGCCAGCAAGATGCCGAGCTGGGTCAGCCCGTCCCGGCCGCCGACGCCCTCGTTGTTCCAGACGGCCTGGTATCCGGCCTGCTCCAGCCTCCGGGCAGCGTCGCGCTGGCCGGCGGCTGACGGCTGCGCCATCCCGGGGCTGTTCGGCAGGAAGGCGCCCACCCGGCCGAGTGCCCGGCGGCCCATTTCCACGATGTCAGGGCTGCCCATCGGTACCTCCTGGTCCCTAACTGGAATCAGCCACCGGTCCTTTCTGGCAGCCTATCCCGGCCGGAGATGTCGGCTGTGGCCCCGACGAGGCGCTGGGTCGTCACGGTCGCGCGGCGCCGTGCGCTGGACCACCTGCGTCGCGAGAGCGCCCCTCCAGGGAAGGAGCGCGAAGTCGCGCAGGAGCAGGTCGCGGCCGAGCTGGACGGCAGTGTCGTCGCCGGCGACGACCAGCTGGCGCTGCTGTTCGCGTGCTGCCATCCCGCGCTGGACCCGTCAGCGCGGGTGACCCTCGCCCTGCGCGTGGTGTGCGGGCTGCCCGGGCCGGCCATCGCGCGGCTGCTGCTGCCCGAGCCGACTGTCGCTCAGCGGATCGTGCGGGCCAAGCGGAAGATCCGCGACGCGGGCATCCGGCTGCGGGTGCCCGACCGAGGCGAACGGCCGGCCCGCCGGGCATCAGTGCTGCACGCCCTGGTTCGCCGTCATCGACGCCTCAGGCCTTACCAAGCACAACGCGGTCGTGGCAATGCTCAAGGCTGACCACGGCCTCGCGCACGGCGCCGCGCACGGCGCCGCGCACCGCGTCTCGCTGCTTGCCTGGCAACGCGACCACGCTCAGGTGCCATCGATCAGTGACCGTGCCTCCGCGGGGCCGACGACGAGATCGTGCAGGTCGCCGCCCACCTCGAGGCGGCCCGACTGCTCGATCCCGCCGGCCTTCGCCGGCTCGAAGCCGGCCGCTGCGATCAGCCGCCCGACTTCCTCGCCGGCCCGGTCGTCGTCGGTCACGTAGAAGAGGACCGCCCGCTCCGGTGACCGGTGGCCGGCGGACTCGAAGAGGCTGGCCGACATGCTCCCGAACGCCATGGCGAAGTGCGCCCCGGCCGGCAGCCACCCGGCCACGACCTTGCCGGACGACTGCCCGTCCGGCAGGAGCCGCACGACGTTGCCTTGGGCGTCGAGGCCAACCGGGTTGCTCGGAACGACCACGACCTTGCCGGTCAGCGAGCCGGCGATCTCGCCGATGACGCCCTTCAGCACGGTGAACCGCAGCGCGAGGACGACGGCATCGGCACCCTGCAGCGCGTCGCGGTTGCCATCGGAGACAACCGCCCCCTGGCCGATCCGCGCGGCCAGCGTTCGGGCCGACGCGGTGTCGGCGCTCGAGAGCCGCAGGGTCTCGCCGCCGGAGGCGAGCTGGCGGGCGATGGCCGACCCGAGCCCGCCGGTGCCGATGATCGCGGTGGTCATGACGGCCAGTGGGCGGGCGCCCAGTCCCCTTCGAAGTCCGTGGTCTGCCCCACCTCGATCAGGTGGCCGTCGGGGTCGCGGATGTAGCAGCGGATCTCGTACTGGTGCTGTTTCGGCGGCGTCAGGAACTCGGCGCCCCGGGCGCTCCACTCGGCGTACACCGCGTGGATGTCCCTGACCCGGATGTTGAGGAAGCTGCTGACCCGGTCCGGGTCGCGCGGCGTCTCCAGGGTGACCGCCGGCTTGTCGTCGGTCGGGCCCCCGCCGACGTTGATGATGATCCAGGTGTTGGACAGCGCGACGTAGGTCAGCCCTCCGGGACCGGAGAAGGCCACCCGCCCGCCCAGTACCTCGGTGTAGAAGCGCACCGAGCGCTCGACATCGTCCGACACGATGAAGTGGGCAAGGACGATTCCCTCCGGGGGCGCCGGAAGCTCAGCCATTTGGTACCTCCACTGGTCAGCGCAGCGATCTGAACGAGGCGCGCATTTCCGAGGCGAACAGGTCCGGCTGTTCCCAGGCGGCGAAGTGCCCGCCTCGTTCGAGCCGGTTGTAGTGGACGAGGTTGTGCGGGTAGGCGCGTTCGGCCCAGCTGCGCGGGGCTTGGTAGAGCTCGTCGGGGAAGACGCTGATGGCGAACGGGATCGTGATGGGCTTGGCGTCGAAGAAGTCCGCCTTGTTCTCCCAGTACAGGCGGGCCGAGGACACCCCGGTGTTCGTCAGCCAGTACAGCGTGATGTTGTCCAGGATGTCATCCCGGGTCAGGGCGCTGTCCAGGGTTCCCTGCAGGGCCTGTTCCACCAGCCCAGGCTGGCCGGCGCCGTCGCCGTGGTCAAGGATGAACGAGGCCAGGTCGGCGGGTGAGTCCGCCAGCCCGTAGAGCGTTTGCGGGCGCGTGGTCATGATCAGGGCGTAGGCCACGTGCTTGGCGTAGAAGGTGCTCAGCTGCTCGTACGCGCGCAGCTCCTCGGCGGACAGGTCCGAGGGCGGCGGGTCGCCGCGCTTGACCGCCTCGTTGATGGCGGCCGGGGCAGTGCCTGGCATGTTGGAGTGGATGCCGGCCAGCTCCGGCGGAGCCTGGATGCCCATCGCCTGGGTGACGGCCGCACCCCAGTCGCCGCCCTGCGCGACGAACCGGCCGTACCCCAGGCGCTTCATCAGCACGGTCCACGCCCGGGCGGTACGGGCGGGATCCCACCCGGTGGTGGTCGGCTTGGCCGAGAACCCGTACCCCGGCAGCGAGGGAATCACCAGGTGGAACGCGTCCGCCGCGCTCGCGCCGTATGCGGTGGGATTGGTGAGCGGCTCGATGATCTTCAGCTGCTCGATGACCGAGCCAGGCCATCCGTGCGTGATGATCAGCGGCAGGGCGTCCTCGTGCGGGGAGCGGACGTGGATGAAGTGAATCCCGAGCCCGTCGATCTCGGTCGTGAAGTTCGGCAGGTCGTTCAGTTTCGCTTCGCACTTGTGCCAGTCGTAGCCGTTCGCCCAGTGGGCCGCGAGGTCCTGCATCAGCGCCAGCCGCACGCCCTGCGAGTCGTCGGTGACCGTCTCACGGTCGGGCCACCTGGTCGCGCTGACGCGCCGGCGCAGGTCGGTGAGCTCTGCTTCAGGGAAACCGACACGGAAGGGCCGGATTTCATCGTCGCTGGACATAAGACCTGCTCCTTTTCTCGGACGAGCTGGTACCCCCCACCATCGCCGAACCAGCGTGCGGATCGCGCCCGTCACATCCCTGGCCTTGCCGGGCTATGCCCGGGCCGGAGCCGATGCGGGGCGGCGCTGACGCCTGAGCACTGGACCGGATCCGTCGGCCGCTCACCAAGGCGAGCTTGCCCGGCAAGGACCCGGTCCGAAACACCCCGTCACTCGGGGGCAGTCTCCTCCTGGTCGCCGTGGCTCGCCGGGGAGCCAGGGAGCGCGTCGCTGGCCGCCTGCTCTTCCAGCCGGGCAACCTCGCGCTCGATGGCCGATTCGCGCTGCACGACCGTCTTCAGGACGTTGAGCCCGAGGAACAGCATGGGGAACACCGGCCAGAAGAAGCCGCCGCCAATCACGATCCAGATCACCACGCAGATCGCGCTGGGGAACAGGAAGGCCGCGAACGACTCCTCTACGTCCCTGCGCCACTTGCGCGCGCCTCGTGTCCTCAGGTCCGCCGGGTGCCGCGGAGCCGGCACCGCGGGCGGGCTACCGGGCACGATGAGGTCGGCGACGAGCGCAGGCAGCTCGCCGAGGGTCCGGCTGCCGTACAGGGCGTTCAGCCGTTCGTCATATTCCTCGCGGGTCAGGCGCCCGTCCCCGTAGGCATCGACCAGCACGGTGCGTACCAGCTCCCGGTCGGCGTCCGACGCACGCATCGACGCGTTGCCGTCCGGCCGCGGGTCAAGGCGGAACGACTCCCAGAAGGTCTCCACGAGCACCCCGTCCTGTCCGCTGCGAGCACCGAGACCGATCTCCGCCTATTATCCGGCAAACATCTCGTAGCGGGACGCGCCCAGCCCCGGCGTTGACGCGATGCCTGCACCGGCCCAGCGCTAATTCCGGAGCGGTTACGTTGCCGGTGCGGGCGGTCTGGTCAGTGAGGCGATGCACGTGGTGAGCAGGCGCCGCATCTGATCTTGTTCGCTGGCATCCAGGCTGGCCAGCATGTCTTGCTCGACGCGGCGGACCGCGGCGCTGGCCACCTGGAGCTGGCGGCGCCCGCGGGCGGTCAGCTCGGTGGGCAGGGCCCGGCCGACGGGTGCCCGGGCCGGGCGGGTGACGAGTCCCTGGCGTTCGAGGGCCTGCAGGAGCACGTTCATCGACTGCCGGGTGACGAACGCGCCGCGGGCAAGCTCGGAGTTCGACAGGCCCGGTCGCTGTGCGAGCAGTTCCAGGCAGGAGTAGTGGGTGATCGTCATGCCGAGCGGGCTCAGCACGGCCTCCAGGGCGGAGTGCAGGGCGCTCGCGGCCGCCTTCAGCATGTACCCCAGCGATGTGTCCAGCTCGATTCCAGGCTCGCCTTGACTCATGTCAGTAGTCTGACATACATTGTGTTATGTCAGAAGACTGACATACCAATGAGGAGGCAAGAACCGTGGCCGTCACCGGACCCGACTTCATTTCACTGCAGGTGCGCGACCTGGAGCGTTCCGCCGCTTTCTACGAGCGGTACCTGGGGCTGAAGCGCTCCGCCGCGGGACCGCCGCACGCCGTCGTGTTCGACACCAAGCCGATCGCGTTCGCCGTCCGCGACCTGGTCGCGGGCACCGACCCGGACGCGGTAGCGCGGCCGGGCCAGGGAATGGCGCTGTGGCTGCACGCCCCCGACGCGCAGGACATCCACGACGCCCTCGCCGCCGCCGGCACGACGATCGTCTCAGCGCCCGTCGACGGGCCGTTCGGCCGCACGTTCACGTTCGCGGACCCCGATGGCTACCAGGTGACCCTCCACGACCGCGGCTGAGCCTGGCAGGTGAGACGATCGGCACGGAACCAAACCAGCAAGGGCGGCAGACATGACAACACAGCCAGAGCTCACCGCCAGGCGCCAGGTCGCCGACGAGATGGCCGAAGCCGCGCGGGCGTGGCTGACCTGCCTCGATCCCGAGCAGCGGGCGGTGGCCGGCGGCTCAGTCCCGGTGGACGCCGACTCGGACGCCGAACGACGCCGCTGGTTCTACACCCCCACCGATCACGGCGGCCTCACCGTGAACCAGCAGCGGCCCGCTCAGCAGCGCGCCGCCATGCGCCTTGTCGCGTCGGGGCTGTCCACCGCCGGGTACAACACGGTTGCCCTGACCATGGGCCTGGAGAACGTCCTTGACCACACCGAGGGCTTCACCGCGAGTTTTGACCGGGACCGCGGCCGGGACCCGGGAATGTACTACCTGAGGGTCTTCGGTGAGCCGGGAGGATCGCGGCCGTGGGCCTGGCGGTTCGGCGGCCATCACGTCTCACTCAACTACCTTGTCGCCGACGGCCTGCTGGCCTCGGCCACGCCCTGCTTCATCGGCGCTGACCCGGCGTCCTCGCCCCTCCTCGGCGAGCTCGTGCACCGTCCGCTCGGCCGGGTGGAGGACCTGGCCCGAGAACTTGTCAGCTCGCTTCCCGGCCCACTGGCGGCGCGCGCCGTCCTCCTGCCGAAGGCACCGCCGGACCTCGTCACGGCCAACCGCGGCAGCATCGCCGAGGGCGACCGCTATATCCCGCTGACCGGGATCTGGCGCGGCCCGCGGTTCATCGACCCGGCCGAGCAGGAACGTATCCAGGCCGCGAGCGACGCCATCGACAGGGCCGCCGGGTTCGACCAGAGCGACCACCAGGCCGTCGAGTTCACCGCCAGTCCCAAGGGACTGCCCGCCAGCGAGCTCGACGACCGCCAGCGGGCCCTGCTGCGCGCGCTGCTCGGCACCTACTTCGGCCGCGTCCCGGACGGCGTCTCACCGCTGGGGCGCTACCACGGCGCCGTCCTCGACGCGGTGCACGTCGCCTGGGCCGGGTCCCTCGATCCAGGCCGGCCCCACTACTACCGGATCCAGGGCCCGGACCTGCTGATCGAATGGGACAACACCCAGCGCGGCGCCAACCACGCGCACTCGGT
>Ga0265338_10007031_pt1 | contig 14119 bp, 12 predicted proteins | sample 42126metaG_FD_193579 | JGI IMG/M metagenome (GOLD analysis project Ga0265338, IMG submission 193579) | Rhizosphere microbial communities from Carex aquatilis grown in University of Washington, Seatle, WA, United States - 4-21-26 metaG | ecosystem: Host-associated > Plants > Roots > Rhizosphere... | reverse complement strand
CACACGACCTCATCGGCGGAAGGCTCCACGTCTACAAGCGTGAGAACAGCACGGTCTGGCAGTGCTCGACCTATCTCGCCGGACGCAATCACCGGGCGACCACGAAAGAAAGCGATCTCGAACACGCCAAACAGAAGGCGGAGGACTGGTATCTCTCCCTCCGGCTCAAGCAGCGCAGCGGCGAGTTGAGGGGCGGCCGGACGCTCAAGGACGCTGCTGACAAATTCCTCCCCGAATACGAGGCGCTGACGAAAGGCGAGCGCAACCCGGTTTACGTCAGAGGCCACGGCGACCGGTTGCGCGTCCATTTGCTCCCCTATTTCGGAAACAGGCCTGTTTCCGACATCACCCCCCAAACGGTGCAGGACTACCGGGTTCACCGGATGACCAAGCCCAAGGAAGTGGAAGAGCGCGAGGAGAGGGAGGCGCGCGAAGCGAAGGAGGCCAGGGAGAAAGGCCTGGAGTACAAGCTTTCGCGGCCTTGGACGCCACCCGCGCGCAGCACCCTCCACCATGAAATCGTGACTCTCCGTCACGTCCTCAAGACTGCGGAACGGCAAGGGTGGATCAAGTTCATTCCGAACCTTTCGGCCCCTTACAAGGCGTCAGGCAAAATCAGCCACCGTGCCTGGTTCTCCCTCGAAGAATACAACGAGCTCTGCAAGGCGACGCGCGAACGCGCGAAGAACCCGCCCAAGCCCCGCTGGAAGTGGGAATGCGAGCAGTTGAACAACTTCGTCGTCTTCATGGTGAACACCGGCCTTCGCCCGGACGAAGCCGGACGGCTTGAGTTCCGGGACGTGGAAGTCGTCAAGGACAGCGCAACCAGAGAAACGATTCTGGAAATCAGCGTACGCGGCAAGAGAGGGGTCGGGTACTGCAAGAGCATGCCCGGTGCCGTGTATCCCTTCGAGCAGTTACGCCAGCGCAAGCGCCTTCCGAATCCTGGCGTTCGTACGTCGAAGGGCGGCGAGGCTGGGGAAGACGAAGCAAAGCTCGTGCTGCCGAAGCCGACCGACAGGCTCTTTCCCGGCCTGCGTCATCACCACCTCAACGCCGTCCTGGAAGAACTGGAATTGAAGAAGGACAGGGAGGGGCTACGCCGCTCCGCATACTCGCTCCGGCATACCTACATCTGCCTCCGGCTCATGGAAGGAGCCGACATCTACCAGATCGCAAAAAACTGCCGCACTTCGGTCGAGATGATCGAAAAATTCTACGCCGCGCATATCAAGAACATGATCGACGCGGCGGCTGTAAATGTCCGTCGGGAACGGTCGAACGACCGTCCCAAAAGGCGCGCAGCGAACGCGCAGCGCCCCAAGGCGGCATCAGGCAAAGGATACCCGAAGCCCCGCCGATAATTGTTGGCGAACGCCACCTGTCTTGCTAGAGATACCCGGCTGCCCGAGTGGTGGAACTGGTAGACGCACTGGATTCAAAATCCAGCGCCCTCACGGGCATGTCGGTTCGATTCCGACCTCGGGCACCAATCATTCTCTCGAATAGTCTGATCGTCAGACCGCAGACTTGTCGAATACCAACACAACCTCTCGACGCATGCGGCCATCGAGCGTGTCCGTCGGACTGCCGTGCTTGGGGGGCGGAAGGTATCGCCTGTTAGCCGGCAAAGCTCGCGAGTGTCGCGAGTAGAGCTTTAACCCTTTTTCCTGCGCGACTGCGGAAACGACGGAAGAGTTTCGAATGAATGTTCCGCGTACCGTAGAGTCGCCGACCACATACACAGCGCGACCTCCGCTTTTCAGCACGCGCGACACTTCCGACAGAGCCTTGCCCATGTCCCAGACATATCGGGCAAGAAGGGCGTGATCTCGGCTTGAAAGTGCGGGACTAAGACGGAGTTGCTTTATTACGGACTTCACCCATTCCGTTTCGAGCGCTTCTTCCAGTACAGTCTCTGCTCCGATACTGTCGCCTCGAATGTGCCGAAGCTCCTCTACGGTATGGCCCATCCATACCAACGAAAACTTGCTGCAACGCATGTAATCGATTGCGTTAAGATACGGCGGCGACGTAAGAACTAAATCGATCGAATTCGCCTCGACGCTCATTTTTCGCGCGTCACCTTGCTTCACAACAGTTGTTGGCCCGAGCGAATCCGATCCCGACTGCGGACAATTCGAAACGACGGTTTCGACGGCGGAGATAAATCGCCGAAAGGGCTTCACAGGTGCTCGCTCGAATTCCTTGTGTGGCCGGCTATGCGATAAGTCCATCGCAAGAGAAGCTCCGGCACTTTTCGTTATTATGAGGCGCGAAAATCCGCACCAAAGCGCGTCGCGCATTACATCGTCCCGGACTCTTGCTATCGAGCTTGAAAGCGCCGCCAGCTGACGGCGGGCATAGTCGTCGAACCAATATCGAATGAATTTTTGCGTCTCGCTGTCGCTTCCGGCCGGATAAGCCTGCCCGGAAGAAACGGAATCGAACGCAGTCCTGGCGCGGCTCAAGACCTCTGCCGCCTTGTCGTTTACCTGTTCCGCATCCACGGTTCTCGTCCATACTCCGGCGAGTAGAACGGCCAAGGGGTCGAGATCGAATCCAATTGCCTTGTGCCCTTTCGCTCGCGCGACAGCCAAGACCGTCCCTGAACCAGCCATAGGATCGAGAACGCGAAGAGGAGCCTTGCTTTCGCCAAGCGCATCCAGCGCGATACCAGGCGCCATACGCGCAGGAAAGGGATGTATTGGGTTGCGCCCTAACGCCTCAAAGATCGTTTTGTTGTGCGATTTGAGCATTACCCTTGCGCGCCGCGAGCGGGTCTGGCTAGTCATCAGATTGTTCCTTCATGGCGGCATCTATTGCGGCAATGACGTTGTCGGCACTTTGATCCAGTTCTACTGCATCGTTGCGGGCGAACATGGTGTTTTCCGACATCTGCGCCAGCGCTTTGCAAACGTCCCGCAGCTCATTGTCGGTCTGATATTTTATCGGCGGCTTAAGATGGGTCAGTTCGATGCGCAGGCCGGCGTATTTGACCGGTGCCCTCGAATTATCTTTATGCATCCCTTGAATGGTTTTTACAATTCGCGCGTAGGGGGGCGGATCGACCTTCTTTTGCCCGATTCTTTCGACCCATTGTTGGCATTCTTCGGGTGTACGGCACTCGAACAGCTCGCGCAGCTGAAGGAGGCCCACCTGCTTCATCGGTCGCAAGCGTACGAGATGAGCCAGATCGTCGATATGAATCAGGGTAATCGTCTTCCGTTCACCGAGTCGCTCCGTCTTTTCACGATCAGAGTCAATTTCCTCCACGAGAACAGCCTTAGCCTTGGCCGGAAATGCGCGCCCAACGACGAGGGCGTGCTGGCAACCTTCCTTGTCCCGATGACGAATTATCGTGCCCGTCTTTACGGTGCTTGCGGCGACCTTTCCCGCATCTTTGGCTTTACTCTTCGCTTCCAGACTGACTGAGTATTGCCTCGGCCGTCCACGATTATCCGCCGGCAGGATCGCCAGCGCGGTGCCATCAGGCTTACCGCTGCCACCGATGCGTCGGGCATCGAAACCAAGGCTGGTGAACGCATTGCACACTGCCTGTTCAAGACCATTGGGGCTGTTTCTCGCCTCAAGCAGTTTGCGCGCCACGGCGAACGGGCTCTGACGCCCCGATTCGTTCGCAAAATCGCGGAGCAACTGGTCACGCATGGACAGAAAATCGTCGATGACTTCTTCGCTGACATCGAGAGTGTAGAGGTGCGCCTCCGAGAGAATTTCTGCCATCGCCAGCACTTCCAGAGGCTGGCGGGCTTTCTTGTTCTCGAATTCATCGCGAAATGTTGTAACAAAAGGGTGCCAGCCGTTGATAAGGATACGGCCAGATACAGTATCGAACTGCGCTATGCCGCTTTCAGGAGCGGCGCCATCATCGATTGTGAGCCCGGAAACGAAACCTGCCGGATCTGATGCGCGCTCATTTAACTGGGCAAGATATTCGGTGCGAGCTTTCGCGCTCTCGAATTCAGGGACAACAAGAAAACGGGACTTGGCTTTGCCCTCGGCAACGGCACGGGCGAGCCGGACGATTGGTTCGCGCGAAAGGCTGCTTGGACTGCTTGCCAGTTTGCGGGCAAGCTTCGCACCCGGTTGCTCCTCTTCATCCTGCTGGTCAATCGTTGGGCGAACAGCGTTGAAAATGCCAATAAGAACTTCTTTTGCTGTTTCCAGTGTCGGGCCTTCGCTGACGCCCTCACGATTGGAGCGCAGGAGGCTATCAAGGCCGTCCATACGGACCACCAGTCGGAAACGTCCGAAAGTTCCGTGCCGCAGCTCGTTCGGAGAAATGCCGAAATGGCCATCCACAACATTGAGCAACCGGTCCCGGACGTAGACGAAAAAGCCGTAACTGCGTCCTATTTCATCTGACTTTCCTCCCGTCAGAAGGTCCTGGTAGGCCTCGGCATAGCCGGTTACGCGACCTAGCCCCGGGACATCCAAACCGAAGCGATATTCGCTATTTTTTTCTACGTTTTTGTCTTCAGATGCCGCTATCTTCTTGGGCGCTGGTCTCGGTATTTTCACTAGGTCCTTGCCCAATACCCACGTCCGGATGAGGCCCTTGCCTTGCTTGCTTGGCGAGAGTTTTTCCTGATTCAGCCATATGGAAAAATCGGGCCTGAGCGGCATTGCCGTCCGCAACAACCAGTCAAGCATGCCGGGCTTGATCTCATGCACTTTCGGCTTCAATGACGAAAGGATTGCCACCGTCCAAGACGGCGCAGCACTTTTGCCGAACAGTTTAAGGTCAGACCGTTTGAAATCCCTGGAACTGGTCCACGGAGCTAACGCTTCCTGTGCTTCTTTTTCCGAAAGCTCACGGAGCGGTATCCTGATGGGGGTCTTCGGTTCAACTTCGCGGCCGACGCGCTTGTCGATAGATGCGAAGTCCATCGAGGTCGCGTAGTATTTTCCCTTTCTCTTGGTGATATGGGAGAGCCGCTCGGCGAGGACATATGTCGCGAGTTTTCCGATGCCAAATCGCCCGATCTGCTGGCGACCGTTCGGCAGAATGTGAAGCTTTCGCTTGTTGCTTATTCCGATCAGCCAATGCTGCTTCAGGCCAGAAGCATCCATACCTGATCCGTCGTCGATAACGACTATCGAGGCATCCTGAGCATGAAGATTGGCGGAGAGCAAAATTTGCACATGGCGAGCGCCTGCGTCGAAAGAATTGACGACAAGCTCTTCGATCGCCTTGTTGGGACTGGCGTACAATCCTTCCGAAAACAGCTCGATGATCCTGTAACTGAGCTGGACATCGATACTGCCTCTTCGCCGGCCGATCAGTGCGAAACGCGGTTCCTTCATGCGATCGCCTCCCGAACCAGATCGGATTGCACCCGCGTTCTTCTTGCGGCGAGCTCCGCGACAATTTCCTGCACACCCTTTGCGACCTTCCGGTTCAGCGCGTTTCCGGAGCTGCTAACACCATACATTTTGCGCGGCCTGCGATCCACGCGCACTGATACGACATCGGTGCCCGTAGGTGACAGAATTTCGACGAAATCGGAATCGCGGACGCACACAAAGCCGTCCTCGCCGCAAACGAGACATATAAAGCAGACCTTAGCGTGCGTTCTGAGGTTCTGGAGTTCGGCAATATGTTCGCGGGCGAATGTAAACAGCCACGGAGTGAGGCGGGCACTTGAATGCTTGATAAGCACGCCAACTTCGCCGTCGATCAGGAATGCATCGGGCCGCCCATGAAAATCTCGAAGGGCAATGCGCAGCTCATATCCTGCCTCAACGACTAGTTCGTGAAGCAGGGCGCCGTGGCAAAATTGATATTCCGGGATCATTGTCGAAGGTTTTTGATAAACTGGATTGAACCCTGAAACTTGTAGAATAGCCGCGCCTTATTCTTTGGGTTCCGGATGATCATGAAATGATGCAGCGCCTTTTCGTTGCCGGGCCCTTTTAGCTGCGTGCTACCCATGAATCCTCTTTTGCGTTCGATATTCTCCACATCCGCGCCGCTGTAGCCTTCCTTGATGGCTTGGGACTTATGTACCGCGATGGACGCAGGACCGTCCGGGCTTACCCTTTTGACGTAACGAAGGAGATACTCAGGGAACCCAACATCTCCCAGTAGCGTTCGCAGTGCATCCAGTTTTTCTTCAGGGTTCCGCTTTGAATTGCCCGCTACGGCATCCATCTCCGCAGCGAAATCAAACATTCCGAACGACATTTCGCCGCGATCGAACTCGACTCGCGCGCGGTCAATACTGCCTGGCGCAGCAGCTGAAATTCTGTTGTCCGCCAGCCAAATCGGCGATCCCTTCCCGTCGGTAATCGCCGCGAGCGCCAGTTTATGAAACACGAAGCACCGATGCCAGTCTTGGTAAAGAGATTCGGGAATAGTGAGCTCGAAATGCTCCAGATATTTTCCCCGGTTACCGAACATCCGGGCGCGCTGGATATAGGTATCCTGCTGGAGCTTCGCTTTTGGGCTCCGCGCAAAATACATCGAAAGCAGGTTGTTGAACGTCACACCTCGCGAGACGATGTTGCCGCCTACCACAATGGTAAAGAGCGTTGCCGGATTGGTCGCGCTGACAAAGTCTGTACCTTTTTCTCGGTCGCTATTCATTACGACGATCGCATAGCGCGACGCATTGATCGCAATATAATTTACGATCTCGCGATAGGACGAATTTGGATAGAGCTTGCTGGCGATCTCGGCCAGCTCGTTCATGTAAGGTCCGAATTTAGCCGATTTCGGATCGACCAGCGGCGAGAATGCCGCCTCGATCGTTTTTCGGTCGATTTTGTGATCGTCTTTCTTTCCGCTGGTATGGATAAGGAAGGAATAGTTACTCGGCGTGCCATGAAGATTCAGGTACGCCACTGTGACCATGAACCTGAACAGGGCTTCCCGGAGAAATTTTGGCTGGTCACCGTCGTCACTTATCAGGTTCAGGCGGTATTTGACCTTTTCTTCGAGCGGAAAGAATTGCTCCTGCCCGGTGTAGTTTTTGTGCGGAGCGAACCACACCCAGCTTCCGCTGTCATTATCCAGAGTGTTGTTGAGATCGAGACGCGCCGGCGTCGCCGTAACGCCAATATAAAATCCGTCGCCCGACAGCAGCTGGCGTATGAGGTTATTAATTCTTGTGACCTCGCCAGCATTCACTTTCGCATTTGGGGTCGCATAGTCAGCTTCGTCATCGATGACGACACGTTTTTTGGCTCCGTGCGTCTTGTCCAGAAGCTTTTGCAGGTCCTTCGCGTTTTTCTTGCAAAAGATGACATGCTGGCCAGTCTTCAGCGAAATATCAGGGTCTAGCACCTCGGTGAAATTGCGCGCTGCCGGCGCGAGTCCAGATCGCTTAAACCTGTCAAGATTCTGTTCGAGCAGCTGCACGCTGTCGTTCAGAAGATGAATGATGATGTCGTAACCTTCGTCCAGCAGCTTCGCAGTCAGGCAGATCATCATTTCCGTTTTGCCACTCTGGGGCTCTCCGAAGATGACGAACGAATGAGAGGTGCCACTCGTTACATTCGATGAGGCTCCGTTGACGGCACTCTCAATGAATGCCGTGCCTGCGCCACTGTCCCGAAGTCGGGATAGCTGGATCGCATAGCGCGATGTACCCGCGCGAAGTGCGCGCAAAGCATCAAGATCAAGCTCTGGCATAATCTCCTCGCGTCGAAGACTACCGAAATATAGGTTAGCTGTCCGATTCGTCGCTCACAGTTTTGATTCTAAACGAATTTATTCGATGCCGCATCTGACTAGGGCCGGCAAACTCGGGGCGAGGCCACTATGGTATTCCCGCGTTGTTCGCCTCGAATTGAGAATTGTCGTCAGCGCGGAACGTTTTGCGGATGCGCAAGAACATGGCGCAGTTTGCGAAGATTATCGAGCGCTGTTTCGCGGTCGGATTCGCGTAGCGTCGGCAGTTCGGCGACGATCCTGGCATGAAGCGCGAAAAGTTCGGCGCGCGTGAGGCAAAATAATTCGTTCAGTGAATAGGCTCGCATTTTTGTCTCCTTCGTTTTCGACCGCGTAATTGCGGCCGTCCGGCCGAGACACGGCGCCGGAGGAGGCGGGCCGCATCGCTTGCGACCGGAACGAAGAGGAGGAGTGCTCGCACTTGCGGCTGACGAGCCGACGCAAGGCGCTCGATGGCTGGTTAAAGGCAGTAATGCGTAGAAATTTTCGGAAGGAGACTGCGAGGTTATTTGAACGGATTGCCGGAGAGCAGGGCTGGTGGAACGCTGGAGCAATTCCAACTCCAACGGAGATCGCCATGCCGCGAAAGAAACCCCGAAAAAAGCGGACACCGGATCATCAATTTCTCATATTCGAAATCAAAGCGTGGGAGCCGAGTTACTCGTTCTCGGTCAATCGCAGCGGCGATGACGAGAGCGATTTTTCCGAATACGCGGAACTACATCTCGATACGGTCTGCGTTTACCCCGACCCATTCGTCGGGCGGACGGCCAAGATGATCGCTTCGAGCCGGAGGGGACTGTTCAATCCGCCCAACCCAAGGCGCGATCCGAACGAGAAACCGAACAATGTCGGCTTGCTCGACCTTCCTCCATCCGGAGGGAGCTTCTACACGGGCGTCCCGAACGACAGCTTGCCGTTTATTATGGCGGCAATCGCTGGCGGACACTTCCGGTATTTGATGTTGTCAGGCCCGTCCTTGAAGCGGAGCCATAGCCTCCCCACGCAGATTCACTTCGCGCGTACCGACGACTAGCTTGCGAGGTGCGAGCGGTTGGCGCTGCTGTTGCGCGTTTCCATCGATAAAGCCACGCGCTGGCCTCCGAATTGATGCGTGGTTCTGCATGCGCGCGCGCCGCCGTCAAAACCGAACAGGGGCCCCCACCCCATTACGGCAAGGGCCTTCGGCCTTTTGACCGCGCCGCTTTTCCGCGCATGCGGGCGAACCGCATCGAGGCCGCGATAAGCGTGGCTTCACAATCGAAAGGAAACGACAATGAGCAACAAGCAAACCGCCAAGACGAACCTTCCCTCGCACCGCATCTACGGCGTGTCGAGCAACGCCGGAAAGAAGGCCGCGTGGCAGGAGATCGGCGCAGTATGGCCGCACAAGGACGGCAAGGGCTTCAACCTTCAGTTCGCGGCCCGTCCGCTCGAAGGCGCTGCCATCGTCCTTCGCGCGCAGTCGCCTAAGAAGGCCGCGTAGTGGAACTCTCCACCGTTCCTTCGCCCGAATTCCGGCTCGCCGTAACTGGCGGGCCGGGTTCATTCATGCGTTTCGTTTGCAGCGTCAATTCGCGGTCGTGCCGGTAAGCGATCCAGTGACGCTTCGATGCCGATCCGATGGCCTGACCGATTTCCGCACCCAGATTCTTCAAGAAGCGCATCAGCGGCGGAAACTCTTCCGATGCGATCTTCGCCGACCAGCGCAGGAAGCGCATGGTTGCGCGACCGGCGATCTTCGCGGCCTTGACGGTTGGCGGAATCGCTTTCGCCAACATCGACTGCGCTTGGTTTGCCTGGGCTCCTTGCTGCGCGGGCGTGGAGGGCGGCTTGCGAACGGCGACCTGCGTCCGTTTCGGCGGTCTCCATCCGCTGCCCGGATAATAGGGATTGCCGTTCGCGCGGGATTTCAGTTCCGGAATTTCCCAATAAGGCGGGGCCATGAACGGCACGCTCATTGACGTGCCGGCGGGCCAAAGCAATCCGCTTCCTGCCGGAAAATCCATAAGCTCTTGCGGCAGGAAAAGAGGACGGCGTGCTTGGGAGTAGGACAAGCCGGAGCTTTGGCTCATCGAGCCTTGTCCGGCTGTCGATTGCGCATCGCCTTTGTTGTATCCTGCCGCGGCAACAGTGGTGTCGCCAGAGCGGCGGCTCATCCATTCGGCCGTCGTGAGATCGTTCGGCGCGAAGCCTTGCACGACGCCTGCGTTGCCGACAAAGGTCTCCCATCGCTCTTTATATAGAGCCTTCAACTGATTCAGGTCTTGCAGCACCGGCCAGAGCTGCACCCCGAAGCCGCGCACGAGCCCGAACGCGTCCTCCATCGGCGCGAGATGGCCGAGTTGCGCGAATTCGTCGAGCATGAAAAGCGTCCGCATGCCGCCCGGCTTGTAGAGCGAACGCAGCGCCGAGACGATAACGAGCCGCAGCCAGACGCTATGCGTCCGCATGCGCTCGGCAGGCAGGATCAGGTAGACCGTGACCGGTTTCTGCTTGAGCGACCCGAAGTCGATGTCGTTTGACGCCATGCTGTCGCGCATCATGGGCGATAGCATCCAGTTCGTCTGCCGGTCGGCTGTCGATTGAATGCTTGCGATCTCGTTATTGTCGCGCAGGAAGCGGCCGATCAGGCTTTCGATTTCGACGCCGCCGGACGTGGCCATTTCGGCGGCAGTAATGCGCAAGCCTTTCACGAGACGGGATTTGCCGTCCTCGTCGCGCTCGTATTCGTTCGGCTCCGTGAGCATCCAGCGGACGTTTTCGAGCAACGGCGCGCGGTTCTCGCGCCGCGACTTGATTGTTTCCCACATGATGAATGCCGTCAGGAGGCTTTGCGCGCTCTCCGACCAGTGGGGGTCTCTGTCTTCGATCTTGATAAGCGCCTCGGCAACGCCGGTCGCGTCATCGACGAAAGTCTGCGATTGCGGATCGAGCGAAGCGAGCGGATTGAAGCCTACCCCGCCGATCTGAAGAACGTCGAACGGATTGAGAATGAAAACCGGGCCGAGCTTGCGGCGATAGTCGGAGGTAATCGCCGTAAGTTCGCCCTTCGGGTCGATCACGACGATCGATCGATCCCGGATGCGCAGAAGATTGTTGACCAGAAGGCGCGTTCCCTTGCCGGAGCCGTTCGGCCCGAACAGAAGCAAGTGCCGCTCGCCGTCGTAGGTGAGTTCGGTTCCGGCCGTGCGCTTCGCCGCGTCGAAATACCGTCCGAGATAGATCGAAGAGCCGGGATCGGACGGTTTCGCGTTCGGCGCATCCTTTTTGCCGAACAGCGCCATGGCTCACTTCCGCGAGTTCAAGGCGGACAACGCCTCGGACTCGCTGGCGAGGCGCGCATCGCCGTGAGCCTTCTGCGTCTCGACAACTTCGCGGCCGGGCTGAACCCTCGGCTGCCTGTCCAGCACCTTTGCGCCCTGCATACCCTGATAACCGAGCTGATACGCGATTTCCGCAAAGAGATCGGGGATGAAGTACCGAACGCCGATTGCAAACGCCATGAAGAGCATCGGCGCGCCGAACAGGAACGTGCCCGCGACACTGTTCTCGAATAGCCAGTAGCCTGCGTATGCGGGGCCGAGACAGAAGGGGCCCAAGCCGATCAATCGCATCCGGCGCTGGCGGCGCAAAATCGCCTCTTCATGTATGCGCTGTTGCCACGTCTTCGGATCGTAGACCGGCTGTCCCCGGTTCCATGCGATGACCCTTTGGCGCTCCCCGTGCTCGTCGATCACATAGCGCCGCCGACGTGACCCAAAGTGACTGGCCAGCAAAAGCGCGACGATGATCGCGCCGCCGATCAGGCCGTCCTGGATGTTCTGCGGAGTGAGCTGCATCGTATGCCGCCGCGCCGATGGACAACGGGAACTTTAATCAAATTCTGCCGCCGGGTGAATTCCTCCGCATGCTTTCTTTGGTGAAGACCGAAATTCCCGGCGTGAAAGTATTTTTCGTTTGGTAAGTGGCCGCCGTCCGAGCTTTGGCCGGACCGGAAGGTAGCTGCCCTGCCTTCCACGAATTTTAAGAGCAAGAATAATTTGGACAGGGCGTCATTTTCGGGATGAGGTAATATGAGAAGGAAGATAAGGCTGAGGGCAAGCCATGCGCGGTAGTGCGCTTCGGGCTTCCGGCGGGGCCGTAAACCCTCGCGCTCCGCGCGGCTTGGGAGGGGCCATCCTGCCCCGTCCACCCCGGCCAAGAGGAGCCTTGCCCCTCGTTGGATCACCCGCCCCAAGAGTGCGCCCCTTGGGAATCCGCGCTCAAGGAGCCTTGCTCCCCGAGACCCCAGCGCGCAAGGGGCCGAGCCCCTTTCCGCCCTATCCCCGTATACGGACGGCGCTTGCATGCCGGGGTGTGCCATGAGTCACGGCAGCGAAAAGCGCGTCCGCAACCGGCACCTGACCGTTCGTCTCAGCGACGACGAACGCGCCGCCATCGATGCAGCGGCGGAACGCGCCGGGCTGATGCCGGGCAGCTATGCCCGCCAGGCGTTGCTAGGCGGGCCAGCGCCGCGTCAGGTGCGAAGGCCGCCGGTCGAGCGCAAGGAGCTTGCGCGCCTGTTGGGCGAACTCGGCAAGATCGGCGGCAATCTCAACCAGCTCGCCAAGGCCGCGAATACCGGCGTACTCGTCTATACCGGCGAGATCGACGCCGCACTTCGCGGGCTGGCCGAGGCGCGGGATGCGATCCTCAAAGCCCTTGGGCGCGCGCCATGATCATCAAGGGCAAGTCCCGCTCCGGCCCCGCCGCGCTTGCGGCGCACCTCGGTAATGCGGAGAAAAACGAGCGCGTTTCGCTTCTCGAAACCAGAGGCACCGTCGCGCAGGATTTGCGCGGCGCGCTCGTCGAGATGGACGCTTATGCGGTCGGCACACGCTGCGAAAAGCCGCTTTATCACGCAGCGATGAGCCCCGCGCCACCGCACAGGCTCACGCCCGAGCAGCGCACCGAGGCCATCGACGCGCTGGAAGAAAAACTCGGGCTGACCGGACACTCTCGCGCGGTCGTGATGCACGAGAAACTAGGCCGAGAGCATATCCACGTAGTCTGGTCGCGGATCGACCTCGACAACATGCGATCCATCAGCGACAGCCACAATTATCGCAAGCACGAAGAAGTCTCCCGCGACCTTGAACGCCGCTTCGGGCATGAACGTGTTCAGGGCGCACATGCCGAGCGTGACGGCATAGAGCGCCCCAATCGCACACCCTCGCGAGCAGAACTGCGTCAGGAAGAACGTACTGGCATCAAGGGTAAGAACGTGACCGCCGCCATCACGGAAATCTTCAAAGCCAGCGACAACGCGCAGGCTTTTCACGCGGTGCTTCACGAGCACGATTACATTCTGGCGAAGGGCGACCGGCGAGATTTTGTGATCGTGGATCGCAAGGGCGGGATCCACTCCCTTGCGCGACGCATCGACGGCATGAAGGCCGCCGAGCTTCGGGAGTTCATGGCTCCTATCGACCGGGAAAAGCTGCCAAGCACCGAAGAGGCACGGGAGATTGCCGACGAGCGCGAACGGCGCAGACAAGAAGCAAAACTCGAAGCCTCGTATTCCCGCAGCGAAGATTACGTCACGCAGACCCAAGCCGCGTTGAAAGATCATAAGCGGCGGCAGGAAGAAATAAACGAAATCGCCAACCGCGATTCCGTGTGGGATCGAATAGAGAGCGGCGAGAAGGCGCGTGACGCTAAAGCGCAAGAGCCCGATGAGAAGGGCGCCGAGAAGTCGGAAGATGAGGAGCGCATTGCGCGTTTGCTCGATGACGACCACCGCGACAAACGCAGAGCCGATCAAGCTTCAGCCGGAGAAACTCCGAGCGGGCGAAAAGCCGAAGACGCGATAGCGGCGAAATTCGGCAACGTGGAAATGACCGAAGCGCAGCAGCAGCGCATGCAGCGCATGCTGGACAGCGGCGGCGTCGAACGCGAACCGGACGACGATCTCAAACCCGACCGGCAGCGCGAGGTTCCGGGTGGAGGCCGCACCCGGAACCGGTGAGGGCAGCGTGGGGCCAGTTGCGGGAAGCTTTTCTAGAAGCGGCGGTGGCTTTGGTAACGCGACTGTTGCGCACTGTAATTCGTGTTGGGCCTTATTTTGCAGCCAGATGTTTCTCTGCAAGAGCTACGGTCAAAGCCGGTGGGCCTTTACCTGGTGACGGTCGAAAAGCCGCTGAACAGGCTATTCCCAGTCGCCAGGCACATAGCCAATCCGTTTCCAGTGCTGCTCCAGTGCTTCAATCAAGGGATGGACCTCGCCGAGGCGAATTTGCTGTCCATGTGCCTTCGAAAGATCAAGCCCTTTAGCAGTTGTATTTGCGCGCATGTTGGGTCGCACAACAACACGATGCGAACCGTCTAGCGTGAACAGGCCGATCTCGAACGCCTTGTCGTGCAGAAGACATAGGCAAAGAC
>Ga0265338_10007030_pt1 | contig 14121 bp, 12 predicted proteins | sample 42126metaG_FD_193579 | JGI IMG/M metagenome (GOLD analysis project Ga0265338, IMG submission 193579) | Rhizosphere microbial communities from Carex aquatilis grown in University of Washington, Seatle, WA, United States - 4-21-26 metaG | ecosystem: Host-associated > Plants > Roots > Rhizosphere... | reverse complement strand
TGGCAACCGGACAGAAGAGGTTTCGTATATTTCGCGCGCACTAAAAGGTATGGCGAAGGAGCTACAAGTTCCCGTCCTAGTCTTGAGCCAGTTAACTCGAGCACCTGCGCGCGAAGAGCGCGATCCGCAACTTGCGGATTTGCGCGAATCCGGCGCGATCGAGCAGGATGCGGACGTGGTGATGTTCATTAACCGCCCGCACTTTTACAAAGCTGATGCCCCGGAAGAAGATCGCGCCAAGACGGAATTAATCATCGCGAAACAGCGCAATGGCCCGACCGGAAAACTGAACTTTGTGTTCCTTAGCCGCCATACGCGGTTCGAGCAGGCAGCGCCCGACGCGTGGAATTCTCCCGGCGATGAAGAGTAGGGTGGCATGAAACGCGGCAGTTCATTCGCGATAGCGGTTTTGATTTCCGTCGCTGTATCGCCGGCGGGAATCGCCGTTTTGGCGCAGGACGTCAGCCTTTCCAGTGAGAAGCGCGCGCAGTTCGAAAGCCCCATTTCAAAATTCATGGCTTCGAATAGCGTGCCCGGCTTGTCCGCGGCAGTCGTGGAACACGGTGAATTCGTCTGGTCCGAAGGCTTCGGCATGGCGGACCTGGAAAATTCTGTTCCTGCGACGACGAAGACTCTCTACCGCCTGGCGTCCGTTTCGAAACCTATCACTGCTGCGGGAGCGATGGAACTTTCGGAGCAAGGTAAACTCGACCTGGATGCTCCCATACAAAAATATTGCCCGGCTTTTCCGCAAAAAGAGCAGCCGATCACCACCCGCGAACTGCTCGGGCATCTTGGCGGCATTCGCCACTATCGCTCCAATTCCCAGGACGACCCGGAAATAGGAAACACAAAACATTTCGACGATCCGATTACGGCGGGAATAAAATTTTTCGCGAACGATCCGCTCGTGTCGCCGCCAGGCACGCATTTTCATTATTCGACGCAGGGGTACACACTCATTGGCTGCGCGATCGAGGGCGCATCAAACGAAAAATATGTCACCTTCATGCGCGACCACGTATTCATCCCCGCTGGAATGTCACACACGCTGGCGGACGATCAATATACGGTGATTCCGAATCGGACTCGTTTCTACAGTAAAAATAAGTCCGGCGCTGTAGTGAACGCCGATTTCCTCGATTCCAGCTACAAAACCCCCGGCGGCGGATGGGTCTCTTCCGCCGACGACATGGCGCGATTCGAAATCGCCATGTTGAATGACCATTTGGTCCGCCGCGCCACGCGTGACCTGATGTGGACACCTCTAAAACCCACCGACGGCTCGGAAGATAGCTACGGGCTGGGTTGGGGCGTGCGCAACGCCGCAGGCGTCTTCGAAGTGGGCCACGGCGGAAGCCAGCAAGGAACGAGCACGTACATTATGATTGCACGCAGCCAAGGCGATGGCGTCGTTGTCCTTATCAACATGGACGGAGTGGATGCCTCGGCACTCGCTCACGAATTAATGAAGATTGTTCTCGATCCATCTCCCACCGCTCCAAAGAACTAGGCATCCTGAGCTGACCGCTCAAGCGTCTCCCGCAAAACACGTTCGTGTCGTTACGCCCGCGCGAAAGAACGACCATTGCTGCCTTCCGGCTGGAACTTCCCGAGCCTCCGTTCCCATGTAACTTCACTGTTTCCAGCTATATACGTAGGCCCTCGGCACCCCGGAGTTAGCCAGCCTCCCAACGGCCTTACGGCTGCATCCATCCAAATCGGCATGTTTACCTAAACGGCGCTCGTCGAATTACCTTTTCGGTTTTCCGTCGCGCCCGCGCAAAGGAGTCTGGCATTCTAAATGACGATGACGAAAGCAATCCATCACGGAGGGCGGCCCGTCTGGGCGGAAATCTCGCTCAAGGCAATCCTGCACAATCTGCGCGTCATCCGCAAACACATCGGGGCAAAACCAAAAATCCTCGCCGTGGTGAAATCGAATGCTTACGGCCTCGGCGCTGTTCCCATTTCGAAGACGCTGCAAAAAGCGGGAGTGGAATGGTTCGGCGTCACCTGCGCCAACGAAGGCATCGAGCTGCGCGAATCGAGCATTCGGAAGCGCATTCTTGTGCTCACCGGATTCTGGCCGGGCGAAGAAAAGCGTCTGATTGAAAATCACCTGACGCCAACCGTCACCCGCGTGGATGATGTACGCCTGCTTGAGCGGGCAGCGAAAACTGCTCGCGGCAGAAAGTCTCCCGTGCGCTTTCATCTGAAAATCAACACGGGAATGAATCGCCTGGGCATCGAGCCCGCGGAAATTGACGATTTCGCAAGCGCCCTTGCCGATTGCCGCCACATTCAACTCGAAGGCACGCTCACGCATTTCGCTTCTGCAGAGGATTTTACAGCGCGGCAAACGGACGAACAGGAGAAACTCTTCCGCGCATGTCTGGATCGTCTGCGCGCTTTGGGCGTCTCTCCGGGAATCGTGCACATGGCGAATAGTGGTGCGCTCTGCGCGCGGCCGAGCACAATCGCGGACATGGTCCGCCCCGGCGCGATTCTCTACGGCTATTACCAGTCGTTCGATCCGCCGCAAAAAGGACATGAAGTGAAGGGATGCATCCCGCTTGAGCCTTGTCTCTCCCTGCGAGCGCGGATAATTTCCCTGCGCGATGTTGCTTCCGGCCAGGGAGTCGGATACGGCGCGCGATTCGTCACCTCAAGACCGTCGCGCATCGCGACAATAAACGCTGGCTATGCCGACGGCGTGATGCGCCAGCGAACCAATCGAGGTTGCGCGCTCGTCCGTGGCCGCCGAGTGCCGCTCGTAGGCGTGATTTCGATGGATTTGACGATGCTCGACGTCACGGACGTTCCAAGCGCTGAGCTCGGCGACATTGTGACGGTCTATGGCAAGGATGGGAGCGACGCAATTGTCGTTTCGGATGTGGCCCGCGAGATTGGCACGGTCACCTCAGACTTGCTTTGTGCTTTGGGTCGTCGCGTCCCCCGCTACTACGCCTAGTAGGACTAGCCTCTGACCTTTTCCACCCAGCCCCGCAACGTTTGTGCGCACTCCTATTGTTTGCAGTGCTATACTCGCCAAATCATAAAGATTTCATAAAGACCGTCCATTTATCCCCGGCACAGTGCGGTGCCCTTCATGCGCGAAGCCGGCAAAGAGGAAACCAAAGGGTCTTTGACCCGACGACAAATCATTTCTTCATACAACTTATAGGGTGCAACGATGCAAAGAAATCCTAGCAATCCCGGCCGTCCCGCGGCTGGCGCAGCGCAAGATATCGTCTCAAACAAAGCAAATAGCCCATCCCGGCCGACGCACGAGGAAGCCAGCACGTTTTGGGACCTGCTGGTCGTTCGCCTGTGTTTCATGGCTATTTGCGCAGTGGCGGGCTACCACTTCCGCCCGTTCAGCGTTTCCAAAATTACTGCGGCAACCGCCGGCGCCCTATTTGCGGTGGCTATCATCTTTTTCGAAATCCGCTTGCGCCGCGCCAGTATGCGCCGCCTGATTGGCGCCGCCACAGGGTCCATTCTGGGGATTCTGGGCGCTTATGTTTCATCGCTGATCCTCACGCACACGACGATGCCTGAAAGCACTCGGTCGTTCTTCAGCCTGGTCCTCTTTCTGGTAATGACCTACGTCGGGCTGGTGCTCGGCGCCAATAAAGGCGATCTCCTCAACCTGCAAGCCTTCGGGGGCGTTTTCGGCAGCGAGCGCAACATGAAGCACACCTTCAAGGTGCTCGATACGAGCGTAATCATTGACGGCCGCATCGCGGACATTGCCGATGCGCTCTTTCTTGATGGGACGATCGTCATCCCGCAATTCGTCCTGCGCGAGCTGCAGCTTGTGGCCGATTCAGCGGACCCGTTGAAGCGCCAGCGCGGACGCCGCGGCCTGGAAGTGTTGCAGCGCATCCAAAAAATGCAGCACCTCGACGTGCACATCGCTGAAGACGACTTCGCGCAAGTCGCGGACGTGGACATGAAGCTGATCGAAATGGCCAAGCGCTACGACGCGAAAGTGGTGACCAACGACTACAATTTGAACAAAGTCGCCACCCTGCAGGGCGTCGAAATAATGAACGTCAACCAGCTTGCCAACGCACTCAAGCCCGTCGTCCTGCCCGGAGAAGGCATGCGCGTCTTCATCCTTCGCGAAGGAAAAGAATACAACCAGGGCGTGGCATACCTCGACGACGGCACAATGGTCGTGGTGGATGGCGCGCGCAAGATGATTAACAAGACGATCGATATCAGCGTCACTTCGGTCCATCAAACTACGGCGGGAAAAATGATTTTCGGCCGCTACGATGAGCGAGGCGAACAATCCCCTCGCGCGGCAGCCGCTATTGCCCCGCCCATTGGTCCTGCTGAGTTGCCCCCAGCCGCGCGTCCCGCGACGGAAGGCACTCCGGGCGGGGATCGCCCTCCACGGCCGCTCTACCCTGAACCAGGGCGCTCTTAGTTTTTTGAAATACACGGCAATCTTTGTAGGTCGCGGTTTCAACCGCGACCTAAGCGTGCATTTTTTTTGGTGGGCTTCAGCCCCTGAAGTACTAATTTATCCTTTTGCGCACACCCGTTAAATCGCGGGAATTGCGAAGCCTTTTCTCGCACGCGAAGCGTTCCTTGCGTTAGACTGTTGGCCCTTCAATGAGCCGCGTCGCTGCCATCATTCCTGCTGCCGGCCTCGGCACCCGCATGGGCGCCGAGTTGCCCAAGCAATTCCTCGAACTCGACGGCCTACCGATCGTTATCTTCACGCTTCGCCGCCTCGCTGCCTGTGCAGCCATCACGGATTTCTTTATTTCCACGCGCGCGGACGATATCGTTTTCCTGCAGGACAAAGTGGGGAAAGCAGGGATCGGCCGGCCCGCCCGCGTAATCCATGGCGGCGATACGCGCCAGCAGTCCGTCGCCAATGCGCTCGCGCAAGTGGACCCGACCACCGAAATTGTACTGGTGCATGATGCGGTGCGGCCGTTCGTAACGCCTGAGCAGATTGATCGCGTGATCGCGGAAGCACGCACCCGCGGCGCGGCCATTCTCGGCATTCCTGCGATTGACACGGTGAAAGAAGTAAAGCGCGCGAGCCTGCCGGCCGATGTCGCGCTGATTTCGGCAACGATTCCGCGAGAAAGGATCGTCCTCGCGCAGACGCCTCAGGCGTTTTCCTATTCGCTGCTGCGTGATGCTTTCCGCGCCGCGCAGCAGGATGACGTGACCGCCTCGGACGAATCCGCGCTGGTCGAGCGCTTCGGCCACGAGGTCTTCGTTGTCCTCGGTTCCGAGCGCAACCTGAAAATCACGCGCCCGGCAGACATGGATCTCGCCCGCTTCTATCTGGATCAGGAGCGCAAGAGCAAATGACCCGCTCAGGAATTGGATACGATTTGCACACGCTCGCCGCTGGACGCAAGCTGATGATTGGCGGAATCGAAGTCCCATTCGATAAAGGCTCCGTAGGACATTCCGATGGCGACGTGCTGAGCCATGCGCTCTGCGATGCGTTGCTCGGCGCGGCCAGCCTGGGCGATATCGGCGCGCACTTTCCTGATACCGATCCGAAATGGAAGGGCGCGTCGAGCCTGCATTTCCTTGAACACACGCGCAAGCTCCTCGACGAGCGGCGCCTGCGCATCAGCCATCTCGACGCGGTGGTCATTTGCGAAAGACCTAAGCTCGGCCCCCACTTTCCGGCTATGCGCACAGCGCTCGCGAAATCACTGGGCATCTCGATCGAACAAATTAATTTGAAAGCGAAGACGAACGAAGGCACCGGAGAGATCGGCCGCGGCGAAGCAATCGCCGCGCACGCCATTGCCACGCTCGAAGGCTGACGATTCCTCTACTTTCCCTTCAACTGCGATAGAATTGCCTCCGATGTCATCCGACGCGCCTGTCGAAGTAGTCCTCGCAACTGTGAATCCGTTTACCGCCGCGGATGTCGAGGCGATCCTGCGCGAAAAGGGTTGGCTCGCGGAAACTTCGGAGCTGGAGCGAAACGCGAGTGCTGCGTTGCAATCGTGGTTGGCACGAGCGGCGGAATTGCTTGGACCACAATCGGCCGATCGCGAGGCACTCGTCAGATTGTTACAGCTCGTCTTCAGCTACGATGCGGCCGCCCTACTGCGCGAACAACACAGCCAGGAAGTACTTTCCCGAACAGGCGCGCGGGACATTATTCGCGAGCTTGCCAACCGCGTGCTCGGAGGCGGCGAAATCGAGTCTGATCGCTTCAAGGAAATCGTTGAAGGAATGAAGGCCGTGGTGCCCTATCGCAGCCGCGCGATGTTTCAGCCGATTCGCATGGCGCTCGCAGGCCAGGCAGGCGAAGGCGAACTCGACCGCGTAATTCTGCTGCTCGACGCCGCAGCGAAATTGAACTTCGCCATTCCAGTAAAAGGCACGCGGCAACGGATGATCGAGTTCTGTGCCACGCTCGACTGAACGGCACGCGCGGCTTGCCATTCGACAACTTTTGCGAGGCTGAACCACAATGATGAATTGGATGACTGGATTTCACGCGATCGAAGAAGCGCTGGCTGCTGGGCGGCCGCTCGACCGCATCGTGATTGCGCGCGGGCGGCACGGCGAGCGTATCGAAGCCGTGGTGCAACTCGCAAAATCGCATGGCGTTCCCGTCCGCTTTGAGGATCGCCAGCAAATTGACCGTCTCTCCGGCTCGCGAGAGCATCAGGGCATCATCGCATTTGCTGCGGCAAAACCAGCCGCTGAATTGGAAGACTTGCTCCGCGCGAATACGGGACGAGGTTTGCTGGTTCTGCTCGATGGCGTCGAGGACCCGCACAATTTGGGAGCGATTGTGCGGACATCCCTTGCCGCCGGCGCGGATGGTGTGGTGATTCCCGAGCGGCGCGCGGTTGGCTTGACGGACACAGTCGAGAGAGCATCCGCGGGAGCGCTCGCGCATTTGACTGTCGCGCGGGTGAAAAATCTTGTTCGCGCGATGGAAGAAATGAAAGAGGCGGGGTACTGGCTCGTGGGCCTCGACGAGCGCGCTGAAAAAAGCTACACCGAAGTGGACTTGAAAGGCTCCATCGGAATTGTTCTCGGCAGCGAGGGCGAAGGCTTGCACGAATTGACGCGCAAACGCTGCGATTTTCTCGTTTCGCTTCCGACGACCGGGCCCGTGAAGTCACTGAATGTTTCTGTGGCGGCGGGGGTGATGCTCTTCGAAGCGGTCCGCCAACGGCGGGACCAGAAACCAGAAAGTGAAAAATAGAAAAGGGGAAATGGAGCCCCGAAGATCAGCTACGAGGCGTCTTCGCCATTTTCCGCCTCACCTATTTGTCGTACTTCAATAGTGAAAACACATCCACGCCAGGCAATTTCGCGCGGCCATTCAGAAAGCTGAGCTCCACGGCAAACGCCGCGCCGGCGATTTCTCCGCCCAGCTGCCGCACAAGCTTGATTGCGGCGGCGGCCGTTCCGCCGGTTGCGAGCAAGTCGTCGCAGAGAAGGACGCGGCTTCCCGGTCGCACGGCGTCTTGATGAACTTCGAGCGTATCTGTGCCGTATTCCAAGTCATACGTCACCGAAGCTGTTTTCCAGGGCAACTTTTTTGGTTTGCGCACGGGGACAAAACCTGCGCCGAGGCGGTAGGCGAGCGCAGGCGCAAAAATGAATCCCCGCGCTTCGATGCCCGCGACGACGTCCACTTTGTTGCCGTTGTAGTGCGCGCAGAGCTGGTCAACAAGCGAATGAAATCCGCGCTGGTCCTGGAGCAAAGTTGTAAGGTCGTAAAACAGAATCCCCGGTTTGGGATAGTCGGGGATTTCGCGGATCATTGATTTCAGGTCGTCCATCGATTCCTCTTTCGCGATATCTGGCTCAACACTGCTACTTCAATGTGTTCCGTGCTCAATCAAAAATTCGTGCGCGTGCTCGGCCTTGATTGGTGCCTCTTCCTCGGTAACTTTTGAGACGGAGGCCATGCGCGGGCCGCTCTGTAGTTCCGCTCGCAGCGAGGTAAGCATCGCGTCAGTTCCAATCGCGTAAACCTCCACGCGGCCATCGCGCAAATTCCTGGTGTATCCGGTCAGGCCAAGGTGCTTTGCGGCGCGCTGCGCGAAATAACGATAGCCCACACCTTGAACCATGCCACTGATGAAATAACGCTTAGCTCGATGTTCCGCTTCCACGGCAGCTTCGCCCCGAAGAATGCAAACGCGCGATTTTACCAGAGGCGAGGTATAGGTAACAGCGCGCTTCTAAGAGATGTGCTGCCGGGAAATCGAGACTCACGGAGTCGCACCAGCATTAGAATTCATTGGTGGCCAGGCTTGAGGTTCTCCGGTTTTGAGAGTTCAAGTGGTTTCATGCAGACGCTTTTTGCTGAGGAGGGAAACGTGGGAGAATAACCCGCCATGCCTCTCCCGGCAGTACCGGGTTCGGTTCCATCCACGTTTACATACCTCCGGCGCCTCCGTTGGATTCGCCTCGGCAACGTTTGCCTTGGGCTTGTTATTTCCGCGATCGCGGCCTTGGGGTATGCCAGTTTAGCGCCTGCGCCATTCAACTTCCGATTTGCCGACGACAAACCAAGCGCGAAAATAACGTTCAAGGGTGTTGCGATTGTTGATCACGCCGGGTATCCGGAGCTTCGTGTGGATGGCGCGCCATTTTTTATTCATTCCGCCGCGTTCTTCTATTACCGCATGCCGCGAGACCAGTGGGACCCGATGCTCGACCGGTATCGAAGGTCTGGCATCAACACAATTGATATCTACATCCCGTGGAATTGGCACGAGCCGAAGGCAGGCGAATTTGATTTTGACGGACACACAAACCCGCGGCGCGACCTGCGCGCGCTGCTGGCGATGATCGCCCAAAAACGCTTGCGGTTAATAGCGCGACCGGGGCCGGAAATTCTCAACGAATGGCGGCATGGTGGCTATCCCGGATGGCTGCTCGAGCGTCCCGAATATCAAATGAACGCCGTGGATTGGCTTGAGGGCCGCTACCCGCCGCTGGACGGTTTGAATTCGAGGGACGCCGAAGCTGCCGCTGGGGGCTGGCTCGGTAACGCGACGCACATGGACCAGACCCGCACGTGGTTCGCGGCGGTAGGTAAAGAGCTTGCCCCTTATAGCTCGCACCGCTCAGTCAGCTCTGCTTCCGACGATCCAGACGCGCCACCTCGCGAGTCGAGCGGACCGCTACTCTTCGTGCAGCTCGGTGACGATTTTGCAATCAACCGAACAAATCATGTGGGCCGCGATTTCTGGCGCTACGTGGCGGATCTTCGCGGCATGCTCGAAGCAGGCGGCGTGGACGTGCCAGTGTTCATCAATCCTACGGATATGCGTGTCTCGGCAGAGGGGCGCGAACAAGACCACCCCATCGGCGCGATGGGCCAGTGGTACATGCCGTCGCGAGCGAATGCAACGGCTGCAGGGCGTCAGATTGATGCGAGCGATGCAGGAGAAATCGAGTTTTACGCCGAGGAGCTGAAGACGCAGCCCGATTTTCCTCCGGTGATGATCGAGTATCAAGCTGGATGGTACGCGCCGGGCGAGGACGATCGGCCGCCGGCAAGCCCACCGGAGAACACTCTGCTGAGTTCGCGGCTGCTCATAGGCAATGGAATTCACGGCTTCAATTATTTTCCGCTGCAAGACACCTACACTCCGGCGGGGTATTCCGTCCCGTGGGCCAACCAATCCTATCGCTGGGACGCGGCGCTGGATGCGAATGGCGATCCCCAGCCACGTCTGCAAGCCGTGCAGCGCAACAGCCGTTTGCTGGGGCATTGGGGACCTCAACTGGCTGCTTCGCACAAGCGCGCGGATTTCGGGATCGTCTATCCGATGGGGGCGTACCCGCAGGAACTGCTGACTTCGCCTGAAGTGATGAGCGTTTCCGAAGCGGCGATGCGGCTCGAGCGGCTCGGAACACTCGCGATGCTTTCGAGCGAACTCCTGGACCCGGAATATCAACCTGTGGAACAGCTCGAGCACGATGCGCTCTTGCTTTTGCCCGTGGCGGAATCAGCCAAACCTCAATTTCAGTTATCGGACCGTGCGCAGCAAAGGCTTGTCGAGTATGTGCGCAAAGGCGGGACACTCGTAATTTTCCCGGCGAGGCCTGCGGGAAAAATCATCGAGGAATTGTGGAAAGGAGCGCCGACGCTTTCCGAGCCCAAAGAAGGTTCGGCGATTCGAAGTCAGTGGAAGTTTGGCAATGGCGAGATTATCGAATCGTCGAAGGATTTCACTTCGTGGATTGCGATGAACGGGAGCCTCTCAGAAAATCGCGCGCAGACCGAGTCAGACTGGGCCATCGGCGCCCTCCGCGAATTCATGGCGGCCGCAGGCTTGCGCGCTGGCGTGGAGCTTTCGGGAAATCCGAAGGGCGCGAAGGAATTGATCGTCAACGAAATCGTGACAAATGAAGGCACTGGAACGATGGGCGACCGCGTGACCGGCGAAGGATTCCTGAGTGTGACGAACATTTCAGAGAACGAGCAAGCAGAGGCGGATTTGAGTGCTCTCTCACCGGGCGCGCCCGCCCGGAGAACGCGCGGCGTCTATCTTCCCGTGCATGTCGTGGTTCCCCCGCGCGAATCGCTTCTGCTACCCGTGGAAGCACCTCTGTGCTTGGACGCGGAAACAACTCCAGCGAACGCGCCGAATGTACCATGCACGGATGCCGTGGAATCCTCCAGCGCAGAAATGTTGCGGATCCAACGAGATGGAAAAGTGCTGGAGTTGACGTTTTATGTTCCCACGAGCTCAACTGTTTTATTGCGCCTGGCCCAGCACCCGTCCCACGTTACGCTTGAGGGGACGACGACACCCGAAGCACATTGGACCGTGCTGACCAAAGAATTGGAAGTCACGATTCCGCGCGGCGCGGCTCCGCATTTTCTTCGAATTCTCCGCGTGGATCTGCCCTACGTGCCGCACGTGCCCGAAATCGAAAAGCCCGCTAAGCCAACGCCAAACGAATTCGAATACGTCGTGTGGAATGCGCTGACGTTGCCAGTGAGCGCCAACACTTTTTTGCGGACGTACCCGCCACTGGTGGCCATCCTGCCCGACCAGCAGGCGACCATTCTACTTTCGGGTGTGAATCACAACACGAAGGCTCCGCGCGGCGTGGACATTTCTGTAACAGGCCCGTTGCGCGGCGGCGATAGTTTTACGATTCCGCAGGAGCAGAGTTCCATCGGAAAAGTGACCCTGAAGCCTTCGGGAGCGGACGCGATGGCACTGACGCCCGATGCGGATGGCCTGCTGCACGGCGACGTGAAAATTCGCTCCGGGCGCGACCAGCGAACGATTCCCATCGCATTCCTGCAATTGCCGAAGGGAGGGATTCGGAACTATCGCTTCGATTTCGATCGTGACGGCGCGGATGAATGGGTGCTCGAGAGCGACCGGTTGCGATTGATCGTTTCTCCTGAATCGGGCGCGCGCGCGATTGCGCTTGCGGATAAATCCAACGGCGCCAATCTGACCACAAGTGTTGGATTGTTGCGCGACGCATTTTCGTACACGGAGAATTCTTCCGGAGGAAGCCCGCTTCGCGCGCGCGGCCGTTATGGGCTCTTCAACCGCGCGTATTCCGCGGAGTGGCTGGGCGATAAGGACAATCCGGGATTAAAACTTCGAGAAGAAGCTTCCGATGTGTTTCCCCTGGGCGCGAGTGTCGAAAAGACAATTCAATTCGATGGACCGGAAGCGATACAAGTGGAATATCGCGTCGCCCTCAATCCGCTCCGGAGCGGCGTCGGAACCAGCTCGCCACAGGATTCGCATTCGCAATCCTTTTTGGCGATCAATTCGTTTCCCACGGTGATGGCGCCAAACGAACCTACGCGATTCTGTTGGCTGGCGCAGAAGGACTCTAACAATTCAGCCGGAGGAAGCAGTTCCAACGCTGGCGATGATGCGAATCAACTTTGCGAAGATTTTTCTCCGGGAGGCAACACGATTGAGGTGCCCGAGGGCGCGCGCAGCGTTGAAATTCGCAACGCCGGACGTCCCACTACGGAGATAAGCTGGGAATGCGCTGACGCGTGCGCGCGGATGACGATTGACCCAAAGAATTTTTCCGCGCTGTTTCGGTTGCAGTTTCCCGTGCTTGCACCGGGTACGGACGCCCACTACAAAACCAAGATTCGCGTCCTTGCTGCGCCCTGAGATCACTTGGCGGAGAGGGCTATAATTGGGAAGAAGGGTACCCTGCCCAGATCAAACGCGAGGGTTGCTGAGTGCATCTAATCGTTCGAGAACAAATTATGATCCTCCAACGTTGGCTGATGATTCCCGCAGCGCTTTTGGCCCTCTTTTTCGGTGCTGCCCTTTCCGCTCGCGCGCAGGGCGACACGGGGCCTATGGCGCCGCCACCACCGAAATTCGAAGTGAGCCGAATTCCGTCCATTCCGCATCCGGGCCCGCCGCCAATTCCAGAGCAGGAAATCATCCAGAAATTTGCGGCGGCGGAAGATGTGGCGAAAAAAGTTTATGCAGACTACGCATTCACGCAGGCGATTCGCGTGGAAGAACTCAGCACTCCGGGCGGAAAATTCACTGCCAGCGGCCTCGAATATACAAAGCCAGATGGCAACCGCTACTGGCGAACGGTGCAGCCTGCCGAATCCTCGCTGAAGATGACGAGTTTCCGCGTCGAAGACATTCATACGATCATCAGTCTGCCTCTATTTTTCCTGACGAGCGAGGAAATCGGAAATTACACGTTCCTATATGCCGGCCAGGACAAGTTGGACGACTTGAACACGTATGTGTTTCAAGTGAAGCCAAAGCAATTGAGCCGCTCGAAACGCTATTTCGAAGGAGCGATCTGGGTGGACGATCACGACTTGGCCATCGTGAAAACCTACGGGAAATTCGTGGGTGAAATAGCGGGCAATGGGACGACTCTGCCGTTTACGATGTTCGAGACCTACCGCGAAAACTTCCAGCAGAAATACTGGTTGCCAACGTACACGAACTCGGATGAGTTCATCAACCGGCCGGAGGATGAGCAACTTCACTTGCGGCTCGTGATTCACAGCACAGAATTCAAGCTCAACGGTTCGCCGAATGCGGCGCAACAGCAACCACCGGCCCCGGCGCAACCCTCCAAGTCGGCTCAGCCTCAGAATTAATCGCACGCGCGATTATTCAATGATTTGTAGATAACGCGGCAGATCGCGAACGGAGCGGAGCAACGCGTCTGGCTGCGCCGCGCGAACACGCGCCGCCGTGGGAAACGGGCCCAGGACGCCGATGGGACGCACGCCAGCCCGCCGCGCCATCTCGATATCCTCTGCCGTATCGCCCACATAAACGCATTCATCTGGATTTGCCCGAAGGCGCTTGAGAGCGAGCTCTAACGGCGCCGGGTGCGGTTTCTTTTTGGGCGCATCTTCACTGCACACGCATGCAGAAAAATAGTCCACAAACCCGAATGCGCGCAGTTGGCGGCGGACTCGGCTGCGATTTCCGCTGGTAACCAGCCCCAGGAGAAAATGTTTGTACAGGAGGCGAAGGACGCTTCGCGCTCCAGGAAGCAATTTTGGATTTTCCTTTTCGTAGGCGACGCCCCACAGTCGGTCGGCTCGCTCCCAATGAATGCGGTGGATTTTCGCGGCGCGGTAAACACGATACCAATTGGGGGAATAGTGGCGGTCAATATCGCGCGCAGACCACGAAACGCCCAACGCGCGGAACATGGACAGATAAGCGCGCGCGTCGGCTGCGTACGAATCGAGGAGCGTGCCGTCCCAATCAAACAGGACTGCGCGCGAGGAAAAACGCTTGCGGTTCACGATGGAAGTATCGTAACAGAGAAGAAAGGTCTAGTACTGGCGATAGCGGAGCGGGAGAACGTCGTCGCGCTCGATGGCGAAATCGTCGAAGCTGGCGGCATAGCCTCGCCAACCCGGCGTGTCCGCGGCTTCCGCGCGAACGATGTGCGCCGAAGTACACATTTGGACGCGGCCAAATCCTTGCGGGCGTTCGATCAAGCCAACTTCGAGTTCGATGGCCGTGCCAGGCTCAATGTCGCGGGGCGCAAAGAAATAAATTCCGCTGGAACTAATGTTACGAGTGACGAGCGTGACGGGAATGGCTTCCGTGATTTCGCCAATCCGCGTAAGGCGAAGCAGGAGCG
>Ga0265338_10007028_pt1 | contig 14127 bp, 14 predicted proteins | sample 42126metaG_FD_193579 | JGI IMG/M metagenome (GOLD analysis project Ga0265338, IMG submission 193579) | Rhizosphere microbial communities from Carex aquatilis grown in University of Washington, Seatle, WA, United States - 4-21-26 metaG | ecosystem: Host-associated > Plants > Roots > Rhizosphere... | reverse complement strand
AGTGGGCCAGACCTTTGATCGCCCCGTCGTTCAACGCGTCCCCCGCCTCGAACGCACGCGACCACCACGATCGCGCGAGTAAACCGCGATAACCCTTACGCTGGTTGACTTATCGATAGCTTAACCGCGTTTGTTCAGCTGCGGTCCACGAGGCCGGCGGACTGCTCCGGATGCCGCGCCAGCCACGCAGCGGCGTAGGAGCAGATCGGGATCAGTTTCTGCCCGTCGCGCCGCGCCGCGCTGGCCAACGCCTCCATGAACCGGCCCGCCGCGCCCGTGCCGCGCAGGGCGATCGGCGCCTCAACGTGGTCGATGAACATGCGCTGGCCGTCACGGCGATAGTTGGCGAACACGACCTGACCCTGCTCCACCATTTCGAGACGCTGGCGCGCGGCGTCATCACGTAATTCAACCACGGCGGGCTCCATCTCGCGCCGCGAGCGGATCGCGGCTATCCTTAAGGCAATGAAATAGAGGCTGGAGGAGGCCAGCGCCATGCGTTCAGCCATCCCGATCCTGGGCCTGACCCTCTTCGTCGCCCTCGGCGCCTGCCACAAGCCGGCCCCGGCGGCGAAGACCGCGGCTGTCGCCATCCCCGGCGCCGGTGAGGCGCAACTGGCGCCCGGCCTGTGGGTCCAGCACGTCTCCGACCGCCGCGGCGTGACGGCGACCAGCTATTGCCTCGACCCGTCGTCCGCAGGCCAACTCTCCTATCTCGGCGGCCAGCTCAACGGCCGCTGCACCCGCCACGAGATGGCCCAGGCAGCCGACGGTTCGTGGCACTTCTCCACCTCGTGCGACATGGGATCCTGGGGCAAGGTCGCCACCGAGGGTGTGATCAGCGGCGACTTCAAGAGCCACTACACCGTGGACGTCCGCAGCCAGACCGTGGGCGCGCCCACGGCCAAGCTCAACGGGCCTAACCGGGTGCTGGCCGACATGCGCCGCACCGGCGACTGCCCGAGCGACATGAAGCCCGGCGATATGATCCTGCCCGGCGGCGGCCGCTCCACGATCGGCGACCTCCAGGCGCCGGCGTGAACGTCCCGACACATTTCTGAAGCCTGGCTATGATTTCGAACGACAAATTTTCGGAGGAATCCTGAATGCGAAAACTCCTGCTCCTCGGTCTGACGGCCATCTCGCTTGGCGGCTGCGGCTTTTTTGGCGGCGTGGAATCGCCCCACCGCAAGGTCGGGCTCTGGGAGCAGTCGATCACCAGCGACCGGACCCCGGCCCCCATCGTCAGCAAGTGGTGCTTCGACGCCGCCTCCGACCGCCAATTCCCCGTGCTTGGCCGACGCCGGCGCAGCGGCGGTGGCGGCGGTGGCCCAGCGGCGGCGGCCTGCAGCAAGATGTCGATCAGCAAGTCGGGCGACACCTACACCATCGACTCCCAGTGCAGTTTCGGCGGCGCCACCATCGCCAACCACTCGGTGACCAGCGGCGATTTCAATGCCAAGTACACCACCGTCACCACCATCGACGCCGAGGGCGCGTCAGACCCGGCCCGCAATGGCAAGCACACCATTACCAACACCTGGACCTACGAGGGCGATTGCCCGGCCGAGTTGCAGCCCGGCCAGGTTCAGCGGCCGGACGGTGAAGTGGTGGCCATGGCCTCGATGCGCGGCGGCGGCTTCGGCGGCGGTCGCGGCGGCGGCGGCGGCGGCTCGGCCCCCGCCGGCAACAGCGCGCCGGCCAGCAACGCAGCGCAGTAGCCCTCCTTCTCCCTTCGGAGGGGAGAAGGATTTAGACCCGCTCGACGGCCATCGCCACGGCTTCGCCGCCGCCTATGCAGAGCGAGGCGAGGCCACGCTTTTCGCCGCGGGCTTCGAGCGCCGCCAAAAGCGTCGCCAGGACGCGGGCTCCGGACGCGCCAATCGGGTGGCCGAGGGCGCAGGCGCCGCCATTGACGTTGACCTGGGCGTGGTCGAGGCCGAGCTCGCGCATGGCGATCATCGCCACCACCGCGAAGGCCTCGTTGACCTCGAACAGATCGACGTCACCAACGCTCCAGCCGGCGCGCTTCAGCGCCTTTTGCATCGCCGGGCCGGGCGCGGTGGTGAACAGCGCCGGCTTCTGGGCGTGGGCGCCGTGGCCGGCGATGCGGGCGATGGGGGTTAGGCCCAGCTTCTCGGCGGTGGAAGCGCGCATCAGCACCAGCGCCGCCGCGCCATCGGAGATCGAGGAGGCGTTGGCGGCGGTGATGGCGCCGTCCTTGGCGAAGGCAGGCTTCAGCGAGGGAATCTTGGTCGGATCGGCCTTCAGCGGCTGCTCGTCGTCGGCGACGACGGTGATGCCGCCCCGCCCGGCCACTTCCACCGGCGCGATCTCGTGCTTGAACACCCCGCCCTCGACGGCGCGGCGGGCGCGGGCGAGGCTTTCGATGGCGTAGGCGTCCATCTCGGCGCGGCCGATCTGGTAGGCGGCCGCGCTCTCCTCGGCGAAGGCGCCCATCAGCTTGCCGGGATCGTAGGCGTCCTCGAGGCCATCAAGGTACATTGAGTCGATCACCCGGTCGTGGCCAATGCGGGCGCCGCCGCGGTGCTTGGTCAGCAGGTACGGCGAGTTGGTCATGCTCTCCATGCCGCCGACGACGATGATGTCGGCGGAGCCGGCCGCCAGCAGATCGTGGCCGAGGATCGCCGCCTGCATGCCCGAGCCGCACATCTTGTTGACCGTGGTGGCCTCCACCGACTGCGGGAGGCCGGCCTTCAGCGCCGCCTGGCGCGCCGGCGCCTGGCCCAGGCCGGCAGGCAACACGCAGCCCATCAGGATCTGCTCGATGGCCTCGGGGTCGACCCCGGCCCGCTCCACCGCCGCCTTCACCGCCACGGCGCCCAGCTCGGTGGCGCCGACGCCGGCCAGTGAACCCTGGAAGCCGCCCATCGGCGTGCGGGCGTAGGAGACGATGACGACGGGATCGGCGGACATGGCGGGCTCCGGAAACGAGGCGATGCTGAGCGCTACAGATAGGATGCCATCAGCGCAACGGCAGGCTATGCACGGCCAAGCTCGAAGCAAAAAGGCGTGCGCATGCTGCGTGTTTTGACCTTGTGCGCTCTGCTCGCCATCACGGGCGCGGCGGCGGCCCAGGCGGCGGATAAGCCGAACTTTGACTATGACGCCAGCCAGCCCGCTCCTCCGGCCACCGTCGATGCTGCCACGCACATGCTGGCGGAGCGCTTTGCGGACGGCCGAACCATCAGCGGCGAGCTGATCCCCGGCCAGGGCGCGGGGCCGCACCCAGCGGTGCTCTTCGTGCACTGGCTAGGCGATCCGCCCACCACCAACCATACCGAATTCGAGGCGGACGCCGGCGCCCTGGCCAAGCTGGGCGTCACCTCGCTGCTGGTGGAGGCGCCCTGGTCGAAGACCGACGCCTGGTTCGATCCGCTAGGCGCGTCCGCGGATGCCGACATCAAGAGCAGCGAGGCCGAGGTGGTGGACCTGCGCCGCGCATTGACGCTGCTGCTGAGCCAGCCCGGCGTGGACCGCCACCGCGTGGCCTACGTTGGCCACGACTTCGGGGCGATGTTCGGCCTCATGCTGGCCTCGGTGGACCGCCGGCCCAGCTACTTCGTTTTCATGACCCCGAACTCGTCGCTGAGCGGGTGGTACCTTATCGGCAAGAAGCCGCCGGAGGGCTATGTCGCCCGGCTTGCGGGCTTCGACTTGCCCGCCTTTGCCTCGCGACTAAAGGCCAAGAGCGTGCTGTTCCAGTTCAGTACTCACGACATCTACGTGACTCACGAGCGGGCCCAGGCGGTGTTCGACGCTGCGCCGCAGCCAAAGACGATCGAATGGATCGACGCGGACCACAGCCTCGTCGGTGACGGCTCGTCGTATAAGTCGCGCATGGCGTGGTTGGAGCATGCGCTGGGCGTCGCGCGGTAGCCGGTCCTCAAACGCAACGCTTGCCATCCGCCGGCGAAATCAGCACCATTTCCGGCGATGGGCCGCACCGCCGACTATTCGAAAGAGACCTGCGCCGTCGCCGGCGCCCTGCAGGTGGTGGGCGATCCCTGGACGCTGCTGATTTTGCGCGAGGCGTTCTTCGGCGTTCGCCGGTTCGACGAGTGGCAGGCGCGGCTGGGCGTGGCGCGCAACGTGCTCGCGGCGCGATTAAAGAGCCTCGTGGAGCATGGGGTGCTGGAAACGCGGCTCTACAGCGAACACCCACCCCGCAAAGACTATGTGCTCACCGCCAAGGGCCGGGACCTGCGTCCCGTGTTGCTGGCGCTGAAGACTTGGGGCGATCGCCACGTCTATGGCGAGGCGCAGCGGCCCCTGGACTGGGTGCACAGCTGCGGCGCGGAGCTGAAGCCGAGCCTGGTCTGCGCGTCCTGCGGCGAGCCGGTGACCGGCCGCGATCTGACCGCGCACAAGCATGAGGCGCCCACGGTCGGCGAGGCCCTGGCCGCGCGCACGTCGCAAACCTGATGCGCGATTTTGCCGCCTCTTAACGATTGTGGCGCAATCTGGGCGGATGGGCCAATCCGCTGAACTCTCACCAGATCGCGACCGCCGCGCGACCGAACGCATTCCGACATCGCTGCGCGGCAAGGTCTTTCCCGGCGCCGTCGACTGCGTCATCACCGATTTCACCAAGCAGGGCGCGCGCCTGCGCTTCGACGGGGCGATCCCGGACGAAGACCCGCGGGTGATGGTGGTCTGGTCGAGCGGCCAGGCCTTCATCGCCGAGACGCGCTGGCGCTATGGCCGCGAGATCGGCGTGCGCTTCACCGGCAGCCGCGACCTGCGCCGCCCCGCCCCGGAGTTCCTGGCCGAGGCGCAGGCGCTGTGGCGCAAACGTCGCCCTCGACTGCGGCGCAAGGCGCTGATCGCCAGCCCGGTGATCCTGCGCTCCACCCGCCGGCGCTCGCAGCGCCTGAGTGGGCCGCAACCGCCGCTCTAGACCAGCTCAAGACCAGGGGGACATGACGGCGCTACGCCTCCAGCGCCGCGATCATCTCCACCCGTGTCGCATGCCGGCCGCCCTCAAACTCGGCGCTCAGGAACGCATCCACGATATCCAACGCCAGCCCCTCGCCCACAACGCGCTCGCCGATCGACAACATGTTGGCGTCGTTGTGCTGGCGGATCATGCGGGCTGAGTAGGTGTCGGCGCAGACGCCGCAACGGATGCCCTGCACCTTGTTCGCCGCCATCATGATGCCCTGGCCGGTGCCGCAGAGAACGATGCCGAACCGGCAATCACCGGAGGCGACGAGCCGCGCCGCCGCTTCGCCCTGCTGAGGATAGTGTGTGGTCTCCGGCGTCGTGGGTCCGATGTCGACCGCGACCCAGCCGCGCGCCGAGACATGGGCGGCAATGGCCTGCCGGAGCTGAAGGGCCCAATGGTCGCTGGCGAGGACGATGCGGTTGCTGGTGGTCATGGAGACGTCGTCCCGTTTTCCCGAGGCTATTGGCGGCCGGCGCCGAGCCGCCAGCTTTGCCCCAGACTAAACCGAAACCGCGCCGGCTACTCGCGCCAGTGCTCGGCGATCCAGGGTGCGGGGCGATAGCTCTGCAGCCAGAGCCCCGCCTTGCCGGTGATCGCGGTCGGCGGCTTAGGCTCGCCATGGAAGACGATGATCCGCGCGCCCGGCGGCGGCTTGGGCGCCTGCCATAGCCGCATCGGCCATAGCGGCAGGCAGCCGACCCGGTAGCTGGGCGCCCAGTCCGCCGGCCAGAACGACAGTTCGCCGCGCTCTTGCAGGTACTCCGACAGGTATTCCTGCTCGTTGCGGATGCGGGTGACGATGGCGTCGGCGTTCTGGCTGAAGTGTTCGAAGATCGCGTGCCGTTCGGCCGGTCGGTAGCGATAGACCGACGAATTCCCCACCAGGCGGACCGGGTGATACCAGTCCCGGATCAGGGGCACGGCGCCGGGGTGATCAAAGAACGGGTCAAGCGACCCCATGATCGCCACGTCGAGATCGAGGAACAGCACCACCTCGTCCAGCAGCCCGGTCAGCGCCGGCGAAAACGAGGCGATCTTCAGCCAGCCGCGCTCCTTGGGCTGGGCGATGCGGGGCATGGCCGGGATCGGCGCGCTGACCACCTCGCCGCGCAGGCCGGCAGCGTCATCGGTGAGGCAGACCAGTCGGAACGGCCGCGCCAGATGCCGCGCCACCATGGCGTAGAGCCGGTTCACATAGTCCGGCCCATACTTCGCGCCCCATTTCATGCAGAGCACGGTGACGGGGGCTGGGCTGGCGGGCAAGGTAGAGGTCACGGCTTCGGCGCTTGGGCTCTCTCAGGTGCAAGGCAGCGCGGCCTTAGCCGACTTCAGCGCGATTGGGCGCCCGCAAATCAACCCCGTCACCGTCCGCTGTGCGTAGTGATCTGCTGGAGATGGTTGCGCTTGTTGCGAGTCCCAACCTAGCTTTGGGGTCGCCGCGACGTCGGCAAGGGGGAACGAAACGATGGCTTACAAGGCACGGTCCGCAAGCGGCGGGCTCTTTGGCTGGGCGCGCGCATGGTTTGCGAAGCTCCTACTAGGCCTGGCGATGGCGTCGGTCGCGACCGCGGCCGTGGCGGCGGCCTACATCGGCGACGGGATCACCGATCTCAAGCCCGAGGACAAGGTGGTGATCGCCAGCCCACAGCCGGTGCAGCTGATCTTCCAGTTCCAGACCAAAGGCGCGCCGAACGCGCGGGCGACCAAGTTGCTGAAGCAGAAGGTGGTCGATACCGTGAAGGCCAGCGGCCTGTTCTCGACGGTCAGCGACGACGCCGTTCCAAACGGGGCCATCCTCAGCATCACCATCAACGACATCGCCTCTCCCGCGGACATGGCCGACGCGGAAGGCAAGGGCGCAGTGACCGGCGCCACCTTCTTCGTGGTCGGCAGCAACATCGCCGACCACTACCTATGCACGCTCGACTACGTCGCCAGCCCGACCGCCGCGAAGCTCGAGCGCACAGCCAAACACTCGGTGATCATCCAGATGGGCATGATCAACAAACCGCCGGAACACGCTGTCAAAATCGGCAACGCCAACGATGCGGTGCTCACGATGGTGAGCCAGATCGTGGCCAACCCGCTGAACGACGTCGCCAAAGACCCTGGCTTCTCGGGCGCCGCGGCCGCGCCCACGCCGCCGGCCGCCACCACGTCCGCTGACACGACAGCGGCCGCGCCTACCGCGGCCGAGGCGCCGGCGGCGGCGACGTCGACCTCCGCGCCCGGCGAACAACCGAAATGATCAGGCCCCTCGCCCTCGCCCTGGTCGCCGTCGCGCTGCTGGCGCTCGGGGCCTGCGCCATGGAGCCGCTGCCGGCGCCGTCCGCGACCCTGGACAACATCCAGGCCGTGCGCGCCGCCAACATCGCCCCGCTGGCGATCGGCGGTTTCGTCCCTGGCCCAGGTCGGCCGACGGAGATGGACAAGGAATTCGCCGTACGCGGCGGCATCCAGCCAGCCCCGGACGGCTCGTTCGCCGAGTATCTTGGCGACACGCTGGCCGCTCAGCTGAAGAGCGCCGGCAAGCTCGACCCGAACTCGGCCCTGGTGGTCTCGGGTGTGGTGACAGACACCCACGTCGACAGCGCCATGCCCACCGGGTCGGCCGCGCTGGCGGCCAAGTTCACCCTGATCCGAGACGGCAAGACCGTGTTCGAGAAGACGCTGCGGGTCAACGACACCTGGAACTCCGACTTCGTGGGAGCGGTGGCGATCCCGGATGCGATCAACCACTACACCGGGCTCTATTCGAACCTGGCTGGCGCGCTGTTCAGCGATCCGGACTTCCAGGCGGCGGCGAAGGCGCAGTAGCCCCGCTAGACTTCAGCGACGGCCGAGGCGATGAAGCCGCCGCCCAGCACGCGGGACGGCACGGCCGGATCGTAGAGCGCGCAGGCCTGGCCGGGCGCCACGCCTTCCTCCGGCGTGTCGAACACCACGCCTGGTGCATCGCCGACCACCGCGAGGCGCCCGGGCACCGGCTCGCGGGTGGAACGGACCCGGGCCAGCACAGGCGCGCCGGCGGCGACAGCGGCGTCCAGACTCGCGGCGTCGCCCAGCCAGTTGGTTTCCTTCAGCGCCAGGGCGCGGGTGAGCAGCGCCTCGCGCGGGCCGACGATGACCTCGCGCCGATCGGCGTCGATCCGGACCACGAACAGGGGCTCGCCCACCGCGACGTTGAGGCCCCGGCGCTGGCCCACGGTGTAACGGGTGACGCCCTCGTGGCGGCCGAGCACACGGCCATCGAGATGCACGATATCGCCGGCCAGGGCGCCATGCGGTCGCAGCCGGTCGACCACCGTGGTGTAGCGGCCTTCAGGGACGAAGCAGATGTCCTGGCTATCCGGCTTGTCGGCGACGGCCAGGCCCAGCTCGGCCGCCAGGCGGCGCACCTCTGGCTTCTCCAGCCCACCTAGTGGGAAGCGCAGGAACTCCAGCTGCTCCGGAGTCGTGGCGAAGAGGAAGTAGCTCTGGTCGCGCGCCGGATCGACGGCGCGGTGCAACTCCGGCCCGCTCGCGCTCTCCAGGCGGCGCACATAGTGGCCGGTGGCCAGCGCCGCTGCGCCCAGCTCACGCGCGATCTCGGCCAGGTCGCGGAACTTGACCGTCTGGTTGCAGCGGATGCACGGCACCGGCGTCTCGCCGCGCAGGTAGGCGTCGGCGAAGTCCTCCATCACCGCGGCCTGGAAGCGGCTCTCGTAGTCCAGCACATAGTGCGGGATGCCGATGGACTCGGCGGCGGTGCGGGCGTCGTGGATGTCCTGGCCAGCGCAGCAGGCGCCTTTGCGCTGCACCGCCGCGCCGTGGTCGTAAAGCTGCAGGGTGACGCCGACCACGTCATAGCCGGCCCGCTTCAGCAGCACCGCGGTGACGGTGGAATCCACCCCGCCCGACATGGCCGCCAGCACCCGCGCGCCAGCCGGCAGCGCCACCGCCTCGTGGGCGGCGCGTTCGGCGGGATCGGCGAGGGTGGCGGAGAGGGTCATGACGGTGGGCTGCTGGCGGTTGCCCGCACATAGTCTCGCGCCGCCGCAAAAGCGAGGCGCGGGCGTCGGGGTCCGCCCGACCGGAGGCGCCTAGCCGTTGGACGACAGGGTGTTGAGCAGCGAGGTGGCGTTGAGGGCCTGGAACACCTGTCCGGCGGCCTGGATGGAGAGACCCGCCTGCTGCAGGTTGGCGCTGGCCTGGGCGAGGTCGGCGCTGGTGGCGTTGCCGATCAGGCCCTGCAGCATGGTCTGGCGCTGCGTCAGATCGGTCTGGGTGTTGGTCACCTCATCCTGCATCAGCCCGTTCTGACCGACGACACTGTTGAGATTGGTCTGCACCGTGTTGAGGTTGGCGAGCTGCGCGGTGAGGAAGGTCTGCTGGGCGGTGGTGAGCGGAGTGGAGAAGGCGCCGTTGGCGTCCACATAGGCTTGGATGGTCTGGAACGCGCCGAACAGCGGCGTACCCACCGAGTCGGCCAGAAAGCCCGAGCTGATCTTGGTGTTGGTGTTGATCCGGCTGGTGGTCGTCAGCTGGTCGTTGTGAAAAAAGCTGGAAATCGGGGGACCGGAGGTCAGCTGCGACATGCTGGTGGCGCTCACCGGCGCGGTGTTCACCTGGCCGCCGGCGAACAGATATTCGCCATTGTAGGTGGTGTTCAGGCCCTCGACAGCGTTGCCGAACGCGTCCTGCAACGATTGCATCAGCCCCGAGCCGGTGCCGGCGGCGAGCGCTTGGGTGACGGCCTGGATCGCGCTGCCGGCGGAACTGGCCACTTCGCCCAGGGCGCTGTCCTGGGTGGACAGCTTTGCGCTCACGGCGGTGGCGTCGTTGATAAAGCCGGTGACCTGGGTGTTGGTGGCTTGCATCGCCGTCAGAGTCTCGGCGCCGGCGCCGTAGCCCTTCAGGTCGGTCGCCTTCTCAGTCGACGACAGCTGATTGCCGGCCGTGGTCTGAGCCACCTCAGCCGCCATCAGGTTGTTGAGGATCGAGTTGTAGGCGCTTGCGGTTGAGATCCGGTCCATCAGTTGATCATGTCGAGCAGAGTGTCGATCATGTCCTTGCTTGCTTGCACCAGCCGCGCAGAGGCGTTGTAGGCCTGCTGGTAGGTGGTGAGGTTGACGAGCTCTTCATCGAGGTTGACGCCTTCGACCGATTGCAACCGCGTCTGGGCCTCTGTCTGCAGCGACGTGGCCGCGGTGCTGGCCGCATCGGCCGCACTGGCCTGCTGACCGAGCGCGCCGCCAAGTTCGGCGGCGTACTGCGTGACGCTGGTGGTGGTGGGACCCATGTTGCCGGCGGCGGCGAAATCGACCTGCACGTTGGCCGCGTTGGCCAGGGCCTGCGCGCCGGAGCCATCGCCCACCGCCAGCACCGGATCGTTGGTCGCCGCCGCGGGCAGGTCGAGCGTGGCCAGCGCCATGTCCATGGGGTTGGCCAGGATGTCGGGACGGATCGAGTAGGCCCCGGCGCTGCTGGCCTGCTGCACCGCGCCGATGCCGAACAGCTGGCTCAGCGACGGACCGCCCGTACCTCGCTGGGTGGTGTCGGTGACCACAGAGAGGCTGGCGCCCGGCGTGGTGGGCGCGAAGGTCAACGCGCCGTTGGCATTGAGGCTGAACGCACCGAACTGGCCGACGCCGGTAACCGGGGCGTTCAGCGAGTTGAGCAGGTCCTGCATGGTTGGCTGCGAGGCCGGCGGGATGGTGACTGTCACCTGGCTGAGCGGCCCACCATTGGCGTTGGCCAGCTGGAAGGTGATCGTCCCGCCCGGCGTGAAGCCGTTGGCGTCGGTGGCCTTCAGTCCGGTGTTGTAGTTGGTGATCTCGTTGGAGCTGATCAGGTTGTTCAGTCCGAAGAACTGGCTGAACCCCTGGCCGCCGTCCTGCGCCGGCGTGGTGGCGTCGTCCTGGATGGCGACGCCCTGACCGCTGCTGGTGGCGCTGAGACTGAGCGCGCCGTTGGAGAAGCTGGCCGTCGCCGTCCCGCCCAGGGCCGTGTTCAGCGAGGTGAGGAAGTTGCCTGCCGTGAACGCGGTGGCAGGACCGTTGTTGACGCTCATGGTGTGGGCGGTGAAATCGATCGCCACCTGCTGCTGCAGGTTCCCGCTGGAATCCACCACCGCAATGTTGGTCTTGCCAGAGAAGTCGCCAACGATGGTGGGCAGGTCGAGTCCGGTGTTCTGGCCGGTCAGGGTCTGCGGCGGCGGCACGGCGGAATTGGCGTTGTGGGCCGCGTTGATGGCCGAGACCGCACCGCTGACATAGGTCCCCAGCTGCGCCTGCACCCCCGGGATCAGCGAGTTGCGCAGATTGAGCAGCCCCTGCAGCTCACCGTCGCCCACCTGGAGGCTCTGCGCCTCTGTGACGCCTGGCGAGGTGACGGTCACCGTGCCGATGGAGCTGGTGGACGGGGTGTAAGCGACGGTCGCCGCGCCGCCCAGGCCGGCCAGCAGCTGGCCGTTGGACGAGCGCACCACCACCTGGCCGTTGGGCTGGGTGACGACGTTGATGGAAATCAGCGACGAGAGCTGGCTCAGCAACTGGCTCTGGTTGTCCTGCAGTCCGGAGGCGTCGGCGCTGTTGGAGAGCGTGCTGCTGATGTTGGTGTTCAGGTCGCTGATCTGCCCGAGGAGCTGGTTGATCTGGGTGACGTCGCTGCCGATCTGGCCGTCCGCCTGCGTGTCGAGGCCGCTCAGCGAGCTGGACACGTTCTGGGTGGTGTCCAAGAAAGTGGTGAGGTCGTCCAGCACCTGGGTGCGCGGAAGGGTCGAGGCCGGATCGTTGGCCGCGGCGGAGAAGTCGCTGAACACCGTGCTCAGCTGGTTCAGATAGCTGGTGGCCTGGGTGGGATCGCCGAACGCCGCCTGTGCCTGGTCGAGCAGGTTCGAGATGATCGAGGCCGAGCCTTGGGCCGACGACGCCTGGTAGTTGGCCGACTCCAGGTACTGGTTGGTGACGCGGCGAATGTCGTCGACCGTGACCCCGATGCCGGCGCCGTTGCCGACCACCGAGCTCTGCTCGACGATCTTGCGCGCATAGCCGGGCGTGTTGGCGTTGGTGATGTTGTCCGAGACGGTGGTCAGCGCCGTCTGGTCGGTTTGCATGCCCGAGAGGGCAATGTTCATCATGGCGTTGATGGCCATAGCCTACCTCCGCCCGGCAACGCGCGCCGGACTCGTGGGCAATATCTGCCGCATGGCGACGGCTCCGGCCGCCCCCCGCAGACATAACCCATTGATCCGAAACAATTTCATATTCGAAGCCGACTCCTAGGCTCTCGCAGGTGCGCAAGAGCTGCGCCAGAATCGGCGGGCGCGTCGCCGCAGAGCTCCCATGGGCGCGCCGCCCGGACGACCTTGCCTATCCGGCCTCGGCAATTTTGGCCGCACACCAACGGCGCGTCGCAGCCAAGCGACGCCATAAGCCGCGTGATTTCATATAGTTAAGACGTTGGCGCGGCGGTTGCTTGAGCCGGCCGAATGTTCGGCGCAGCACGCGCCACCTCCCTCACATCCCCAGGGGCGCCATGTTGGCGGCTTCCAGCCAGGTTACGAGCGCGATTCCCGCCGCGGCGGGAGATGGCGCCAGCGCGCCCAGCGCTGTCGACGGGTTCACCTCGGCCCTCGCCTCGCTGATGGCGATCCTGGGGCAGGCCGCGCCTGTCGCTGCCCCGACACCAAGCGGCGGGGGCGGCGGCGATACGCCGGCCTCGGCCGCGCCAGCCAGCGCCGCCGCGGTCTCTGGAACACCCGCTTCGACCCTCGGGATCGCCACGGGAGCCGCCAGCACCACGATCACCACCGGCAACGCGGCCGTCTCAGACGCCGACGCGCCCGCCGCCACCGCCAGCGCGGCGATCCTGGCCAGCGCCGAGGCCACCGACACCACCGATGCCTCGGGAGAGGGCGGCGCGTCGACGCAGGCCGCGACCGCGCCGGCCAGCGCTACCGCGCAGTCGGGACCCACGTCCGCGCCTAGCGCGGCGCCAACGCCCCCGACATCCTCTGCCGCTACGCTCGCCCTGCTGCAGGCTGTTGACGCCGGACACACGCCCGCGACGTCAGGGCCAGCGGCTGTCCCTGGCTCGAGCGGCCAGGTGCCGACAACGGCGACAGGCCAGCCGCCTACCGTCACCCGGCCCGCCGCCTCGGCCGACGCTGCCGTCCGGCCGTCCGCGCCCAGCGGCGGTGCGCCGGCGGCGAAGTCGGCCAACACCACGAACACCGGCTCCACCAACGCCGACGCGACGACTGGGAGCGCCGCTCAGCCGACGACGGTATCCGCCACGGCCAGCGTCACGGTCGCGACGCCGCCGCCAAGCGCGAGCAGCCCCTCCCTAACGGTCGCGGTGGTTCCCGCAGATACGCTGCCGCTCTTCTGGCAGTCGCCCACCGCTCAAACGGACGCTTCGGACGCCGCGCCGACGCTGACGCCCCCAGCGCAGGCGGACGCGGCCAGCGAAGCCGCCGCCTCGGCGGTGGCCACCGCGCCGATGCAGCCCAGCGACATCGATCCGAGGTTCGTGCGCTTCGTCGCACCAAACCCGGCGTCGGTTCCCACCCTGGCCGCGAGTCAGCCGCTGACCACGGCGCCCAGTGTGCAGGCCGCCACGACCGATGCGGGGACAGCTCAGACCGCGACAACCCAAGCCGACGGGTCCGCGGGCGATGCCGCTACGCCCGACGGAGCGTCCTCGCCAAATGCGCCGTCGCCAGCCGGGCCAGACGCCACGACCGCCGCCGTCCTGGCCCAGGTCAACCTGAGCGTCCCGGCCAACCTCGCCGCAGCGCCCGCCACGCCAAACGCCGCCGCCGCGCCCACGGCGGCCGAACGCGCCCGCTCGATCAAGGCGACCACGGAAACACAGTCCACCGCGCCCAACGCCGCGACCGCCAAGCCGGCCATCAGCGCGTCGCCTCGCGCGGACCAGGCCTCGCTGCCCGGCGACGACGCCGACACCAGCCAGCTCGCCAAGGCGGACGCTGGCTTGGCGGCCGGCGGACAGAGCCTGTCGGACGCAGGCAGCCAGGGCGACGCCGACGCCAGCGCCGCACTTGCCGGCCAGTCGGGTCCCCCGGGGCAAATCACCGCCGCCAGCATTCCACCCGCCGCGGCGGCTCTGGCGCAGGCTCACGGCGCGGACATCACGGCCCAACTGGCCGCGCA
>Ga0265338_10007026_pt1 | contig 14128 bp, 15 predicted proteins | sample 42126metaG_FD_193579 | JGI IMG/M metagenome (GOLD analysis project Ga0265338, IMG submission 193579) | Rhizosphere microbial communities from Carex aquatilis grown in University of Washington, Seatle, WA, United States - 4-21-26 metaG | ecosystem: Host-associated > Plants > Roots > Rhizosphere... | reverse complement strand
TCCCGTCTTTCCGCCGACGTCATAGCCGGCGATGTCGGCCTTGCGGCCGGTGCCGTTTGTGACGACGTAGCGCAGCAATTCGCGCATCTGCAGGCTGGTGGCGGGCTTGAGCACCTGCTCGCCGCGGCCGTCGGCGGGATGCCGGAGGAAGGTAGGCGTGACGCGGCGCCCGCCATTCACGACGATGGCGGCGGCGGCGATGTATGACAGCGGCGCGACGGAGATTCCGTGGCCGAAGCCGATGGTCGCGGTTTCGATGGTTCCCCAATTGGCGGCGGCGGGATAGAGCGGGCGGGCAAATTCCGACAGTTCCGTGTGAAGGATGTGCAGCACACCCATGCTGTCCAGGAATGCGCGCTGGCGCACGCCGCCGGAGCGCAGCGCGATCTGCGCCGTGCCGATATTGGAGGAATGCGCCAGCACCTCGCGCGCGGTGTAGGTGGCCGGCATGTGCTCGGCCTCGTGGATCGTGAACTTGCCGATCTTCAGGCCGTTGCCGATCGGGAAGACCTCGTCGGGCGTGGTGGTGTGATCCTCCATCGCCAGCGCGAAGGAGAGCACCTTGAACACCGAGCCCAGCTCATAGCGGTCGGCCGCCATGATGTTGTGGTCGGAATCGTCGCCGGTGAGGTGGCGGTAGTTCGGATCGAAATCCGGTACCGAGACCATGGCGAGGACCTCGCCGGTGTTCACGTCCATCACCACGCCGCCGGCGGAGAGCGCGCGGAAGGTTTTGCGCGCCGCCTCGACCTCGTTGGCCAGGATGTACTGCACGCGCATGTCGACGGAAATTTGCACCGGGATGCTCGGCGCGGTGCGGAGCTGGACGTCGAGCCCGCCTTCGAGGCCCGACTGGCCGTTGCCGTCCGGATCGGTGACGCCGAGAAGCTGCGCCGTGGCGCGGCCGTCGGGATAATAGCGCTTGGTGTTGGGCTCGAACTCCAGGCCGGGAAGGCCGAGCCGCATCACCTTCTCCTGCACGTCGGGCGTGAGCTGGCGCGCGACCAGGACGTAGGGGCTCTTGGCGTGGTCGAAGGCGAATTTGAGCTTCGTATAGTCGGCGCCGGTCAGCGCAGCGAGTCCGTGCGCCGCCTCGTCCTTGTCGTAGAGCGCATGCGGGCGGACATAGAGATCGACGACCGGAAGATCGCGCGCCAGAAGCTCGCCATTGCGGTCGACGATGTCGGCGCGGGCGAAGAGGCCATCGCCGGCGCCGGCAACCGCTGTCTGTCCGTGGCGAAACAGGGTGACGTCCACCAGGCGCACGCCGACCAGCGCGAAGGCCGCGACGCACAGCACCGCACCGATCACAATGCGCCGCTGATAGATCGTGGGGCCCTGCGCCATCGCGGTTCCTACAGTCCGGGCGTGGTCGAGTGCGGCGCCGGGACCTGGACATTGGCCTGGCGGATCGGCGTGTCGCTGAGCGGCGCTTCGTCGCCGCGGCGCGGCAGCGCCTCGAAGGACGACAATTGCGCGGTCGGTGCGCCGCTGAGGCCGAGATCGCTCTGCGCCAGCGCCTGGATCTTGGCCGGGCCGGCGACGCGTTCCCATTCGGTTTCGAGCACGCTCATGCTCGCCTGCTCGCGCGCGATCTCGGTATTGACGTTGGAGAGCTCGACGCTCGCGACGCGGGTCTTCTCCGACACGTGGTAGAGCGCGAGGATCGACAGGCCCATCAGGGCCACACAGAGAGTGTTGAAGACGCGGACCATGACTTGCTCCTACGCCGCCAATCGTTCAGCCGCGCGCAGGCGGGCGGAGCGCGCGCGGGGGTTGCCTTCGACTTCCGTGTCGCCCGGCATGAGCGGGCGATGTGTGAGCAGCTGGAACGCGGCCGGCTGATCGCGGCGCGCGACGGGCGCGTGGCGCGAGCCGAGCGGCGCGGTGGTCGCGCGCGCGGTCAGGAAGCGCTTCACGATGCGGTCTTCCAGCGAGTGGAACGAGACGACGACGAGGCGGCCCAGCGGCGCCAGCACGGCGGCAGCGGCTTCGAGACCGCGCTCGAGTTCGCCCAATTCGTCGTTCACATGGATGCGCAGCGCCTGGAAGGTGCGCGTCGCGGGATGGATGGCGAGACGCGCGGCGGCGGGGCCCTGGGCCTCCTTCACGATCTCGGCGAGCTCGGCGGTGGTGGAGACGGGGCGCTTGGCGACGATGGCGCGGGCGATGCGGCGCGCGTTGCGCTCCTCGCCCAGATTGGCGATGACGCGGGAGATGTCGCGTTCCTCGGCGGTGTTCACGAAATCGGCGGCGGACGGGCCTTCCTTGCTCATGCGCATGTCGAGCGGGCCGCTGTCGCGGAAGGAGAAGCCGCGCGCCGGCTCGTCGAACTGAAAGGACGAGACGCCGAGATCGAGCACGACGCCGTTGGTGCTGGCGCCTTCCAGATAATCGGCGAGGTGGGAGAATTCGCCATGGACCAGCGTGAGGCGGCCGCCGAAATGCTGCACGAGCTCCTGCCCGCGCGCGATCGCGTCGGGATCGCGGTCGATGCCCAGCACGCGACAATCCGCGGCTTCCAGGATGGCGCGGGTGTAGCCGCCGCCGCCGAAGGTGCCGTCGACATAGTGCTCGCCATCCTTGGGCGCGAGCATCCGCAGAACCTCGGCAAGCATCACGGGAAGATGGCCGCTCATGCGCCACCGTCCTTGGCCGCGTCGAACTTTTTGGATTCGAATTGGGCCTTCATGCGCGCGACGCTTTCGGCTTCGACCGCGGCGTAGGCGTTCGCGTCCCAGATCTTGAACTTCTGGCCCATGCCGACGAAGGCGACTTTGTCCTTCAGGCCGGCATGCGCGATCATCGCGTCGGGCAGGCGCACGCGGCCGCCATCGTCCGCCGGCAGAAGCTGGATGCGGCCCATGATCGTGGTCGCCATGTCGTCATGCGTCGGCGAGAGAAACGGATCGAGCGCGGAGAGTCGCGCCGTCAGGCCATCGACCGCGGCCTGGCCGAAACCTTCGATCGAGGCATCGACGAAGGAGGGATAGACGTAAACGCCGGCCGTATTCTGCGACGCCAGGACCTGCCGGAAGCTCGCAGGGATGCAAACGCGCCCCTTGCTGTCGAGCGACCCCGTTACCGTCGAAAGGAACGGCAGGCTGGTCATCTGGTGGCGGTTCCCCCTCGGGTCCGAGGGGCTTCGGCAGGGTCTGCCGCGGAAGGGCTCTAGTTCAAAGTCCCTGGGACGGTCTGGGATAGCATGGGATAGAACGGGCGGTCAACCAAAAAGCCAGTGATTTGAGGGGGTTGGTACATCTACCTATGGAATCGACTCGTCTACCCGTGGTGGTCGCGGAACAAACATGAAACACGTCAATGGTGTGGTTACCGAGGTAAACAACTGGTTAACGTGCAACGCCGCCAAAGGTCGGGCCGGAGTCGCACGCCCCACCAACAGCACGAGGACGATGGCGGCGATCAATATCATCTGCCCCGATCGCCATCGCCGCGGCCGAACTGCGGAACGCTCATTTGCGACGATCTTGCATCAGTCGCGTATCGATCCAAGCAAATATCTTTGCAAGCACGCGCTGGCGTTCGGTCCAGTGCAGCAACAGATGTGGTCCACCGTCGAAACTGACCAATTCCTTTTCGCCCGCAAGACGCTTGTGCAGTTGGGCGATATGCAGGCTGCCGATCAGATCGTCCTTCGTGCCCGCCATGGTTAGGACAGGCACGCGCACGCGGTCGGCGGCATTCAGGGCATCGCGCACGAGGTTGAACAGCCCCAGCAACGTGGCCGGGCTGATGCGATGCAGCACCATCGGATCGTTCATCAACCGGTCCGCAGAAGCGGCGTTGATCTCGCCGGACTTCAGCCGGATGGCCACGATGCCGCTGTTGGGCGCGAACGTCCGCAGCAGCGGCGCAATGAGAACGCCGAACAGTTGCAGCAATATGCCCGTCACCGCGCCCGGGGCGGCCAAAACCATGCCCGCGAGACCAATATCCGGCGCATTGGCCGCGGCGTCCACAGCCAGTGCCGCGCCCATGCTTTCGCCGACCAGAAAGAATGGCTGCGCGTCGCCGCAGCGCGACCGCAGGAATGCTATCGCCTCGATCACGTCGCAGATCATGCGGTTCGGGCCGCTCCAGGCGCCGCGCGATTGGGTCGCGCCGAAGCCGCGCTGATCGATGGCGAGCGCCGTGATCCCGCGTCTGGCGAACTGGGGGCCGATCTCGTCAAAGGCGCCGGAATAGTCGAATGCGCCGTGCAGCAGCAGGACAAGGGCGCGTGGCGCTTCGGCGCGCCAAACCTTGTAGGGAACCAGTGCACCGTCGGACGCGATGAAGCTATCCGTCGCTTCCGATTCGTTCGAATCCAATCCGACAAGCGGTGAGCGCGCATCGTGAATGCTTCGCTTTTCCGCCGGCCGATGCAGTTCATATCCGAAGTGGAAGGAATCGCTCATTGCACGAACACGCTACGCGAGCGCTCCCCCGTTCGGATCGACAGCGTCTAAACGTGCAAGCCGGGCAGCACGCCAAGCAGCCAGAGTATGAGCAAGATAACGAGCAGCGTTCCGAGCGCGCCGCCCAAACCGGCGCCGCCATAGCGGTTGTATCCGTAGTAGCCACCGCCGCCGAACAACAACACAAGCACCAGGATGATCAGTATCAGAGACATGGATGTAATCCTCAATTGCACGATTGATGACGAAACGGCCGGGCATTCGCGCCTCGCCTGCTGGCCAGCCTCAAGTGACGGTGGACGGGCTGTGCCCGTGCCGGCAAACCGATATGTGTCATGGCGATCTCCGCATGTCTGAATCGGACATTACACAGTCGCTTGTCGCCCAGACCGCATAGATACGAATTGACCCGCGTCAAAGTTGAGGAACTTTTGGAGCTCGCGGATGCGCACCGATGACATGGCCAAATTGCCCGAAATTGCGCCGTCGCTGCCCCGAACGGGCGAATTCTTCAGAACGAGAGATGGGATTTTATACCCAATTATATACTTGACTTAGCCAGCCGGAATGGGGTAGTTTAGGGGCATAGAGGAACTGCCCCCATGACTTGCGACCTGACAAACCCGATTTTCTCCAATGAAGCCAAGGCTTTGGAGCACATGGAAAACGACCGCTGGCCGGGCGGCATAGTGACTTGCCCGCTCTGTGGCGTCGAGGGCGAGGCTCACAAGATGGGTGGCAAGACGCAGGCCGGAATGTTCCTCTGCAATGCCTGCCGGGGCAAGTTCACAGTCCGCACTGGGACGGTCTTTGAGCGGTCCCATATCCCCCTGCACAAGTGGTTGCTGGCGACGCACCTGATGGCGTCGAGCAAGAAGGGCATTTCGGCCCACCAGCTCCACCGCATGCTCGGGATCACCTACAAGTCGGCCTGGTTCATGGCGCACCGCATTCGTGAGGCGATGGCACCTGCTAAGAACGCTGGTCCGCTTGGTGGCGAAGGCCAGATCGTTGAGGCGGATGAACTATATCTGCCCAAGGCGCCGCTGGAGCGCACCAGCACGACCACGCGCGGTGCCAAGATGATCAACAAGCATGGTCGCGGAACGGCTAACAAGCGCGTTGTGGTCTCTCTCGTTGAGCGTGGCGGCGCGGTGCGGTCCTTCCACATGAAGGACGGGATCGACAAGGCCGCGATGGCAGAACTGGTTGCGCAGTACGTCCGCAAGGAAAGCCGTCTCCATACCGACGAAAGCCGCTTGCACACTGATAGCCATAAGCACGTCGCGAAGCACGAGCGCGTTCGCCATGCCGCTGGCGAGTATGCGCGCGGCGATGTCACGACCAATTCGGTTGAAGGTTATTTCGGCGTATTCACGCGCGGGCTTGTCGGAACGTATCAGCACGTTTCCGAACAGCACCTGCATCGCTATTTGAGCGAATTCGACTTCAGAATGTCTAACCGCGTTGCACTAGGAGTGCATGACGTGAGCCGTGCGGCTCGCATCCTCAAGGGTGCGGAAGGCAAGCGGCTCACGTATCGACAGACGGCTAACTGAAAACGCCAAATTCCGGCGCGGCATGACTAAGCTTCGCTGGATTCTCGCTTTGCTGGACGAGACTTAGGGGCCGCCTTGCGCGGCTTCTTGGACTCAGTGTGACGTGTGGGCGGCGTGCGAAGCATCCGCTTTAGGGCAGACTCGCGACGGCGAACGATTTCATCGTCCCCCAATTCGGACTCTATTTTGATCGTCATGACGGAACACTAGCAATGAAAATTCCATGGGGAAAGAAGGTTCTAATATTCGGAGCCAAGGACAAGGCCGCACATCGCGCCGAATTGAGAACGAGGGCCAGGGAGATTGCGCGGTTGGCAAAAGCGGTGAAGGCGCCGTCTACTGCGCCGATTGATTATGCTAATGAATTTTCAGATTTTTTGACCGTCTTCTCTCACAAAGAATCGCCGTTTACGTCGGATATAAGTGCGCGTGATCGCATCATATCTCTGACAAGTTTATTGGACGAAGAACTTCGATGGTGCATCACGCTCAAAATGAGTGCTTCGCGAGGCTCGATACCGTCAAGAACGGCTATTGATGCGGTCTTTGAAGGGACCAATGTCCTGGCTAGTTTCGGGGACAAAATAAGTTTTAGCTCAGCGTTTGGCCTACTTCCGAATGAGCTAAAGGGCGACATAGGAATTCTAAAAGAAATTCGGAATCAGTTTGCCGCACACACATTTCTGCCCATCTCGTTCGATGATCCCGAGATTTCAAGTCGATGCCAAAATCTTCAGAGCAAAATGAGGGTGGGAGGAAAAGAGTTTGAAAACGAGAACGAACGCAAATTTGTTGGGTCGGTTTATACGATAGTCATCACACTGATTTATGTGGCCTTCTTGTTGATTGACGAACACAAGATCGTCAGCGCGAGCGCCGACCTGATCATCAAGACCGCAACTGCCCGATGGAATGCTATTTGGAAGCAATTGGGGTTGTCCGAATTGGAGACGCCAACATCATCGCCCGAAAAATCCGCTTAAGACACGAGACTTCGTCAATGTCAGTGCTATATCGGTAGAGATGCGTTAGCCCCGCCTCGATCATCTCAGGCGTGATCTCAATCTCTTCGGCCTTGCGTCCTTCTTTGCCGCGCATAGCGGCCGTCCTTCGCTGGCGGACCCTCTGGATTTTTTCCCATTTGTATCTTTCGAGGGTCCGCCTCGTGAGTATCGGCCTGTCGGGGCCGAACATGACACAACGTCATGCTAACTCAAAGATATAATTGGGATTTTATACCTATCCGATGCAGGGCTTAAGCGGACATGCAAGCGGCCGCCATCTCATGCCGCCTTTGCAGTGGCGCGGCGCCGCGCGATGGCGCATGAGCGGCGTGAAATTCGCTGCGGAGTGCGTTCATGAGCGACGCGATCGTGCTGAAACCCATCGGATTCGTGCGCGGCGGGCGCAGCGAGCCGATCGACGACGATTGGGACAGCGTCGAGGCCGTCATCGCGCTCGATGCGGCGCAGTTCAAGCCCGATGCGACCGCAAGCCTGGGCGATTTCTCGCATATCGAAGTGGTGTTCCACTTCAACCGCGTGCCGGACGACGAGGTGAGTTCCGGCGCGCGCCATCCGCGCGGGCGCCAGGACTGGCCGCTGGTCGGCATCTTCGCGCAGCGCGGCAAGGGCCGGCCCAACCGCATCGGCGTGACCGTGTGCCGGCTTTTGTCCGTAGACGGATTATCGCTGCGGGTGAAAGGCCTCGACGCGATCGACGGCACGCCGGTGCTGGACATCAAGCCGGTGATGACCGGATTCCTGCCGCGCGGCGCGATCCGCGAGCCGGACTGGTCGCGCGCCTTGATGGCCGGATATTGGTGAGCCCCTGCCCTAGGTCGTCCAGCCGCCGTCGATGACCATGGCCTGGCCGGTCATGAAGGCGGAGTCGTCGCTGGCGAGATAGACCGCGGCGGCGGCCACTTCTTCGGCGCGGCCGAAGCGGCCCATGGGCTGGCGGGCGAGGAAGGATTTCAGCGCCGCATCCGGATCGGGCTGCGCCGCGAGGCGGCCGCGCAGCGACGGCGTATCCACCGTGCCGGGACAGATCGCGTTGCAGCGAACGCCGCGCGCGACGAAATCGGCGGCGACCGATTTGGTCAGCCCGATGACGGCGGCCTTGGTCGTGCCATAGGCGCTGCGGTTGGGCACGCCGGTGATGCTGGAGGCGACGGAGGCGATATTGACGATGCTGCCGCCGCCTTGCGCGAGCATGCCGGGCAGCACGGCGCGGATCGTGCGCACCATCGAGAGGACGTTGAGGTCGAACGCGGCGCCGAACACACCGGGCGCGGAATCGAGCACGGTTCCGTTGGGCACCATGCCGGCGCAGTTGAAGAGGATGTCGCAGCGCCCCGCCTGCGCGAAGAAAGCGTTCACCGCGGCTTCATCGCGGACATCGAGACGGGCGGTGCGGATGCGCTCGCCGGCGAGCGATGCCAGCGCGGCTTCGTCGATATCGGTCGCGAGAACGCTGGCGCCTTCCGCCGCGAAAGCCTCAGCCGTGGCGCGGCCGATGCCGGCGCCCGCCGCGGTGACGACGGCGATTTTGTCCTTCAGGCGCAAGGCAATCCCTCCAGCGATCGCGGAAGAGTCGGCGCGAAGGCGGCGCAAGAGTCAATCGGCGGAATTACGTGCGGCTCGCCATCATGAACTGGGCGAGCTTGAAGCGCAGCTCCTTGCGGCCGTAGTCGATGGTGACCGACGAGGTCTGGCGCAGGAAGTTCATGCCGAGGAACAGTGCCGGCTTGTCGGCGAGGCCCCACACGTCGAACACCTGCAGATCGGAAATCACCAGCACGCTGTTCATGAAGCTGACCGAGCCCAGCTTGATCCGCTCGACGAAGGTCAGCCGGCCCTCGGCCGAGCCGCCGGTGACGCCGAGTAGTTGCACGATCTCGTCGTTGAGATATTTGCCGCCGCCCTGCTGCAGATGGCGGAACAGCGTCGTGTTGCAGATCGAGATCTCTGCGCCGGAATCGACGAAGGCATAGGCCTTGGAGCCGTCGACGCTGCAATTGACCGCGGTGAGCTTGCCGTTCGAGCCGTTGACGCGCACCAGCGCTTCGTCCGCGACGGGCAGCACATTGCTGACGTGGTCCGACGGCTGGATGGTCAGCTTGTGGTTCTGGAAATCGAAGGTCACGGCCTGGCGATCGATCACGTCGAGGCCGAGATAGCCGTCGGCGCCGAGCCAGCTGCGCGGCAGCACGGGCATCGGCAGAGCTTCGATGGAGACGCGGCCCATCCGCAGACTGTCGAGCTGCACCGCCGGCGCCGGCAAAGCGCGCGCGATGCCCTGCACGATCACGTTGTCGCCGGTGCGCAGGCCGAGATCCTTGACCACATCCTCCGCGATCACGCTGCGGTCGGCGCCGGTGTCGACGACGAAGCTGTACGGCCCCTTGCCGTTCACATAGGTGTCGATGGTGAGACGGTTCTGCGCATCGGCCCCGCCCTGGATGTTCTGCGGCACCGGCGGCGCGAGCCGCGTGCCGGTCACCGCATGGGCGAGCGTCGGGACAAGTGACGGCGCGGCCGCGAGCGCGGCGCCGCGGCCGAGAAGACCCCTGCGCGAAAGGTTGGACATCTGCGCTCCCCGTACCGGCCATCCTGCGTGGGGCGGCCGTTTCGACATCATACCACCGCGCGCGGATGGCGCGCGATCACGCTCACGTCACCATTGCGGGCCGGAAAGTGGGCCAAATCTCGGCGGGGCGCGGTTTCGGTGCTAGGATGGCGGAAAAATCGGACGGGAGGCCACCATGACCTATGCCCAGCGCACCATGTACGACGCCGACAGCCACATCATGGAATTGCCGGACTTCCTGCAAAAATATGCCGATCCGGACCTGCGCGCCGAGGTCCCGGCGGTGAGCTATTCCGCCTCCATCGTCACCGACGAGGAGGTCGCGCAGATCATGGCGCGCGGCGGGCGGCACAGCGCCGAGCATCTCGCCGAACTGCGCGGTCTGGGCGACGGACTGATCGAGAAATCCAAGGAGATCCAGGCGCTGGGCGCGTTCGACGGAGCCGAGCGGCGCGAGGCGATGGACATGCTGGGCTTTGCCCGCCAGCTCGTCTTCGCGACCCACAGCGTGGCCAAGCCGTTCTCGCCGAGCAGCAAGCTCGAGCCGCGCCTGCGCTATGGCTGCGCCCGGGCGCACAACCGGCACATGTCGGATTTCTGCGCGCATGACGAGCGGCTGATGGGCGTCGCCATCGTGCCGCTGGACGATCCCGCCTTCGCGATCGCCGAACTGGAGCTGGTGCTCAAGAGCAATCTGAAAGCGGTGTGGGTGCCGCACCGGCCCTGCGGCGACAAATCGCCGGGTCATGTCGAGCTCGAGCCGTTCTGGGCGCGGCTGGCGGAGGCCGGCGTGCCGTTCCTGCTGCATGTCGGCGGCTCGCCGCTGCAGCTCGCCAAGGCGTGGGGCAATAACGGCCGCGCCGCGACGCGCGACTGGCTCGGCGGCGGCGAGAATCTGCGCACCAAGGATGTCGCGGTGCTGCATCAGGGGCCGGAGACCTTCATCTCCATGATGGTGATCGAAGGCATCTTCGAGCGCTTTCCGAAGCTGCGCGGCGCGAGCGTCGAGCTGGGCGCGGGCTGGGTGCCGCAGATGCTGCAGCGCCTGGACTGGGTCGCCAAGCACTGGGGCCGCACCGACAAGAACCTGTCCGGCTTCACGCGGCGGCCGAGCGAGCAGCTGACGCAGCAGATGGCGTTCACGCCCTTCGTGTTCGAGGAGGTGGGTGCGTTCATCGACCAGTCGAACCCGGACCTCTATCTCTTCTCCAGCGACTATCCGCATGTCGAGGGCGGGCGCAATCCGATCGCGCGATTCGAAAGCGCGCTGGGCGAGCGCGACGTGCGCGACAAGTTCTATGCCGAGAATTTCCTGCGCATCTTCCCACAGGCGCGCGCGGCGTGACGACGGTGTTCGAAGGGCGGAGCTTCGCCGACGCGGCCGCGTTCGACGGCCTCGATTGCGCCGATGCGACCTTCACCGACTGCACCTTCGAGGGGCTTTCGCTGCACGGCACGAATTTCGCCGGCGCGGAGTTCGTGAACTGCCGCGTCCTGCGCACGCGCTTCGCGAGCTGCGACTTCAACGAGGCGCGCTTCCGCAAATGCCTGTTCTTCGATTCCGAGGCGAAGGCCGGCACGACCTTCGCGTTCTGCGAGATGCGGACGGCGGAAATGACCGACTGCAATTTCGCCGATGCGGTGTTCGACCGCTGCGATCTTTATGCCGTCGAAGGCAAAGGCTGCAGTTTCCGCGGCGCGAAGTTCAAGGGCAGCCGGTTCGACAAGGCGCTGTCGCGCAAGGTCACGCTGACCAAGGCCCAGTTTGCGCGCTGCAATTTCAGCTTCGCGGATTTCACCGGCGTGTCGCTCCGAACCTGCGAACTCACCGAATGCAAATTCGCCGAGACGCTGTTCTGGGACGCCGATCTCAGCGATGCGGTGCTGAAAGGATCGACCATCGACCGCGCGGAATGGGACCGCGCCAGGCTGCGCAATGCCGATCTGCGCGGCGCCTCCATCGCGGGGCTCAATCTCTCCGTAATCACGGATTATGCCGGAATGAAGATCAGCTTCAGCCAAAGCCACGAATTGCTGCGCGAGATCGGGATTGATGTCGACCCGGACTGATCTAAGCTGACCGCAAAAGACACCGGAGGAAATCCCATGCGCCTGTCCACGCCCCGCATCGCGCCGCTCGGCGACGCCGAATTGAACGACGAGCAGAAGGAGGTGCTGAAGCCCTTCGGCAGCCCGGTGTTCAACATCTTCCGCACCCTGGCGCGCGCGCCCAAGGCGCTGGACCGCTTCAACCAATGGGGCAGCTATGTCCTGTCGCGGCGCAACGATCTGAGCCCCCGCGAGCGCGAGATCGTGATCCTGCGCACCGGCTTTCTGTGCAAGTCCGGCTATGAATGGGCGCAGCATGTGCGCATCGGCAAGCGCGAGGGGCTGACCGACGACGAGATCGCGCGCATCAAGCAGGGCGCCGGTGCCGGTTGGAGCGCGGCCGACGCGGCGCTGATCCGCGCCAGCGACGAGCTGCATGCGAGCCAGTTCATCGGCGATGCGACCTGGAAGGCGCTGGGCGAGCACTTCACCCAGAAGCAGTGCATGGACGTGGTGTTCACCGCGGCGCAGTACACCCAGGTGTCGATGCTGCTGAATACCTTCGGCGTGCAGCTCGATGCCGGGCTGACGCTCGATCCCGACCTGAAAGGCTTCTGATGCGGCTGCGGGGCAAAACGGCGATCGTGGTCGGCGCGGGCCAGACGCCGGGCGCGACCATCGGCAATGGCCGCGCCATGGCGGTGCTGTTCGCGCGCGAAGGCGCCGACCTGCTCTGCGTCGACCGCGATGGCGTGCGGGCGGAAGAGACGGCGGCGCTGATCCGGGCTGAGAGCGGCCTTGCCGGCGCGATGGCGGCGGACATCGCCAAGCCCGGCGCGGGCGATGCGATCGTCGCGGCGGCGCTGGCGCGCTTCGGGCGCATCGACATCCTGGTCAACAATGTCGGCATCGGCGGCGGCGGCGACGCGCCCGCACATGTCATCGAGGATGCTGCGTTCGACCGGATCATGACGGTGAACCTGAAGGCGATGTGGCTCACGACGAAAGCCGCCATCCCCGCGATGCGCGCGTCCGGCGGCGGCGCGATCGTCAACATCTCCTCCCTCGCCTCGATCGCGGGCGCGAACATGCTGGCCTATGAGCTCTCCAAGGCGGGCGTGAACCGCCTCACCACGCATGTGGCGCAGGCCAATGCGAAACACGGCATCCGCTGCAACGCGGTCCTGCCCGGGCTGATGGACACGCCGATGGCGATGGCCGCCACGGTGCGCGGCCAAAGCGAGGAGTCGCTGCGGCAGCTGCGCAATTCGCGCGTGCCGCTGAGGGGCAGAATGGGCACGGCCTGGGACACGGCGCATGCCGCGCTGTTCCTGGCCTCCGACGACGCCAAATTCATCACCGGCGTGCTGCTGCCGGTCGACGGCGGCATGTCAAGCCGGATCGGCTGAGGCCGCCCCTTCCGCGAAGGGACGGACAGCGAAGATTTTTCGGGGAGGGGTCAGGCGGGTCTGGAAAACCCCTCCCCGAAATCCGCTTCGCAGATTTCGACCCTCCCTCAAGGGGAGGATAGTATCTCCGACCATGCCCACCACAACCGTCGTCAAATCCGCCAAGCGTGTGTTCGATGTGCTCGAACTGTTCGAGCGCGAGCGGCGGCCTTTGACTCTGAAAGAGGTGCGCGGGGCGCTCGATCTCGCGCCGTCGAGCGGTGCGGCGATCCTGAAAAACCTGGTCGCGCTCGGCTATCTCGACTACGAGCGCAAGACGCGGACCTATTTTCCGACCACGCGCATCGCCTCGCTCGGCGCCTGGGTGCAGGGCGCACTGTTCGCGGACGGCCGCGTGCTGAGGCTGATGCAGCGGCTGTACCGCGCCACTGGCGAGAGCGTGCTGCTCGCGACGCAGAGCGATCTCAGCGCGCAATATGTCCATGCGGTGCACGGCGCCGAGCCGATGCGCGCCGTGGTGACGCCCGGCACGCTGCGGCCGCTGGCCAATTCGGGAATGGGCTGGCTGCTGCTCAGCCGGCAATCGGATACGGAGATCGAGCGCCTGTGCCGGCGCATCGACATCGCGATGGGGCGGCGCGTCGACCGGGCGGCCCTGAAGCGCAACATCGCGGCGGTGAAGCGCGACGGCTATGTCTTTTCGCGGCACACGGTCAGGCGCGGCGTCGGCATCATCGCGATGCTGCTGCCCGGCGGCGTCCTGCGGCGGACCTTCGCGATCGGCGTCGCCGGCAGCGTGCCGGAGCTGGATCGCAAACGCGACGCTATCCTAGCTTCGCTGCGGCGCGGCATTTCACGGATGTGAAAAACGCTGGCGGGCGCGCGCACGAGTTGCGGGAGCTTCACACAGCGGCCTAGCATGAGGGCGATGGCTCACCCCGGCAACGACAAGGCTTTGGGACCGCTCGCGGGCATCCGCGTGCTCGACCTGTCCGCGGTCGTGCTCGGGCCTTTCGCGACGCAGATCCTCGGCGACTACGGCGCCGACATCGTGAAGGTGGAGAGCCCGTCGGGCGATCTGATGCGGCTGAACGGCATGGCG
>Ga0265338_10007025_pt1 | contig 14130 bp, 18 predicted proteins | sample 42126metaG_FD_193579 | JGI IMG/M metagenome (GOLD analysis project Ga0265338, IMG submission 193579) | Rhizosphere microbial communities from Carex aquatilis grown in University of Washington, Seatle, WA, United States - 4-21-26 metaG | ecosystem: Host-associated > Plants > Roots > Rhizosphere... | reverse complement strand
CAATAAAAGGCCCATGGAGTGGATCCAAGGGCCTCAAATTGAATGCAGGGGCTGGATTTGAACCAGCGTCCTTCAGGTTAAATGAGTTTTGCTTCGGCCACTTGTTAGGCGGATGGCGTCATTTTTTGACAATCCGAATCATTCGACTTGGGACGGATTATTACGAGAGCGGTGAAAGCCAATGTCGGCAGGATAATGATCGAAAAAACAACAGGCGCATGAATCACAGCCGATGCAAGGATTGCAGCGGCCCAAAGTACGGCATTGGCGATTAAGAATCTTTTGTGCATAAAAGTATTCCCATTGGTATGCTTGTCGAACTCAGTACTGATCTCGTCAGCTAGACCGATTCGCCGGGCGGCCTTCTCAAAGGCCTTCTCCGCGTCTGCTCCGGCCAGCATTTCCTTCTCCACATCTTCGCGAAGGTGAATTTCAATTTCCACGAGTGGTACCGGCGTTTTGATTCCAGCGGCCAACATCTGCTTTCGCCATTCCGAGAATGATTGTTCGATGTCAAACATACTGCTCCTTCTTGAGGTTAGCCAAAACGGAATGAACGAGCGTCCATTCATCGTGGTGCCTGTTCATAGCGATTTTGCCATGCTCCTTTAGCGAGTAATATTTTCGTTTTCTTCCAGTCTCACTCTCGCCCCACCGCGACTTAATTAATTTTCGGTCTTCAAGTCGGTGTAAGACCGGGTAGAGCATCCCATCCGTCCAATGAAGTTTGCCTTCGGAGCGGGCCTTAATCTCTTGAATGATCGCATAGCCGTAGCTCTCGCCCTTCGCGAGCAACGACAATATCAGGGGCTCAGCCGATGCAGCGACTAGTTCCTTTCGAATCATAGCAATACGATGCATAGCGGTCATAGGTATGTCAAGTCGGGCGCTCCGTCAAAGTTACTAAGACTTAGTTCTCGAGCGACAGCCGCCTCAAACTTCGGCACGAGGCCTCTATCATGCTTTGCTAGACTTTGGCGGAAACTTTGGCAGTAGTCCCCAGGAATCCGTGTTAGTCCTTCGCAGTCCAGCATTTCCTTGGGCCATCGGAAGCTGTGCTGCTCATTCACGTAACTCGTTAAAAAAACGCCTCCCGCACGGGGGAGGCGTTTCAAATTGGGTGCAGGGGCTGGATTTGAACCAGCGACCTTCAGGTTATGAGCCTAAGGGCTCTCTCTCAGCATGTTAACTTTCCTCTGGTGTGACAGACAGGGACGGACTGGGACGGGCAGGGATGGGGTAAAAATGGACAGCAAATGGACAGCATAACCTGTCATGAGAACAGGTGGCCGGACGTTAAGGACTGAGTTTCTTTGCCACAGTCTTATTGCATGCGGCGTTCGCCTTCTTGACGGATTCAGAAGCAGCGGTATTAATTTAATACCATGCCAGTCCTTAGCTTCAAGGTTGACTCCCAAGCAGCGAGTCAGATCCGGGCGAAAGCTCGTGCCGCAAAGTCCTCGGTTTCCGCATACCTTCGCAAAGCGGCGCTTGGAGAAGGCGCTGCGACGCCAGCGAAAATCGTGCGCAAGAAACATCCGGTGTCGGGCCTGCCGTGCAACGCAGCTTCATCTAGAAGGCTTGTATCTGACGAGGAGATCCGTGCAGCGCTCGCGGACTTCCCATGAAATACCTTCTGGACGTCAACGCATTGCTGGCTTGGGAACACGGCAATTCGACACACCACGCTGCATTCCATAGATGGGCGAAGGTGGTGGGGTGTGAGAACCTGTGGACGTGCGCGCTTTCCGAGTTGGGCTTTCTTCGTGTATCGATGCAGGTCTTCGGCTACAGCCTTCATCAGGCCTCTGAAGCCCTGACCGTGCTCAAGCAGAATGCGGGAGGCTTCATCGAGGTCGCTCCTACTCCACGCCTGCCAGGTTGGTCCTCAAGCGCCGCACGAACTTCAGACGGCTACCTCACTCAGGTCGCGCGCGAGAACAAGATGCGGCTGGCGACGTTCGACGCGGGTATAAAGGATGCTGCAGTCGATTTGATCGGCTCGTGAGGCTGCACAGAGTTGCATTTCCAGACGCGGTTTCCCCAAGTTTCCGTAGAACGCTCAACAAAAAGGCCCTTGGAGCGGATCCAAGGGCCTCAAATTGAGCGCAGGGGCTGGATTTGAACCAGCGTCCTTCAGGTTAAATAAGTTTTGCTTCGGCGACTAGTTAGGCGGATGGCGTCATTTTTTGACAATCCGAATCATTCGACTTGGGACGGATTATTACGAGAGCGGTGAAAGCCAATGTCGGCAGGATAATGATCGAAAAAACAACAGGCGCATGAATCACTGCCGAGGCAAGGATTGCAGCGGCCCAAAGAACGGCATTGGCGATTAAGTATCTCTTGTGCATAAAAGTATTTCTATTGGTATTCTTGTCGAACTCAGTACTGATCTCGCCAGCTAGACCGATTCGCCGGGCGGCCTTCTCAAAGGCCTTCTCCGCGTCTGCTCCGGCCTGCATTTCCTTCTCCACACCTTCGCGAAGGTGAATTTCAATTTCCACGAGTGGTACCGGCGTTTTGATTCCAGCGGCCAACATCTGCTTTCGCCATTCCGAGAATGATTGTTCGATGTCAAACATACTGCTCCTTCTTGAGGTTAGCCAAAACGGAATGAACGAGCGTCCATTCATCGTGGTGCCTGTTCATAGCGATTTTGCCATGCTCCTTTAGCGAGTAATATTTTCGTTTTCTTCCAGTCTCACTCTCGCCCCACCGCGACTTAATTAATTTTCGGTCTTCAAGTCGGTGTAAGACCGGGTAGAGCATCCCATCCGTCCAATGAAGTTTGCCTTCGGAGCGGGCCTTAATCTCTTGAATGATCGCATAGCCGTAGCTCTCGCCGTTCGCGAGCAACGACAAAATCAGGGGCTCAGCCGATGCAGCGACTAGTTCCTTTCGAATCATAGCAATACAATGCATAGCAGCCATAGGTATGTCAAGTCTGACACTCCGCAGAATATACTAAGACTTAGTCTTTGAGCGACAGCCGCCTCAAACTTCGGCACGAGGCCTCTATCGCGCTTTGCTGGACTGTGGCGGAAACTGTGGCGGTAGTCCCCAGGAATCCGTGTCAGTCCGTCGTAGTCTAGCAATTCCTTGGGCCGGCGGAAGCCGTGCTGCTCATTCACGTAACTCATTAAAGAGAAACGCCTCCAGCACGGGGGAGGCGTTTCAAATTGGGTGCAGGGGCTGGATTTGAACCAGCGACCTTCAGGTTATGAGCCTGACGAGCTACCAGGCTGCTCCACCCTGCAATAATGGGAGGGTCAACGTGCTTAGCGGCGACGGGGCTGTCAATTCCTTTCCCTATTTGAGCCTCACCCTGATTTCGGCCGTGCCCTGATTGGGATCGTCAAGGGCAAGGGTCACAGCAGCGACCGAAAGGTGTCTGATGCGGATTAATACGAGGCGCCCTCGCACCTTCGTGGTGAAAACGTCGCCCTCCTTGTGCAGCTGGCCGTCCACGGTGATCTGCGTCGTGTCGCCCAAGGTGACCACTCCCCCGATCCGCAAACCCGCGATCGCATGGGCGAGGAGCACTTCGCCGAGTTCGAGCGCAGCCGTGGTTTGCTGCGACTGGTCGGCCGGCTTGTTCTTCGAGTTGTCAGCCGTGGACGCCTGAGCCTTCTCGCCAGTCGAGACCAGCATCAGAGCGGGCATCCGGAACGGATCCCAGCGCGCGTCGAATGGCGCGGGCTTGATTCTGTAGTGATAGAGGCCGTCCATCTCGGCCCGCACCCTGCGAAACCGCGTCTTTAGCAGGCTGTCCTGCGAGGGAGCCTTTATCGAGGGTGCCGCTGGCTGCGGGGGGGGCTCCGGAACGCGATTCTTGTTCACCGTCAGCTGCCAGCTCACGGCCCACGCGATGAGCAAAGCCGCCAGGATGATCAGCTGGTTGCGCTGGCTCTTCATTTCTTGCCGAGCATCTGGACGTTCATCTCGAGGGTGACCATCGGGTTGGCCGATTCGAGCTCGACCCGCCTGTACATGAGGGTCGGGATGTAGGTGAGCCGCGGTCCGGTCTCCAACGCGTAGAGGAACGCGGCCGTCTGCGCATAGGTGCCGGTTGCCCGGATCGAAAAGGGGATCCGCTTGTAGAGGGATCTCGAATCGGAGATGATCGGATTCTCGGGGCGCAGTTCAAGGATGCGTACCTTGGTCTGCTGCTCGATCTTGTAGAAGTACCACAGGTTCTCGGCCAGGTTGTCTTCCACAACGAGGTTGTCCTCAATCCTGCGGGTGCACTCCAGGGCCGCAAGGCGCTCCTGCTTGACGGACGGCCCGGAAATCATCGATGCCGTCGCAAGGTCGGCGTCCTGCATGACCTGCTTATGCTCGAGTTCGAGCCACTTCATGTTCGAGTAGATGTACCAGCAGCACAGGATGCAGACTAGGCAGACCGCTCCGCAGAGCGCGCTCAGGGGATGGCGGCGAACCACGACGATCCACTGCATGAGGTCGGCGGCGTTCATTTGCTTCGCGGCTTCAGGTGCAGCGTTATCGAGTAGACCATCACCTGTTCGTCCTCCGGCGAGCGATCGAGGCTCGTGACGTTGATCTGGTTGAAATGCGGCGCGAGCTCCGGGTCATTGCGGAGCTTGTCGAGGTACCCGCCTATGAGCCGGCTCGCCCTTTCGGACGCCTCGCGCAGGCGCCCGCGAACGACGAACTGCCCCTCGCTGAGTTCTATCGAGTCGACGACCATCCGCTCCGGGAGGTCGTGCCCGAGCTGCGAGATGAAGCCGGAGAGGAGCAGCGGGTTCTTCATCTCCGACGCCGCGCTTTCGATCTTCTTGGCCTCGATCTCGTAGAAGCGCTGCAGGCGCCGGATTTCGATGACCTCCCAGCGGTCGTCCTCCAGATGCTGGGTGGCATCCTCGATCTGGTGCCTCAGGCTCAAGTCGGCGTACGCGTACCACCCCGTGAACAAGACCGCACCCAGCGCTATGGCGCATGATATGGCGTAGGTGATGAACCGGATGCCGACGACGCTGTCTTCGGGCAGCTCAGCGACGAGGCGGCAGTCGACGTGCCAGTGCGAGGCAAGCAGGAGGCGTTCGCGGGCGCTCGTCATGGTGTGGCGGATGCCGGTCCGGGCGCCAGCTGCGCGACCAGGGACAACGGCTGTATCCACGAGGGGCCAAGAAGCGCGTGCCCGGGCGCGTCGAGCCCCACGGACGGCAGCCATTGGCCGTAATTGGGGGAGAAGTACTCCAGGTCCACCGCGGCCGCGAGGGCCTCCTCGAGCCATGCCAGGCGCTCGGGAAGATGGGCGCAGAAGAGCGCCCCGATCCGCTGTCCCGTCTGCATCTCGAAGTAGTCGACCGCCGGCCGCAGATGCCTCGAGAGCATCCTGATCAGCCGGCGACCGTGATGCTTGAGCTCGTCGGTCGGCTGCTCGAGCAGCTTTCGGGCTGCCGCGGCGTCGGGAGCGGAGAGTTCCTTCATGGCGGCCTCCTCAATGGACAAGAGGCCGTGCGGGAGCGGCGGGGGCGTGTGCACTCCGTCCTTCCCGATAAGGTAAAGGTGCGTCTGGTTGCGGTAGATCTCGCATGCCGCGATCAGGTGGGGGTATCCGGTGAGGCTGGCATAGCGCGTGAGGCCCCCGAGCAAGACCGGCGTCCCCAGCTCCAGCCGGCGAGGCCGCACGCCCCAGTCGCGGAGCCTCACCTGGGCCTCCCGCGCGGCCGACCAAGGAACGCCAAGATAAAGGGCGGTGCGCGTGTTCGACTCCACCGTGAGGGGAGCCCCGTCCGTCGGATTCAGGGCGGCCACGTGCCACGCCTTCGCCGACACTATCTTTGCCTGCTCGGCGATGACGTTGTAGAGGAACTCGCGGTCGGAGAGCCTGCGCACATTTATCCCGTCCCGCTGGAAGATGCGCTCGGCCGGGTGAAACCCGCAATAGGCGGAAACGAACCTGCCCGCCCGGTCGCCGAAATTGACGTCGAGCCAGCGCGCAACCGACCCCGAGTCCGACGCTGCGACCTCGGCAAAGGTGTCGACCGTCAGGGGTCGGACATCCAACCGTCCCAGCCGGGCCAGTTGCACACAGTGGTCCGTAAGGTTTATCAGAACACCGTGGCGTTCCTTGCGTTTAAACATGCGCAAGGCATTAGGCAAAAGCACCCCATGCCTGTCAACCGGCGTCCGGCGTCCGAAAACGGCCCTACTGCACCGATGTTACCAGGCCGCTGAATGCCACCGAAGGAGACAGATAGTCGAATGCGGCCCCGCTCTGCAATGGGATGGTCTTCGTGTAGGAAGGCATGGGCGACCTCAGGGCGAGGTCGTAATGGATCGTTGGATTGGTGGTAAATGTGACGGAACTCCCTATGATGGAGCCATAGATTATCGGAGTGGCGCTGGTAACGGAAATGGGCATATACGGGAGATAGAGGACGCCGTAAAAGGGCTGTGAGGTGTTGAAGGTCGCCGTGCCCGATCTGTTGTTTGTGCTCAATATCATCACTTTCTTCGGCAGGGGGATAGCATTGGTGTTGACGATCCCGTGGCCGCTGAGGGTCAGGTTGCCGTACTCGAGGAAGATCTCGAGCGACGCCTGAGGCGTCGTCAACTGGAACTGCGAAGTCGTGTTGATGACGATGTTGTTGTAGCAGATGATCACCACCGGGCCCTGGATGGTGACAACATAGTTGCTGGTCAGGTTTATTCCGCCGCCAGCCTGATAGACAACGGGGACATTAGCCGTCGTGCTTCCGAGCGTCGACGTCTTGTTTAGGGTAATCCCGTCGGACGTGCTGGCTCCCGGGAGGGGAATCGCAACGCCCGCAACCGCTGCAAGGTTTTCGGGAAGCACGGGCTGGTAAGGCAACGGGTCCGTTACCAAACGGCTGGTATCAATGTTGGTTGTAGACGGCGTCGATGGGCCGACAATCTTCCCGCTTGAGCTGTAAGAAAACCAGTTGGTGGAGGACGGGCTGGAATTGTTGTAGCCGGCCGCATACCCGTGCACGACTGCGTTGCCCAATGCCACCGTTGCCGACGACGTCGAGGTGTTCTGAGACAGGACGACTGCCGAATAGCCCGAAACCGCGGCGCTATAAGCTTGGTAGGTCCCGAGTGACGGATTCGAATTGTAGCAGTCAACCGTGCCGGCGGAATTGAACTGGACCGTGCCCGTGCCCGAGACAGCAGGCAGCGAAGTGGCGGCGACGGCATTCACGAATAGTGGCACCGCGGAAGTCATGGGGCTGGTCGAGGCACTGTAGCTGGCAGTCCCATTAATGGTTGGCTTGGCCGTTGTGCCCATATAAGCGGGCAGCGTGATCGTCGAAAGCGAACTGATCGAGGGTCCCGGCGACGCGTTGTTCAAGAAGTTGGTGTAGTTACTGACGGTAATCTGCACCCTTCCGTTCACGCCGTTGCCGTAGTTAAGCGGTGTGGGATTGGTGCTCGATAGGACCAATCCGGACGACGTCATCGTCATCGTTATCTGAGCGGTGCTTCCGGAAATGGTCCAGCTTGTCCAATCATTGTTGTTCAGGGCGTAGATTGCCTGTTCGACACCCGTCTCAGCGAGTTCCGTGCTGTGTGAAATCCCGATATTGCGGGTGCTCATGTTGAGCGACGTGTAACACAAGGCGATGTAGCTCGACAGGCTCAGCGCGAACACCATGGCAAGGCAAAGCGCCGCAAGCATTGCTGCTCCGCGTTCGTCCTTCGGGATGGAATTCTTGATGCCCGGCTTCACGGCGTGGTCGGATCGGTCAGTAAGGCCTCATTCTTCAATATTACAATCGGAGAAACCACGGAAAAATTCGACTGATTGCCCGACTTCGCGACACCGGCGGTCGAGGTATAGATCATAACAACCTGCTTGATATTGGCTTGCGGATTTGCGGGGGCCGTCGACGGAGCCGTGATGGAATTCCCAGTCGGGTCGTAATACCCCAAGCTGAAGCTGGTGAGCTTGGTGAGCAGGGTCAATGTCGCGCCGGCGCCAACTTGGCGTGTGAGCTTTCCCTTGCCTGCGCCCCCGGACCAATCGCAGGCATAAGTCACGTTGTTGCCAAGCGAGGGCACGGTCAGGATCATCAGGGTTCCGGTGACTCCAGCCCCGGGATTTTGAGCTTTGACAGCCGATGCGGTCGAGACGTCCTGGGTAAACCAGAACAAGGCTAGCCGTGTTCGGGACTCTAATACCTCCTCATTCACCTGCCGGGACAAGCCTCGGCCGAGGAAGATGTAAGCTGAAAGCACTCCGGCGAAGACAAACGAAGAGATGAAGGTCACCATCATCACTTCGAGCAGCGTGAACCCTCCCCGGTTCGCCAGGCGGGATCTATGACCTTTGATAGGCTTGATAGAGACCATTAAAACCGACGTAGGTGGTGCTGGTGCGAGTGTATGCTTTGCCGGTGATACCCGTCCATGTGATGGTGAATGTGACCTGTATCAGTAAGGGAGCCTTCGAATAAGCCGAGGACGGATTCGTGTTCGGGTTGCTTATGGGCATGACGCATGTCACCGCTCGGGTGAGCGTGAAGGAGGACACTACCTTTGGAATACTCGCCGAAAACGTTGCGAGGATGGGATCGTTTGCCGTCGTAAGTGTTGTCGACGGGGCATAACCGGCAGTGAAGGGTGAGCTGACGGCATTTGAGACCGAGTACCCGGTAATTGTTGTCCAGCTTTGCAGGCGCAGATGATCTATCTCGCTGTGGAGAATCTGTGCGGCAATCGTCTGTTTTCGGGACAGATCGAGCATCTTTGCGCCTGATTCGACGACCCCAATCATTCCCATCAGCGTGAACGCCAGGACGGTCGCGGCGAGCGCCACTTCCATGATGGTGAAGCCCCGTGAAGACTGGAACTGTTGGGTTTCGGGCACTATCGAGACCTCCCGCATATTGAGACCACGGGGCCAGAATGTGAAACTGGTACGCTTCAAAATTGGAGCCAATCGAAATGTTTCTCGCCACATTGCAAGTGCGCGCCCGCCACGGGCAACCTTTTGGTTCCCGAATTTGGATTCTTGGGTGCCCCGGCGACATGGCCTGACAATTGGAGGCATTTCAGCTGGAAGTTAATCTGTATTAATACGTAGCCCGATCCGGGCACCTGCCCGTCGCGGGGTGTTTTCCTGGCCGGCGGCGCAAATGCACACTTCGCGCTTGCCAGTTGTCGGAGGGGACCCTGTTTTGGACCTTCCGCCAGTCAAATCCAATCCATAACCACATCAGTTCCAACCACGATCGCAAGGCGGCCCTTTCTGGCCGACCTGTGTACCGGACAGATACATAGATCCCCATGAGCATTAGCATCACTCCCAAGGACCTCCTCGACGCAGGCGTCCATTTCGGGCACCAGACGAAGCGCTGGAACCCCCGTTCGAAGCCATTCATCTTCGACCACCGTCAGGGGGTCACGATCATCGACCTCGAAAAGACCTACGACGCGCTCGAGAAGGCGTGCGCTTTCATCGAGAATGCGGTCGCCAACGGCGGGAACATACTGCTGGTCGGCACCAAGCGTCAGGCAAAGGACATCGTCCGCGAGGCGGCTGCCGCGACTGGAATGCCTTTCTCCGTCGACCGCTGGCTCGGGGGCACCCTGACCAATTACGAGACCGTCAAACGCTCAATCGCGAAGTACAAGAAGTACCAGCAGATGGAGACGAACGGCGAGATGTCGAAGCTGCCGCGCAAGGAGGAGTCTGCCATCAAGCGCGAGATGAGCCGGATGCAGCGCAATTTCAACGGGATCGCGGAGATGGGCGGGCTGCCCGCCGCGCTTTTCATCGTCGACGTCGGACACGAGAAGATCGCGGTGGCGGAGGCCGCTCGTTGCGGCATCCCCTCAGTCGCGCTCGTGGACACGAATTCGGACCCGACGCTCGTCACCTATCCCATTCCTGGCAACGACGACGCGGTGAAATCCGTGCGAATCATCGTCGAGACGATTGTGGCCGCCATCCAGGCGGGCCTTTCCCAGCGCGACTCGCGCCGCGCCCAGCGCGGGGCGGACGCGAAGGCTGCCGCGGCCCAGGCCGAGGTCGAGCCCCCTGCGCCCGATCTCGCGGCTGGCGAGGTTGACCTTTCCAAGATCGACATACCGATCGACATCGCTGCCGTCGAGGGCGACACCACCGTGAAGCGCAAGCCTTTGCGCCCGCGCAAGGCCCCGGTGAAGGCTGAATGACATGAGTACTCCCATCACAGCAAAAATGGTCAATGACCTGCGCATCCAGACGGGTGCCGGGCTTCTTGACTGCAAGAAGGCGCTCGTTGAAGCCAATGCAAATGTCGAGGAGGCGATAACGATCCTTCGCAAGAAGGGCGCCGCCTCGGCCGCCAAGAAGGCCGACCGCACGACCAAGGAGGGCCTGATCGAGAGCTACATCCACATCGGCGGAAAGGTCGGCGTGATGATCGAGGTCAACTGCGAGACGGACTTTGTCGCCCGCAACGACGGGTTCAAGGCGTTCGTGAGGGACCTGTGCCTCCAGATTGCGGCCACGAGCCCGCTTTACGTGTCGCGTGACCAGGTGCCGGAGCCCGAGCTCGCGAAGGAGCGCGAGATCGCCGCCGCCCAGGTCCAGGGCAAGCCGCCGGCGGCCGCCCAGAAGATCGTCGATGGCAAGCTCGAGAAGTACTATTCGACAGTCTGCCTGATCGACCAGTCCTTTGTGAAGGCCCCGGAGAAGACGATTAAGGACGTCCTCACGGAAACCGTTGCCAAGACAGGGGAGAATATTCAGATCCGCCGGTTCGTGCGCTACCAGCTCGGATCCTGAGGCCGGACCGGGGTTCACCCCATGAAGGTCTCCCGGCTTCAGGTGGTTTCGCGCGGTTTGCGCAACCGGTGCCCCAACTGCGGCGGCGCGACGCTGTTCAGGGAGGGCACGCTGTTCGAGGTCAACAAGGCGTGCCCGAAATGCGGCCTTCGGTTCGAGCGCGACGAGGGCTTCTTCATAGGATCCATGTCCCTCAACTACGGGGTGACCCTTGTGTGCTTCCTGACGCCCGTGATACTTCTCGCGTACAACGACCTTATCGGGACCACGACCGCCGTCGTCGTTGCGGTCGTCGGAGCGTTCGGCTTCCCCATGCTGTTCTACCGGTCGTCGCGAAGCTGGTGGCTGATGCAGTACTACCTCCTTTTCCCTCTGCACCTTCCGGCGAACAAACGCACGGACGCCGGCGGCGGCGACGAGAACATCTGAAGGGGAAACCATCCCTCTTGACCTCGCGAGGGAATCGAGGCATGCAGGTCGACTTTCCGCCGTTTGGAAGCCTCAAGGAGAGGTGGCAGAGTGGTCTAATGCGCCTGACTCGAAATCAGGTGTGCCGTAAGGTACCGGGGGTTCGAATCCCTCCCTCTCCGCCATCCCGACGTCTTACACACCTAGGCGAGACCGGGATACACGATCCCATTGTAGAGTAGGGTCTTGCCGCTTCCTGGCAGGCTTAACTGCCCTTCCGTGGCAGTTCTTTCGCGAGGATGAAAGCTACGCGACCAAAAGCCAAAGCCTCACACACGCTCGTCCATTCGTTGCCGTGGTCACCCTATGGATTAGCGATAGCCCTGGGTATGTGAAGGACGAGCAGCCACACGAGGATCAGCGGACCCAGAAGGGCCGAAGCCAGGCGCGCCTTGGTCCTGTCCGTCTGTTTTTCGGTCATCTGTGTTTCGCTCCGGGGGAGGGGTATCCGGCCGTGCGACGGGGTGATTTTGGGTGTATTCGCAGACGCTGCATCTTACGAGCGAACACCGGGCCGGTTTGCATCTCTTCAGCGAAGCCTGAGAAAAGGCTCGCTCGCGTAAGGAGGCGAGAATTGAAGGGAAGGGGCGCCAGCTGGTGTTATGCCGGGCAGATTCCAAAACCTCATGAAAAGCCCACGAATCCTGGCTTTGTGCGTGTTCGCTCTCAGCAGTCCCCTGACGTTCGCGCAAATTGGGTTTCCGACCTATGTCCCGATGAAGATCGATCAGACGGTCGAGGCGGTGTATCCGCGGAAGCTCGTCGCCGTCGGCCTGAAGCGCGGCGCAGCCAGCATAGCCATAGCCGTCGACGACGACGGCCAGATGACGGACTACTTGGTGACGGCCTACTCGCACCCCGCGTTTGCCGAATCGGCGGTGCAGGCCGTCAAGAAATGGAAGTTTGAACCGGCGCGCGTGCACGGTGCTCCACGCAAGTCAAAGTCAGACATTACGTTCCGATTTGAGATCGAGGGTGTCGTGGTGGTGACGCTAACGCCGCTCACCTACGGCGAGCTTGTGCATTTCAAGATCTCGCCGGACAGCGAGGCCTACAGCGCGTGCACGCTTGCGCAGCTGGACCGCATCCCCAACCCGACGAGAATTGTGAATCCGGTCTATCCGAACCAACTGGCGCGCAGCAGCCTCGGAGGGCGCATCCACGTTGAATTCTACATCGACCAGACCGGCCGCGTGAGGATGCCTTCGGTTAGCCGTGAGACGGACGAGGCGAGCGAGGAGCTGTCGTCGGCCGCCATCACCGCCGTGGCCCAGTGGCAGTTTGATCCGCCGACGGTGAAGGGGAGACCGGTGCTCGTGCTGGCGCAGCAGGACTTCAACTTTAAGCCGGCGTCGCCGTAGGGGCGGCCCGGCACTTACTGGCTGCGGGAGGTCTCGGCTAGGAATCCCGCAAGGTGCTTGCGCAGCTGCTGGCGGGCACGGTACAGGCGGGTCTCCACACCTCGCTCGGAGCAATGGGTGATCGAGGCGATCTCCTGGTACGAGAGGTGCTCGTAGTGGTGGAGGAGCACCGAGACCTTGAGGTCATGGGGCAGCGCGTCTATCGCCTGCTTGAGCGCGTCAAGGGACTCGTCCCGCACGAGCATGAGGTCAGGGCCGGGCTCCGTCGTGGCCGGATCCATGCACGCCTCGGCGCGCTCCCCGGTGCCCCCGGAATCGTCGGCCGCCGAGCCGAACGCGACGGTCGGGTGCCTCCGCTTCCACCTGTGGTGGTTGCGGCAGAGGTTTGTGAGCGTGGTGAACATCCACGCGGGCAGATTGGTGTCGGGCCTGAGACGGCTGCGCCCCTGGTAGAGCCGGACAAAGGTCTCGGACACCATGTCCTGGGCGTCGGCCGAATTCTGGACATAGCGATAGGCGAAACTCAAGAGAGGCCGCTGCCACCGGCTGATCAAGCGGTTGAGCGCCGACGCATCGCCCCGCTGCAGGTCGAGAAGGTTTGCGCTTTCGGTGGCGGGGTCAGAGGACACGTGGCGCGGGGCTGCGCTCAGTTTCTCAGCGGACTGTCTGACTGTCGTGCGGCGTTGCGACGGCTACGATCCCGAAATACCTTTCACGCTGCCGGGGAGTCATCTCGCTGGCGGCGGCCTGGACCAGCTGGCGGGTCGAATCGATGCACTCGCGGTTGATGTTGCGCCGGACCTCGACGAACTTCGCAAACTCGATGAAGTCCACGCGGTCCGCCGTGCGCCTCGTGTTCTCGAACGCGGTGAACTCCGCCTGCATCTGGGCCACCTGCGTGGCGAGCGCCCGAAGGCGGGGGCTGGAGGCCTGGTGAAGCTCCTTGATCCGGGCAAACTGGGCGTCGCTCAGGCCGAGCTCCGATCTCATCCAGCCGAGCTGCCCGTCAAGCGTGTCGGGGTTGGGGGGCTGGTGCAGCCGGAAATAGATCATGTGCGCGGACACGCCCACGACCAGGCCGAGCAGGAGTACCCAGGCACCGCGTCTCATGGCAGCCTTGCGACCGTGTCCGCCTTCACAAGCGGGTCGATCAGTTGAAGGTAACTCCGTGCAAGCTGCGCGCTGTGTACGCGCTGCTCCTGATTGACGCGAACCTCGGCCAAGAAGAGGCCGAGGAGGGCGCAGCTCAGCACAAAGAGCACGGCGAAGGGGGGCCTTGACAACCAAGCGTCGATCCCGGCCCAAGGGCCCACGTTGCGGCTCTTCTCCGCCAATTCGATGCGGCGCCAAACCTCCCGGGCGAGGTTGGGTTGGGGTTCGTCCGGCTCCTTCCAGCTATCGAGCAGGGGATCTAGGGGATCGGGTGGGATGGACATGGTTCCGAGGGTGATTCTACGGCATTTCGCATAACACCATCCGAGTACAAAGTCCTCCAAAAATTCGTATCGAGCCCTAGGGCCGCAGGGTCTTCTACTG
>Ga0265338_10007024_pt1 | contig 14133 bp, 13 predicted proteins | sample 42126metaG_FD_193579 | JGI IMG/M metagenome (GOLD analysis project Ga0265338, IMG submission 193579) | Rhizosphere microbial communities from Carex aquatilis grown in University of Washington, Seatle, WA, United States - 4-21-26 metaG | ecosystem: Host-associated > Plants > Roots > Rhizosphere... | reverse complement strand
CGAGAACCCCGATTACACTACCAGCGACTCAAACGAGGAAGGACCAGATGGCAACCACCAAGCGACACGACGTGAAGGACCTGTCGCTCGCCCCCGAGGGCGTGCGGCGCATCATGTGGGCCGACCGGCAGATGCCGGTCCTGCAAGAGATTCGCGCCCGGTTCGAGCGCGAGCAGCCGCTCGCCGGCCACCGCATCTCCGCGTGCCTCCACGTGACCTCCGAGACCGCCAACCTCATGCGCACGCTGAAGGCAGGCGGCGCCGACGTCGTGCTGTGCGCGTCCAACCCGCTCTCGACGCAGGACGACGTCGCGGCCGCGCTCGTCGACGAGTTCGACATTCCCGTCTTCGCGATCAAGGGTGAGGACAACGACACGTACTACGCGCACATCCAGGCTGCCGTCGACCACAAGCCGCAGCTGACGATGGACGACGGTGCAGACGTGATCAGCGTCCTGCACAGCACGCGGCGCGAGCAGCTCGGCGACATCATCGCCGGCATGGAGGAGACGACCACCGGTGTCATCCGCCTGAAGGCGATGGAGAAGGACGGTGCGCTCGAGTTCCCGGTGATCGCCGTCAACGACGCCCGCACGAAGCACTTCTTCGACAACCGCTACGGCACGGGGCAGTCGACGCTCGACGGCATCATCCGCGCCACCAATGTCCTGCTCGCCGGCAAGCGGTTCGTCGTCGCCGGGTACGGGTGGGTCGGTCGCGGCGTCGCGATGCGCGCCAAGGGCCACGGCGCGCAGGTGATCGTCACGGAGGTCGATCCGATGCCCGCGCTCGAGGCGCTGATGGACGGGTTCGAGGTCATGCCGATGGCGGACGCCGCGAAGATCGGCGACATCTTCTGCACGGCAACCGGTGACAAGCACGTGATTGCCCGCGAGCACATGGAAGTGATGAAGGACGGCGCGATCATCTGCAACACGGGCCACTTCAACGTCGAGATCGACATCCCGGCGCTGCGGTCGCTCGCCGTCGAGACGCGCGAGGCGCGCAACTTCGTCGAGGAGTTCAAGTTGGCCGACGGCCGCTTGCTCTTCCTGCTCGCCGAGGGACGGCTCGTCAACATCTCGGCCGCCGAGGGTCATCCGGCGATCGTCATGGACATGAGCTTCGCCAACCAGGCGCTTGCGACCGAGTACGCCGTGCAGAACGCGGATTCGCTCGAGAACAAGGTCTACCCGGTGCCGACCGCGATCGACGAGGAGATCGCTCGGCTGAAGCTGGCCACGATGGGCGTGACGATCGACCAGCTCACCGAGGAGCAGATCAAGTACCTCGCCTCGTGGGACGAGGGAACCTGAGCCTCACGTACCGCGCGAATGCTCGAGCCTGAGCGGATCCTGCGGCTCGAGGAGGACGCCGTCGTCCTGCTCGACCAGCGACGGCTGCCGCTCGAAGAGACCGACGTGCGCTGCCGAACCGCGGGCGAGGTCGCGGACGCCATCAGGACGATGGTCGTCCGCGGCGCGCCTGCGATCGGCGTCGCCGCGGCTTATGGCATAGCGCTCGCGGCTGCGCACGGCGAGGATCTGGCCGCTGCGGATCGCGTGCTCCGTGCGTCGCGGCCGACAGCGGTCAATCTCGCGTGGGCGCTCGACGAGATGCGCGACGATCCGTCGTACGACCATGCGCGTCGGATCCACACGGACGAGGTGGAGCGGTGCCGGCGCATGGCTGCGCACACCGCGGACCTGCTCGCCCCCGGCACGCGCGCGCTGACGCACTGCAACGCAGGCGGTCTCGCGACGGGCGGCTACGGCAGTGCGGTCGGCGCGCTCCTCACCGCGTGGGAGCGAGGGCTGCTCGAGCACGTGTGGGTCGACGAGACGCGGCCGTTGCTCCAAGGCGCGCGGCTCACCGCCTGGGAGCTCGAAGCCGCGTCGATCCCGCATGCGGTGGTGGCCGACTCCGCCGCCGCGTCGCTGATGGCGGCGGGTGAGGTCGACTGCGTGATCACGGGTGCGGACCGGATCGCCGCGAACGGCGACACGGCGAACAAGATCGGCACCTATTCCCTCGCCGTGCTCGCGCGTCACCACACGATCCCGCTCTACGTCGTGGCGCCGACCACGACACTCGACCTCGGCACGCCCGACGGCACGACGATCCCGATCGAGCAGCGCGACCCCGCGGAGATCACGACGCGGTTCGCCGCGCTGAATCCGGCGTTCGACGTCACGCCGGGCGAGCTGATCACCGCGATCGTCACGGAGCACGGCGTGCACCGCGCGCCGTACGCACAGTCGCTCGCCTGCGCGGTGGCGGCGGCGTGAAAGCGATCGTCCTCGCGGCCGGCTACGCGACGCGCCTGCGCCCGCTGACCGATACCCGGGCGAAGGAGCTCCTGCCGGTCGGCGGGCGGCCGATCATCGACTGGATCGTCGATGCGATCACAGCCGCCGGGATCGTCGACGAGATCCACGTCGTCACCAACGCGCACAAGGTCGATGCGTTCGCGCGCTGGGCGGACGGGCGGGACGTGATCGTCCACGACGACGGCACCACCTCGAACGAGGACCGGCTCGGCGCGATCGGCGACATGTTGTTCGTGATCGAGCGCGCGCAGCTCGACGACGACCTGCTCGTGATCGCCGGCGACAACCTGTTCGAGTTCAGCCTGGCCGACTTCGCGGCGTTCTGGCGCTCGAAGGGGACGGCCAGCGCCGTCGCGGTTCGCGACGTCGGCTCGATCGAGCTCGCGTCGCACTACGGGATCGTCTCGCTTGGGGACGACGGGCGGGTGCTCGACTTCGAGGAAAAGCCGGCGGATCCACCCTCGACGCTTGCGGCGACGGCGACGTATCTCTTCCACCGCGAGCACGCGCAACTGATCGAGCGCTACCTGGACGGCGAGCACGGGGCCGACCAGCCGGGCCGCTTCGTCGGCTGGCTGCAACGGCACGAGCCCGTGTACGGCTGGGTCTTCGACGACACCTGGTACGACATCGGCAGCCACGAGCAGCTGCTCGAGGCGGACAACCGCCTGCGCGCTGCCGCCGGGTTGCCGGTGCGGGCGAGCTACACGCCCGAGTAGCGCGCCCGCAGAAGTGTGACTGTCGTTCCACTTCTGTGACAGACACGTCACGCCGGCGGCTCTAGCGTGGACGGCGTGGCTCATCGATCTCTTCTTGCCGCGGCGCTGTGTCGCCTGTGGTGCGGCGGCGGACACGCTCTGCTCGTCGTGCCTGCGTGCGCTGCGGCCGCTGCGCCCGCCGCGCTGCCACTGCTGCGGCGCTCCCACGGCGTGGCCGGTCGCGCGCTGCCAGGAGTGCGCGGCGCGCAGGCTCTCCTTCACCAGTGCGCGCGCGGCAGTCGCCTACCACGGCCCTGCCCGCGCGCTCGTTCGGGCCTGGAAGGAGCGCGGGCTCCGCCAGGTGGCTGCCCTCGCCGCCGAGCTCGTCGTCGTCCACGTCGAGCGGCCTGCGGCAGACGTCATCGCGTATATCCCGCCCGACGCGGTCCGCCAGCTGCAGCGCGGTCACCATCCGGCGGAACGACTCGCGGCCGAGCTCGCGCAGCGCTGGCAGCTGCCCGTGGCGCCGCTCGTGACTCGCCGGCGAACGGTCGCCCGCCAGACCGGCCTCGGCTCCGCCGAGCGTCGCCGCAACGTCCGCGGCGCGTTCGTGGCCGCGTCCGGATGCCCAGCGACGGTCGTGCTCGTCGACGACGTCTACACCACGGGCGCGACCGTTTCGGCCGCCGCAGGGGCGCTGCGAGCAGCCGGCGCAGGCACCGTTCAGGTGATCACGTTTGCGCGGGTCGTGCGCTAGGGTGAGACCACGGATTGACCACCACCAAAGGAGGCATGCAATGAGGCTTCAGGTGTCAGGCAAGAACGTGGAGGTCAGCCCGTCGATCCGCGAGTACGCCGAGCGGAAGCTCTCGAAGCTGTCGAAGCAGCTGGCAGAGCAGACGCAGGTGGAGCTCGAGCTCTCGGAGCAGCGCAACCCGTCGATCGCAGCGAGTCACGTTGCCGAGGCAACGATCTTCACGAAAGGACCGACCCTGCGCGCGCGTGAGGCGTCGCCCGACATGAAGGCGTCGATCGACCAGCTGGTCGAAAAGCTCGAGCGCCAGGTGAAGCGCTATCGCGAGATGCGGACGGTCGAGCCACGCCGGCACGCGGAGCACAATGGCGACGTAAGACACGATGGCGACGCCAGCACGAGCACCGGCACGGACGACCACGAATAGACCGTGAGCTTGTTTCGGCGGCGCAAGTCGCTGCATCAGCAACTCGCCGACGCGGGTGACGTGTCGCTCGGGCTCGGCGACTCGGACGCGCGCGCGCCATCCGGCCTGATCGCATCGCCGCCCGGCTGGGACGGTGAGGCTCGGGGCGAGGCCGGCATCCACGGCGTGCCGCGGGCCCGGCGCTGGGACACCGTCGCGAGTGCCACCGCGCCGCTACTGCGCGGGGACACCGTGCACTTCGTCGCGCTCACGGACGGAACCCTCGTCGTCGACGAGGACGAGCCGGACGACGCGCTCACGCCGCTGGCCGAGGCAGTCGAGGCCTCGATCCCGCCGCCCTACCGGGCGGAGGCGGTCCGCCGCGGTCCCGAGACCTGGGCGGTCGCGGCCTCCCGGATCGCGATCGTGGCGGTGCCGAGGCTGCGCGGCGACAAGGCCGAGCTCGTCGTCACCCGCGACGGCCGGACACTGAGCATCGACGGGCGCACGACGCTCGGTCACGCGCCCGAGCTCGAGCGGGTCGGCCAGCAGGAGGGGACGGAGTACGTCGTCCGGGCCGAGCGGCTGGACGGCGACCTCTGGGAAGTCGAGGCATCGGCCCTGTAGGACGGGTCGGGGGGCACAACGTGGTGTTGCGCCGACTCCTCCTCAGGGTTACGACGCCTCGGGAGAGGCGGGTACCCTGTTCCGGATGTCGTCTGCCCTAAGCACCTTCGAGAAGGCACTTCGCTTCGGCGAGGGCCGGCGGATGAAGCGCCTCGCCGAGCAGGCGGGCTTCATCGCGACGCTCGAGCCGGAATTCACCAAGCTTTCGGACGAGGAGCTGCGCGGGAAGACCGTCGAGTTCCGGCAGCGGCTGGAGAACGGCGAGCCGCTGGAAGACCTCCTCTTCGAAGCGTTCGCGGCCGTTCGCGAATCGCGTCTGCGCGAGTCGGACCAGCGGATCTTCGACGTCCAGATGATGGGCGGCATCGTCCTCCACGAAGGCGACATCGCCGAGATGAAGACCGGCGAAGGCAAGACGTTCGTCGCGAGCCTCGCGCTCTACCTGAACGCCCTGCCGGCGACCGGCGTGCATCTCGTCACGGTGAACGACTACCTCGCCCAGCGCGACGCCGAATGGAACCGCGGCGTCTTCGAGCGGCTCGGCGTGACGGTCGACTTCATCGAGAACAACATGCCGTTCGACCGCCGGAAAACGGCATACGCCGCCGACGTCACCTACGGGACGAACTCCGAGTTCGGCTTCGACTACCTGCGCGACAACATGGCCACCAACCTCGAGGGCGTCGTGCAGCGCGGTCACTCGTACGCGATCGTGGACGAGGTCGACTCGATCCTCGTCGACGAAGCGCGCACGCCGCTGATCATCTCGGGCGAGCCGACGACAGCTGCGCGGACGTACTACGACTTCGCGCGCATCGTGAAGGGCCTCAACGGTGCGCAGTCGAAGGGCACCAAACTCGAGGACGAGGTGCTCGCGCAGGAATACGACTTCCTCTACGACGAGAAGCACAAGACGATCTCGCCGACCGAGTCCGGGATCGAGAAGGTCGAGCGCGCCGCCGGTGTCGAGAACCTCTACAGCCCGAACAACGTTCAGCTCGTCAACCACCTGATCCAGTCGTTGAAGGCGCAGGCGCTGTACAAGCGTGACGTCGACTACGTGATCCAGGACAGCGAGGTGAAGATCGTCGACGAGTTCACCGGCCGCATCATGGAAGGGCGCCGCTGGAGCGAGGGCCTGCACCAGGCGATCGAGGCGAAGGAGGGCGTCGCGATCCAGGAAGAGCATCAGACGCTCGCGACGATCACGCTGCAGAACTACTTCCGCCTCTACGACAAGCTCGGCGGCATGACGGGCACCGCGAAGACCGAGGAGAAGGAGTTCGTCGAGATCTACAACCTCAACGTCGTCGAGATCCCCACGAACGTCGCCGTCGCCCGCGACGACAAGAACGACCTGATCTTCAAGACCGTCGAGGCGAAGTTCAACGCGGTTGCGCAGGACGTCAAGGAGCGCCACGTGAAGGGCCAGCCGGTCCTCGTCGGCACGATCGCCGTCGAGACGTCGGAGTACCTGAGCGAGCTGCTCAAGCGGCAGGGCGTTCCGCACACCGTCCTGAACGCGAAGGAGCACGCGCGCGAGGCCGAGATCATCAAGGACGCAGGCAAGGTCGGCTCGGTGACGATCGCAACCAACATGGCGGGCCGCGGCGTCGACATCAAGATCGACGACGAGGTGCGCGCGCTCGGTGGCCTCTACGTGCTCGGCACCGAGCGCCACGAGGCCCGACGCATCGACAACCAGCTGCGCGGCCGCTCGGGCCGCCAGGGCGATCCCGGCGAGACGCGGTTCTACCTGTCAGGCATGGACGATCTCGTGCGGCTCTTCGCAGGCGACCGCATCCACAACATCATGGAGCGCTTCAAGCTTCCCGACGACCAGCCAATGGAAGCCGGCATCCTCTCGCGCCAGATCGAGAACGCGCAGAAGAAGGTCGAGGAGCAGAACTTCGTCGCGCGCAAGAACGTCCTCAAGTACGACGACGTGATGAACGTGCAGCGGCATGTGATCTACGAGCAGCGCAACCGCGTGCTGCACGGCGAGGACCTCGCCGAGGACATTCGCGAAGAATGGCTGCCGGAAGTGATCTCGAACGTCGTCTCCGACTACACGTCCGAGGAGGACAACAGCGAGTGGGAGCTCGGCGACCTCATCGGCGCGACGGACGCGCTGTACGGCACGGGTGTCGCGGTCGACGAGCTCCAGGGGCTCGACCGCGAGGCGATTGTGCAGGAGTTCATCGACGACGCCCTCGACGCGTACACCGAGCGCGAGAAGGAGATCGAGGCGATCCAGGAAGGCCTGATGCGCGACCTCGAGCGCTTCATCGTCCTGCAGACGGTCGATACGCGCTGGCGCGAGAACCTCGAGAACATGGACTACATGCGCGAGGGCATCGGCCTCCGTGGTCTCGCGCAGAAGGACCCGCTCGTCGAGTACCGGAACGAGGGCCACACGATGTTCCAGGAGCTGACGCGCTCGATTCGCGAAGAGGTCGTGACGCTGCTCTACCACGCCGAGGTCACACCCGACGACGGCACCAACATGCAGCAGCCGCAGCCGAACGCCGGCAACGGCAGCCTCAGCTACGAGCACGAGTCGCTCGCGGGCGCCGAGGCGATCCTCGCTGCGGGCGGGGGCGGCTCCTCGACGTACGCCACCGGCGGCGGCGGCTCCGTCTCGACGCCGGTCGCCCAGCGGCCCAAGGTCAACTCCGAGTTCGAGAGCGTCGGCCGTAACGACCTGTGCCCCTGCGGCTCCGGCAAGAAATACAAGAAGTGCCACGGGGCCTAGCGCTCGCGCCGCCCGACCCGCCCCTCGCCGACGACGTCATCCATCTGGGGCCGCTCTCGCAGGCCGACCACGCCGAGCTGCTCGAGCTCGTCGACGACGACGCGATCAAGGCATTCACGCGCGTCCCGACCGACGCCGACGCCACCTTCGTCAGCCGCTGGATCGTGCGCTACGAACAGGGCTGGCAGGACGGCAGCTGCGCGGGATTCGGCGCGCGCACGGTCGGGAACGGCTCGCTGGTCGCCTTCGCGGCCTTCGTCGACCTCGACCTCGAGGGCCGCCAGGGCGAGATCGGCTACGCCGTCGCACGAGCCGCGCGCGGCCAGGGCATCGCGGGCCGCGTGCTCGAGCTCCTGACCCGCTGGGGCTTCGACGAGCTCGAGCTCGCGCGGATCGAGCTCGTGATCGACGTCAGGAACCCCGGCTCCGAGCGCGTCGCGCAGCGGGCGGGGTATCGGCTCGAAGGCGTCCGGCGTTCGATGGCGTTCAAGGAAGGCCGTAGAATCGACAGTGGGATTTGGTCCCGGCTGCACGACGATCTCCCGGTGCCCTAGGCTGCGACGTGTGAGCACGGTCGAACGTCGACTGCTCGCCCGCGAGGCGGCTATCTCTGCGGCGGTGGCCGCGACGCTGACGGGCCTGATCGTCTGGGTCGGCCCGCCAGGTGTCGACCTGGCGGCGCACGACTATCAGCGGACCTTCCTGCTCGAGCACGGCTTCGCGCTCTGGAACAACTTCTGGTACGCCGGGCGCTACTCGTTCGTCACCTACAGCTTCCTCTACTACCCGCTCGCGGTGGTCTTCGGGATCAAGGTGCTCGCGGTCGCGACGATCTCCGCTGCGGCGCTCGCGTTCACGCTCGTCGTCTGGAACGAGTGGGGGTGGTCGGCTCGCTTCTCGAGCCGCACGTTCTCCGTCCTCTGGGCCGGGCTGGCGCTCTCCGCCGCGTTCCCGTTCGCGCTCGGCGCAGCGCTCGCCCTGCTCTCGATGAGCGCGCTGCAGCAGGGGCGCCGACGCATCTTCGCGGGGCTTGTCTTTCTCACCCTGCTCGCCAGCCCGCTCGCGTTCCTGCTGCTCGCGCTCGTGCTCGCCGGCAGCGCGATCGACCGGCGGCCGAGTCGCGCGACCGTCGTCGTCGTCGGCGCCGCCGGCGCGCTCGAGCTGATCCTGCGGCGCCTCTTCCCGGGCGAAGGCCAGTTCCCGTTCTCGGTCGCGGACTTCGTGCCGGGCGTCGCGTTCGCCGTGCTCGGCATCGCGATGACGGCTCGCGTTCCGCAGGCCCGGCGGCTGCTCGGCCTCTTCGCCGTGTTCCTCGTCGCGATCCTGATTGCGTTCGTGATCCCGAGCGATCTCGGGTCGAACGTCGAGCGCCTCAAGTTCGCCGCGATCCCGATCGCGCTGCTCGCCGTGGCACTTGCTCCGAAGCGCGTCATCCTCGCGATCGCGCTCGTCGCCGTCGCCGGCTTCTGGAACATCTCGGCGCTCGCGCACACGGCGGCGCGCGCGTCCGCCGATCCCGCTCACACGAAGGCCTACTGGGCGCCGGCGATCGGCTACCTGCACGCGCACCTCAGCCCGTCGTATCGCGTAGAGGCGGTGGACACCGCGGAGCACTGGGCGGCGGCGTACCTGCCGGACGCCGGCATCCCGATCGTGCGCGGCTGGTACCGGCAGAGCGACTTCCCGCAGAACGAGCTGCTGTACGACAAGACGCTTGGCGCGAAGGCCTACGAGGCGTGGTTGCGCAGCGAGGGTGTCCGCTACGTCCTGCTGCCGGACGCGCCGCCGGACTACAGCGCGCTCAAGGAGGCGGCCCTGGTCCGCTCGGGCAAGACCACGCTCGTACCGGTGTTCAGATCGGCGCACATCGTCGTCTACGAGTTGCCGCACGCGACGCCGTTGATCACCGGCGCCCACGAGGCGAGCGTGCTCTGGATGTATCCGACACACATCGTCGCGCTCGTCGACGGGCGGGGCCGTTACAAGGTGCGGATCCGCTGGTCGCCGTACTGGCATGCGTCGTCCGGCTGCGTCTGGCGCGGTCCCGACGGGATGGTGCGCCTGCTCGCGCCGCGCGCGGGACTCGTCGACCTGCGCGTCGCGGTCAACGTCACGCGCGGCCTCGAGACCCTCACCGGTCTGACGCCTCGGCGTGTCTGTTCGGGCTGACGGCTACCATGCCGCGATGATCGAAGACGGGAAATCACTCACGGATCAGCTCTCTGAGCTCGGGGCCCAGCTCGACTGGGTCCGTGAGTACCTTTGACCCGCCTTCGCTCGAACGACGCGTCGCTGAGCTAGAAGAGCGCATGAACGCGCCCGGTTTCTGGGACGACCAGCAAACCGCGGCAAAGGTCTCCGCCGAGCACGCGCGCGTCTCGCGCCGGCTCGAGGGCTATCGCCAGCTGACGCACGACTACGAGGACGCACGCGAGCTCGCGGGGATGGACGGCGGCGAGATGGAAGCCGAGATCGCCGCCGCGCTGGTGCCGCTCCGCACGGAGCTCGAGCGCCTCCAGGAGGCGGCGCTCTTCAACGGCGAGTACGACACCGGCGACGCGGTCGTCACCCTCCAGTCCGGCACGGGCGGCACCGACGCCCAGGACTGGGCGGAGATGATGCTGCGGATGTACGAGCGCTGGGCGGCGAACCGCGGCTTCAAGGTCGAGCTGCTCGAGGCGAGCCCGGGGGAGGAGGCCGGCCTGAAGTCGGCCACCTTCACCGTCGCCGGCGAGAACGCGTACGGGATTCTGAAAGCGGAACGTGGGAAACACCGCCTCGTGCGGCTCAGCCCGTTCGACCAGGCCCACCGGCGCCACACCGCGTTCTCCACGGTGATCGTCGCGCCGCTCCTGCCCGACGACGCGGACGTCGAGATCAACGACGACGATCTGAAGATCGACACGTACCGCGCGCAGGGCGCCGGCGGCCAGCACGTGAACAAGACCGACAGCGCGGTGCGGATCACGCATCTTCCGAGCGGGATCGTCGTGCAGTGCCAGAACGAACGGTCGCAGTCGGCCAACAAGCAGACGGCGATGCGCGTCCTCAAGGCGCGGCTTGTCGAGAAGAACGAAGAGGAGAGGGAAGCGGTGATGGCGAAGGAGCGGGGTGGCTCCGCCGATACCGGCTTCGGCGGCGAGTCTGTTCGGTCCTACGTCCTTCAGCCATACCAACTTGTGAAAGACACTCGTACCGGTTACGAAACAGGCAATGTCCAGGCTGTTCTCGACGGGCAGCTGGATCCGTTCATCCGCGAGTATCTCCTCGCACGAGCCGCTGGAAAGGCCGTCTAGGGAGTGGGGTACACTGGTATTCCCCTTCGCACCCGGGCGCCTCGGTAGGTGACGCCCCACAGAATGACTGTGCAGGAACCCGAACTGACAGACATCCAAGCGACTGCCGTCGTGGACGGGCCGATCGAGGTGACGCGCCCCGGCGCCGCGTCGATGATCGTGTTCGACTCCGTGACGAAGGTTTACGAGCCGGACGTGGTCGCGCTTCGCGACGTCACGTTCCACATCGACAAGGGCGAATTCGTCTTCATCGTCGGCGCGTCGGGATCCGGCAAGTCGACACTCGTGCGCCTGCTGCTGAAGGAGCTCGAACCGACGAACGGCAAGGTCGTCGTCGGCGGCCGCGAGCTCGGCCGGCTGAAGCACTCCGACGTCCCGAAACTGCGCCGCAACATCGGCTGCGTCTTCCAGGACTTCAAGCTGCTCCCGCGCCGCACCGCCGCCGAGAACGTCGCCTACGCGCTGAAGGTGCAGGGCGAGTCGACGTCGTCGATCCGCAAGAAGGTGCCGGAGGTGCTCGCGATGGTCGGGCTCTCGCACAAGATGAACTCGCTGCCCGACGAGCTGTCCGGCGGTGAGCAGCAGCGCGTCTCGATCGCGCGCGCGTTCGTCAACCATCCGCCGCTCCTCGTCTGCGACGAGCCCACCGGGAACCTCGACCCCGACACGTCGGTCGGGATCATGCAGCTCCTCTATCGCATCAACCGCAGCGGCACGACGATCCTGATGGTGACCCACGACCGCGAGATGGTCGACAAGATGCGCAAGCGCGTGATCCAGCTCGAAGATGGCCGCCTCGCGCGCGACGAGCGTCGCGGCGGGTACGCGGGCGAATGACAGCGCGCGTGAAGCTGCTCGTGTCGGAGGCGTGGCGCTCGCTGGGCGCGAACCTCTCGACGACCGTGGCTGCCACGATGACCGTGCTGATCAGCATGTTCATGCTCGGCCTCTTCATCGGCTTCGGCACCTGGATGGACTCCTGGTCGACGCACGTGAAGAGCGAGCTGCTCGTCAAGATCTACTTCAAGGACGGCGCGACCACGGAGCAGAAGAACACGCTCGCCCGGCGGTTGCAGCAGAACCCGTACGTGCAGTCGAACGGCGTCAAGTACGTTTCGAAGGAAGCGGCGCTCGCGTACGAGAAGCGGCACTATCCCGCGCTCGTCGCCGGGCTCGCCTACAACCCGCTGCCCGCCTCCCTGCAGGTGACGCCGACGAAAGGTGAGAACATCGACAAGCTCTACAAGTCGATTGTGCTCCCGCACCTGCCGCCCGGTGTCGCGAACGTGCAGGACGCGAAGCAGCAGTCGCACGCGATCTTGCGCGTCGCGCACTACATCGACGTCTTCTTCATCCTCGCCGCCGGCGTGCTGTTAATCGCCTCGGTGCTCCTGATCTCGAACACGATCCGGCTCTCGATCTTCTCGAGACGAAGAGAGATCGAGGTGATGAAGCTCGTCGGGGCGACGAACTGGTTCGTACGCGGCCCCTTCATGCTCGAAGGGGTCTTCTGCGGGCTCGCGGGCGCGTTGATCGCGATCTTCTTCCTGGTGATCGGCAAGGCGACGGTGCTGCCCGCGATCGTGCCGCACCTGACGAACGACCCCGACGTGCACTCGTGGGGCTTCCCGCTGATCTCGCTCGTGGTGCTCGGCTTCGGCCTGGCCGTCGGCGCGTTCGGCTCGGGCATCACCATGCGCCGCTTCCTCAAGGTCTAGCTAGAGCAACCGCTCAGCGCCGCGACCCCTTTGCCTGAGTGCGGCGCTGAGCGTTGGTTGCTCAATCGAGGCAGATGTCGGCGACGATTGCGTAGGTCGCCGCGAGCAGATCGCCGGTCCGCACGCGGACTGACTCGTCGCGCCGGCCTGCCTCGAAGACAAGCCAAGGATGTTCCCGGAAGCTCTGGTCGACGAGCACGCGGTCGTGTGACGGGCCCGCGACCGGCGGGATTGCTCCCACCTCGAACTCCGGATAAGCGGCGACGAGCTCCTCCTCGGGCACGAGCCGCACCTCGTTTAGCTCGAGTGCCGCTGCGGCCTTGGTGGCGTCGAGCCGCTTCGATGCGGGCACGAGCGCCCGGACGTAGCCGCACTGCGTGCCGAGGATGAGCGTCTTCGCCACCGCGCCGGCCGGCAGGTGCAGCACGTGTGCCTCTGCGGCGGCTGTTGTCGTCGGCCGGTGGGGGAGCAGCTCGTACGGGATCTTCCGACGCTCCAGCTCGGAGATCACGGCAATGTGCATGGCATCCTCCCTCCGCGGGGTGCAACCTCAGGATGCGACTGTCGTCGGCACCCGGACATCGGGGTCAGCCCTGATTCGCCGTAGGCTCCCGTCATGGCCGAGGAGCGCATCGTCGTCGAGGTCGACCGCCGCGGGAAGCTGATCGTCGGCGAGCCGTACTTCACCCCCGGGGTTCCGGTCGTCCTCGAGTCGAAGGGGATCGGCGACATCTCGCGCGGCGACCTCGCCGTCGTGCGCACCGGCCGGGGCCGGGCGCACGTGGAGGCGGTGCTCGGCCCGGCCGATCACATCGAGACCGTGCTCGAGGCACTTCTCGTCGAGCGCGGTGCGCGACAGCGGTTCGAGCCGCACGATCCTCCGGAGCCCGACTTCTCGGGGCGGATCGACCTGCGCGACCTGCCGACCTACACGGTCGACCCCGACACGGCCAAGGATTTCGACGACGCGCTCTCGTTCCGGCGCGAGGACGGCGGCATCCGCGCGTGGGTGCACATCGCCGACGTCTCGTTCTTCGTCGGCGCCGGCACGCCGCTCGATCACGGTGCTTCGGAGCGGGCGTTCTCCACGTACGTCCCCGGGACGGTCGCGCCGATGCTCCCGCACGAGCTCGCCGACGACCTCTGCTCGCTGCGCCCGAACGTCGACCGGTTGTGCGTCACGGTCGAGCTGCCGCCGAACGGCGAGCCGCAGTTCTACCGCTCGGTGATCCGTTCCGACGCGCGGTTGACGTATGGCCAGGCGGAACGGCGGGAGGCGCCGCCGGCGGTGCTCGAGCAGCTCGCGCTGAACGACGAGCTCGCGACGATCCTCCGCGACCGCCGCTTCGCGCGCGGCGCGCTGCAGGTGCAGACGCCGGAGGAGGTGTTTCGCTTCGACGGGAACGGCGGCGTCGCCGACGCGTGGCTCGAAGGCGAGCCGCATTCGCACATGCTGGTCGAGGAGCTGATGATCCTCGCGAACGAGCACGTCGGCGCTTTCCTCGCCGGCCGGCATCGCGAAGCGCTCTACCGGGTGCACGAGCGGCCC
>Ga0265338_10007023_pt1 | contig 14134 bp, 10 predicted proteins | sample 42126metaG_FD_193579 | JGI IMG/M metagenome (GOLD analysis project Ga0265338, IMG submission 193579) | Rhizosphere microbial communities from Carex aquatilis grown in University of Washington, Seatle, WA, United States - 4-21-26 metaG | ecosystem: Host-associated > Plants > Roots > Rhizosphere... | reverse complement strand
GTCCGGCGCGGCCGGATTCGCGGTGCCGATGATCCGGACCGAACGCGCGGGCTCGTGTTCGCCCACCCGGTCAACCGTACGAGCATTAACGGGGTTACGGGCCTACCCAGCCGCGCGTCCGCCGCCCAGGGGGCCAGGCTCTTCCGCTGGATCGTCGCAGACGTCGCGAAACTCGTCCGCCGCGGCGTCCGCGAGCGCCCGCCTCTCGATGCCTCCTACTTCACCAAGGTCGAATCATGAAATCCGATGCCGAGATTCTCCGCATACAGGCTGAACTCAAAGCCAAGGGCGTCAAATACTGCGTCGGCGCCTTCGTTGACATCCACGGCGTGCCCAAGGGGAAGTTCGTCCCCATCGATCACTTCGCCCATTTCGCCCACGGGTCGGAGCTTTACACCGGGTATGCGCTCGACGGCCTGGGCCAACGCCCCAACGACGATGAAATCAGTTCCGTGCCCGACCTCGACGCGATTACGATTTTACCGTGGCGGGCCGACGTAGCGTGGATGCCGGCTGACAACGAATTTCACGGACAGCCGTACGCAATCAATACCCGCGTCGCGCTAAAGAAGGTGCTGGCCGAGGCGGCGGCCATGGGATTCGGCTTTAATCTGGGCATCGAGTGCGAAGTGTTTGTCGTGAAGCTCGACGAGCGTGGCGGTCTGCGCATCCCCAATCCGGACGACGACCTGGTCAAGAGCTGTTACGACGTGAAGCGGTTTTTCGACCGGGTCAACTGGCTCGACAAGATGGCCTCGGCCATCACTGCGCTCGGATGGGAGCTGTATTCCCTGGATCACGAGGATGCGAACTCCCAGTTCGAATTCGATTTCAACTACGCCGATGCACTGACGATGTGCGATCGGTACCTTTTTTTCCGGATGATGGCCAAGCATTATGCCGCCGAAGAGGGTCTGCTGGCCACCTTCATGCCCAAACCATTTCCGGACAAAACCGGCAATGGCGCTCATTTCAACATGTCTTTGCGGAATCTGACAACCGGCGAGAACGCCTTCTCCTGCACTCCGGAAGAGGATCCGCGTGGGCTCGGGTTAACCCCTGTCGGTTATGCCTTCGTCGGCGGCATTCTTCGCCACGGTCAGGCGCTTTGTGCCGCCTTCGCCCCGACGGTGAACAGCTACAAACGCCTCGTTCGGCGCGGACTCATGAGCTACTATTCGTGGGCTCCCGTCTTCAATTCCTTCGGCACCAACAACCGGACCAATTCTATCCGCGTGCCCATGGGGGGCGGCCGGTGTGAAAGCCGCAACGCCGATTCGTCGTGCAATCCCTACCTGGCCGCGACGCTCGCGCTGGCGGCCGGGCTCGAAGGGGTCCGGGAACAACTCGATCCGGGCGCTCCGCAGAACGACAACCTGTACGAACTGAACGACGCCCAACTCGCAGCCCGCGGCATCCAGGGTCTGCCGCGCAACCTGGAGGAGGCGGTGGAGGCGTTCGCCGCCGATCCCTTCGTCGAACGGGTCCTCGGTTCCGACCTGCGAAATGAGTTCATCGCCTACAAAGCCGAGGAATGGCGCACCTATCACCAGCAGGTGAGCCCGTGGGAGATCGAACACTATGCGAGGCTCTTTTGAGCTGGACGCTTCGCGCCGGGACCCGGCAAGGCGCCGACCGGGCTTGAGACGACTTCCTTGGTTATGACCAGAAACAACACCGTTACGCGCTTCAGCATTTCTATCCCATCCGGTCTCGCCGACCACCTGGATCAAACGGTGGCCAACCGCGGTTACAAGAATCGCTCGCAGGCCATCGGCGAGATTGTTCGGGCGCATCTGTCCGAGGCCGAGGTCGCGACGGGCAACGGCAGCACCGCCGGCACGATCAGCCTCATCTACGACCACCGGAAACGCAATCTGCAGGCGCGCCTTTCGGAGATCCAGCACCGCTACTACCTGCTGATCGTCTCCAGCATGCATGTCCATCTTGAGCAGGATAATTACCTGGAAGTCCTGCTGGTGCAGGGACCGCGCGGACAATTGCAGCGACTTTCGGATGAGCTCGTCACATGTAAGGGAGTGAACCACGGTAAGTTGCAGCTGACCGCGGTGGGGATTCCGCCACTGCTCTGAAAGCTGCGCGAGCCGCCGGGTTCGGCACGATTCCCGCTTTTCGCCTTGGGTAACATGTTTGCGCAGAAAGGTAACACGCATTCGTTCCCCATCCCGAACCACCATGTCCGAATCCCCGATTTACTCGAAGGTCCTCACCCACGCCGGAATGTGGTCCGGCGTGATCAGTCGAGGAAAGACCCTCCGCCTCACCGATCTGGAAGGCGGCGCCAATGTCGGTCTTCTGCTCTTCAATGCCGATCTCACGGTGGAGCGCTACAACATGCCGGACACGCTCAAGGGACAACAGGTCTTTTCGTTGTCCCATCCCTTTTGCCTGCATTCCGACATGGGGCGCGTACTGGCTTCCTTCGCGGCCGACACGGTTGGCGGGCACGATACGGTTTGCGGCTGCTCCGACGCGAAACTGGTTGCGGCGAAATACGGCGCGAAGACTTATCAGACCGCGCGAAACGATTTCTACCGGAACGCGCACGATTGTTTTCTCATTGAACTGGCAAAGTGGGGACTGGGAAAGCGCGACCTCGTGCCCAACCTCAATCTCTTTAGCAAGGTCGTCGCCGACGAGGCCGGTGCGCTTGCCTTGGTCCCCGGCCACTCGCCCGCCGGCGGCCACGTGGACCTGCGCCTCGAGATGAACACCCTCGCCGCGCTTAACACCTGTCAACACCCGCTAGATCCCGATCCGCAATATCACCCGCGCTCGGTCCGACTGGACGTGTTCGTCACACCGGCACCCGCGGCAGACGATCCCTGCCGGCTGTCGCGACCGGAGAACGCCCGGGCCTTCGTTAACACCGAGAACTATTACGCCTTGCGCGGCTGAACCCAGCAATCTCCGGCACCGGTTGTTCGTCGGTGACCGGCTGCCTACATCCCCGCGTTCGCCATCCACCGTTTCTTCCCTGCCGTCTCCGTCGGGTTTCTCAATTTCGACCGAACGGCGAGCAAGCATCACCGATCCATGAAAGCCCCTTTGACCGCGAGCCCGCTCAATCCGGCCAGTGCCATTTACCGTCGAATCATCGAAGCCGGAGACCATTGGGCCCATGAAATCCAGCGGGGCCAGAGATTCCGCATTGTCGACCTGGAGGGCAACCAGGCGGCTGACACGCTGTTCTACGATGCCCACGACCCCGCCAATCGCTACAGCGCTGCCGACACCATCCGGCACCAGGCCGCCCTCTACCTCACCACGGGCACCCGGCTGATGTCGACCGAGGGCGACTTGCTCCTGACGATCATCGCCGACACTTGTGGCCGCCACGACACGCTGGGGGGGGCCTGCTATCGTGAGAGCAACACCATGCGCTATGCGTTGGACAAGGAGTTCATGCATGCCTGCCGCGACAGCTTCATCTGCGCGGCTCATTCCTGGGGTGCCGACGTGGGCAAACGCGACATCACCTGCAATATCAATTTCTTCATGAATGTGCCTGTCACCCCCGACGGCCGCCTCACCTTCGAAGACGGGGTCTCAGGGCCGAACCGCTATGTGGAGATGCGGGCCGAGCGGGATGTCGTCTGCCTGATCTCCAATTGTCCGCAGCTTAACAATCCCTGCAATGCCTACAACCCAACGCCCATCGAGGTAATCATCTGGGAGCCGGGGGCGAATCATCCCGCCGCGTAGTGGGTGATTCGCCTTTGGCCGGCAGACGCTGAGGGCGGCCAACTTCAAAATACTCGTCGCCAATCTTGTGTTTCGGAAAATCTTGATCGCCAACCGCGGGGCCATCGCCTGCCGAATTGCGCGGACGCTGCGCCGGATGGGCATTGGCTCGGTCGCGATCTACTCCGAGGCCGATGCGGGCTCGCGTCACGTCACCGAGGCCGACGAGGCCGTCCTGATTGGCCCGCCGCCAGCGGCGCAGAGCTATCTGGCCGTCGATCGAATCCTGGCGGCGGCAATGCAGACGGGGGCCGAGGCGATCCACCCGGGCTACGGCTTTCTCAGCGAGAATCCGGGGTTCGCCGAAGCGTGCGCCGCGGCGGGCATCGTGTTCATCGGGCCCACGCCAGTCCAGATGCGCCGTTTCGGGCTCAAACACATGGCGCGGGAGATCGCGGAGGCCGAAGGCGTGCCCCTTCTGCCCGGCAGCCCGCTGTTGGCCTCGGCGGACGAAGCTGCCCGGCACGCCGCTCGCATTGGCTATCCGGTGATCCTCAAGAGCACCGCCGGTGGCGGCGGCATCGGCATGCAGCTTGTTCGCCGGCCGGATGCGCTGGCGGCCGCGTTTGCCACGGTCGACCGGCTCAGCCGCAGCAACTTCAAGGAGAGTGGCCTCTTTTTGGAAAAATACATCGAGTGCGCCCGACACATCGAGGTGCAGATTTTCGGCGATGGCCTCGGGCATGTCGTCGCCCTCGGCGAACGCGAGTGCTCAATCCAACGCCGCCACCAGAAGGTCATCGAAGAAACTCCGGCGCCGAATCTGCCCGGGGCGGCTCGCGACCGGTTGCTCGAATCCGCTGAACGTCTCGGTCGCGCCGTGGGCTACGCTTCCGCGGGCACGGTCGAGTTCGTTTTGGACGACGCCACGGGGGAATTCTATTTCCTTGAGGTCAACACCCGCCTGCAGGTTGAACACGGAGTGACGGAGGAAGTCACCGGCATCGATCTCGTCGAGTGGATGGTGCGTCAGGCTGCCGGCGAACTCGATCTGGCCGGCGGGCGGCGGATCACGCAAGGCGTCGCCCTTCAGGCGCGCCTCTATTCGGAGGATCCGGGAAAGAACTTTCAACCGTCCGCGGGGACGCTGACTGAAGTGGTGTTCCCTCGGGGAGTCCGCGTGGAAACGTGGGTGGAGCGCGGCACCGAAGTGAGTCCGTTCTACGATCCCCTGCTCGCCAAACTGATCGTTCGCGGGAACGATCGCGTCGAGGCCCTGGCCCGCCTGAACCAGGCGCTCGCCGACACGCGGGTGGCGGGACTCGAAACCAACCTGCCGTACCTCCGGCAAATCGTTGCTTCCGCCGGGTTCCGCGAAGGGCGCGTCACAACCCGGTACCTGGAGGAACTGCCGTACGAAGCGGTGACCATTGATGTATTGGAAGGCGGCACCCAGACGACGGTCCAGGATTATCCAGGTCGGCTCGGACATTGGGATGTCGGCGTGCCGCCGTCAGGACCGATGGATCCGTTGGCATTCCGCCTCGGCAATCAGCTGGTCGGCAATCCTCCGTCCGCGGCCGGGCTCGAGATCACCCTGTCCGGCCCGGTCCTGCGATTCAACACCGACGCAATCGTGGCACTGGCCGGAGCGCCGCTGGCGGCCACCGTCGACGATCAACCAATGCCAGGCTGGCGCGCGCTGCGGGTCAAACGCGGCGCCACCCTTCGTCTGGGAGCAATGGACGGAGCCGGAATGCGCGCGTATCTCGCCGTGCGGCACGGACTCGATGTCCCGGATTATCTTGGCAGCAAGGCCACGTTCACCCTCGGGCTCTTCGGCGGCCACGCCGGCCGCGCCCTGCGGGCGGGCGATGTCCTGCGCGTCAATGCCGGTCCGGTGTTCGGCGATGCCGAGAATGGCCGGCTGCTTCGACTGCCGGCGGCGATGGTTCCGACCTACGCCCACGAATGGGAAATTGCCGTGCTTTACGGTCCGCACGGGGCGCCGGATTTCTTCACGACGGAAGACATGGCCGACCTTTTTTCGGCGGCATGGGAAGTGCATTTCAATTCCGCGCGGACCGGCGTTCGGTTGATCGGGCCAAAGCCGCGGTGGGCGCGTTTGGACGGCGGCGAGGCCGGTCTGCATCCATCAAACATCCACGACAACGCCTACGCCGTCGGCACGATCGATTTCACGGGCGACATGCCCATCGTCCTTGGGCCGGATGGTCCCAGTCTGGGCGGGTTTGTGTGCCCCGCGACCATCATCGCGCCGGAACTCTGGAAGATCGGTCAGCTCCGGCCAGGCGACAAGGTGCATTTCCGGCCGGTGACCGCGGCGTTTGCCCGGGGGCGGGAGGCGATTCAAGAGGCGGAAATCGAGACGCTGCGACCATTCCGACGGCGCGCCGGGGCGGCAAAGTCGGCCGCGGCGCAGCCAAGAATTCCGCGTCGCCAGCCACCGGACAGCTCCCCGGAACCGGCGATCTTGCACACGACCCCCGGGCGTCCCGGCAGCCCCGCCGTCTGCTACCGGCGTTCAGGTGACAAGTACTTGCTGGTGGAATACGGACCGATGGTGCTCGACCTGAACCTGCGCCTGCGGACGCACGCATTGATGGTGTGGCTCCAGGACAATCATACGCCGGGCTTGCTCGACCTCACCCCCGGCATTCGGTCCCTGCAGGTGCATTTTGACAGCCGCCTGCTGCCGCTGGAACGCCTGATGGAAACATTGTTGGACGCCGAGGCACATCTCCCGGTGACCGAAGATATGGAGGTGCCGTCCCGGATTGTCCACCTGCCGCTGTCGTGGGAAGACGAATCCACCCTGCTCGCGATCCGCAAGTACATGCAGACCGTGCGCAAGGATGCGCCCTGGTGCCCGAGCAACATCGAGTTCATCCGCCGCATCAATGGACTGGACTCCGTCGAAGAAGTGAAACGCATTGCCTTTGCCGCCAGCTATCTCGTGCTCGGCCTGGGTGATGTCTACCTGGGCGCGCCAGTCGCCACGCCGGTTGATCCGCGCCATCGGCTGGTCACCACGAAATACAATCCGGCCCGGACCTGGACTCCGGAGAACGCGGTCGGCATCGGCGGCGCCTACTTATGCGTTTATGGAATGGAAGGCCCCGGGGGCTACCAGTTTATCGGACGGACTGTGCAGATGTGGAATCGCTGGCGGCAGACTGCGGATTTCATTGACGGCAAGCCATGGCTGCTGCGTTTTTTCGACCAGATCCGCTTTTATCCGGTCGACGCGAAGGAACTGCTCCGAATGCGGGAAGATTTCCTGCGCGGGCAATTCAAGCTGCGAGTCGAAAGCGCCAACTTTCGGCTTCGAGATTACCAGGATTTCCTGCAGAGGAATGCGGATTCAATCGCCGCCTTCAAGTCGCGGCAACAGCAGGCCTTCGAGGAGGAACGACACCGTTGGGCGGTTTCCGGACAACTCAATTTTTCAGCGGGGACTGAGGTCGCTGCCGCCGTCGCCGACCGGCCGTCCTTGCCGCCTGGTCACAAGGTGATCACCGCGCAGCTGCCGGGCAACGTATGGAAGATCCCGATCCGGGTGGGCCAGCGGGTGAAACGGGATGATCCGCTGGTGGTGCTCGAGTCCATGAAAATGGAGATTTCGGTCATCGCGACAGAGCCCGGCGAAATCACCGCAGTGGTCTGTGCGGAGGGACGTCCGGTTCAGGCCGGCGAGTCACTGGTCGTCATCAAACCTTGTCTTTGAGATGCAACGACCCGACATCAACGCAATCGGCGATCGTCTGGAGGAGCGCGGCCCTGATCCGGTATGGATCTCGCGATTGCCGCGGGCCGAAGTGGTGCGCTTCGCCCGCGAAGGCAAGGTCGGTCCCCTCGCGGGCGTGCCGTTCGCCATCAAGGACAACATCGACCTTGCCGGCCTGCCCACGACCGCGGCCTGCCCGGAATTCGCGTACGCGCCCATGGCCTCGGCGCCGGTGGTGCAACGGTTGGTCGACGCCGGCGCGATTCCTCTGGGGAAGACCAACCTCGATCAGTTTGCCACCGGCCTGGTCGGCGTGCGGTCGCCCTACGGCGTGCCGGTCAATCCATTTGATGCCGCCTATGTTCCGGGCGGCTCGAGTTCGGGCTCAGCCGTTGCCGTCGCAAAGGGCCTGTGCAGTTTTGCTCTTGGCACCGACACCGCCGGTTCCGGCCGGGTACCGGCGGCCTTCAACAATCTGGTCGGCCTGAAGCCCACGCGCGGCTTGTTGAGCACCCGCGGCGTCGTGCCGGCCTGCCGTTCGCTCGATTGCGTTTCGATCCTGGCCCGCACCGTGGCGGACGCCGCCGAGGTCTTCGCGGTCGCCGTCGCGTACGACCCGGACGATCCGTTCAGCCGGCCGGCCGCTCCGCCGGCGTGCGACGGAACCTGGCCGCCGCGGATCGGCGTGCCGCGGACAGACCAATTGGAGTTCTTCGGTGACAGCGGTGCTCAACGGCTGTTCTTCCGCGCGATCGATCGTTGGCGGGAACTCGGCGCCCCGCTGGTGGAAATCGACATGGCACCGTTTATGGCCGCGGGCCGATTGTTATACGAGGGCCCGTGGGTCGCCGAGCGTTACGCCGCGATCAAATCGTTCATCGAAGCGAGCCCCGCGGCGCTGCACCCCGTGACGCGACAAATCATTGAAGCGGGCCGATCACTGACCGCCGTCGCTGCCTTCGAAGCGGCGTATCAACTTGCGGAGTTGCGCCGCCAGGTGGACACGGTCTGGCGCGACCTCGACGCCTTGCTTACGCCGACTACCGGCACGACCTACAGCCTCGCAGCGGTGGCGGCCGAGCCGATCCGGTTGAACAACAACCTGGGTTATTACACCAACTTTGTGAATCTCCTCGATCTGTGCGCGATCGCCCTGCCCGCCGGATATCTGCCAGGCGGGCTGCCATGGGGAATCACCCTCGTCGCACCCGCTTTTTGCGACGATCACCTGCTCCGACTTGGAGCGAGATTCCTGGCCGAGTCGGAACCTCCCCGAGCGCTCTCGCCCGCCGGTCCGACGACGCAGCTGGTGGTTTGTGGCGCCCACCTGAGGGGGCTGCCGTTGAATCATCAACTAACGGATCGCGGCGCGCGGCTGGTGCGAGCGACGCGTACGGCTCCGCTCTACCGATTCTACGCTTTGCCCGACATGACGTTGCCAAAACCGGGCCTGGTGCGCGTACCCGAAGGAGGCGCAGCGATCGACGTTGAGGTCTGGGAAGTGCCGGTGGCCACCTACGGTAGCTTCGTTGCATGCATCCCGGCGCCGTTGGGCGTCGGTGCAATCATCCTCGAAAACGGCAGCCAGGTGCAGGGATTCTTATGCGAGGCGGCGGCAGTGCCTGGCGCCTGCGATATCACCGCAATGGGCGGTTGGCGTGCCTTCCTTCGGTCTAAGCCCGGCTCGGGCGATCAAAAGGGCGCCGCGTTCAGTTGACTCGCGATCAGATCCCATCACGCCGCGGGAAATTCATGAGCCGCATCCTAAAAGCAGCGAGCATGGCGTTTCTCGCGCTGGCCGCAGCTGCCGTGTTGGCGCTCGTCTTTGTTGACCTATTCCACCGTGGGGAGCTTACAACAGGGCACAAGGCGGCGGCCGCGGCGGCACTGATGATGATCGGCCTGTCGTATGTCTGCATCCATCTTGGGGTCCGTCCGCCAGGCAACGAACTGTTGAAAGCCGTATTGCTGGGTTCCGCCTTCGTGGTTTGGGGCCTTGAGCAATTTGTGGCGCCAAGCGTCGCAGTGACGTTGATCGATACCGCGGTTGTCGGCATCTTCGTCGTGGATTTGGGCGCGAGTGTATTGAGGCGCCAAAGAACCAGGCCCTAAAGGCAGTTCGAAACATTTGGTAAGAGACCGGACAAGGGACCAAATCACGCTATTCAGGAGGGTCGCCGGCGAAGTCTGGGAAAGGCGTCACCCACCACAGTATGCGATCGGCTGGATTGTACGGCAGTTTCCACCTGTTGGTCGGCGGGTGAGCTCCTCTGCGCCGATTGGGCGGCGTAGTTGCGTTCCACCGTCGCGCGCCCGCTCCGCGAATGCGGTTGGCACTCTGGTTGGCACTGAAGCCAGGTCGGAAAATGAGAGGCCCGTAGCTCATTCAAGTTACGGGCTTTAAAAGATTGGCGTCCCCACGGGGATTGATTCGGCCGAATCCGGCCTCAGGGCTACCCCCGTGCCTGCGGCACGTCCTTCTCCAGTCGCTGCGCTCCTTCCGTCGAACCCCTCCCGCTTTCGCTAAAGCTTCGGCGGGGCGAGCCGGGGTGTCTGAAGTCGGCCTCGATACTCACCCGCGTGCGAGCCTGGCTTGCCGAGCCGTAGCCTTCTGAGTCAGAAGGCGAAGGCTGGCGTCCCCACGGGGATTCGAACCTCTTTCGCCCGGACAACAGAAAAGCTTCGCTGAGCGTGCTTTAAGTTGTTTAGCAGTCAGTTAGAACAGGAAAAAAGATGCAGCGAGATGGAGGAAAAACAAGCCAAAAACGGGTTCGCTGGCAAATCCGTGGCAAATCTGCCGGGCTTTGTATCTGATGAACGCCCAGACATCTGCCTCTCAACTGAATGTTCGATCAGTCGGGGCGATTCGCCGCGTCGGGCTTCTCCATGAGATAATGGCTCACCAGCCATTCCTCGCCGCCGCGGTAGCCGAAAAGCTCGGCGCAGGACATGAAGAACACCCGCCAGCAGACCCACCACTTGGTTGACTGGCCGGCACCGTAGGTGGGCTGTGGATGTCGTGCTGTAGCTTCGCGCACACGAACGGGAGGCGGAAGCGACGACCCGGCCCGCCGCGGTTGTCGCTGCGAAAGTTGTTCTCGGTCAACCCGGCGGTCCTCCCGCTCCGGTCGAATTGCATGGTCCCATGCGCCTCGGAGAGGATCGGTCCCAGTTCACGGAATGGATACGGGGTTCGGTCGAAGGGACGGCCGTGGCAGAATCCGTTTCGGCCATCGTCTGGTGCGTGAACCGGAAACTGGTCCCCACCGCGGTGATCGATGCGCCGGCTTAAACGAGAACCCCCGGTAGGGTTTCGCCCCATTGGGATCCGGCGACCCAGCGCCTAGTATGGCCGGCGGTTGCCGCTCAAGCCGTTTCTATTTCACCCCAGTACCGCACCGAGGTATTGGGAAAGTACGCGGAAATGGAGGATACCATGATAGCGGGAGGACTCTGGGGTGTTTGACTCGTGCGCCATGGTAACGGAGAATCTGATCCGGCCAAACTATGATCCGGCGCCGGTTGTCGACCGCTACCGGCTCATGGCGACGGTCACGGCTTCGCCAGGGACTAACAGCACCCGCGTAAAAACAATGAATGCCGGAACGAGGAATCCTCAAACGCAGGGCAGACCGGGTGATCACCTATCAGTGGTCTGCTTTGGGGCATCAGCGGGCGGCTTCGAGGCGTATTGTACGATTCTTTCCCACCTCCCGGCGGACACCGGGATGGCCTACATTGTTGTTCATCACCAGCCGGCGGACGGGAAATCGCTCCTCGTCGAGATTCTCCCGCACATGACCAAAATGCCGGTGGTGCTGGTGGCCGATGGGGAAAGCGTGAAAGCCAACCATGTCTACGTAGTTCCGGCAGGGATGCAGGTAACCATGGACGGAGATACCTTCCGGCTTACTCCCCTGGTCAAGCCCCCGGGCTGGCCCAAGAACATTTCCATTTTCCTGCAATCCCTCGCGGACGATCGCCAAAAACGGGCGATCGCCGTGATCCTGTCGGGATTCGACTCCGATGGGGCGGCGGCGCTCAAATCGATCAAGGAAGCAGGCGGGCTCGTGTTTGCCCAGGAGTTCCAGACGGCCCGGCAGCCGGACATGCCGCAAAGTGCCGTGAAGACGGGATGTGTCGACCGGCTGTTGTCGCCGACCGAGATCGCTGCTCAACTGGAACGCATCGGCGACGAACGGGCTCGGTTCAACGATCGAAAACCCGGTTTCGGTTAACTGGATTGCCGTGGTTTGACCTGCGTTGAGTGTCCTCCCGGGTGACCGGATGGAAACAGTTTTTTGGGGGTCGGGAAAGACCCCATAGAATCGGTCGTAGGGAAGGGCCATATTGCAGCCAGGAAGCGCACGCAAATATCCGATACCCGGAATGCTGATGAGTATGCCGCGGACGGACCGGTTTCCGTAACCCAGAAATCCAACAAGTAATCAACCCTCCCCACCAATATGAATGACCTCGCTTTTTTGCTCCTGCCCATCGCTGCTATCGGTTATTCGCTGATCTATCTTCTTGGCGGCGGCGGCCTCTTCGGCGCCGTGGTGGTCTTTTTCATCGCGAAGATGTTCCGCAAATGAGTTGGCGTGCGTGAATTCTGCGCCGAATAGGCCTCTTCCCCTTGTGGTGAAGCTCCGATTGCGACCTCCAGCTGCATAAACACTCACGCCGGACATTCTATGTCGGTTTGGATGGCCACGGCCACGCGGCCCGCTTTTCCGAGCCTCACTCAAAATGAGCGCGCCGATGTTTGTATCGTCGGCGCTGGGATGGCCGGTCTGACCACGGCGTATCTCCTGACGAAGGCCGGCAGAACCGTGGTCGTGCTGGACGACGGTCCGATCTTCTCGGGTGAAACCGAACGGACGACGGCGCACCTCGTCACTGTTCTCGACAAGAGGTATTTCGAACTGGAACACCTACATGGCGAAGGCGGCGCCAAACTGGCCGCCGAAAGTCATGCGGCGGCCATCGACACGATCGAGCGCATCGTTTGCGAGGAACGCATCGACTGCGGTTTCGAGCGCGTGGACGGCTACCTTTTCAATGCTCCGGATCAACCGCCGGACCTCTTGGACCGCGAGCTGGCGGCCGCCCGGCGCGCCGGACTCACGAACACCGAACTGGTGGATCGAGCGTCACCGACTTCTTTTGATACCGGACGAGCATTGCGGTTCCGACGTCAGGCTCGGTTAATCTCCTGAAATATCTGGCGGCTCTCGCACAAAGCACCGTCCGCGACGGCGGGCGTATCTTTACGGGTGCTCACGCGACGAAATTCGACGGAGGAAAGCCCGCGCAGGTCGCGACGCGTGACGGCAAGACCGTGTCGTGCGAAGCGATTGTCATGGCCACCAACACTCCGGTGAACGATTGGCTTGTCCTTCAGACGAAGTAGGCCGCCTGTCGGAGCTACGTCATTGGCATCGCTGTCCCCGCTGGGACGGTGCCAAAGGCCTTGTATTGGGACACCGGTGATCCTTACCACTACATCCGGCTCGCAGAGACGAAGGCCGGCGGCACGGTCTCCGCCCAGGAGACCCTGCTCGTGGGTGGCGAGGACCACAGAACCGGTCAGGCCGACGATGCCGACACCCGGTATGCGCGGCTGGAGCAATGGACTCGCCAGCGATTCCCGATGGCCGCCGAAGTCCGGTTTCGTTGGTCGGGACAGATCATGGAGTCAGTTGACGGCCTCGCCTTCATCGGCCGGAATCCGCTCGACCATGAGAACGTCTATGTGGTCACCGGCGACTCGGGCACCGGGATAATGCACGGCACCATCGCCGGACTTCTGATCACCGACCTGATCCAGGACCGGAAGAACCCGTGGACCGGTCTGTACAGTCCAACGCGTGTGACCCTGGGAGCAGCTCCAGACTTCGCCCGAGAAGCGGTCAACACGGCCTCGCAATACGTCGATTGGCTGACCGCGGGGGACCTGGAGAAAGACGAACTCGTTCCCGTGGAAACCGGCGCCATCGTGCGTCATGGTCTGATGAAGGTTGCCATGTATCGCGACACGAAGGGAGCGCTTCAGGAGTGCGGCGCCGTGTGTCCGCACCTCGGCGGCATTGTTGCGTGGAATCATGCCGAGCACACGTGGGACTGCCCCGCGCATGGCTCGCGATTCGACCCCTTGGGCATGGTGCTGAACGGACCCGCCAATGAGAATCTTCATTCGACGGCCTTCGCCGCTGCGCGCGAATAACCGCCTCCCCTGGTTTCATCGCCACCGGTTCCTCGACGAAGAAGACAGCACACGCTGTTAACCTGCCGTCCGGTACCACGAGCCGCGTGGCGGACGCGGTGTCCATGACGTGTCGACTTGCTGCACGTGGATTGCGCCAGATTCATTTGTTGGCGGGCAAAACCCCAAAATTGCCACAAATTCTGGCAATCTTGCTTTGCCATCCTCCCTCTGAATCCGAGCCCCTCACGGGGAGCACGGTGCCGCTGAAAAATATGAGCCGCTAATCAATAGCGACTTAATTTGGCGTCCCCACGGGGATTCGAACCCCGGTTCTCACCGTGAAAGGGTGGTGTCCTGGACCGGGCTAGACGATGGGGACCAACCGCGGAGTCGGGCAACCTACGACCGGGGTCAACCCGGGCAAGGCTTTTTTCAGCTTTGGCCGGATATTGCTCCCGCCTCCCCGGGGCCGG
>Ga0265338_10007022_pt1 | contig 14135 bp, 6 predicted proteins | sample 42126metaG_FD_193579 | JGI IMG/M metagenome (GOLD analysis project Ga0265338, IMG submission 193579) | Rhizosphere microbial communities from Carex aquatilis grown in University of Washington, Seatle, WA, United States - 4-21-26 metaG | ecosystem: Host-associated > Plants > Roots > Rhizosphere >... | reverse complement strand
CGGCCACCTCCCAATAGCCCCGACCGTCCGGGGTCGAGGCGATGGCCACCACCGGCTTGTTGAGGGGAATGCCGCCCATGGAGCCGTAGAAGCTGGCGTCGCCGAAGGCGAAGATGCCGCCGTCGGCGGCCACCTCCCAATAGCCCTTACCGTCCGGGGTCGGGGTAATGCCGACAATAGGTTTGTTGAGGGGAATGCCGCCCATGGAGCCGTAGAAATGGGCGTCTCCGAAGGCGAAGATGCCGCCGTCGGCGGCCACCTCCCAGTACCCCTTCTGATCCGGCGTGGCCGCGATACCGACGATGGGCGCATCCAAGTCGAGGCCGCCGACAGACCCGTAGTTCACCCCCCCGTCGACCGCTGTCACGTAACCGTCTGAGGCCGCGAGCCAGAACCCCAGCTCGAGCACACACCGTGGTGTGGGGGTCGTGGTCGTCGTCGTGGTCTCATGGGCGGGGATTGTGACGATGATCTGCTCGCTCCCCCCTGTCTCATCGACCCCGGATGCGAGCCCGCCCACCAGGGCTGCCAAGGCCAGGCCGGCCACGACGCCAGCGACCAGCCGACGGGCGCGACGCGGCGTCGTCCACCCACTGCCCCGCGTCCGTTCGGTCTGTGACATCCGGTTCTCCTACGACAGCCTGGCTCGCCGGCCACGCCGCCCGCTCGCAGCATTCCCGTACCCTGTCGGCGTCGGCCTACCGTGCCGTTACTGCGCTGCTGTGCCCCCCAATTCCTTCACCAAGAGGCGTTCCCTGTCGTCGACCAACGCTAACTGGGTCAGGAATCTCTTCGTTGCCGGCTTCGATCCCCGCTGGAGCGCCGTCAAGCAGTTCGAGGAGGCCGAGATCGAGGCCGAGACCATTCCCCGCCAGTTCCCCTCGGCGGCCGCCGAGGGGATGGCGGGCACCTCCTGCGGCACCGTCGTCGCGTCGTGATGCCACTTCTGGCACAACGTAATGGTCGCCTTCACCGATTTCTTGGTCCCGAGCTTGGCGTTCCTCCTCCCTGTGTCGTAGACCACCAGGGCGTCGTCGGCGATCTGGCCGATCGCCGGCTCGTACTGGGCCTTCCACTCCGCCAGCGTGAGCGGCGCCGAGGTCGTGGTGGTCGCCGCCACCGGCCTCGTGGTCGTCGGGGCCGACGTCCCGGCGGCGCCTGAAGCACCCGTGAGACCGACGACTGATCCGGCCGTCGCCGCCGCGACAAGGGCGACGCGCCAGCGCCCGCCCCACGACCTGCTCATGCTCAGTTGGGCCGCACCGATTGGGCGACGGCGATGACCATCGACAGGGGCACGTGGGTGCCGGTGACCATGACCGAGGCCACCCCTCGCAGGTACCTGGGCACACCCGATCGCGGGTACCGCCAGTAGGCGGTGACCCCCATTTTGGATTTCACCAGCGTCGCCGTGACCCCACGCCCGAGCGCCACCGCCTTGCCCTTCGGCTGGCTGCCATAGCTGAGATCCTTGCCGGGGGCGACGGCGCTGTCGGCGTAAGGCGCCACCACGATGCTCGGCCCCGCCCCGGCCGGGGCTGTCGCCGCCGTTCCCTTCAGGGTATAGACGGTAGCGAAAGAGGCATATGTGTTCGAGAAAGGCTCCACGACCCGGCTCGACGCCACTAGGTTCGACGGCATCTTCGTCGGGTGGGGCAGCTGGCACCACCAGCCCGATGTCTGGCCGCCCGCTCCCTGTGTCTGGGCGTAGCTCGGCGCTTCGACGGCCGGTTCGCCCTTGACCGCCGCACAGGAGATCGGGGCCAGGCGCCCCACGTTCATCGCCGCCCCGGCAACCGGTGGCCCCAGTACGAGGACTGGAGCCACCGGAACGAGCACGAGGGCAAACAGGACTGCGACGCTGGTCAGCGGCCGACGACCGCAGCGCCGTGGGCTCATGTGCTGCCGATACCGGCGATCCCGACAACCGGCTTGTTGAGGACGAGGTTCCCGGTCGAACCGTAGAAGGGAGCGCCGAAGGAGAAGATGCCACCGTCAGAGGCGACCTCCCAGTAGCCCCCCCCTGTCGGGGTGACGGCGAGGCCCACGATCGGCTTGTTCAGGTGCTGGCCGCCCATGGAGCCGTCGAAGACGGCCGTGCCGAAGGAGAAAATGCCACCGTCAGAGGCGACCTCCCAGTAGCCCCCACCTGTCGGGGTGACGGCAATGGCCACGATCGGCGCGTTCAGGTGCTGGCCACCCATGGAGCCGTAGAACGGGGCTGTGCCGAAGGCGAAGATGCCGCCGTCGGAGGCCACCTCCCAGTAGCCCTTACCGTTGGGATTGGTGGCCAACCCCACGACCGGAGCGTTGAGCGGCTTGCCGCCCATGGACCCATAGAAGGGGGCTGTGCCGAAGGCGAAGATGCCGCCATCGGAGGCCACCTCGTAGTAGCCCTTCGCCGCCGGTACCGGCGCCGGCGGCGGCGTCGTTGTGACCTTCACCACAGCGATGGGGGTCCCGGTGAGCTGGGCCAGGGTCGGCGACGTCGTGCCGTTCACCGTGGCCGTCACGCAGCCGGTGGCGGAGCTGAACGACTGGCTGCTGAACGACGACCAGGTCGTCCCGTTCCACCAGTCGAGGGCGTTACCACCGCCGAGGCTGCAGGCCGTGATGGTGACCGAACTGAAGTCACTCCCCGGACCGACGGCTACGTCGTAGTAGACCCCGGTGCCACCCGACACGGCGCCGGTGGTCGGGTTGGACGTGTAGAGCCCGACCCCGACGGCACCGGCGCCGGCGCCGGACGCCTTGACGCCCGTGGCACTGGCTGTGGCCGTCCCGGAGTGCGACGTGGACGAACCCGTCGTCCACGCCGTGCTCCCCGCTGGCTGGGTCGGGGCTGTCGCCGCGTACGTGAAGCCTGTTGCCAGTTGGGCCGTCCCTCCAGGCGTCGTGACCGAGACGGAGACGGGACCTGCGGTAGTGGCCGGATCCACCGCCTTGATGGTGGTGGCGCTTGTCACCGTGTAGGACGACGCAGCCAAGGTTCCGAAGCTGACGGCGCTAGCTCTCGTCAGATTGGTCCCGGTGATCGTTACGGTGACGCCGCCGCTGTACTGGCCGCCCGTGGGCGCCACCGAAGTGACCGTCGGCCGGGCGATGTAGGTGAACGTGGCCACTGTCGTGGAGGTAGCCCCGTTGGTGGTCACCGTCACGTTCACCGGCCCGCCGCTACCGGCCGTCGGCGTGGTGACGGTCAGCGTGGTGCCCGTGTGGGCGGTGACCGTGGCCGAAGCCGTCCCGAACTTGACCGTCGATGTGCCGGTGAACCCGGTGCCGGTGATGGTGACCGTGGCACCGCCGAGGGTCGAACCCTCGGTCGGACTGACGTTCGTCACCGTCGGGGCATAGGTGAACTTGTCACCGGCCGACGCCGACGAGGAGACGCCGTCCGTCGTGACCAGCACGTCAACCTGCCCGGCCGAACCGGCCGGGGCGGTCACCTTCAGCTCGGTGGCGCTTGTGTGGGAAGTGACCGTAGCCGTGGTCGTCCCGAACTTGACCGTCGATGTGCCGGCGAACCCGGTGCCGGTGATGGTGACCGGGGTTCCCCCGGCCACAGGGCCCGACGTCGCGCTGAGCGAGCTCACGGTAGGCGCCAGGATGTATGTGAAGGTTGCCGTTGTCACGGAGGTGACGCCGTCCGTGGTTGCCGTCACGTTCACCGGCCCGGGGCTGCCGGCCGGCACCGTCACGGTCAGCGTGGTGCTCGTGCGGGCGGTGACCGTAGCCGTGGCCGTTCCGAACTTGACCGTCGATGTGCCGGCGAACCCGGCCCCAGTCACGGTGACGGTGAAGCCGCCCACGGTGGACCCGGAGGTCGGGCTCAAGCCGGTCACCGTCGGGTCGTAGGTGAACTTGTCACCGGCCGAGGCCGAGGAGGACAGGCCGGCCGTGATGACCAGCACGTCCACCTGCCCGACGGCCGCCCCGGCCGGGGCGGTGACCTTCAGCTGGGTGGCGCTTGTGTGGGCGGTGACCGTAGCGGACACCGTCCCGAACTTCACCGTCGATGTGCCGGCGAACCCGGTGCCGGTGACCGTGACGGCGGTGCCGCCGGTGATCGGACCCGACGTGGCGCTGAGGGAGGTCACCGCCGGCGGGGCCACGTAGGTGTAGGTGGCCGTTGTCACCGAGGTGACGCCGTCGGTAGTCACCGTTACATTGACCGGCCCAGCGGAGCCGGCCGCCGGCGTGGTCACTGTCAGCGTGGTGCCCGTGCGGGCGGTGACCGTGGCCGTGGCCGTTCCGAACTTGACCGTCGATGTGCCGGCGAACCCGGCCCCGGTCACGGTGACCGGAGTGCCTCCCGCGGTGGAGCCCGAGGTCGGCCTCAGGCCGGTTACGGTTGGGTCATAGGTGAACTTGTCACCGGCCGAGGCCGAGGAGGACAGGCCGCCCGTGGTGACCAGCACGTCCACCTGCCCGACGGCCGTAGCGGCCGGGGCGGTCACCTTCAGCTCGGTGCCACTTGTGTGGCTGACGACCGTGGCCGGCACCGTACCGAAGTCGACCGTCGATGTGCCGGCGAACCCGGTGCCGGTGACCGTGACGGCGGTGCCGCCGGTGATCGGACCCGACGTGGCGCTGAGGGAGGTTACCGCCGGAGGCAGCACGTACGTGAAGCCGTCCACCAGTGTGGCCGTCCCGTTGGTGGTCTTCACCGATACGGTCACTGTCCCGGCCGTGCCGGTCGGCGTCTTGGCCGTGATGGTGGTCCCGTTGACAACCTGGACGTCGGTGGCGGCCGTGCCTCCGAACTTGACTGTCGGCGTCCCGAAGAACCCGGTGCCGCCGATGGTGACGGCGGTGTTGCCCGTCGTCGGGCCGGCCTTCGGCGATACCGTGGCGACGGTCGGCAGTCCGACCGGGCCGCCCGTCACCTCGTAGAGGATGTGCGTTGCTGAGCCTGTGGAGTAGACCAAGTACAGGTCCCCTGTGTTGTCGGCACCGATCGTGTTCGGGGACTTGAACGTCTGGAGCAGGTGACCGGGGCCACCGGCGATCGGGTAGAGATCCCCGGCCGCCATTGTCTGGCCGTAGAAGGTCTCGCTGGAGTTGGCGACCACCCAGGCCCCGTTGATCGTTGTCTTGGACTGCGAGCTGCCGTTGATCAGGATCACCGGATTGCCGGCCTGGTCAAGGGTGATGCCATAGGCGGTCCCGACGGGAGTCGACACGGCCGACGCCCCCGAAACCGGCGGCGATACCCGGGGGGAGGTCCCGTTCCCGGCGATCTTGTAGGCCTGGCCGGCGGTCACCGGCGTCGAGGCGCCGTCGACGACCAGTGTGCCGGTCGCCTTGGGCAGCACCCAGGCACAGGCCGTCAGGCCCTGGTTGGCGATGTAGAGGTTGCCGTGACTGTCGGCGTCGAGCACAGGACCTGTCACCGGGAAGGCCGATGCCGCCACAGACTGGGCTCCGGGCGAGCAGGTGCCCGTACCGTTGGCGACGGGACCGACGTGACCGGCGGCCACCGAGGTCCCGTAGAAGCTCTTGGCTGCCGATCCGAAGTTAAGAACGTCGATCGCCGCCTGGGTGCTGAAGGCCACGTCCTGGACGCTGCCTGTCACTAGGCCGCTGGTGGCGGTCAGGGAGACGAATGTCACCGCCGACGGCAGGTCGATGGCCGGGGCGGCTAGGGGCGTCGTCGCTGTGTAACCGGCGATGAAGTACGGGTAGCCGGCCATCGCGCTGAACCCGTAGGCCGACCCGGTGACTCTCGGCACGGCGATCACGTTCGACTCGCCTGTCACGCTGCTGCCGATCAGCACGTTGCCGGCGGCGTCGAAGGTCACCGCCTGCGGTTTGCCGATCACCGTTGTGGCAGCCGGGTACGGAGCGGCCGCCGTCGCCGCGTTGTCCGTTGTCGGTGTCCAGCCCGGCGACCCACGCCCGGCGATCAGGTAGACGTCACCTTGGGTGAGGGTGCCCGAGGTGGCGATCCCGTAGTCGGTGGCCGGCTCGCTGGGCTGGTTGACCAAGAGGAACACCTGGTTCCCGGCCATCTCGACCACGTCGCCAGTCGTCGGGTCCACGGCCGAGGCCGTCACGGCCACCTTGGCGGTGGCCGCCGGCTGGGGATGTCCCACCGACGGCGCGGTCCCGACGTTGGTCGTAATGGCGTGGATCCCCGTCGACGGCGGCGCCGCCCCGGCGGTCAGGGCCGGGAGGGCCACCAAGCTCGTCGCCACCGCAGCCACCCCGGCCGTCAGGGCGGCCGCGTTGCGGCGCCAGCGGCGCTGACGCGAGGGCCGCCCGGTCGGCCCCGCCTGCATGGTCTGATCGTCGCTCGGGTTCACGCTGTCCTCCTGCGTCTTGCTGCTCATCGGGGCTGTCTCGATCATCGGGTGTCTTGACTGGACTGTTCGATCAGGCCGTGACCTTGACGGTCGCCAGGCCGGCACCGTGCCGCCCCGCCGCCAGGCAACGAGAATTCGCTTCCGTCGTTCCCCACCGGCCGCTTATGGTAGCCGGCTTCGCGCCGCCTATCACGGTCAATGTTCGTGCCGTCGTTTGCCATAAGAGTGGGGATGGATTTTGATGGTAAACTGTCACTGAGATTTACCTATTTGTCACTAATGTTGCCGACCGTTTACCTTCTTGTCACCGTCCCGTCGCACCTACGGACCGGCATCCTCCGGTGAACCGGCTTCGGAGCTTCCGGCAGGGACGGTGCCTTCAGGTTCTTTGCCCTTGGCGCTGGCCTCACCCTCCTGGCGACCGGCCTCTCGCGCGGCGATGACCGCCCGCTCCAGCTTGCTCCCCCGCCGCTTTCGCCAACGGTGGAAGAGCGCGACCAGGATCACGACGATCACGAAGAGCACAAACTGCAACCAGGGCCCCGCCCAGGTGCCCGTGGATTGACGGACCGTGGCCACCCCGTGCGGCAGCTTGGGATGGGGCTCTGTGGTCGTCCCCTTCGGCACCGCTGGCACCAGGGTGACGTGGGCGTCGATCGGACCGGCCGGTGGGATGCCGTCCAGGGTGGCTGACACCTGCTGCGACTGGCCGGGGATCAGGTTCACGATCGAGTGAGGACGGGTGGTGGCCAGCGTGCCGAAGAGGCTGGTGATCGTGACCGTCTGGCGGCCGGCCAGCGCCACGTTGCCGGTGTTGGCGACGGTGTATTTGACGGTCGCTTTGCCCGTGCCGAAAGGGTTCACCGTGCCGTGATAGCTGACAGACAGGTGCTTGATGGTGAGGGACGGGTGGAGTGGACCGACCACCCGGAGGTAGATCCGGACCCCGACGCGCCGGTCGAACTTGAAATGCTGTCCTTTGCTGTTGGCGGTGGAGGACGAGAGCTGGGCCACGATGCCGCCGAAATGGTCACCGGGGCTGGCGTTGGCCGGCACCCGGATGGTGAAGGGAATGTTGTCCTCCAATCCGGCCGGGATGGTGACGGAGGATCGGTCGAGCTTGGTCCAGGCGCCGACGCCCACCGACTTCTGGCCCTGGTTGAGGACGTCGAACCCCCCCGTGACGGTGTTGTCGGCATCCGCCGGATAGACGGCGAAGGTCGCCGGGATCGTGGAGTAGTTGGTGACCCCCACGTAGCTCCGCAGCGTGGAGCCCGGCTTGACGTTGTCGTAGACCAAGGCCGGCTTGCCTGTCGCCCCTTTGGCCGTCGCCGGCTGGATCCCCCAGGTAATGGCGTTGCCGGGCGCAGTCGTCGGCGTGGTGGAGGACGCGGTCGTCGACGTCGACGCGGCAGACGCCAGCCCCCCGAGAGCGGCGATCGTGGCCATGAACACCAGCAGGGCGGACGCGACGAAGCGCACCAGCGACCTGGTGCGCGTCACTCTTCCCCGTCTTCTAGCTCCCACGAGTTGGTCTCGTCCCTTTCGCTTCCGATTGGCCAGCGTGTTCGTTTCCGATTCGCCAGCTCCGTTCCGGGCTGCCAACTCGGACTTGTTCGGTGGCGGGCCTGGTGCTTCGGTGGCGGGCCTGGTGCGGTGGCCCGCCGGCACAAGCCGACGAGCCACCGCACCATGGCCTCACGTCCAGATGGTGGCTAACTAACTACTAGATGGCGGTCACCGTGAAGGTGGCCGTGTAGACGCCGACCGCGGTGGTGTACGGCACCGTCAGGGTCAGGCCGGCGGCAAGCAGAGCCTTCCCGAGACCGACGCCGGGCACCGCATTCGCCCAGGTCGACTTGGCTCCCAGGCCGGACGCTGTCCCGGCCGTCACCGCGCTACCAGCCGTGGCATCCTGGCCCGTTGTCTGGCTGGTGATGGACGGAACCCAGCCCAGGTCCTTCGCCGGGATGGTGTCGCCAGCGGCCCTGCCGCTACCGGTGAAGGCGCTGACCTGCCCGGAGACCGTCCAACCGGGCACGGTGTTCCGGGTGTCTGTGACTGTCACCGGAACGAGGGCCCCGGTGCTGGTCTCGTTGTTCCCCGTGCGGGTGGGCTTGCCCATTGTGACCGTGGCACCATTGACCACGGTCAGCTTGAACTTGCCTTCAGCCGGCAGCGTCTGGGTCACCGACTCAGACCCCGATGTGCTGGGGACGATTGTGGTTGTCGGTGTTGTTCCACCACCGGCCGCCGCCAGCACCTTCAGTGTCGCCGGCGAGGATGTGGAACTTGTGAAGGCATTCGGGTTGGTCGGGGTGAACACCGCCGTGAAGCTGTATGTCCCGGGCGTGAGCGGGGTGGTACTTGTGTTCACGACCAATGTCGCCTTGCCGCTGGTCACCGGCTTCGTCCCGAGGGAAGTGACCCCGTGGAAGAACTGCACTGTGCCGGCCGCCGTCGACGGCGTCACTGTGGCCTTCAAGGTGACCGGCGTTCCGGTACGGGCTTGGGCGGCCGTGGTCGTCAGGACCGTGGTCGTCGCCACCGTGGTCGACGGCCCCGTCGGCCCACCAGTCTCCTGGTAGAGGGTGTTGGTCTGGGAGTCGACGAAGTACAGGTCGCCTGCGGGGTCCGTCCCGATGGTGTTCGGGGACTGCAGGACCTGGAGCAGGTGCGCCGGCCCGCCGACGACCGGGTAGAGATCCCCGGGGGTCATGGTCTGGCCGTAGTACTTACCGTGGCTGTTCGCCACCACCCAGGCCCCGTTAATCGTTGTCTTGGACTGCGACCCACCGTTGATCAGGATCACCGGGTTCCCGGCCGGGTCAATGGTGATGCCGTGCGCGGTCCCAACCGGCGCCGAGACGGCCGAAGCCCCCGAAGTCGGCGCGGTCGCCCGGGGAGAGATTCCGTTCCCGGCGATCTTGTAGGCCTGGCCGGCGGTCACCCCCGTCGAGCTGCCGTCGATGACGAGCGACCCGGTGGTCTTGGGCAGCACCCAGACACAGTCCGTCAAGCCCTGGTTGGCGACGTACAGGTTGCCGTTACCGTCGGCGACGAGCTCGGCCCCTGTCACCGGGAAGACCAACGCCCCGAGGTTCTGGGCTCCAGTCGAGCAGGTCCCCGCACCGTCGCCAGCAGCGACGCCGGACCCGGCGACTCCTCCGGCGTGGTCGGCGGCCACCGAGGTTCCGTAGAAGCTCTTGGTGGTCGAGCCGAAGTTGAGGACCTCAACTTCGTTCGCGGTGCCGAAGGCCACGTCCTGGACGCTGCCTGTCTCCAGGCCGCCGGTGGCGGTCAGGGAGACGAATGTCGCCGGTCCCGACAGGTTGATGGCCGGAGCAGCGAGGTGTGTCGTCGCTGTGTAGCCGGCGATGAAGTACGAGTAGCCCGCCTGCAGTGTGCCGAAGCCGTAGGCCGGCCCGGTCGCCCTGGGAACGGCGATCACGTTCGATTGGCCTGTCACGGTGCTGCCGATGAGCAGGTTGCCAGCGGCGTCGAAGGCCACCGCCTGCGGGAGGCCGATCACCGTTGTGGCGGCGGGCACCGGGGTGGCTGCCGTCGTCGCGTTGTCGGTCTGCGGTGTCCAACCCGGTGACCCGCGCCCGGCGATCAAGTAGACGTCGCCTTGGACGAGGGTGCCCGAGACGCCGATCCCGTAGTCGGTAGCCGGCTCGTTGGCCTCATTTACCAGAAGGAACACCTGGTTCCCGGCCATCTCGACCACGTCGCCAGTCGTCGGGTCCACGGCCGAGGCCGTCACGGCCACCTTGGCAGTGGCCTTCGGCTGGGGGTTCCCCACCGATGGCTTGATCCCGGTGTTGGTGGTGATCGGGTTGATCGCCGTCGACGCCCCGGCCGTCAAGACCGGTACCGACACGACACCCGCCGCCACCGCCGCCACGCCGGCCGTCAAGACGGCCAGGTTACGCCGCCAGCGGCGGTTCATGCGCGTGGCCGTCACCGCCACGCCTTCTTCCAGCATTGATCCGTCCCCTCTTCTTTTCGCTGTTTGTTTTTGTTTGTGGCTCGCGGGGAGGATCCCTTCGCGAGCCCTCTTTCCGTCACTCATGCGCACGGGAATGCCCTTTCTTTATGGTTCTGGGTGGGTTATCTGGGTGGGTTATCTGGGTGGGTTATCTGGGTGGGTTAAAGGTGGGTACAGCCGGGAAGAACGTGTTCAGGACCGGCGGTGGGTCGTCACAACCACGCCGGGAGCAGATGGCTCACCGCTTCGGCCGCCAGGACCGTCAAGGCGAGCAGGGGGGCCGTCGTGAGCAGATAGGCCGACCGCACCGTGGCGCGGCGGTAGAGGGCGACCGCCCCGACGAGGGTGGCCAGTAGGGCGAAGAGGGCGAGCACGAGCCAGGGCACTGCGTTGAATGTGCCGGTGTTGCCCTGCTGGTTGGGGCTTCGGGACTCCTGGGGCGTCGGGGGGAACGGCTTCCCCTGCATCCGGGCCACCACCACCACCGCCTGGCTGCTGTTCCAGGGGGCGCCGGAAGCCGAGGTGACCAGGGTCAGCTGATTGTGGGCGGAGGGGCCATACAGGGAGGTAAAGGTCTCGGTGGTCCCCGCCTTGGAGCTCTTGGTCGAGTGGTCGGCCGAATGCCCCGTTGCCTTGGTGGCGGCCCGGATGCCAAGGGTGGTGGTGGTCACCGCCGAGGAGGCGGAGGGGGACCGTGTGATCAGGGTCACCGTGCGCACCGACCGCACCACGTAGACGGACTGTCCCTCGGTGGTGGCCGTGACCAGCTTCTCGCCCACCTTCAGGTCGGCCAAGCGACCGAAGGGTCCGCCATAGCCGGATCGGCGACCCACCACGGCCGAGTTGCCGGGCTGGCCGAGGCCGGCGGTTCCCGGGACGTGGCCGGGCGCCGCCACCGTTTGGCTCGAGGTCACCCCTTCCACCACCGCCTGCTGCAGGCCGATCGCTGGGATGGCGAGGATCCCCAACCCGCCACCGGGCACTGGCGGTTCGGTCGGAAGTCCTGCCTTGTAGAGCCCCTGGTTATCTTGAACGGCGGCGGCGATCTCCAGCCGCAGGGTGCTCACCAGATTTCGCTGGTCGCGGTTGTGCATGAAGGGGCCCACGCCGTAGATGACGGCGGCCACTGCCACCGCCAGAACCACGAACCCGAGCACGACCAGAACCACGATGTGACCGGCGGACGGCCGACCTTTGGGCGGCTCCGTCCGCCGGTGGTCCACGTCGTAGGGCGCCGGCGGGGTCGAAGCCTCCGCCGACGACCCGGTCCCCTCGGCCGGGGCCACGGGTGGCGCCTCGACGACGGTCACGGCGTCCCCCCGCCCGGGGGCGACGGCCCTTCGGGCGGTGGAGGCGACTGGCCGGTCAAGGCGGCGCGGACGGCCGCCGCCACCTGCCGTGGTGATCGCCCGGAGATCACCAGCACCAGGCCGGGCAGGAGCACGATCAACAGCAGGACCGCGCCGAACGGTAGGAGCCATCCAGGTCCGTCCGGCGTTTCGAAGCCGGCCAGTGCGGTTGTCGCTCGCGTTTTGCGGTGCGGCATCGGCGACTGTCCCGACGGTGTCGTTCCCGGACTCGTCGATGACCCGCCCGGCGTACCGGAGCCCCCGGTAGCACTGCCCGCATAGCTACCGGTTGAGCCGCTGTAGGAAGAACCGGTCCTGGAGGCCTCGGCGGCCACCGACCCGCCGGCGGCCGGGGCGGTAGTCGCGGTCGTGGCCGCCTTCCCCCCCGATCCCCCTGTTGTCACCGTCGCTGTGCTGCCCCCTGTGGCTGTGCTCTTGGATGTCGTCGTTGTCACCTTGGCCGGAATGCAACCGGGAGGCGACTCACCCACCTGGGCGATGGCCGACAGTGCCTGCTGCTGCAGTGTGGTGGGCAGTGGCGCCAACCCTGTCGCAAGCTCCGTCTGGCCGACCCCGGTGATGTAGTCCAACCAATCGGTCAGGTTGGTCTGCGACTGCGTACGAAGCGTGCAGTTCGCTCCCATCAGCGGCTGCGTGGGGACGATGGCGTACTCGACGTAGGTCAGTGGGTAGTAGGGCTGCTGCGCGTTGGCTGTCGCGACGGTGAGATGGGCCACGCTTGTGAGGTCCAGCAGCTTGGTGCCGTCCGGCTCTGTAGCCATGTGGGCCACGGCGCGCTGCAGCTCCCCCGGTGTTGTGGGGGAGGCGAACACCGGGGGGGAGGTGCCGGGAACCTGGAGGGCGAAGTTGGCCATGCCGAACCAGAGGGCGCGGGCGTCGGTGGCGGAGATGAGGGCCCAGGGCATCCCGGCTTGGGCGGCTCCGGGCGTGATCGCATGGAGGATCAAGTTGAAACCGGTGGCCGGATCGACGTCGAGCTTGGGTGTCGAGTTGGCGAAGTTGGCGATCGTTCCCACCTTCTTGTGGCCTGGTGTCGGGCTGAGCAGTGTTGTGGGCGCCGTGGCCTGGAGGAACCGGGTGGCAATGAACGCTGTGGCCACGGTCCCTGATGTGACGACAAAGCCCCGTGCGCCGCTCTTACTGGCGTGTGCAAGCGGGGCAAACCCCGCTGTTGTCGGTGTCCTTGTGTAGAAGTAGTCGTTGGCCAGTGTTGCGGTCTCTGTGACCAGCGCCGGACCCAACTCTCCTCCGGTCCACGATTGCAGGCCGCCGGTACCGAGGAGCTGGGCGGCCTGGGCGTCGGTGGCGTGCGGCTGGCGGGCGTAGTGGCGGAAGCTGAAGAGATTGGCGGCGTTGTTGCCCCCGTTGATGGTCTGCGTATGGGAAAGGTCGACGGCGTCGAGGGCGATCGGCACCGCCACGTACGGGCGGTCCGGCTCGGCGCCCCCTGTGCAGTTGGCCGGGTTGAAAGGCGACTTGGCTGTGCCGTAACCCACCGCGCTGTAGGCGAAGTCGGCCCTGCCGCTGGCAAAAGCGCAAAGGGCCGAGTCGTCGCTCTGCGAGGCGGTGGACGCACCTGCCAGCGCCTTCCCCCCACCCACCTTGGCCTGGCAGGCGTCGACGGTCCACTTCGTGATGAGCCCACCGAGGCGGTCAGGGCCCACGGCGCTCAGCGCACCGGCGGCCGCACCCCCACAGGAGCTGTTCACTGTGGCGGGCAGGTAGGTGACCGGCGCAGAAAGGAAGTAGGTGGCTTCCTTCTTGACGTGTGTATTGAACGTCACGTAGACGGCCACGGCGAATGTGCAGGAATGGCTGGCATTACAGGCCAGCACGCCCGTCCTGAGCTGGGCCCCCGTGCTCTCCTGGACAAACGTGGTACCCGATGCTGTCGGGTAGTTTGTTGTCGCATTGGCCGGCGGGCTGATGACCGAGATCGGCTGTTGGACGTCTGTCGTGGGACTGCTCTCGAGTACTGGAAATGTCGGTGTCGTGCACAGCACATTGGGGATTTGGGGCAGCACGTTCACCGTCGACGTTCCGTTTAGCGACGACGACGGCAGTACCGTGGGAAGTGTCGTGGCGGGAGCGCACCAACCAGTCAGGACCTTCCTGATCTCGACCCCGGCCGCCGTGCCGCTCGCCGTCCTGGATACGGTCACGGTCAGCGTTTGACCTGTCGCCAGCCCCTGGGTGCCGGGGGCAAGAGAAAGCGTGAGATATGTGGTCGGCTGGCTGGCCGCCTGGGCCACCGAGGAGCCGGCCTCCAGCCAAAGCGCCGACAGGGTCCCGGAGCCGAGGAGGGCGACGGCACACCAGACGAGGCCGACGGTCCGCCAGGGGGCCTGGCGCCCGGCGTGGCGCCGACGGTGGGCGGTGTGTCGTCTTGCGGGGGGCACGGTGGGGGCTGCCTTCGCCTTTCCAGTGGGACGGGTCACGAGGAGGAACTTGAGCAGGGATGAGATCTCC
>Ga0265338_10007021_pt1 | contig 14135 bp, 20 predicted proteins | sample 42126metaG_FD_193579 | JGI IMG/M metagenome (GOLD analysis project Ga0265338, IMG submission 193579) | Rhizosphere microbial communities from Carex aquatilis grown in University of Washington, Seatle, WA, United States - 4-21-26 metaG | ecosystem: Host-associated > Plants > Roots > Rhizosphere... | reverse complement strand
CCTTCAAAAACATTCTTGCTGCAACCAAAATTCATGGATTCCAGTATTATGCACAAGACATTGCAAAACGATGCAATAAAAGCGGATCTTGGAGTATCGAAGAACAAATAAAAGCATTTACAGAAGCACAAGAATTCGCGCAAAACATAACTCATATCAAACGAACAATACCGCTCACTGCGTTTTGGGAAGAACTTTCAAAACAAACAGGCGTATCACAAGCCGAAGTAAATTCGTATCAACAAGACGCGAAGGAAAAAAAAGAACGCAAGGCAATAGAGCAATCCATACATAAAGTTAATGAGCTCAATAAACAAGGCAACCTGGAAGCAGCTCAACAAGAAATACTGCGAATGGCTGAATATATCAATTCTTCAAGAAGCGATAACTCTCAATTTGCAATTAAGTTTCTTAGCGAGCTATCCCAAGATTTTCTTTTAACGGAAGCTCCCCCAATGCCCTCGTTGATAACCATGCATGAGCAAGGAAGAGACGTTACATTTTTACCTAAAGGAATCGTTGGGTCTGTTGTGGGTGCTGGAGGTATAGGTAAAACACATTGGCTGACACAGCTTGCACTGTCAATCATATTAAAAGTGCAATTTCTTGGTAAATTCAATGTAAAAAAAGCAGGAAATGTCGCGCTGATTCTTGGTGAAAATTCATATGATGATATACATCGGCTTTTACGCAAAACTATAAAAGGGATGTTTGGCGAGCGCTTATCTCCTGAAGATCTCACAATAATTAATGGATCACGCGATCGGTTCGCCCCAATGTCTGTTACAGGAATGGATGCATCCTTTGTTGATCGCAATGGAATTCGTTCTCCTTTTTATAACCAATTATTGGAAGATCTTATAAAAAAAGAGCCGCAAGGAGGATGGGATTTAATCGTGCTTGATCCTGCATCGCGTTTTATGGGAGCAGAAGCAGAAATAGATAATGCAGCTGCAACATACTTTGTATCCCTTTTGGAGCATATGATACAACAGCTCAAAGGAAAACCAACCATATTGATTGGCCATCATATAAACAAAACCTCCATCGGCAAAGAAAATACAGATGCATCTGCAGCGCGTGGTGTTAGTGGATTAACAAATGGCATTCGATGGCAACTCAATATTGATCCGATAGAAGGCCAGCGCAATAAGATAAGAATGAATGTTACCAAAACCAATCATACTGGATATCCACCGGCCCAAATTCTCACCAAAGATGATCACGGACATTTAAAAGTTGAAATAGAAGAATCAATTGCCCCAGCACTGCGAGATCATACTGAAACAAAAGAAGATCAGCCGAACTACGCAGATGCATATAAACCTATAAAATCTAAAACACGTTCTTATGAAAAATAAAGACATAACAGTTGATCTTGAGGTCATTCAGGTAACAACTGAACCTAAAGCACTCATTAATGAACAGGCAGCGCCTATTGGTTACGAAACATCCAACCAACTACATCTACTAGAATGTATAAAAAAAGAAGCAGGCCTCAGTAGAGCACACAATCCACACATAGCTTGGCAATTAATCCATAACACCTCAGCGGCTTTAGCAACCGAATATCCAACATTAGTTCACTTTGCCATAGCGCGCGAAGCACTAGTAAGTGAGGACATTAAGGGAATAGATCGCCGATCAAAAGAATATAAGGATATTGTAATCCAAGTTGCCAGCTTGTTAAATGAATATTGTCAAAAATTAAAAATATATTTGTCGCCACCAAAACAATTAAAAGAAACGTTTGATCGGGTTAAATATTCAGTCGATACGCAAATAGGAAGCATCTCGGTATTAGATTTGACCGATTGGAGCGAGGTAATACCCTCTATTGATAGTTGCTTTGAGGATAAACAAGCATTTTTTGTTGATACTAAATATCTAGAATTCCTAAAAAAAATAGGTAAGGAAAGTAAGACCATAGCTGATGGTTTAAGCATACTCTTTGATCAACATTACGCATCTTTTAAACGAACAGGCCAATACCCTTTGAGCTTTTGGTTCAATCTAACGACAACACCTGAAAAACCTATTTTCTTTGCACATGCGTGGATATCCTTAGCAAAGGCTATCTGGCGCGATGAAGTCAGCCGCAGAGCAAGTTTAATCATTGCAGGTGTCCCAACCATTATAGAAAACGACCAAAAACATATCATGGACATGGTATCACACGATAAAAAAATCGAACAAACAGATTCCCAGATACAAATATTTAGCCATGGCCTTTTGCTTGGTGAAATACCAATCCCCATGATTCCGGATGGAGCCATAAGTAATATTTTAAAAGGCGTCGATAAAATGCGATTAGTTGAAGGACATCGGGTCCTTCGTTATGTTGTACGCACCGCATTTAATCAAGCCATAAATGGCAGTGCAGACCCCCGAGTAATAAGACGTGAAAGCCCTCGCGATATTGCATCTGAATTGGGCTTAAAGGGAGAAAGGAGCATTAGCGGCATGATGGAAGTATTCCAAGCCATGGCATATCTAAATTTTAAAAGACCAAGTTTTTCAGGCAACTTAATTGCACTTACAAGATTTAAGTCAGCAAAAACTCATCGACTTGATGGCGTTGAAATTACAGTAGGAACAAATCTATTGCCATACAGAGCATGTGAAGATTTTAAAAGCGGCGAATCTAATTTAATGATCCCCCTTTTATCTGATCCGTTACTTGTAGGATCTAACCAATATCATGCTGGTCAATATCTGCTTCAAATGTTAGTTATGAGAGAGTTCGTCAAACAATCTGTTGATTTTGCAAAATATGGGCATGTAAAAATAACACAAGATTCCTGGCAAAAAATGGCAGAAGAATGTGGCGTTTTACCAATCCTAAAAAAAATATTAGATCGATGGACCCAAGACGGCCAAGATGGCCCCAAGTTTCTCGAAGAAAACGATAATAATTTTTACGCCCTTGGACCTTCATATCAAAGAGAAGCCGACTTTCTCATTAGGCAGGGGAACCTCAGGATCAGTCAATCCAATCGTGGGAAAGCAGCTGCTACCAAACGCATACAGGCGAAAGAGTAGTTTCACCTTAAAAAACTCACTCAATCTTTGGGGGGGTCCCACTCAAGCTTTGGGGGGGTCCCACTCAAGCTTTGGGGGGGTCCCACTCAAGCTTTTTTTAAAAACCCGCGTCATTCCGCCATTTTTTCTCTCAAAAATCCAACGCTTACGCTTACGCGTAAGTTACGAAGCGTAACTAAGTTAGCGCTTCGCTTTACCCCTTCACTATAAGTTACGGGGCACGCTTGCTTTGTTATAAAACATGAAGGAAGAAACAGAATGCCTTTGTTCTTCAAGTTAATCCAAATCATCCCGCCAAAGCATAAGATCACGCATCAATCGTCTTTCGGCAATCGCATTGTTGGTATATAGACCGTGCTTAAAGTTGGCCTGAGCGGAACGTTTTTTACCTTCTGGTGTTTTAGCGCCAGTACTTTTTCCACCATGCAATCGACAGCGTCCATTCTTCATGCTTGGCTGCATGCATGGTTGATGGTTGTTGCGCTTTGATCTTGCGCCACAGAATTTTGTGTTATTTTTGAGCGGCATGAACTACTCCTTTGGTTTTTTGTATTAGCCCCCACCCTGGGTAAATTGACCAGCGACCACAGCCTGACCACCATTAACATTAACATGTTGTACGGTTACTTTTTGTTCACCCTTACGACGATGGCGATTAAGCGTATCAAGCGTTTCATTGTACAGACGCATAAGCTTGGTGGCTCGATTGATATTGCTATCAATTAGCTGGGTGGATTGATTTGGTGAAGCGGAATTTATCATGAATCGCATGTACTGATCATGTAAAACCAATAATCGACAACACAGCATGCCTTCATATTCATCTTGTGGGTTCATTGCAAGAAGAGCGCCATGGGCCGCATTGGCAGTTGTTGCAATGTCTCGGCCCTGACTGGAGAATCCCGATATTGTTTGATTCAGCAGTATTTGACCATATTCAGGATTTATAGTTCCTGTTGCAGTATAAAGAGTTGCGAGTTGCAGCTCTATCTTTTGTGTTTGTGTAAGATTTTTATCAAGATATGTGGCTGCAACAACAGTTTTTTCTTCTTGTTGTTTTTTTATTTCATACGAAAAGCCGCATTGTGCTTTTTCTCGACGGTCTTGCCATTTTTGAATGCGATCTTTTTCGTCAGTTGTTTGTTCTTGCATTACCTTATGGTCTAATATGTTCAACTTCTTTCTCCTGGTTTTCGTCGAATAAATGCCCATATTTTTCATAGTACTCTTTAAACTCAATGTCGTTTTCGCACATATACTTTATATATTCATCCATTGGTATCTTTTTGGTGAGGCCAGCATATTCAGTATTGTTTGAGCAAAAGCCATGACAAAACTCGAGAATATCTGCTAAATCATCATGTTCTTGTGCGTACTTTTGCACCTCTTCGTACGTACGACCCATTTTTTCTGCTGCTTCAATAACCGAGTAGGTATCTTTTTTTTTGCACCGCGTTAAAAGACGCTTAAAAAACAGGTCAATTGCTTTGTGTTTTGACATAATTTGATCCTTTAGATTTAAGTTGACTGATAATTGCCATGGGAATTCTCTTTATCACATTGAGCGTATCGATATCGTCTCGTTCAAGCATAAACTTTGAGTGGCGATTTGTGGCCCTAGTCACAAGATATACTTTAATCCCATCATAACCATTATGGCGCCAGCCTTGTTGGCTTAAAACGCGAATTTGGTTGCCCTTTGGCGCGATGTGAATATTCGTTGTTATCCAAGTTCCATGTTGGTTGACCTGTTTTGCCTTTTCTATGGAATGGGCTTGGCGTTTGCAGGGTCTTAATTCTAAAAATGACATATCAAAATATCTCTCTATTTCTATCCGATCTGCTTTATGGATCGTTATATTGAGAATACCAAAAAATGGTGGTTTTTTACATGAAATCGGTGATATTTCTTACCAATAGATATTCAACTTCTGAATTATTTTTGTTTTTAACAATTGACTAAATTTACAAACTGGTTAAAATTGATAATTATATTATATAACAAACTATAGGGCAGCTCTTTTATGAATATACGATCTTTCTTTTTTATCGCGTTTGTTACAACCGTAATAATTTCTTTAACTGGATGTGTGCGCAAAAAGGATTTATTATTGCAACTTTCTCGCGATATGACTAAAAACGAAGTTGAATTGAAAATGGGAACACCAGATGAAATTCGATGTCCTATTGTTACTGTCAAAGGAGATGTTATTGATATATGGGAATATCGTCTTGCCACACTTGATGAAGAGCAATGGTCTAAGAATTTTGTAGTTACCCTTGGTTGCTGTTTACTATTTCCACCATTAGCATTTATTCCTGCTGTTTGTATGCCGTCTGCATTGAGTTATGATATTTATTTTCTTAAGTTTATTAATAATTTTCTTTCCCAGTGGGGAAGGCGATCTGATGTTGAACTACCTCTTAATCATCAGGGATCAATATGAAAAATTTAGTATTTTTAATAATAGTGTTCGTTGTATCGCCGGCGCTGTCTGAGCAAACCTCTTGGACGCCAGTTTCGCAAGAGCAGGCCGAATATGATTTTTTGATACAAGAATGCTTAAAGATTTCAAACTATTATTATTCGTTGTCAAATGGGAATGAAGCTCTAAGCTCTTTAATGCCTAGAATCGGCGGCGCTATATTTCAATACCTCAAAAAGGTAGGAACTCCCGTATCTTTACGAGTTTTAAAGGAAAAGGTTGCCGAAGGAACAGTACCAGCTTATTACCTTAAATTAATATGAAAAAAAGATTTTTCTTACTTCAAGGCCTTATATTATTATCTTCCGGTTGCCAGCAAAAAGAATGGTGGGAAGATTGTTATAGGTCGGAAGAAGAAGCACATATTGATCAACTTGAATGTGATTTAGCTGATTTAAAAGAAAAGCTTAAATCAAAATTTGATGATCTCGAATCTGACTTTGAAAGCTTAGAGTCAAAAGTTGACGATATTGGATCGACCGTTGATGATATTGAACTCAAATTAATAATGATCGAATAGTTACTTCATCGGTCTGCCAGCACGCAACTTAATTTCTTTGCGTGCTGGATAAGTCTCGCCACGCTTCTTTTCAAGTTTTTCTAATGCATGTGTAAGTGCATCTTCTGCAACGCCAGCGATGGTTAATCCGGGCTCCCAAAAAACAGCATTCTTAATCTTTTCAAGCAGCTCGCTCGAAAGATGTAAGGTGATGCGTTGTTTTTTGGAAGCGTGTCCGGAAAAAGGAATTTCTTTTTTTATCTCAGATACTGATGCTGCTGAAATTTTTGCCTCTTCTTTAACGACTTCTTTTGGTGTTGATAAATATTGTTCAAGTGGATTATTTCCGATGGTTTTTTGAGCCTTGTGATTTGACATAAATACCCCTATTTATTGTATTGACTGTATTAACCGAAATACAGGTATTTCAGGTATTGATACTTCTTGCTTTACCGCTGTTTTTCTTTGCAATTGGTCCAGATATTATGATCTCTTGCGAGATGAGTTCTCGGGCAAGCGCCCTGTAATCTTGAGCTCCGCTGCTCTCGGCTGAATAATCTAAAATTGATTGAGCAAATGACGGTGCTTCAGAGAGCCGAATATTTTCCCGAATGACTGTCTTGTATACCAATGGACCGAAATTTTTTCTTAACTCGGCAACCACTTCTTTTGAATGCTTTGTGCGGATGTCGACTCGACAAGCCAAGATGCCTGACAAATTAAGATCGTTGTTCAATCGCTGTTTAATAATGTCGATGGTTTGCAGCAATTGAACTAACCCCTGCAAGGCCATAATGCGTGTTTCAACGGGAACCATGACTTCTGTAACGGCGTTAAGCGCATTGATTGTAAGCAATGAAAGAGCCGGCGGGCAGTCGATTAATAAGTAATCATATTTTGACGAGTCAATGCTCTTAAATTTGTGCTTGAGAATTGTTTCAGCACCAACTTCTTGTGACAGTTTTTTTTCCAAACCAATGAGCCATGTCGACCCAGGAATTAAATCGATTCCTGGTATTTTGGTTTTTATAATTGTTTTTTCTATGCCTAAATTGGTGGTAAAAACTTCCAGCAAACTTTGGCTGTCTTGTGGGTACCCAAGCCATGATGTAGTTGAAGCCTGGGGATCAAGATCAAGTACCAAGACTTTCTTACCCGCGTCTGCTAATCCCGCTGCCAAGTTGACCGAAGTGGTTGTCTTACCCGAACCACCTTTTTGATTAATAATGGAAATTTTTCTCACAACATCCCCCTTTTGTCTGTTTCGACTATAAGTTACTAAAGTTATTATGTGGCAATCAATAGTTGGTATTAAATACAGGTAATGGCTGTATTTGCATCAATAGCATAAATATCTCCAACTTAATACATGAAATACAGGTATTTATGCCAATAGCGCAAATACATGAAATGGGGTGATTGACCTAAATGACATAATTGCTGCCAATGCACTTATTTGAGGTATTGAAACAAATATGCGTGCGCAGTTTAAGAGCACAAATTAACTCACATAAAAAGTGTCTGAATGAAAAATATTTGTTCATCATGGCCAGCGACCCAATATTTCGACTTTTTTCTTTTTTTAAAAAAATTATAAAAATATTTTTAAAAAAAATAAGATTTTGTGAAAATGGCACGCGGGACAGTCTGCAAAATATTGATGAAATCGGCATTCGCGCGCGAACTCGGTTGTTATTTTATTTTATCACATATTGCTCATTTAATTTTCAAGATAAATGCTGCCAATAAGTTTCTCGATTTATGCTCTATGTGCGATTAGACAATACGGTGCTGCATGCAGCAAAAGTGGCCTTGTTTTTTGAATATTTTCATGTAGCATTGAAGCCTTGTGTAGCGAAGCATTAGTGAGCATTTTATTTTTTACAACACGTTATACAAGAAGGCTGTCATGTTTTTCAAAAATATATTTCTTTGTGCACTTTTAGTGCCATTTGCAGTTGCTGGTCAAGTGACTGATATCAATACACGCATACAAGAATTAAAGCGCGCTCGAGTTGAAAAAGAGCTGGAGCTGTCCGAGCTGAATGAAATCATCAGCAAAAAAGAGCAGGTTATAGATCAAATAACCACAAGCGGCGTGGCTGTTTATATGAAAGTTCTTAAATTGTTATCAGATCAACAAAAAAAGCAAGCTTTTGAGGCTGAAGTTGTTGCCCTTGAACGCGCTTTGGATGAAATCTTTATCAGTAAGAGTAATATTAATGCATTCTTGGCAAAAGAGTGGATTAATGCCGATGAAAATAAAGAAGAAATATTAAGAATTAAATGCGCGGTGATCAGGTGCAAAGTTGAAAATAGTTTTTTGGAAAATCTCTCTAAACGTTATGAAACATGTTTATGTGAATTGTTTGAGATCGATCAAGAGCTCAATAATTTACATAAACAAATTTCACGCAATTAAAGGGAATTTATCATGATTACTGTTAAAAAGGTTATAGTCTATTCAATTTTTATCTGTTCTATTTTAAAACAATTTGATAGTTGTGCGGTTATAACAACTGAAATGAAGATCCTTGCTGGGGCCATAAAAGACGCAACTAATACGGCGGTGAATGGTGGCCAAGCAATGGCCAATACTTTGGGTCAGGCCTCTGTGGATGCATCGACGAAATTCGGGGCTGAGTCAGCACAAATAGGACTTCAAGCCGTAGAAAAAATAACTGAGACTGGAGATAAGTTTGCTTTTGCTGCAGGAGTATGCGCTGGTGCTTATGCATTCACTCAATTCTGGTCCATAGGCAAAGATGTAGTGTCGATTGGTAAAAGTGTGAAATCATATGTTTCACCAAGTGAAGAAGAAAAAGCTCATGCTTATATTATTCATGAACAGTATGAATTCTTAAAGACAAAAAAAGAATTCAGAACTTGTTTGCTGCAAAAAGCCAATACCGAAAGAGGTCCTTCGGGTCGGCCTCAAGCTTGTGAAGATATGGCGCGCTTATTTGCCATGACTGCAGGGGATGGCGAACTCTCGAAGCTCACTAAAACATTTAACAAGCATTACAACAAATGAGCTCACTCAAAATAGCGGTTCTTTTGTTGATAAACACAAGCTTGTTAGCAATGGATCCTGCTCAAACAACAAACAATCAGGCTGATAATAAATTCTCAACGACGCAAAAAATAGCTATCGTAGGCGCAGTTGGAGTTGGGGTAGTAGTACTCGGAGTGGTTTCGGGACCATTTCTGGTACCAACTATTGCTGTTGCAAAAACAGGAGCTACATTAGTTACCGTCAAAGCAACGGCGGCCGCAGTGACCATAAAGAGCGCCACAGCAAGTGCCATTCCTGTAATTAAAGCAGCGGGGCCCATCATAGGGCAGGTAAAGACGGCAACTTTTGGAGCTTATACGGCGAAGAAATATTTCTTTCCGAGCGAAGAAGAGAAATTGAATCAGTTGCGCAGAGAAGAGGCGCTAGAAAAGCCATTCAAAGGGCAAGTTAAAGAAGCATTTAAACGCGATCACGCGTAATTATAAGCAATTTATTTTTTACAACCCGTTTACATGAAGGAATAATCATGAAAATGATTAACGCGTCTATTTCTATAAAACTATTACTATGTTGCACATTTATGGCGACAACTCAAATGCAAGCCGGTAAAAATACCGCAAATGTTATGTATTATGGAACGAAAGCTGGCATAATTGGTGGAGCAGTTGCGACTGCAGCATATGGTATGCCATTTGTTGCGGCTTATGCTTTAACTGGAAGTCTTGGATTTAGCGTGGCAAATGCAGCAGCTATGGGCTCTGTATCAACTTTATCAGCAAGCGCTGCAATTAACGTTGGTTATGCAGCATCAGAAAATTTGGCAATGAAAGCATATAACGCTGGCATGAAACTCTAAGGATTGCTCGCATGAGTTATATTGAATACATCATTGAATTTGCCTACGTGATTCCAGCCATTTTATTGACGCAATATATACTCATGTATTTTGATATCAAAAATCCACACCTACAAACTTCAATAATACTTTTTATTGGGTTTATGTGGCCGAATAAAAATAGTCGAAAATTGATATTCGATTATGTCAGAAATATAAAACTCTAAGGAACAGTATGTTATTATTTATTTTAGCATTATTACCAATCAGCTTACTTGGCTCAATGGATATCTCGCCAGTGAATATAATGGCACCACACACATTGGGTGCGATTAAGCTTATGCATCAAGACGATGTATTTTACGTTGAGAGCGAAGGTAGCCAGCATATGGTACCAAAGCATCAAATGGATCCGGAACTGCGCAAGATTACGAAAAAACAACTGGAAAAATTTCTCGATAATGGATATCTATCAGTTGGAAAAAACAGTGCCAATGAATATACACTTAAAGCTAAGGTGCGTGGACTTGGTGGTGGACCTATGGGTGCTTCAGCAGGAGTCGTAGTAGGAGCTGCTGCAGTTCAATTGGCCTATCATGGCGCATTAGGAGCGCTTTATGCGGGACTTTCATGCGTTATTACACCAATAGGAGCAACTGCGGTAGTGGGAACCGTTAGATGGGCAACTACGCCTGCTGCACTTCTCGCAACAAAAACAGTTGCTCTTGCTTCGGGAATTGCTCTTGGAGTTGCAACTGGACCTTTTTGAAAGATAACTTATGTGGTATTGGTATGAATTGTATATGGTAGGAACTGGTACTATATTATTATTGGAAACAATAAGAATATTTTTCTGGGAGAAATAATATGACTCAGAACGAACACATGTTCATTGCATTTATCTTGATATCTATTACCCATGAGATCTTTTTGTTATTTTTTCCTCGAGATAGAGAGGTAAAATTACTTCAAGATCGTCTAGATAAGTATTTAAATTCATAAAAATTGGAAAACAACAGCGTGTTTTATAATTACTTATTTGGAGCATGTTGGAATATTCCCGCCTTTTAAAGAAAAAGCTGGTGTTTAGCAAGCAGTAACTAACAACCAATACAAAACCCCCGCTGAGAATATAAAAAATTCTCAGCGGGGGTTTTGTAATTAAAAAAACTTGCCAGAAAATTTTGTGTACGATATCCTTCACATATAGATCTGTTTTTTCCATGATTTAGCAGCAAGGATTTGGTAATGGAAGACAAAAAAAATCTGAATGAGAAAAGTAACGTTATTGATTTTGAGCTAGCGCTTCTTCAAGCACAAGAAGAGCGATTGCAAAAAGAATTGGATGCTCTCGCTCTTGAAGATCAATTACGCCAAGAATTCGAGGATCAATTTTACACAGTTCTTTCAAGGCGCCTGGGATATCACGTAGACAAGTATACAATACGCACAGCCAATGTGCCAGATACTACGTGGGGAGAAGCCGTGGATGAAGTAATGAAAAGAGAGAATGATCTTATCCGTCCTTCGCATGAATATTTGCCATATTCACTAACAAAAGCAAAACCAGAGATCAAAGAGTACTTGCCAGGCAAATCATTGGCCACAGCACTTCAGATGCTCAATGAAAAATCTACCAGCAGAGCATTTGAAATTATCAAAGAATATACCTCAGAGAATACGCACTTAGCTCACATGGGAGATCTTATTTATTGGCAAGCATGGTTGAGCGCCATCGGGTTCTCATTCCAAGAGCCCATTACAGAAAAAGATATCATGACGTTTATCGTGCAACATGCTGAGGGCATCGATCATACAATTGATGAGAAATTAGTTAAGCAGGGGTTCAAGCTTAAATTGGGGGCGCATAAGTTATCAACCATCAAACGTCGAATTGGTTCATTGTCGGTATTTCTTGAGTGTGCTAAATGGCCAAATCCATGCCGCAACAAAGAAATCACAGTGCTCTTACAAAAACTCACCAAAAAATATGGTGGCAGCAAGCCTGCTGGTAAGGCCATTACTAAAGATATTTTGAACGACATGCTTGAAACGTGTGAAGATAAGCTCATAGATATTCGAGATAAAGCGCTGCTTCTTTTTGCTTGGGCAAGCGGAGGCCGACGAAGAGCAGAAGTTACAGCTGCTGATATCAAAGATCTTACCAGAACACCCACGGATGAGTTTGTGTATAACATTCCCAAAAGCAAAACTGATCAAGAAGGTCATGGATATCCAGTTCCCGTGAATGGACGGGCCGCACAAGCTCTCAACCAATGGTTATCTGCCTCTCATATTACAGAAGGTAAAATCTTTCGATCTGTGCGCAAGAGCAATGAAATTGGCGGAAATCTATCACCACTTGATGTTCATCGCATTGTAAGACGTCGCCTCAAAAAAGCCGGTTATGATGAAACGCAATTTGGCGCCCATAGTTTAAGATCTGGATTTGTAACCGAAGCAGGTCGCAAGGGGAAACATCTTGGGGACGTTATGCAATTAACAACCCACAAAAACGTTGGAACAGTTATGAAGTACTATCAAGCGGGATCTGTAACAAATAACAGTGCGTCGAATCTCGCAGACTGAGAGTATAGTATCCACAGAGCAATAAGGATTGTCATGGTAACAAGAAAAAAGGGGGCTGATGCAAACATCACGACCAAAGATATTTCGGCAAAAGAGTATGCCAATGTATTATCAGAACTAAAGCAACGTGTGAGAATAGAAAAACTACCCAAAAAACTCAAGAGCAGCCTGCCTACTATTGAAGAGATAGAGGAAGAGCTTAAGAAAACTGAAAATACCAAAAAAGAGATTCGTATGTTTAATACTATACAAGATGATAGGTTTGCAAAAGAACCAATCGTGTACATAATACGCGACGAAAACAAGCGTAAAGATTTCGAGGCAAAGATTCGCAAGTTAGGATGGGTATATGGGGGTTCAGTAGAAAGCTTTTTATCATTTACTCAACCAGATCCTTCAAAATCCGATAAAACAAATAGCGATCGATTCTATTTATTACGACAAGAAATTCTTAATTATATTGAAAGCAATGAGTAAAGATGGACCTAATTGCACTGTACAATACTGAAATCTTACCAAAACTTAATTTAGAATTAATTTACCCAACTCTTAATTTAAACAATAAGGGTCGCTATTATGTGGCCGACTGTCCTGATTGTGGAAAGAAGCAAAAGGCCGTAGTTTGGAAAAATACCGGCCTTCTTATCTGCAATAGAGGTGGGTGTGGATATAACATACAATTACTTGCGTATATAAATGGTGGCTCAATGCCGTCGGGGAAAAGATGGCTAGAAATAATAAAAGATCTTGGCTCACAAGTAGGAATAACAATACCTGAACGCGCATGGAGCGCGGAGGAACTTTCACGATTTGAAGCAAAAGAGCGCAAACAAAAATTATTATCAGATTTTCAGCGCATTACTGTCAATGCGCTGAAATCTGAATTAGGGATCAGTGCTCGCCAGTACTTAGAAAAGCGAGGTTTTAATGAAGAAAAAGCTAGTCAATACGATTTCGGATACTATCCATCACATGATTATATAGAAAAAGAACTTCAAAAATGCTCACACCTGATCTCAGAAATTCATGAATCTGGCATTTATCGCCAAGATTGGAATAATCGTATCATATATCCGGTGAAAAATTTACGGCACGATATAGTAAATTTCTGGGCACGAGATATTACAGGCAAAGCGGATGATCATAAAAAGTATCTTTACATGAGTAAGGAAAAAGGTGGCGACTTATCAGTGCCATTTAATCTTGAAAATGCGTTCGACCTGGACCTTATCTCTGCTGAAGGACCATTTGATGTCCTTACTCTTGATGCACATGGCATGAAAAATGTTATAGGACTCGGAGGATCATATCTACGCACAGAACAACTTGAAATACTACACAAAGAAAAAATCAGAAGCATCACACTGATACCAGATAACGATAAGGTAAAACTCGATAAGCCTCATGAGGAGCCTGCAGGAATCAAATCTGCACGAAACAACATAATCAATCTTGCTAACGACGATATCGAGATTTATATCGTTCCGCCACACAACCTAAGCGATGCAAAAGATGCAGATGAGTTTGTAATAAAGCATGGTATTGATTCCTTCAAAAACATTCTTGCTGCAACCAAAATTCATGGATTCCAGTATTATGCACAAGACATTGCAAAACGATGCAATAAAAGCGGATCTTGGAGTATCGAAGAACAAATAAAAGCATTTA
>Ga0265338_10007020_pt1 | contig 14136 bp, 10 predicted proteins | sample 42126metaG_FD_193579 | JGI IMG/M metagenome (GOLD analysis project Ga0265338, IMG submission 193579) | Rhizosphere microbial communities from Carex aquatilis grown in University of Washington, Seatle, WA, United States - 4-21-26 metaG | ecosystem: Host-associated > Plants > Roots > Rhizosphere... | reverse complement strand
CCCACTTCGCGATGGTTGACCAGGCAGTTCTTGCTCTCGTGCACGAACTCGATCGGGTCCTCAACCGTGATAATATGGTCACGGCGATTTTTGTTTGCGTAATCGACCATGGCCGCCAGCGTGGTGGATTTGCCGGAACCGGTCGGGCCCGTTACCACCACCAAACCGCGATGCAACATGGCGAATTTTTTCAAGACCGCGGGAAGCGGGGCGTCGAATTTTTCAAAATCCTCGAATGAGAGCACTTTGCTGGGAATCTGCCGGAACACTGCCGCCACGCCGTTTTTCTGGTTGAAAAAATTCGCGCGGAAACGGGAAATATTGGGAATTTCATAGCCGAAATCGACATCGCCGGTTTCTTCAAAGATCTTGATCTTGTACTCCGGCGCGATTTCATAGAGCATCGTCTTGAGGCTGTCGTTTTCCAGCGGGGGAAAATCGACGCGCTGAAGCTCGCCGTTGATGCGGAGCATGGGCGCGTTGCCTGATGACAGGTGCAGGTCCGAGGCTTTTTGCTCGAACATCAAATTGAAGAAAGCGTCGATCTTTGCCATAACTTCTGTATGGTTTCCGTAGCTAAATCCGCACCACACTACAACCTTGAGCGAAATCATCGATAAAATTGCGGCTAAAGTAAAAACTGAGGGAGCTATTTCTTTCGCCACCTTTATGGATATCGCTCTCTATTGTCCCGATTATGGATTTTATGAAAAAGAAGAGGACAATATAGGCAAAGATGGGGATTTTTTTACCAGTGTGAGTGTGGGAAACCTGTTCGGCGAACTGCTCGCTTACCAAATCGGTGACTGGTTTGAGGGCAAGGACGAGACACCCAACACGCAATACGGAACACACGACACGGTCCTGAGAATCGTCGAAGCCGGCGCCCACAATGGACAGTTGGCCCGGGACATATTGATCTGGTTCAGAGTCCGGCGCCCTGAAATTTTTGACCGGTTGGAATACTGCATTGTGGAGCCGGCCACGAGTCGGCAGGATTGGCAGAGGGTCCTACTCTGGGACTTTGTGAAAACGGTCAAGTGGGTCCCGGAAATCGCCGCGCTGAAAACGCCGGGGGTGTCTCCGAAAACCGTCATTTTTTCGAACGAACTTTTGGACGCGATGCCGATCCACCGGTTGGGATGGGATGCTAAAGCGAAAAAGTGGTTTGAGTGGGGGGTGGCGCTTCAGGACGAAAAATTCGTTTGGTCGCGATTAGGTGATTCCGAGTTCCGAGTTCCGAGTTCCGAGTTGGAAGCGGTTCTTCCCGACGGCTACACCGTCGAGATATCGCCCGCTGCCGAAGCCTGGTGGCGCACGGCCGCTGAAGTCCTCATACACGGGAAGTTGCTGGCCATCGACTACGGTTTCGCCGCTGACGAACAATTTTCCCCCAGCCGCCTAAACGGCACTCTCCGCGCCTATTACCGTCATCGAGTCACGGAAGACGCGCTCGCAAATCCGGGCGAACAGGACCTGACCGCGCATGTCAATTTTTCGGCGATTCAACAGATCGGTGAAGCAAGTGGTTTAAGAACAGAATTGTATTGCACGCAGCCACAATTTCTCGGGCGCATCGTGGAGAAAGCTCTCAAACAACCCGGCTCCTTTGGCGAATGGGGTCCCAAACAAACGCGCCAATTCCAAACTCTCACACATCCTGAACATCTTGGCCATGCCTTCCGCGTGCTGGTTCAATCAAAACCGTAGGACAGGCGTCCCGCCTGTCTCCGTTTTAAATTCCTTGCGTGGACAAAGTTAGAAACAGGCGGGACGCCTGTCCTACGCCGTCAGCTCGTAATTCAGAATGGAAACGCAATACGCCGCGGCGGTTTCCACGCGCAAAACCAATTTGCCCAGGGTGATCGGCAACGCACCCGTCGAGGTAATCGCCGCCACTTCCTCCGGGGTGAAATCTCCTTCCGGTCCAATCCATACACAGGCGGATTGCGGCTGGCGACGGTGTTGCGATTGGAACTCGGTAAAATATCTTCGCGGATGCTGTGCGCCGGATTGCAGCGACGCCACCAAGGGCAGTTCGAATTTCTCGGCCCGCGCGAGAAATTCCTTCGGTGTTACTGGCGATTCGACGCGCGGCAACCACGCCGCGCCACATTGTTTGATCGCCTCGATGGCGACCTGCTGCCATTTTTCGGCCTTGCGCGCGGCGTGTTTGTCATCGAGGTCCATGACCACGCGGTCCGTCAGCAAGGGCACAATGCGCGCCACGCCCAGTTCGGTCGCTTTTTGGATGATCGACTCGATGATTTTTCCCTTCGGCACGGCTTGCAAGAGCGTGATGGGGCAGGGTGGGGCCGGAACCATTTTGGTTTCGACGATGGTGAGCTGGATTTTGTCGCGGTCAAAATTCTCCACCGCGCAGAGAAATTCTCGGCCGGCGCCGTCGAGAATCGTGATTCTGTCACCCTGGCGGACGCGCAAGACGTGCAGTGCGTGATGGGCCTCGCGTCCCGCGAGTGTCAGCGGGCCGGCCTTGCTGCATTCCATTGGCGACAGATAGAAACGGTGCATGGTGGGCGGTTAAATGAGTTAAATCAGTTAAACGATTTAAATGAGCGTTCGCCTCGACTTATTTAACCATTTAACCTATTTAACTGATTTAACCGACCTAACCCTCACTTAAACAACTTCTTTGCCTTCTCGAAAAATCCCTGGCTCAAAGGGCTTTCCTTGCCGTTGCACAATTCCGCGAATTCCTGCAGTTTCCCTTTTTGCGCGGAGGTCAGGTGCGTCGGCACTTCCACCAACACGCGCACATGCAAATCGCCATGGCCGTAACCCTGCACGTTTTTGACGCCCTTGCCCTTCAATCGGAACATGGTGCCCGGTTGCGTGCCGGCGGGAATTTTGATTTCCGCCTGGCCAGTGAGAGTGGGCACTTCAATGTCGGTGCCCAGTGCCGCTTGGACAAAACCCACCGGCACTTCGCACAGCAAATCGTCGCCGTCGCGCTGAAAAATCTCGTGCGGTTTCACGTGCAGGATGACATACAAATCTCCCGACGGTCCGCCGCGCAGGCCGGCCTGGCCGTTGCCGACGGAGCGCAGGCGCGACCCCGTATCGACGCCGGCGGGAATCCGCAATTTAATCTTGGAGGGTCGGTCGCGACGCCCGCTGCCGTGGCAGGTTTTGCACGGTTTTTCGATCACGCGCCCCGCGCCCTGGCACGCCGGGCAGGTTTGGGCGATGCTGAAAATCCCCCGCGAACTGATGACCTGGCCGCGACCGCCGCAAGTCGGGCAGGTTTTCACGCGCGAACCCGCTTCCGCTCCGGAACCGTCGCAAACATCGCAGCGTTCCGGCTTGGTGACGGTGATTTCCTTTTCGCAACCGTTCGCGGCTTCCTCGAACGTGATCTCCATGTCGTAGCGCAAATCTTCGCCGCGCTGCGGTTGGGTGGGGTCGGACCGGCCGCCGCCAAATAAATCCTCAAAAATACTTCCGCCGCCGCCGCCGAAAACCTCCCGGAATATGTCGAACGGATCGTGGAACCCGCCGCCGCCCCGGGAAAATCCGCCGCCGGAGCGCCGGTCAAAGGCCGCGTGGCCATGCTGGTCGTACAGCCCGCGTTTCTGCGGGTCGCTCAGGATTTCGTAAGCCTCGCTGAGTTCCTTGAATTGTTCCTCCGCGTTTTTATCGCCGGGATTTTTATCCGGATGATATTTCACCGCCAGCTTGCGGTAGGACTTTTTGATTTCCTCGGTGGACGCCATTCGTTCGACGCTGAGGACTTCGTAGTAATCGCGTTTGGACACAGGTAGTGGATTGCCGGTTAATCAGGTTAAATCAGTCAATGGATAAATAAGCCGGACATCAACGCAAACGACCGCGGATATTCCGATTTTTTCACTTCGCGGGCTTTTTGGCGACCACCACGGTCGCGGGTCGCAACAGCCGGTCGCGCAATTTGTAACCCTTCCGAAGCTGCTGGAGCACGCCGCCTTCCGGTACGTCGGAGGATTCCTGCTGCGAAACGGCCTCGTGCAGGTTCGGATCAAAGGTCTGCCCGGCGGCATCGACTTCCTCGAGGCCGGATTCGGTCAGCGCTTTTTTGAGCTGTTGAAAAATCATCGCCACGCCGGTTTGCAGGGACTGCGCGCCATTCGCCGAATTGTTCTGAGCCGCGGAAATCGCGGCGTCGAAATTATCCAGCACGGGCACCAGCTTTTCGAGCAGCCCTTCATTGGCGTAACGAATCGCGTCCTGCTTCTCGCGCGCGGCGCGTTTCTTGAAATTATCAAAATCCGCCGTGGTGCGGAGCAACCGCTCCCAATGCTCGTCCGCTTTCTCGGCGCGCCCCTTCAGTTCTTCCAATTGTCCGGGCGTAACCGTGCCGGCCTCGATGGGGACCAACGGTTCAGCCGTTTCTCCGCCATCGGCCGCTGCTCTCGCGTTTTCAGTTTCAGTTTTCTTCATGAACACACTGCATTCCTCAATTTTCTAAAGGAGACAAGCTAATCTATTGTGAACGACCGGGCAACCCCTTCCAGTACGGAACGAAAGCCGGTGAATTACGGGGCGTAGCGGCGTTTGGACCGGGTAAAGGGCCGGCGAGCCGCCGCAACCATTGGCGTGGTGCTAGTGAGGAGCAGGGACCAACGCCTTATATTCCGCCGTCTCTCGCACTGCGGCAAACCTCGGGTCGTTAGTCAATGTGGTTCGGAGATCGGTTGATTTCGGATTTTGCGCCAGGTGTTTGGTGTTCAGGTCGAGCGCGGTCTTGAGAGCTTTTAATGCTTCCACGTTCTGGTTCAAGGTGGCGTGCGACGCCGCGAGGTCATACCAGGCCTCCGCCGAGTCCGGCGCGAGGTGAGTCAATCTTTCCAAGGCCGCCTGCAACTTTTGCGGCTGGTTTAGCTTATTGTAAGCGTCCGCCACCGACATCACCATGGGAAGGGTTGCCTGGGGGTTCGCGAGAACGCCGTCCAGCACCTGAAACGCCCGCTCCGCCTGGCCGAGTTGGATCAATTTTTGCGCCAGATCAAACTGTTGCAGGAAATTCGTGGAGCCGGGTTTGATTTCTTTTTCCAGTTGCTCCACTTCGGCTTCGATTTGCGTCGTAGATTGGGTCATCGCCACTCCCTGGGCGGCGATCTGTTTAAGGTTGCCGATCAGATACGCGAACTGCCCGTTGTAAGGGTCGAGTTTCTGCGCGGTTTCGGCCACCAGCAGGGCGTCGTCCACGCGGTGCAGGTTCACCAGCAATTGCACATAGCGATAAACCGCCTCCGGGCTGTAGGGGCAGAACGCAAACGCCTGCTTGTAGGCAAAATCCGCTTCCTGTTCAACGTTGGTGCGGTTCGCGCCGGTGGCGACGTATTGCATCGGCATCGTTCCGCCGCTCGGGGGCTGGCCGAGGCGCCAGCTATAAACGCCGGCAATGGAGCTGCGCAGTTTGGAAAACGCCTTTTGCCCCTGGTCATCACGGATGAATTTCAGGTCGCCCTTGAATCCAGTGAAATCGTGATGCATGTACACGCGCTCCGCGAAATCGGTGATTTCCTTCACCGTCGTTTTATAGGTGATCCAGTTGCCGATCAGGCGCTCGGAATACTTGGCCCAGAATTCGTGATCCCGCTGGATGATGTCGTCGGTCAACACGGGCAACGGCTCGCGATTGATTTTCATGATGACCCCGAACGGCGTCAGGTTGGGGAACATCCAATCAAGCGGAAAGCTTTCCTCGACAAAGAATTCATTGGTCGGGTTGTGGTCAAAAATCACCTTGGTGAGCAGCCCGTTGATGGCCATCACCGCCACTTGCCCGCTCACCTGGACGTGGCCGCTACTGTCCGCGTGCACGTCCTCACCGGGCTTCATCTGGCGCTGCTCATTCGGATGGTTTTGATCGTGGAAAAGCCGCTGCTGCGCGTCGGCCATGTAATCCGAAAAAGCCTGCTGCGAATCATCGGGATTGGGCGTGTAAATTTCCTTGGGCGGAAAAACACCTTCCTTGCGGCGCCGCGCTTCGACCCGGGCGCCCATTTCCGTTATCGGCTTGTCGAGGAGATTGTAGGCCAGCCGGGCAAGGATGTTCGTGCCGTAATATTGCGAATACTTGTCGTGCTCATCCTTGCCGCGCAATACTTCCTGGAAAAACGGCGTGATGTATTTGGTCTCATCGCTGCGATAATATTGCGAGCGGATGTATTGCAGATAGGTCGGGTCCGCCAGCGCGTTTTGGGTGATGATATAGACATCCCGGCGGTCAAAATTCTGGTCCGCTTCGGGCAGGCATCGGTGCGGAATGAAGCTATCGCAGAAAATCATGTAAGTCGGCGCAAAGCGGCCCGGATCGGTGCCGCCGAACAAAATCGCGTCGCGCGTCATCTCGGGATAAACCAGTTTGGCATTGGGTCCCTTGCTCATTTGCTCGCGCACCTTCGGATCGTAGGTCATTTTCCCGTCCGGCCCGGTGACCGGCGGTGTGAACATATCGTGTCCGAACCAATAGCCGAACCAATGGTTGCGCTGTTCGTTATCAAACCAATGGTTGAAAATCGAGTAGCTGGGCATGATGGCGAAGACCACCAGCGTGATAATCAGGGGTGCCCGGCCCCGATAGGTCGCCAGGGCCAGCAGGAAGGTGACGCCCAAGGCCAGCAGAAGCAACGCCGCCAGCACTGGCAAACCGTAATGCATCGGTTTAAAGGCGTCGGCGATTCCCTGCATCGTGTCGTGGAAGCCGCTGAAATTAATTGGGCCGCGCAAGCTGGTGAGCGCCATGATCGTGGGTATTAGCGAAAGCGCGCCGAAAAATCCCGGCACGCCGTACGACAACAACCGGTCCTCTTTGAAACCCTCCCGCCAGAAAATGATGGCGCTCGTCGCGGCCAGCATCCAGCAAAGCACTTTGGCGAAACCCAGTGCCGAGGCCCAATCCGCCATGTCCAGGTCGAATCGATCCTGGCTTTGGATCACCAACATGAAGAGCGCCATGTCCACAATGCATAACCCGATGACCATGAAAATTCGGCGCGAGGACGCATAGTGCGTCGCCATGTAGGTTGCGAGCAGAGTCAGGCCAAACCCGACAAACATCGAAATGATAAGGTGCGAGGAGGTGAGGAACACGCGATTCAATTCGAGCGATTGCCGGTCGGACGGGAAGTTCAATAGAAGCACCAGGAACGGCCCGAGGCAAAAGAAGATGGAAACCATCCCGATAATCCAGGTCCGTTCGCGCCGCTTCATTTTCAAGTAAAACAGGAAAACGACCAGTGCGATCAGCAGGTAGAGCATGTTGAATTCGGCGTCCAAACCTTCGAGATAACGCCAGATTTGCGTGAGATACCTGCTCAGGAAACTCGTGATCAGGTGGATGCCCGTGCCTTCGCCGGCAGTGGGATTAATGTGTTCATATTGCCCGCGGGTCAATGCGTGGATAAATCCCTCGAGCGTGCGCGGATAACCCCATTCCATCGGCGGCACCGTGGCGCCGGCGATGGGCATGTAGAGATAAAACGCCGCGCCAATCAGCCAACTGCCGCCGCAAGCCAGCGTCACTAACCAATCCTTGGGCAGCGATTTGGTCTCGCGAATGAGGAATACGAATCCTGCGATCGAGGCAATCGACACTAGCGTCAGAAATGTCAGGATGCCGGTGCCGCTTAACTGTGTCACGCGATGAGTGATCCCCGCGGGAATACCGAGGGTCGAGCCGATGACCACCAGCATCACGAAGTCGCGCAGAAATTCGATACCTTTTTTCTTGGTGACAATGGCCAGCCACACCCAGCCGATGGCCGAGGCGATGCCAATCAGGTTGTAAATGGTCCGCACCGGAATATTGCCCCAGAGCGCATCGGGCTTAACTATGGCGCCGGCCACGTAGATAAGCGTATTCCAGAAAAGCATTTCCCGGCCAACCTTGCGATCGGCGCAGATCACCAGCGCTTCCACACCCATGGCGATGACCAGCAGCGATTGATGGTTATTGACGCAAATTCCGTAACAGAACATTGCGGCGTAGAGATAGCGGTGCTGGTACGGCGCATAGACCCAGCGCAGGAGACAGATTAAAACTCCCATCAAGGATACCACGCTCAGCGGATAAACTTCCACGATCACCGACTGGCTCCACATGTACCCGTTGAAACCGATCAGGATGCCGGAGACGAATCCGGACACGAGGCAAATGGCGTTTTCCCACCGGCGATCGAACCCTTTCAAATCGTCGATGCTTTCAATGATCATGCTGCTGCCCCGGGAGACGGTCATCGCCAGCAAACCCGACGCCAGCGAGCCGGCAAAACAGCCGGCTAGCGCCACGCGCCAGGCGACATTGCCAATGGGAAGCAGGGTCCACAAATAAGTGAAAATCGTCCAAACCGGGTAGCCGGGCGGGTGGGGGATGCCGGCGTAAAATGAACCCGTCGCCAGTTCGCCGGAATCTTCCAGGGTCATCTCCGGCGCGATCGTCAGGTAATACGCGATAAAGACAAAAGTGAACGTGACGATCAATGCCACCCAGTCCACCCCCCGAAACAAGGCCGGCGGTTTGACATGAGCTGGCGGCGCGCTCTCGGTTTTCGCGGGAGCCGCGCCGGTTTTACCTGCGGCTGCAGATGTCGTCCGGGCCGGAGTGGCGCTCGTCGACGATTGTTTCTTATCGTTTGACACGTTCGGTTTTTCCATTCGGGTTTTTATCGCGCGCGGCCTAGTTCATTCGGCTCGGCGAAAAAGGGCTTATACTAGAAGTGATACCACTGAGGTTTGTCCACTCAAAACTGGAGGTGATTCTATTATGCGCAGGGTTATCGCTTTCGGGGATATTCGTGTAACTCAAATTATTTGAAATCAGCCCCATCAAAGCTTCCTGGCGCGCGGAACTGGCGGAAAGACCGGGTTGCTGGCTGGCCATCGTCAGCGCCAGCATCAGGCACGCGGCCGCCGGCGCCAGCCAACGCAGGGACAATCCCGTCAGATCACCGGCGCTGGGGGAGGGGAAGAGTCGCCGTTTAATTCCGGGGGAGGGCCGGCGCGGATGCCAGGAACGCAATTGGTTTTCCAGTAGATTCATCTCGTTCTCGTTCATAATCTTCTCCTTCCAGGCGGACTTTTAATTTCTGCAAACCGTAACGGTATCGGCCGGCGGCGGTGTTCGGCGAGATGTTCAGCAAGTCGCCAATTTCCTCAAATGTCCGCCGATGCCAGATTTTCAGCACAATGACCTCGCGTTGTTCCACCGGCAATTCGGCCAGGCGCCGCATGGCCTCGCCTTCCGCGGGAGTTTCGTCGGCGGTTCGTTCGAACCATCGCCACGACTCCAATTCCCGCGTCATGCGCCGCCATAACGAACGGCGATAATTCAGCGTGCGATTCCGGAAGCTGCGCACGCAATAATGCTCCAGCTTCGCCGGAGGCTGCGGCTGCTGCATCAAAACGACGAAGGTTTCCTGCAAAACATCCTCGGCCTCGGCGTGGGTCAAGCCCAGCGCGCGCCCGTAAAGAATGAGTTCCGCAGCCTTTGTTTCATAGAGCCTTTGGCTCCAATGTGGTGAATTGCCATTCACGTTTTCAATCCATAGACACCGCAGGCGGAAGATTTGTATAAAAATGGTTAAATAAGTTAAATAGTTAAATAATTAAATGAGTTAAACGGGTTGGAAGCGCTCGGCAAGCTCCTTATTTAACTTATTTAACGATTGAACTTCTTAAGATTGGTCAGCCCCATCCCAGCCAATGCCCGACGTGGAAGGTGATAAACGCCAATCCCCACGCCAGCGCCCCCATATATGCCCATTGAAACAGCGGCCATTTCCAGGAGTTCGTCTCGCGGCGGACGATGGCCACCGTGCTGGCGCATTGCATCGCGAACACGTAAAAAATCATCAGGGTCACGGCGAGCAACGGGGTGTACATCATTGAACCGTCGGCGTGCTTTTGCTGTTTCAACGTCTCGACCAGCTTCGTTTTCGAACCTTCGTCATCGGAACCGCCGACGTTATAAACCGTGGACATGGTGCTCACAAAAACTTCACGCGCGGCAAAGGAACCGATGATGCCGATGCCGATCTTCCAGTCGAATCCCAACGGGGCGATCACCGGCTCAATGGCACGGCCTGCCATCCCGGCGAAGCTGTTGCGGAGTTTTTCGCCGGATTGTTCCTTGTCGAGAGCTTCCAGCGAATTTAGCACCTGGATTTGCAAATCATTTCGTTTCGGATTTGCTTTCAAGTCTTCCGCGACCATCGCCATCTCCGACTTAGTCTTCGCGCTGGGATTTATTTTAGCGATCTCGACCGCGCGTGCCTGGGCGTATTTGGCATCCGATGCTGAATTTTTCGGATACGTGGCCAGAAACCAGAGCAGGATGTTGATCCCCAATATCACCGTGCCCGCCCGCCGCAAAAAGAGTCTTGAACGATCCCACATGTGCCGGACCACCACGCGCACCAGCGGACGCTTGTAAGGCGGCAATTCCATGATGAGCATCGGCGTTTCCCCCTTAAGCAACGTCTTTTTGAAAAGCCACGCCATCAGCAACGCGACGATGATGCCGAGCAGATACATCGACAGCATCGTCAGGCCGGTGAGCTTGAAGAAGCCCAGCACCGTGATATTCGGGATGCACGCGGCGATGAGCAGCGTGTAAACCGGCAGCCGCGCCGAGCAACTCATCAGCGGCGCAACCAGAATGGTCACTAGGCGATCCTTCGGCGATTCAATGGTGCGGGTGGCCATGATGCCCGGGATCGCGCACGCGAATGAACTCAGCATAGGGATAAAACTTTTGCCGTGCAGCCCCACTTTGCTCATCAGGCGGTCCATCAAAAACGCCGCGCGGGCCATGTAGCCGGTATCTTCGAGCAGGCCGATGAACAAAAAGAGCAATAGAATCTGCGGCAGGAAAACCACCACCGCGCCCACGCCGGCGATAACCCCGTCCGTTATCAGCGAATTTAAATCGCCCCGCGGAATAAGTTTGGCCACTGTGCCGCCGAGCCAATCCACCCCGGACTGAATGGCGTCCATTGGATAATGCGCGAAAGTGAAAATGCTTTGAAACATCAGAGCCATCACGGCGATAAAAATCAGCGTGCCCCAAACTTTGTGCGTCAACACCCGGTCCAGCTTGTCGCTCAGGATTTCACCGGGCGGGGTGAGTTCGGTGGTGACCGACTGCTGGATTTCCGCAATTCGCTCGTAACGCCACTCGATGGGTGCTCCGCGCCAATCAATCCCCTGCGCCTCCAATCGCTTGCGCGCCGCGGCTACCGCTTCCTGGATTTTCGGTGGGTAATGCGCGGTACTGGAGGCAAGCGCCTTTTCGTTGCTGAGCAGTAGCAACGCTTCCGCTGTGGCTTGGAGCCGCCGTTCCTTGAAGGTGTCCGCGAGCAAATCCGAAAGCGCCGTCGCCTCGATGCGGAACAAACCGGGTAGTTGGCAAAATAACTGAGGACGATAGGTAGGGCGTGTCGCTCCGCGCGCGCCGTCTTCGTTTGCAACACCGTCGCCACCAAGGTTGTGACCGGCGTGGTCACGCGCCCTGCCAATTTCAGAAATAATATCCCCTTTAAGTTCGGGCACCCCGGTTCCGTCGCTCGCGACGATCGGCATCACCGGCACGCCGAGCAGTTCGGAAAGTTTCTTTTGGTCGATGTGATAGCCGTTGGCTTCCGCCACATCGATCATGTTCAGCGCGATAATGGTGGGATGCCCCAGTTCCACCACCTGCGTGGCGTAGTAAAGATTGCGCTGCAAGTTCGAAGCATCGACGACGACCACAATCAAATCGGGTGGTGGCAATTCCGGCAGGCGATGCAGGAGCACGTCCCGGGAAATCTGTTCGTCGAGCGAATTGGGGCTGAGACTGTAGGTGCCGGGCAGGTCCAGGACCTGGATATTTGCGTTCGGGGGCGCCCCGAGCAGCTTGCCTTCCTTGCGTTCAACCGTGACGCCGGCGTAATTCCCTACCTTCGCCCGAAGTCCGGTCAGCGCATTGAACAAAGTGGTCTTGCCGCAATTCGGATTTCCCGTCAGCACCACGTACGCGGCGGTGGAATTTTTTGCGTCAGATTTTTTTTGATCAGTGGCGGCCACAGAATTCATGTTTCCGAACGGTAATTCGGAAGTGCTTTATCATCTAACAGATCCAAGGGTGTGGAACGTGCCGCGTTTTGCGAAAAATGAACCCCGGCTTGCGAAAGTGCCATATCGACTCGCCTGGATTAGGTTGGATTCACCAGGATTTGCTCGGCTTCGCTTTTCCGCAAGGTGAGATTGTAACCGCGAACTTTGATTTCGACCGGGTCACCCATTGGCGCGAACCGAACGAGTTCCACTTTAGTGCCGACCAATAATCCCATTTCCATCAGACGCGCCCGACCGGCTGGGGGGACATTGATTTGGGCCACCGTCGCGACGGCTCCCTTGGGGACTGAAGTCAGTGGTTGTGGCGTCGACATACACCTCAGGCAGCTTTGGCGCCGGCGCGCACGGGTTCCACCAAAATGGTATCGGCCAGTTCCTCACTAATGCCCAGGCGGGCGTTGCAAACCTGGCAAATCAAATTCGACTGGCGGCTTAGGAGTTTCACGATCTGTTTCTCGCCAAAACCAAGTTCCCGCAGGCGGACGCGGACTTCCGGTGACGCGTCGAGTTGTTTGATGCATACCACCGTCCCCGCCTTGACTCGGCTAAGCGGGCACACGGTTTCCCCGGCGCATTCGCCATCGACCACCACGCAGGATTGCGGTTTCTTTTTGCTCACCGGGGGCCAAAATAGGCCAATCGGCACAGTGTTGCAAGACTTGGCTTGGAAGTCGTTGAGCAAATTGAGGAGCGCGGAGCAATGCTCCGCGGTCCGATGCGCACAGAACTCCAGTTTTGACTCTCCACGCGTGATTCGCCACTCTACGTCCCGCACATGTATCGCGATAAGAAGGTAGTGGTGGTGATGCCGGCCTATAACGCCGCGAAGACTTTGCCGCAAACGTACGCGGAAGTCCTCGATCAAGGTATCGTGGATAAAATCATTCTCGTGGATGATCGCAGCCGGGACAACACCGTCGAGGTCGCGCGAAACCTTCCCGGCGTGGACGTCCATCAGCACGAGAAGAACACGGGTTACGGCGGCAATCAAAAAACCTGTTACCGGCTGGCACTGGCCGCAGGCGCGGACATTGTCGTCATGATCCATCCGGATTATCAATACACGCCCAAGTTGATCCCGGCCATGGCTTCGATGATTGCCAACGGCCTGCACCCATGCGTCCTGGGCAGCCGCATTCTCGGCGGTTATTCCCTCGAAGGCGGGATGCCGGTCTGGAAATATATCGCGAACCGTTTCCTGACGGCCGCGGAAAACATCCTGCTCGGCGCGAAGTTGTCCGAGTATCACACCGGTTACCGTGCGTTCTCTCGGGAGCTTTTGGAAAAAGTTGCCCTAACCAACAACTCCGACGATTTCGTATTCGACAACCAGATGCTTGCGCAAATTTTTTGGCACGGCTTCACGATCGGGGAAGTCAGTTGCCCGACGAAGTATTTCAAGGAAGCGTCCTCCATCAACCTGCAACGAAGCATTAAATACGGCTTTGGCTGCCTGGGAACGGGATTGGCCTTTCGGCTCGCAAAAATGGGAATAGCGAAATCGAAGCTATTCCCGCCCACCGTCCGCAATCCGTAGCGCGATCAACGGGTCACGGTTGGGGACTGAAGACAGTGGGCGGAGGAAACTATTTCAACGTGTTGAGACGTGTGCTGAGGCGGGATTTTTTGCGTGACGCCATGGACTTGTGGATGACGCCCGATTTCGCGGCTTTGTCAAAGGCGGAACTCACCGCTTTCAAGGTCGCGCTGGCGTCCTCTTTTTTCCCCGCGGCGAGGAGAGCCACGTACTTCTTCTCCAACTGATGAAGGCTGGACTTGATGCTGCGATTGTGAAGGCGCTTGCGCGCGCTGTTCCTCATCCGGCGTTCGGCTGATTTCGTATTCGGCATAAAAGCAATATTCTCGTTATTAGAGCGCGACACGTTAGCGGAACAGGGGCGCTTGTCAACGGCGAACCTCGGCGAATTAAAACTGCGAGTTGACTCAAATTAAAAGCCACCGGGCGTATTGGCCTTGGCGGGGCTGAAAGGAGTCCCACGTTCGGGGTTGGTGCCGGTG
>Ga0265338_10007019_pt1 | contig 14138 bp, 13 predicted proteins | sample 42126metaG_FD_193579 | JGI IMG/M metagenome (GOLD analysis project Ga0265338, IMG submission 193579) | Rhizosphere microbial communities from Carex aquatilis grown in University of Washington, Seatle, WA, United States - 4-21-26 metaG | ecosystem: Host-associated > Plants > Roots > Rhizosphere... | reverse complement strand
AACGTCACGGGCTTAAGCCATGTGAGCGGCGCGATCTCGATGGCGCGCGCCGAGCCCGGCACCGCCTCGGCCGACTTCTTCATCGTGATCGGCGACAACGTCTCTTATGACGCGCATCCGGATGCGGCCGATCCCGGTTATGCCGTCTTCGGCCACGTGGTCGAAGGGATGGAGGTGGTGCGCGCCATTCTCGAGCAGCCGCGTGCCGCGGCAACCGGTGAGGGCGTCATGAGCGGGCAGATGCTCGCCAGTCCGGTGAAGATCTTCACTGCGCGCCGCGCCGATTGAGGCCGCCTGAGCCGCTAGTGGGAGTTTCTGCCGCGCAGCAGTGAGCCCACATCATCAATCTTCTCGTCCAGCAGATTCAATTTTCGCGACAGGCCCTGGATGTCGGACGCCGCGCGCCGATTCACATCGTAGTCGAGTTCTCCGCGCAATCTGTCCTTGGTGTCCTGGCGGTTCTGGCTCATCATGATCACCGGTGCCTGGATCGCCGCGAGCATCGATAGAAAAAGGTTCAGCAGAATGAATGGATAGGGATCCCACGCCTTGTTGTGCAGCAGGATGTTGATGGCGGCGTAGATCAGCATCAGGACACCGAACGAGATGATGAAAGTCCACGAGCCGCCAAAGCGCGCCACGTGATCTGCAATACGCTCGCCGACGGTTGCCTCCTTCTCGATGAGTTCATTGGGATTGCGGGTGGCGCGCATCCTGACGAGTTCCTGCGCGGCGTGAAACTGCCGTCCCAGGCTCGTCAGCAGATCCATGCCCGCGTGGGGCTTGCGCTCCAGCAGGGTCGCGATGTCATCGCGTGATATCTCCAGGCAGGAGGTCTCCTCGAGGGCAATCGCGTTGGTCTGATGGGGGGTCTGCTCGAGCATGGAGGCAAAGCCGAAGAACTCTCCGCGCGCCGGCTCATCGACCACGACCTCCTGCTGGTCTTCGTCTACCGTCGTCACCCGCACCTTGCCGGAGAGCATCACATACGCCTGGCCGCCGGGGTCGCCCTTCTTGTAGATGCGCTCGCGGGGGGCGAATTGCCTGAGCTCAACCTGCGCCGCCAGCACGGCGGTCTCGTCCTGATCGAGCAATGCGAACAGCGGCACGCTATTGAGCACTTCGGGATTGCAGGCCATCGGATCTCCTGTCGTATCAGTGACTGGTGGAACTGAATATATGGGGAAAATCCATCGAGATGCCGATCTGACCGCCGAGGCTGGGGCTGGCGGCATAGGTGCCGGCAATCAATCCCATGCAGATGGTCAGGTTGTCGCGAATGGCGTATTGCGCACCCAGCATCGCCTGCAGCTGGGTTCGGTCCAGGCCGTCATTGTCGGAAATGCCGCCGTAGATCTCGCCACCCACGGTGAGCCGGGGCGTGACATCGTGCAGCACCGAGATCCCCCCCGTGAACACCTGGCCCCGGCTCGTCTCGATGCCGACGACGCCGGTGCTGGTGTTGCCGGCAAACAGGATACCGAGATTGAGGTTGACCCGCGTGCTCTCGGACACCGGCGCCTGCGCAATGAAGTTCAGCCAGTAGTCGGTAAGGCCGGAGCCCAGTTCCTGGCGGGCATCCCCCGTAGGAAATTCCGTATAGAAGCTCACGGCAAGCGCCGGCATATGCGAATTCGCAGTTGCCTCGCGCAGGTTCCATTTCACGCCCATATCCGTGTCACCGACACCGCGGGAGCTGCGCGATCCGGCTGCCCGCTCGATGCCCAGATATGGCGCGTCGACATCCAGCTCCAGGCCGTGCGGCAGCCCGACATTCACTTTCAGATTGGTGGTGTTCTGCCGCAGATCGGGAAACTGCATGGACTGCAGCGCATCTAATTCATCGAAGATTTCTATGTGCAGCGTTCCCCGCTCGGTTACCGCGGTGTCATCGGTGTAGAAGGGCATCTGCGCGGCGAGCGGACCCGACGCCAGCAGCACGAGCAGCAACCGAATGGGAGCCCTGCAGAAATGAGACATCGAAGGTGTGAGCGCGACCCGCGCCGCGACAGTCTTTGTCGTTGTTGTGTCCGGCCGCCATTATGAGCCGAAACATTAAGATTGCGTGACAGCGGTCTCGGCGGCCCGCATGGGTGACGCGGCAACCGACAGGTATCGACAGGTATCGACAGGTTTCGACTAGTTTTCGGCGGCCCAGCCAAACCGCCGGCGAAGGAAGGCCCAGCGGGGCTGGCGTTGGGCAATGTCCGCCTCGAATCTCGGCGCATGAATGAGCGCAATGCTCAGCCAGACCGCGACGCTGAAGTACAGCGACATCCAGACGACCTCGCTCTTCCAGTCATTCCATTGATAGGAAACCGCGCGGCGAGCGGCGACGTCGTGAATCCCCTGGGCGATGCTCAGGTAGTGCCGTCCGATGGCCTGATCGGCTGTCCATCGTGACCAGTACATCGGTACATCAATCCGGAAAATGTAGGTGACATAGGCGGCGCCCGCCACGCACCATACGAACAGCATCGGGCGCCGGGCAGCCGTGGAGCGCGCACCCATGGCAACGACGCTTGCCACCATCAGGGCCACCGAAACGCCCCAGAGGGATTCTTCGGCGACATGACCGATATTGGCGGTCGTCAGCACCGAATACCAGGAGCAGATCTCCGCGACCGCGATCAGCGGCACCAGGATCAGGGACACGGATCGGGCCAACCGGCTGCCGGTGGCGCGGGAAGTTTCGTGCAGCATCACGGCCCACTGGGCTACGAAGCACAGCTCGGCGCATGTGGCTACGGTGCGTCCAACCAGGACGCTTGAAAGCCAGGAGTCCACCAGGCACAGGCGCGGGACGTCGAATACGGGAAGCGCGGAACGAAAGGCGCAGCCGAATACGTAGATCGCGGCCAGCTGCAGCTGCCGCCGACGCGCTGCGTGGTGCTCTGGCAGCATCGTCACCCGGCGGCGATTCAAGGCCACGGCGGATAGCGACCAGGCGAGCACATTGAACCCGGCCACGGTGCAGAGGCACGACCACCAGGACATCACACCCACTGACATCATTCTGTCATGTTGCCATGTTAGAGGCGCCCGGCCAACCTCGATGCCGCGGTTCGGCGCTGCCATCGATGCTGCCTCTTGCCGGCGCCGGCATTATGGCAATGGGATTCGCTGCAACCACGCGATGGGCTGCCGGCCTGCCTGCGGCTTTTGCGACGCGCGGCGGCTCGCCGGTCAGGGTCACGGTGCTAGCTTTCGGTGCTGCCGGCCCAGTTCGGTGGCATGGGAGCAGGCAGCGTGAACTCGATCAAGTGGGCGTTGATTGCCGTGCTGCTCGGCGGCGGCGTGCACGTCTGGCATCACCACCAGCGCGCCGTTGTCGAACGCGAACTGGCCTCGGTCGCCGACAGCAACGGCTTTGTTCCCATCGCGACCGCTCCGGGCAGTGCGCGCAACGTCGTTATCGTCCTGGCGGCGCTCAATTGCCCCTCGGCGCAGGCGCAGCGAGCCGATGCGCTGGCAGCACAATTGACTCGCCTGGGTGTCGCCAATCAACGCGCGAACAACTACTACGCCTCGATCACATCGCGCGATCAGATGCCGCTCGTGAATCGCACCAACGTGGTGTTGGGCGGCGAAATCCCCATCGTGATCATCAACGGTCGCGCGAAGGCCAATCCGACTATCGAGGAAGTGCAGGCCGAGTATTCGGCCAGCAACCAGCCGGCGCGAGAATAATGCCGAGGCTAGCCTTTCGGGGGAGGGGCGGCTTCAGCCTTGGCGCTGACGTGGTCTTTGCTGAAATCGAACCGCAGCAGCCATTCCCGTGTGCCGTGGTCATCCGTGGCGGCGAACTTCCACTCCCGCGCAGCCACGCTCGCCAGTCGGGCGAAGTACTTGCTCGGTCCGGGATCCTCAAGCGTCTGGTCGATGACATTGCCGGATCGGTTCACGACCACGCGGACCACAACGCGCAGGTGGCCGTGAATGGTTTCATTGGCGCTTCGCGCAACGGTGGGCAATTCCTGGTGCAGCACGCCGGGGGAAAGTTCGGGCTCTGCGGGGATCGGGGGTGGCGGCGCCACCGCGCGCGCCGGTGGTGCCGCGGTTAGCGGCTGTTGCGCGTCTGGCGCAGATTGAACCTCGGCGGCCGCGCCCGGCGGCGCATTGCGCGCCTTATGAAACAGGCGCGACCCGGCCCAGATGACAACCAAGCCAATGACCACGCCCGCCAGCAAGGGAATGATCGAGCGTTTGGGTGTCTCGTGTGAGGCTTTGGACGCTGTGGCAGTGGCTACCGCGCGGCGGACGATCTCGGCGCGCACGGGTTCCGTGAGCACAGGCTCCTGGCGCGCGGGCTCCTGGCGCGCGGGCTCGTTACTGACAGCAGGTTCCCTGCGAGCCGGCGGTGCCGCAGGTTTGGCAGGTTCGGGAGCTGTTGCGACAGGTTCCGGCAACACCGCCAGGGGTGCAGTGATCTCGCCGCTGATCTGCGCTTTGAGCTCCTCCGGGGTCGGGCGCTCAGTGGGATTCTGGTGCAGGCAGCCCAGCACCACATCGATAAAATCCCGGGGGAAGTGCGCCGGCAGGACAGGGGCTGGTGGTCGCGCGTCGGTCCAGGCGGGCGCATGCTGCGTCAGGGCCTGAACGATGGTGACGCCCAGCGCCCACATGTCCCCGGCCGGCAATCGATGGCCGGATGCGGTTTCGGGGGCATCGTAGACACTGGACCGGACAATGCCGGGCACCGCTGCACCAGTGGGCTCGATAGTGTCGCTGGCCAGCTTTACCTGGTCATCGATCACAAGGATATTGGATGGCTTGAGCTGCCCCTGAATGAGCTGGTTGGCGTGAAGGAACACCAGCGCATCCAGCACCGGCAGCAGCATGGCCCGAACTTCCTCGGAAGTCAGGGGCCGGTGCGGCAGGATTTCCTCCAGGCTCTCCTCGGCGTACTCCGTGACCACGTAGAGAAATGGCCGCCCGTCCTGCTGGCACTGCCCTGATTCGAGAATGCGTGCCAGATGCGGGTGGGGCAGAGCCGCAGCTTTGCGCCAATTCGCGAGCTGCGTATCGGCCGATGAAGCAATGGCCGGGACGATTTTGATCGCCGCGTTGGGAACCGCCTGAGCGGGAAAGTCAGTCAGGAAGACGCCGCTGTGATCGGTCTGACCCAGCAGGCGCCGCAGGGCAAACTTGCCGTCGATCACCTGGCCCTGCCATGTCGCCCATGACTCAGTCATGTTTTGCCATCCGGTGATGATCCTGAACGCAGGGGCGCGAAATTGCCTGCTGTCGCACCCTGACGACTGCGGCCGGCCGGATCTCTCCGGATGCCGGCGCCAGACTATGTTACCCGATGCAGCTAGCTGCTGCGGATTCTATAGCTGACGCGCAGGCCGAGCGTGCGTGGGCGGTTCACCGTGATGGCCTGGTAGAACTGCCGATAATTCGCATACAGCTCCGCGCGCGTATCGGTGAGATTTTCCCCGTATAGCTGCAGCAGCCATCCGCCCCTTCCCACGCCGATGGCGCCATCGAAGGTGGTAAACGGCGGCAGTGGATAAGACTCCGAGTTTCCCTGCAGGTCGAACTCCAGCTTGTCGGTCGAAGAGAGTGAACTGGACTGATGCACCGCGGCGAGCTGGACGAATGCGTCGTAGTCATAAAAGGAGCGCTCGTAGCGGGCGCGGAGTTGGCCGCGAAAGGACGGCGCACCCGCCAGGGAACTACCGAGCGATCCGGCGGGATTTGGCAGCTTGCCGTTTGTTCCCCCGAGCGCGTTGAAGTTGATCACTGTGCCGTCGAGCCAGTAGAACGTTGCCTCTTTGACCAGCTCGCTGTGGTTCCAGGCAAGGCCGAAGTCGACCGTCAGACCAGTGTCAAATCTGGCCACGACAGCGGTCTCGAGGCCGCGCACGCGATAGTCGCCGCCGTTGATCGCGGTGTTACCGACTATGGTTGGGTCCGCCGTGTCCAGCTGAACGTGATCCCAGTTCTCCTGGTAAATGGCTCCATTCCATTGCAGGCGCTCGTGCAGCCAGCTGGTCTTCCAACCGATCTCGTTGTTAGTGAGGGTATCGGGCGCCACGGCGCGTGGTGGTTGCCATCCCCCATGAGCAATAGCCACTGCCTGATTCGGAATGCGGTTGTTCGGATCCACCGGCGAGTCCAGTGGCGAGTTCGAGGGAGTTCCGAAGCCTCGATTGAAGAAGCCGGGGCGGAATCCCTGCGACCAGGCATAATAAATCAGAGCATCTTCACGCGGCTTCCAGCTGAGGGAGGTGCGACTTCTGAAGCCGGTATAAGTCCGGTCCAGTCCGAGAGCGTTGAAATTGATGAAGTCCAGATTGCGGCACGGATTCGGGGGAGCGGGAGTCAGAAGCGTGCCGCAACCGAAGCTGCCTGCGAGCGCGCCCACTTCCCGTGATTCGATGCTGGAGTAACGCGTACCGGCGCTCACGGTCAGCGTGTGCGGGATGACATCGAAATCGACCGATGTGTAAACGGCCTTCTGCTTATAGCCGCGCGTGACATCCTCAAAAAATGCATCACCGGGCGGTCGCACATTGGGATTGTTCAGAGTCGGTGCGCCTGGCACCAACACCACGTCATCGGCGCAGCCGCAGACTACCTGTCCTCCCGGTCGAATGGGAGATCCGTTAGCTGTCCAATAACCCGTGGGCGGCGCGATTGGATTGAAGTAGGGAGTGGCGGTCAGGTAATAGAAGTCAGTCTGGTCGAAGATAATGTAATTCTCGTAATAGAGGCCGCCCACCGCACGCAGACGCCAATCATCCGGCGTGCTCAGACGCAGCTCATGGCTCTGATGCGTATTGCGTTCCTGGTTATGCCAGGTCGAACTGGGCGAGAAGCAGCGTGCGGCCGGAACCGGGCCGGGTATGCACTGGTAGTAATCGGCGTACGGGCTCCCGCGGTTGTAATTCGTATAGTCCTGAACCTGCTCGATGTTCCGTACCAGGTAAGCGCCGGCGTACAGCGCTTTCAGAGAACCGATGTGGCCAGTCAGTGTCAGCGCGGAGTTCTCGAACCAGTCCTCGTTATAACTGGGGTTGAACAGCTGCGTAGTCAGCTCGGGTTGGTGCTGGCCGAGCGAATTGACGGCTTCTTCGGTGAAGACACCATCTGCCTCGATCCGCTGGTATGACTGCGCAATCAGGGCGCTCCAGTCCTCATTGATCTGATAGAGAGCCTCTGCGCGCACGCCTCTGTATGTGACTGGATTGAAGTTGTCGGCGACGAGACTGGTGTTCTTCAGCACGACGCTGTTGGCGGGAACAGCGCCACCCACGTAGGCGATGCTGCCGTCGCTGTTGGAGCGTGCAAATGTTGCCGGGATGTTGTCGATGTAGCCGCCGCGTCTCTCGTTGTAGACCACACCGCGCACGGCGAGCCTGTCGTCGATCAGCGGCAGATTGATCACGGCACTGAGCGCAGCGCTGGGCGCGCCACGGGTGGTGGCGGCGCCGGCGGAAACGGAAAATTCGAGGGTATTGAGTTCGGGCTTGTTGGTTATGTACCGCAGTACCCCCGCCTCGGCGCCAGCGCCGAACAGCGTTCCCTGGGGTCCCTCCAGGACCTCGATTCGCTCCAGATCGGCGGTGTAGATATCCAGATTGCGACCCGGCAATTGCGCCGATTGCTCATCCAGGTAGACGGCAACACTGGGGAAGGCGCCTGAGAACCCCAGCCCCTGCACACCGCCCTGGCTGGTTCCGAGGCCGCGCATGAAAATGTTGTTCTGATCGGGACCCACGCCATGCGCGGTCACATTGGGGAGGTAATTGGCAAAGTCGTCGAAGGTCGTGGCATTGATCTTTGCCAGGGTCTCACCGCTCATCACCTCGATCGTGATGGGCACGTCCCGCAGGTGTTCATCGCGTCGGCTGGCTGTGACGATTACCTCGGACAGATCATCGTCCATGAGGCTCGTGCTCGTTACGCCTGGGGTTGGCTCAGCGGCGAGGATGCGGATGCTATGCGAGGTGAGGTACTCGAACTTGAGTCCCGTGCCGCGAAGCATTCGGGTGAGAGCCTGCTGGGCACTCAGCCCCGCCGTAGCCGCGCGGGATTTCTTGTTCCGCACGACCTCGGATACATAGACCAGCTGCAGACCGGTCTGGCTGGCGAAGGCGGCGAGCGCCTGTGCGAGCGGTTGCGAGGGAATGTCTGCTGCCAGCGCACCACCTTCTGGAGCCTGAGCCACAGCGGCCGCCGCACCAACGAATGCCAGCGGCGCAGCCATCGGCAGCGCGCGGAGCACCGCGCAGACGGCTGCGGCGATTTGCGCGGACGGGCGGCGCGCGCGAGCGTACATGAACGTCCTATCCAGGTTCGCCGGGGTTCATCACCGATTGTACAGACCGTGCGGCCGACGCGCCGCCTAGTCCTGTGACACACGGATTCGTGTTGCCGTGACTTCAACGTGGACACCCTTGAGGCTGCGCAGGAAGGCGATGAATGCCTCGGTATCGTCGGTGGCAAAGATGCCGCTGATTTCCAGACCCTTCAATTCCGGCGACGCAATCTCGATCGGCTTCGGGCTGTACCGATTGAATTCTGTCGCCACGCGCTCGAGAGGTTCGCGCTCAAACATGATTTGCCGATGCAACCAGGCGGTCGTTCGCTCTGCATCGACGGAAATTGGTGCGGTTGGCAAGGATTGGTCGGCCACACTGATCTGCTGCCCGGCTCCCAGTTCCACCGGTCGCAACTGACCAGGGCGTCCGGGATTCGTATTGCTGACGGCAACCCGGCCTTGGACCACCGTTACCACAGCGGCATCGTTGCGCAGCCGAACGTCGAACACGGTGCCCACGTCGACAACTTCTGCCGCACCGGCATACACCCGGAATGGGCGCGCACCGTCATGAATCACTTCAAAGTCTGCCTCGCCGGCTGTTAGCGTGACTGATCGTTCTGAGTGCCCGTATCGAACGGTGACCGCACTGTCGGAATTCAGATGCAGCACCGAGTTGTCTGTGAGTCGCAGGGTTTGAAGTTGGCCATGTCGCGTTGAAAACTGCTGCGTCACGACGGGATCGGAGAAGGTGATGCCGGGCGAGACGTTGAAATGCAATAGCGCCAGGATGCCAAAGCCAGCGACACCCAGGGCCGCAATGGACACTGCTGCTCGCTGCCAGTTGCGGGAAAGCAGTTCATTGAGCGGACCCAGCACGCGTGGCCAGAACGGCCGGATCAGCGTGCTCTCCCCGGCTCGTGCATGCGCGACTACGGCATCGATGGAGTTATCAGGAAGGTCGCAAGCCTCCTTCAGATCGCGCGCGGTAACGGCAACGCCAAGATATTCTTCCACATGCATGGGGGAGGCTCTGAGCCATGCGGAGAAGGCATTGCGCTCCTGCTCGGAGAGTTGTGCACGATTGGCGACGAACCAGTCCGCCGCCTGCTGGGTGATCAGGTCGCGCACGCGTTCTTCACTCGCACTCATGAACTTACCCCAGCCGCGCCATGCGGCGGCGGCAATGCATCAACCCCTGACTCAAGTACTTTTTGACCATATTCGTTGAAACTCCGAGTCGTTGTCCGATCTCCTCGTAACTGAGCCCGTGCCAGTACTGGAGGACCACCGCCGCGCGGCATTTCGGGGGCAACTGGTCCAGCACTTCGCGCAGTCTCGCAATGCGCTTCTGGGAATCAAGGTCGCCTGCGAGCGTGGGTAATTCGGACAGCTGCTCCTGCACCAGCGGATCGTCGATGTCGACCACGGCCGACGGGCGCGGCTGTCGATGCGCATGCTCCTTGGCCAGGTTGCTGGCCACCGCGTAGAGATAGGCCTCCGGATTGCGGATTGCGGCCATATCCGGCACTCGAAGCATGCGCAGGTACACCTCTTGCGCGAGTTCCGCGGCATCCGGGTGCAAGCCGACGCGCCGATAGAGGAACGCCCGCAAGGCGCCGCCGTGCTCCGCGAACAGCCTTTCCACCACTGCCTTGAATGCTTCGGCCATCAAACCTTCAGGTACCCGGTGCCGGGCTAATCCCCCGCATGAACGTAGGAGTGATTTCTCCGGAATTCGGGTACCACAAAATTGCGAGGTACCCGATTTGCCGGGCGCGGGCTCTTACCAGGCAGGCCGCATCGTAACGCGGAACACTCAGGAGATTTACATGTACGCCAAATTGCCTTTGCTGATCACCCGCCTGCTCTCAGGTCCGGTGCTCGCGTGTGCGCTCACCTGCAGCGCCGTCGCCGGCGACAAATTCCATGTCATCGTTTTCAAGCGAATCGACACGGCCGGCCTCGATCTGAATCGGGCCGCGGACGCGCAAACACTCTATACGCGTATCCGCCATGCCGCCGACGATGTCTGTACGCGCGGCAACCGGGTGGATCTGCTGCCCGTGGATAGTCCGAAGCGCTGCTACGAGAAAGCCCTGGGCGATGCGGTCCGCTCTACCGGGTCGCCGATGCTGACGCAGATCTATCTGGGCACCCACAGCCTGCAGGAAGCGAAGGCCCACGGCATCGAAGCGCCATCCGAACTGGCAGCGATCCGCTGATCCGACAGCGGGCTTCATCGACAGCAAGAACCGCCCCCATCACGGCAAAGCACGTGGTCGCCAGATTAAGGGCGAGCGCGAGCCCTCCGGCACCCCCCGTACTCCCCGCCGTAGTACGGGGGCGAACGCAATGAGGCATGGTCTGGCGCAACACTGGCGTCATGGCCTACAGCGCACGCAGTGCAGCAGCGCCTATACAGGGTATGTAATCGTCTGGACACGCCATATTCCTTGAGGGTGGGAGCGCTATGAGCTATCTGAGATCGAACCTCATTCCCGGCGAACAGGTTATCTACCAGACGCGCCTTCATTGGATTGTGATGCTGGGAAATCTCATCCTGGGATGCCTGCTGCTGGCGGCCGGCGCGGGACTTCTCTACTACGCAACGGTCCAGGCGGGATTTGAGGCTGCCACCGTGCGCGTCATGCAGGGCACTGGCATTGCGCTCATCGTGGCTGGCCTGATTGTATTCCTGGTGGGCCTGGCGAAACGCAGTGCCACCGAGATGGCGGTGACCAACAGGCGCGTGGTCGTCAAGACGGGTCTGGCAAGCCGCAGGACGATCGAAATACTCTTAAACAAGGTCGAATCGATCGAGGTCAGCGAGACCACCATGGGCCGGCTGCTCGGTTATGGGGCCATCATCGTGGTGGGGACCGGCGGCTCCACCGAACCATTTCGTAAGATTGCTCATCCATTGACGTTCCGAAGCCGGTTGCAGCAGCAGATCGAAAAACCAGTGCTGCTTGCCGAGGACGCCGCACGAGCTGCGGGCCTGCCGGGTACCGTCACAGGTCCGGCAGCCTTGGGTTCGGCCGCGCGCTAGTCGGTCCCCCAGCCGGCGGACATGGTCCGTACCTGCTGCTCATCCACGGACTCGGATCCGGATCGGTGGATTTGCGACGCGCCGCCTGTAGTGGAGAAGTTATCGCTGCTCGCCGGACTCACACGACAGCAGATTCCGGGGCATTGACGCATTTTCACCGCCAAACCTATTTCAGTTCGATTTCGAGAAATCGGAATTCGTAGTCATTGACGTTGATGACGTTGTGATTCACGCCCGCGGGCCTGCAATACGATACGCCGGCGGTGAGCTGTGCATCCCGCGTTCCTTCCGGCTCGATCAGGCGCAGTGCGCCGCTGGTCAGCGGCACGACCACGTAGTCCATGCCGTGGACGTGCTGGCCGGTCTGCGCCCCCGGCGCGAAGGCCCACTCGGTGACGATGACGCGCGGGTTGTCGATCTGGACGGTGCGAACGGCTTTCATGACGATAATCTCCCCGGATTTTGCTCATCGGTCAATTATCCGTGATGGCAGCGCATCGAGTTCGGCGCCATGATTGTGCATCATGAAGGACCGGTTGGTCTCGATGTGCCTGATGATGCTGCTCAGTCTGGAGATGGCGGCATGCGCCAGTCCCTACGAGAGCAGCGAGTCCATGCGTGAGCGCAACATCGAAAGGGCCTCAATGGCTCTTGAAAGTAGATTAGAGCCGGACTCCCTGGCAGCCGCGGCGCTTCTTCGCCAACGCGATCCGGCAAAGACACTCGAACTGCTCGCGCGGGCGACGATCATCGCACCGGAACGCCCGGATCTCGCCTGGCTGCACATCCAGGCATGCGGACGAGTTCCGGGATGTGACTCCAGAGCAGAGGAGGGCCGGCTCGGTATTCTGGATCCTGGCAATGGTGCCGCGTCGCTGCCTGCGCTGGCACTTGCGGACAAGGCTGACGATGAGGCGATGCGGCGCTCCGCGCTATCCTTATTGGCGCGCGCGGATCATCTTGACCTCTATTGGACCACGCTCATCGTTCATATGACCCAGCCGGTTATCGCCACGGGCTACGTGTCGACCCAGGAAGCCCTGACCGAGATGCTCGGTGTCGTGTCGGTAGGTGCCACCCCGGCTTTCAGAACCGTCTCCCGGTCCTGTGCCGGCACTCGGCTGGATGATCCGGTGACCCTGCATGAGTGCCGCGCAGTGGCGCTGGCCTTCGAACGCGGTGACACAGTCATCACGCAGATGGAGGGCGCGGCCATCGCGCAGCGTCTTTGGCCCGAAGGTTCCGCGGAATGGGTGGCCGCGAACGAGGTTCGTCGTATTCAACAGTATCGCGCGGTGCAGTTGGCGCACTTGGCCCGCAGCAACCTGGCTGACAGTCGCGCCGCGGATGGATTCATGCAGATTTGCGTCCACAATCATCGCGAAGAAGATGTTGTGATCGCCGAGCTCGTGGCGGACGGCAAGAGTCCGGTGCCTCCTGCGAAATGGGCGCCGTGATCGGCGACAATAGCCGAAACTCCGGGGATAGTTTGAAAGCCGCCGACAATCCGGTGCTGCAGACCATCTGGGACATCGTTGCGATGATTCCGCATGGACGGGTATCAACGTACGGGAATGTGGCGCGCGCAGCGGGCCTGGCGCGAGGCGCGCGGCAGGCCGGCTACGCGCTGCGCATGACGCCGCCCGGGATGAAATTGCCCTGGCATCGTGTGCTCGGTGCCGGTGGGCGGATCGTCTTCCCGGTGTCATCGCCGCAGCATCGCGAGCAGGCAAGACGTCTGCGCGCCGAGGGAGTCATCGTCAAAGGCGGGCGCGTCGAGCCCTCGGCCCTCATAAGCCTGGACGAACTCTGAGCCCGGGAAGGCGGCTTGCTGCGCGCGTCAGCGCTCGGGTACCGGCAGCGCGGGCAGGCTGGCGTGACCGGCAGGGTCCAGCGCGCGAATGCCAAAGATGACATTGTCCTTGGAAATCGCGACCGTCGCCTGGCGGACGTCACCGACGCGTTGCGCGAATTCCCACTGCGGGCTGCTGGTATCGCGCCAGAGAATTTCGTAGTCACTGGCGCCGGCAGAGGCCCCCCAGGTGAATGTCGAATCGTTTTCCAGCTTGCCGGCCAGCAGCCTGACGTTCGAGGGCGCGGCGGGCGCCATCGCCAATGCCGCCAGTGAGGCTGCATTCAATCGCGCGACGCGCGCCACATAGTCGAAATCGACGTAGTCGATGCGATCGCCGTAGTCGATGCCCTCCTCAGTGCGGACGTCCTGGTGTTGACGGGTAAAATCCTCGCGGTACTCGGTGAAGCGCACGGCGCTGAAACCCTGCTGGTTGAATGAGGAGTGATCGCCGCCGCGCAGAAAGCGATCGAGCCGGAAGATCAGCAGTGGCTTGACGCCAGCGTCGTAGAGCGTCGCAGTCTGCGCGATATACCGTGCCAGTTCCCGCGATGTCGAGTCGCTCTCGGCGCCCAATTGACGGATGCGTCGCATCTGCGCCTCATCGGCCGGGAGCGGGATGCCTTCGGAAAATACGCGCACCACATGTGGGTCCTGCCCGGGACCGCGATTGCCGCCGACGATATCGTTATTGAGGACTGCCTCGATGTTCCAGCCCTGCGCCCTGGCCATCTGGGCAAAGTGTCCGCTGCCGAATAGTCCCTGCTCCTCGCCAGCCACCGTCAGAAAGATGATGGTCGCCGGGAACTTCAAATGGCTCAGCACACGGGCGCATTCCAGGCTGACGGCGGTGCCGCTGGCATCGTCGTTGGCGCCGGGCGCATCCTTGATGGTATCGAGCGGGTCGCTGTTGCGGGAGTCGTAGTGTCCGGTGACCAGCACGATGCGCGAGGCCGCATTCG
>Ga0265338_10007018_pt1 | contig 14138 bp, 9 predicted proteins | sample 42126metaG_FD_193579 | JGI IMG/M metagenome (GOLD analysis project Ga0265338, IMG submission 193579) | Rhizosphere microbial communities from Carex aquatilis grown in University of Washington, Seatle, WA, United States - 4-21-26 metaG | ecosystem: Host-associated > Plants > Roots > Rhizosphere >... | reverse complement strand
GGATGGACAGGAAGAACGTGCCCAGGATGAGCTGGCAGCTCAGCACCAGCGCGGTCACCGACGGGACCATCAGCCGCAGCGCGTGCTCGTAGTTGAGGTGCCCGAAGGCGTGACCCTGCCAGTAGGTGAGCGAGAAGATCAGCCCGACCAGGCCGGCCACCCCGACCGCCACGCCGGCCAGCAGGCCGCGCTCCAGTGACAGCTTGCCGAGCAGGGTCTGTACCTTGGGCTCGGTCGGCAGGAACCCTTCCGAGCCCGCGTAGACCCTGGTGAACAGCCAGAACAGGATCGCCTGGAAGCCGATGTCCACGCACGCGCCGCAGGCGACCAGGGTGTCCACGTCGAACGAGACCCCGCCGATGGTGAGCGGGCCGGTCGCGACCGCGGCCCCGAGGCCGAGCCCGACCAGCAGCAGCACCAGGCCGGGGACGAAGAACAGCCAGCCGGGGCTGAACAGCAGCAGGAACCGCAGGTGGCGCCAGCCGTCGCGGAAGCTGCGCAGGTGCGGCTTGCGGCTCCGGCCGTCCTTCGCCAGCGGGGTCGGCACCTCGGTGACCTTCTGCTTGGCGAGGGTGGCCTTGACCACCATCTCGCTGGCGAACTCCATGCCGGTGGACTGCAGGCCGAGCGCGATGGCGCTGTCGCGGCGGAAGCCGCGCAGCCCGCAGTGGAAGTCGCCGACCGCCGACGGGAAGAACAGCCGGCCGATGAACGACAGCAGCGGGTTGCCCAGGTACTTGTGCAGCGGCGGCATCGCGCCGGGGGCGATGCCGCCCTTGAACCGGTTGCCCATCACCAGGTCGTAGCCCTCGCGCAGCTTGGTGACGAACGGCATCAGGTTGGTGAAGTCGTAGCTGTCGTCGGCGTCGCCCATGATCACGTACTCACCGCGGGCGGCGAGGATGCCGCCCATCAGCGCGTTGCCGTAACCCTTCTCGGGGATCGGCACTACCCGGGCGCCCGCTTCTTCGGCCAGCTGCCGGCTGCCGTCGGCCGAGCCGTTGTCGGCCACCACGACCTCGCCGTCGACACCGTTGTCGGCAATGAACCGAACGGCCTTGTGCACGCAGGTTGCCACGGTTTCCGCCTCATTGAGGCAGGGCATCACAATGGTCAACTCCACGTGGACTCCATTCGCCGTATTACGGTGACACTCGGACCGGTTGCGCCCTATTTGCCGTACATTGCTCAGCGCCGGGCCTAGGAACAGGAGGATACGGGCTTGAGGGTAATGCCTGCGGTGATATGGCGGCGGACTACCCGGCTGATCGCCGGGAACCGCCTGTTTGCCGCTGCGCTGCTGCCCGCCGTGGCGCTGCGGGCGGACGCCGAGCTCGGCTACCGCTGGCAGTCCTGGTTCACCGACTCGTTCAGCTACCTGCGCGCCGCGGTGACGCTGACCCCCGGCACCACCCGCCCGGCGGGCTACCCGGTGTACCTGTGGCTGCTGTCGCCCGCGCACAGCTACCTCCTGGTGACCGCCTCCCAGCACCTGATGGGGCTGGCCGTCGCGGTGATGAGCTACGCGCTGGCGCGGCACCGCTTTGGCGCGCCCGCCTGGGCGGCGGTGCTGGCAGCAGTGCCGGTGCTGTACGACGGGTTCGAGATCCAGCTTGAGCACCTGGTGATGGCGGACACGCTGTTCCTGTTCCTGGTGATGGCGGCGGTCAGCGTTGTCCTGTGGTCAGCGCGGCCCTCGTGGCGCGCCTGCCTGGCGGCCGGGCTGCTGCTCGGGGCCGCCTCCACCGTCCGGCCGACCGGCCTGCCGCTGCTCGCGGTGTTCGCGGTGTACCTGCTGATCCGGCTGCTCGGTAGCTGGCGCGCGCTTTTCGCCGGGCTGGCTGCCTGCGGGCTGGCGTTCGCGGTGCCGGTGGCCGGGTACGCCGGGTGGTACAAGTCCGCGCACGGCGAGTTCGCGCTGACCGACTCGTCCGGGGTCTTCCTCTACTCCCGGGTGATGACGTTCGCCGACTGCTCCCGGATGTCGCTGCCGGCCGACCTGCTGCCGCTGTGCACCACCACGGCGCCGGACAAGCGGCCGATCGCGCAGGCCTACCTGTGGACGGACGTGAGCCCGCTGCGGCGGCTGCCGTCGGCCGAGTTCTCGCCCGCCACCAACCGGCTGGCGCGGAGCTTCGCGCTGCGGGCGATCGAGGCGCAGCCGCTCGACTACGCCGGCACCGTGTGGGACGACACCGTGCGGTCGTTCGAGTGGAACCGCTCCGTCTTCCCCAACCCGCAGACCTACGACGCCTACCTGTTCGGCGGCCCGTCGCCCGCCATCCCGGTCAGCCCGGTCGGCGGCTACCGGTCGGCCGCCGCGTACTACCTGCAGGGCAACCCGGAGCCCGTCGTTGTCAGCCCGTTCGCCCAGATCATCCGGAACTACCAGCGGTACGTGTGGCTGCCGGGGACGGTCTACGGGCTGATCCTGCTGGCCGGCCTGGCCGGCATCGCCCGCCGCTGGCGCCAGCACGGGGGTGACATGCGCGGCGGTGAGGCCCTCTTGCCCTGGCTGTGCTCGCTGGCGCTGATCGTGGTGCCCGCGGCGACGGCGGAGTTCGACTACCGCTACGTCACCACCGCGGTGCCGCTCGCCTGCCTAGCCGCCGCCATGGCGCTGCGCCCGCCGGGCCTCGCGCGCCGCGACCCGGGCGGCGGCGCGGACGGCAGCCTGGCCGACGCCGGCCACGACCAGCGTGACCTCACCGCGGACGCCCCCTGAGGCCTCCTGGCCGGCCGCCCAGCCGTCCAGCTCAGCCAGCGAGCCGCGGACGATCTCCTCGTGCGTCTTGGTCAGCTCCCGGCAGACGACCGCCGCGCGCTCGTCGCCGTGCGAGGCGCGCAGCTCCCCGAGTGTCGCCGCCACCCGGCGCGGCGACTCGAACAGCACGTGCGTGCGCGGGTCGGCCGCCAGCTCGGCGAACCGCCGCGCCCGTTCCCCCGGCTTGCGCGGCGGGAAGCCCTCGAAGCAGAACCGGTCGGTCGGCAGGCCGGAAACCGCCAGCGCGGTGGTCACCGCGGACGGGCCCGGCAGCGCGGTCACCCTGATCCCGGCCGCCGCGGCCGCCGCGACCAGCCGGTAGCCCGGGTCGCTGATGGCCGGCATCCCCGCGTCGGTCACCACCAGCACGTTCTTGCCCGCCTGGAGCTCGGCGACCAGCTCGGCGGCGCGGCGCACCTCGATCACGTCGTAATAGGAGACCACCCGCCCGCCCATGGTCACCTCAAGCGCCGCCGCCAGCTGCCGGACCCGGCGGGTGTCCTCGGCCGCGACCACGTCGGCGGCGGCCAGTGCCGCCGCCAGCCGGGCGGGCGCGTCGCCGGCCTGGCCGATCGGCGCCCCCGCGAGGGTGAGCACCCCGGCCGCGTTGTTACCGTCGCGTGCCGCACCGGGTACCCGATCGGGTACGTTTCTAGTCCCCACGCGGGCTTCCCTCCACATAGCATTGCGATCGATGACCGCTACGCAGGCCGGCCAGCCGGCCAAGGATCCAGAAGACGGCGGCCCCGCCATGAACGGCCCATTCACGGACGACCCGGGTGCGGCCGAGCCGCTGACGGCCGGCCCCATGACCGAGGGCCGTGGTGCCCCGCTGCCCGCCGACAGCGGGGTGACCGAGCGGATCGCGGCCCTGCGCGCCCGCCTGATCACGCCGATGCCCGGCGACCGGCTGTGGGGCTGGATCGGCCCGCTGCTGGTGACGGCGTTCGCCGCCTTCCTCCGGTTCAACAGGCTATCGGTTCCCAACGCGGTGATGTTCGACGAGACGTACTACGCCAAGGACGCCTGGTCGATCCTCAAGCACGGGATCGAGTGGAACTGGATCGCCAACCCCACCGGTAACCCCGAGTACGTGAACAACCAGGTCGTCGCCGGGCACTTCAGCGAGCACCTGTTCCAGGTGTGCTCGGGCACAGCGTGCGGCGAGTACGTGGTCCAGCCTGAGGTCGGCAAGCTGCTCATCGCGGTCGGCGAGTGGCTCTTCGGGCTGACCACGCTCGGCTGGCGGTTCGCCCCGGCCATCTTCGGCACGCTGGCGGTGCTGGTCATGTGCCGGGTGGCGCGGCGGATCACCCGGTCCACGCTGCTCGGCTGCACGGCCGGGCTGCTGCTGGCCCTGGACGGCCTGGAGTTCGTGCTCAGCCGGACCGGCATCCTCGACATCTTCCTGATGTTCTTCGTGCTGGCCGCGTTCGGCGCGCTGGTGGTCGACCGGGACGTGTCCCGCGCCCGGCTGGCCGAGGCGGTGGTGCTGGCGCCGGGCGACGAGGGCGGCCCCGGGCTCGGCATCAGGAAGTGGCGGGTGCTGGCGGGCGTGCTCATCGGGCTGGCCTGCGCGTCCAAGCAGTACGCGGTGTGGTACATCATCGGCTTCGGCTGCCTGTGCATCGCCTGGGACATCGGCGCCAGGCGGACGGCCGGGCTGCGCGGCTACCTGCGCGGCGCGCTGGTCCGCGACGGCAAATGGCTGCCGCTCACCCTCGGCCTGATCCCGCTGGTCACCTACGTGCTCACCTGGACGGGCTGGCTGGTCACCAACACCGGCTACGACCGGGACTACGCGCAGCAGCACGGGAGCAACATCCCGGTCCTCTCCCCGCTGTACTCGCTGTTCGAGTACCACAAGGAGATGTACCAGTTCGGGGTGAACCTGAGCTCCAGGCACCCGTACGAGTCGCAGCCGTGGGACTGGTTCTTCCTCACCCGCCCGGTCGCCTTCTTCTGGAACAGCTACACCGACCCGGCCGGGCTGCATGCCCCCAAGGCGGGCACCACCGGGCCGTACGTGCAAGAGGTGCTGGCGATCGGCAACCCCGCCATCTGGTGGGTGTCCATCCCGGCGCTGGCCGTCTGCCTCTGCTTCTGGCTGACCCGCCGGGACTGGCGCGCGGGGGCCGCGCTGCTGTGCGTCGCGGCGGGCTGGGCGTCCTGGCTGCCGTACGTGTCGCGGACCAAGTTCTTCTACTACGCGCTCGAGTTCGAGCCGTTCCTGATCATCTGCATCGTGCTCTGCCTGGGGCTGATCCTCGGTTCGCTGTCCGACAGCCCCGCACGAAGAGTGGTCGGATCACTACTAGTAGGCGGCTACGTCCTTGCGGTGCTGATCGTGTTCTGGTATTTTTACCCGATCCTCGCGGGCAAGGTCATCCCGTACTCGGACTGGCTGCAACATATGTGGTATTCACGCTGGATCTGAGCCAGCCGGCCCCCTTCGGGCATATCGCCGGTTTTCGCTTATGAGCGTTTCAAGAGGGTAGGTTAAGCTTACTCGCGACGACGCGACATATCTTGAGGTGATCTCGGTCACAAACTGGACCGCCGGCGCCCTGCCGTACGTCTATATGAGTGAGCGAGCAGGAACCGACGACCCTCCGGAGCCAGGTATGAGCCCGAATGAAGACGCCGACGACGACAGTCGCGCCCGGTTCGAGCGCGACGTGCTGCCGCAGCTCAGCCAGCTTTACCCGGCGGCCCTGCGGATGACGCGCAACCCGACCGACGCCGAGGACCTAGTCCAGGAGACGTCGGTCAAGGCGTACGCGGCCTTCCACCAGTTCCGCCCGGGCACCAACCTGCGGGCCTGGCTCAACCGCATCCTGACCACCACGTTCATTAACGTGTACCGCAAGCGGCGCCGCGAGCCGCAGCAGGCGCTCGGCAGCGACCTGCAGGAATGGCAGATGTCGGCCGACCGGCTGGCTCCGCCGGTCCCCTCGGCCGAGGCCGAGGCGCTCAATCACATGACCGACTCCGACCTGCTGCGCGCGCTGCGCGGCCTCCCCAACGAGTTCCGCACCACGGTCTACCTGGCCGACATCGAGGGCTACCCGTACCGGGAGATAGCGGAGATCATGGGCACCCCGGTCGGCACGGTGATGTCCCGGCTGCACCGCGGCCGCCGCAAGATCCGTGAGCAGCTCGCGGACAGCGGCCTGCTGCCGTCCGCCCCGAAAGGCTCCGGGGCCTAGCCGCCGGTCCAGCCGAGGGCGACCGGGTCGAACGCGTTCTCCAGGTAGATCTGGTGCCACAGGGAGAACACCACCAGCGACCAGACCTGGCGCCAGCGGACGGCGGGATCGCCGTCGCGGAACCGGCGCAGCAGGTCCGCGACCGCATCGGAGTCCAGCCATTCCTCGGTCCGGGCGCCGTGCACCACGTGCTCGGCGTAGCCGGACAGCTCACCGCGGAACCAGTGCCCGATCGGCACCGGGAAGCCGAGCTTGCGGCGCTCCGCGCTCTCCTGCGGCAGCAGGCCGCCGACCGCCTCGCGCAGCGCGAACTTGGTGGTGGCGGCGGCCGTCTTCTCCGCCCGGGCCAGCCGGCTGGCCACGCCCATCACCTCCCGGTCGAGGAACGGCGTGCGCAGCTCGAGGCCGTGCGCCATCGACGCGCGGTCCGCCTTCACCAGGATGTCGCCCGGCAGCCAGGTGTTGATGTCGACCAGCTGCATGGTGGCCACGTCGTCAAGCCCGGCCGACTCCGCCTGGTCGAAGACCGGGGCGGTCACGTCGTACGCGGTGCCGCCGCCGTACCTGGTCAGCTGGTCGACCTGATCGGCCGAGAACACGTTCGCGTTGCCGATGTACCGGCTCCGCAGCGGGGTCGCGATCCGCGCCAGCAGCCCCTTGCCCCGCTGCCCGGGCGGCATCCGGTCGGCCATCGCCTGCGCGATCGACCGGCCTGAGCCGGGCAGCCTGGTCGTCACCCGGACCACGCCCGGCTGGTAGTACACGCCGTAGCCACCGAACAGCTCGTCCGCCCCCTCGCCCGACAGCACCACCTTCACCTTCCGCCGCGCCTCCCGGGCGGCGAACCACAGGCCGACCGCCGCCGCGTCCGCCAGCGGGTCGTCCAGCTGCCAGATGATCTGCGGCAGGCTGGCGGCGAACTCCTGCGGGGTGATCAGGTACGAGGAGTTCCGCAGCCCGAGCGCCGCCGCCGTCTGCTGCGCCTCCTCGATCTCGCTGTAGCCGGCCCGGGCGAACCCGGCGGTGAAGGTCGGCATGGACGGCCTCGACTCGGCCGCGATCGCGCAGATCGCGGCCGAGTCGACCCCGCCGGAAAGGAACGCGCCGACCGGCACGTCGCTGCGCAGGTGGGCGGTGACCGACCCGCGCAACGCGGCCAGCACCCGCTCCGGGGTGTCGGCGACGGGCGACTTGGCCGACCGCAGCATCGGCCGCCAGTACCGGGCCGGCCGGTCTGGCGGCCCCCCCGGCCGCACCACCAGGTAGCTAGCCGGCGGCAGGCAGTTCACCGGGGGCGTCATCGTCGACGGGGCCGGGACGTACTGGAACGCAAGGTACCGGCGCAGCGCGTCCGGGTCGATCACCGCGACCTCGCCCGGTCCGAGCAGCGCCTTGCGCTCGGACGCGAACCTGAACTGCCGGCCGCCGTCGGCCAGCGTGTAGTACAGCGGCTTGATGCCGAAGGGGTCGCGCGCGCAGAACAGCTCCCCGGTCTGCGCGTCCCAGATGGCGAAGGCGAACATGCCGCGGAGCCGCCGCAGTGCCTCCCGGCCCTCGGCCGCGTAGGTCTCGAGCAGCAGCTCGGTATCCGACCCGCCGCGCAGCGCCACCCCGCGCGCCCGCAGCCGCTGCGCCAGCTCGGCGTAGTTGTAGATCTCCCCGTTGTAGACGATCACGAAGCGGCCGTCGGCCGACCGCATCGGCTGCCGCCCGGCGGCTGACAGGTCGACTACCGCCAGCCGCCTGGCGCCAAGCGTCACCGGGCCGTCGGAGATCACATGCTCGTCATCTGGCCCCCGGTGCGCCATCCGGCGCAGCCCGCGGAGAACCCAGTCCGCGTCCGGCCTGGTTCCGCCCGCCAGTGCGAGGCACCCCGCGATCCCCGACACATGCCACCCCCGGCCAGCTCACTTAGGCTGGAACCTGATACCGCCATCGAACCGCACGACCTCCGCGTTCATGTAGTCGTTCTCGATCAGCGAGCGGACCAGGTGGCCGAACTCATCCGGCCGTCCAAGCCGTTTCGGGAATACCACCGGGGCCGCCAGCCTGGCAAGGAACTCGTCCGCGTCCCTGCCCTCGCCGGCGATGGACTTGTAGATCGGCGTGTAGATCACGCCCGGGCAGATCGTGTTCACCCGGACGCCGATAACCGCCAGGTCGCGCGCGGCCGGAACGGTCATCCCGATGATGCCGCCCTTGGACGCTGAGTAGGCGACCTGCCCGGTCTGCCCCTCGATCCCGGCCACCGACGACGTGTTGATGATCACGCCGCGCTGCCCGTCCGCGTCAGCCGGCTCGGTCTTCGCCATCGCCGAGGCCGCCAGCCGCAGCACGTTGAAGGTCCCGGTCAGGTTGACCGCGATGACCTTCGCGAAGCCGGCCAGCTCGTGCGGCGAGCCGTCGCGGTTGACGGTGCGGGCCGCGTAGCCGATCCCGGCGCAGTTCACCACGGCCCGCAACGGCCGGCCAGACGACTCGGCCGCCGCCAGCGCGGCCAGCACGTCGTTCTCGGCGGTCACGTTCGTCTTGACGAACTGGCCGCCGGTCTCGGCGGCGACCTGCTCACCCGCCTCGGTGCTCAGGTCGGCGATGATGACGTGAGCGCCGGCGGCCGCGAGCACGCGGGCGGTCGCCTCACCCAGGCCGCTGGCGCCGCCGGTGACAATCGCGGAAGATCCATTCAGCTGCATGGCTGCGAGCATAGTTCTACCGCCCGCGGTGCGTGCTTGGCAGCTTGGCGATAATGACTGCGCAAGTCGTCAGCGCCTGGCCACAGAAGGGGCCTATGTATGAGAAACGGCCAACGGAGACAGGCGTGAGCCATGTGCCGCCGGGTCATGAGGACGCCCACGAGCTCGCCCCCCTCCTGCCGATACCGCCGCTCGAGGCCTCGGCCAGCGAGCCGGTGATCGCGGTCGACGCGATGGGCGGCGACTACGCGCCGGACGAGATCGTCGCGGGCGCGCTGGCCGCGCAGCGGGAGGATGGCGTCACCACGCTGCTGACCGGGCCGCCGGCCCGCCTGCGCCCGGTGATCGCCCGGCTCGGGGCGGGCTCCGAGCTGCGGGTGGTGCCGGCCGAGGACGTGGTGGGCATGGGCGAGGGCGCCCTGGCCGGGTTCCGGCGGCCCCGGTCAAGCATCGCCGTCGCCTGTCAGCTGGTCCGGCGCGGCCAGGCCAGCGCCGTCGTCTCGGCCGGGTCGACCGGCGCGATCGTGGCCAGCGCCAGGCACCGGCTGCTCCCGCTCGCGGGCGTGCCCCGCCCCGGCCTGGCGGTGCTGCTGCCGACCCACCCCAAGCCGACCGTGCTCATCGACGCCGGCGCGACGGCCGACCCGAAACCGGAGATGCTGGTGCAGTTCGGCCAGCTCGGCGTGGCCTACGCGCAGATCGCGCTGGGCATCGCCGAGCCGCGGGTGGGCCTGCTCACGATCGGGGCGGAGCCGGGCAAGGGGAACGCGCTGACCAGGCGGGCACACGAGCTGCTGGCGGCCGAGCCGCAGGGCGGCGCGCTGCCGCTGAACTTCGCCGGCAACGTCGAGGGCGGTGACCTGATGGCCGGCGCGGTGGACGTGATCGTCACCGACGGGTTCACCGGCAACGTGGCGCTGAAGACCCTGGAGGGCGCCATGCGGTTCGCCGCGGGCGAGCTGCGGACCGCGCTCACTAGCACCCGCGTCGCCCGCCTGGGCGCTACCCTGCAGCGCCGCGGGCTGCGCGAGCTCAGCCACCGCCTGGAACCGGAGACCTACGGCGGCGCGGCGCTGCTCGGCCTCGGCGGCACCGTGGTGATCGCGCACGGCGCGTCCACCGCCCGCGCCGTCACCGCCGCCTGCTCGCTCGCCGCCAACCTGACCCGCGGCGATATCACCGAGAAGATCAGGGAGCGGATCGGGGCGGGCGACCAGCGCCGCGGCACCCACTTCCTGCGCCGTGAGCGGTAATTGACTTCTACTAGGCTTGAAGGCATGGCAGATCCACAGCAGGTCCTCAGCGCGCGGGTGCGCGACGCCCTGGTAGCCGCCTACGGGCCGGGCTACGCGGACGCGGACCCGCTGATCCGCCCGTCCGCCTTCGCCGACGCGCAGTCCAACGTGGCGCTGCCGCTGGCCAAGCAGCTCGGCCAGGCGCCGCGCGACATCGCCGCCGCTATCGTCGCGCACCTGGACGCGGGCGACGTGACCGAGCCACCCTGGGTGAGCGGCCCCGGCTTCGTCAACTTCCGGTTCACCGACCCCTGGATCGGCCAGCAGGCGACCGGGATGCTCGCCGACCCCCGCCTCGGCGTCCCGGTCACCGCCGCGCCGAAGACGGTGATCGTCGAGTACTCCTCGCCCAACATCGCCAAGGAGATGCACGTCGGTCACCTGCGCTCGACGATCGTGGGCGACGCGATCGCGCGGGTCACCGAGTTCATGGGCCACCACCTCATCAGGGACAACCACGTCGGCGACTGGGGCACGCCGTTCGGCATGCTGATCGAGCACCTGGTCGACGTGGGCGACGACTCGCCCGAGGCAGGGCTGCTGCGGACCGACCCGAACGCCTTCTACCAGGCGGCGCGGGTGAAGTTCGACTCCGACCCGGTGTTCGCCGACCGGGCCAGGGAGCGGGTGGTCAAGCTCCAGTCGGGCAACGACCCGGCCACCATCGCGCTGTGGGCCGAGCTGGTCGACATGTCCAAGTCCTACCTGCGGGACACCTACGCCCGGCTGCGGGTCACGCTGACCGACGACGACATCAAGGGCGAGTCGTTCTACAACGACATGCTGGCCGGGGTGGCTGACGACCTGGCGGCCAAGAACCTGGCGCGAATCAGCGACGGCGCCCTGTGCGCCTTCCCCCAGGGGTTCGCCAGCCGGGACGGCAGCCCGTTGCCGGTGATCATCAGGAAGAGCGACGGCGGCTACAACTACTCGAGCACCGACCTCGCCACCATCAGGTACCGGGTGGACAAGGTCAACTGCGACCGGGCCATCTACGTCGTCGGCTCCGACCAGGCGCTGCATTTCCGGATGGTGTTCGCGGTCGCCCGGGAGGCCGGCTGGCTGCCGGAGCGCGACGACTTCGAGCACGCGCAGATCGGCATGGTGCAGGGCAAGGACGGGCACCGGCTGCGCACCCGGGCAGGCGACCTGGTCAGGCTGAGCGACCTGCTCACCGAGGGCGTCGAGCGGGCCCGCGCCATCCTCGACGAGACGGACCGGGAGGATGACGGCCTCGACCTCGCCGCGGTCGCCGAGGATGTCGGGATCGGCGCGATCAAGTACGCCGACCTGTCGACCGCCCGGGACAGCGCCTACATCTTCGACTGGGACCGGATGATCTCCTTTAAGGGCGACACCGGGCCGTACCTGCAGTACGCGACCGCCCGCATCAGGTCCATCTTCCGCAACGCGGCCGTCGCGGAAGCGGACCTGCACGGCCCGATTCTGGTCACCGAGCCGGCCGAGCGGGAGCTCGCCCGCAGGCTGCTCGACTTCGGCGCGGTCGTCACCCTGGTCGCGGAGACCGCCGAGCCGCACCGGCTGTGCGGCTACCTGTTCGAGGCGGCCAGCCTGTTCACCCGCTTCTACGAGCAGTGCCAGGTGCTCAAGGCGGCCGACGAGCAGACCAGGCAGTCGCGGCTGGCGCTGTGCGCGGTGACGCTCCGGGTGCTGACCACCGGCCTCGGCCTGCTCGGCGTGCCGCTCCCCGAGCGCATGTAAAGCCCGCCGGGCCGGGCCGCTGGACGGGCCCGGGTCAGGCCAGCGGGGCGAGCAGCCGCCGGGCCGGAAGCCGGCCGCCCGCCAGCGGCACCGGCTCCGGCGGCCCGCTGGCCAGCGACTCGGCCAGCAGCTTCAGGTAGCGCTCGCGCGGCACTGCCTCGGCGCCGAGCGAGCGCAGGAACGGGCTGTCCCACTGCGCGTCGATGACCGTGCCGCCTGCCGCCGCCAGCCGCGCCCCCAGGTCGGCGACGGCGACCGCGGCCGCACCCGGGTGCCGCCCGAACAGCGAGTCCCCGCTGATCAGGGTGCTGATACCGATCCCCATGGCCCCGCCCACGAGGTCATCGCCGAGCCACACCTCGATGCTGTGCGCCCAGCCCGCGGCGTGCAGCTCGGCCAGCGAGCCGAGCAGCCGGTCGGTGAGCCAGCGTGGCTCGCGGCCAGCCCGGCACGCCTCGGCTACCCGCTGGAAGTCCGCGTTGGCGGTGGTGCTGAGGTTGTCGCGGCGCAGCCGCTTGCGCACGTTGCGGCCCAGGTGCACGTCGGCCGCGCCGACCAGCGGCCGCGGGTCGGGCGACCACCAGCCCGCCCAGTACGGGTCGGTCCGCTCGTCGCCGACCAGGGCGATCGCGCCGGACGCCACCCGGTCCTCGTAGCGGATCTCGTTGAGCCCGCGGAAGAACTCATCCGGGGCGGGCAGCGGCACGATACCCCGCCGGTAGGCGGCAAGCAGGCTGGCCGGGCTGAGGTCGGCGCTGAACGCCACCGGGCTGTCCGCCCCCGCCGCGCTGTCCCCGCCCGCCGCGGCAGGAAACTCGAACGAGTCCCAGTCCGGGTAGCGGCTAGGCGACATGAGCCCGCCGCCGCCTGGCTGACGGCGCCGCCAGGTAGCCGGTCTGCATCAGCCGGTCGATGTTGCGGTCCAGCAGCTGGCCGCTTACCGGCGCGAAGGCGATGCCGCTGCCGCGCAGCGCGGCCTCGGTGTTGGTCCGCGTGTAACCGGGGAAGACGCCGCTGAAGTACATCTCCGCCACGGTCAGGCCGGTCGGGCCGCGGTTCACGAACAGCGGCAGGAACGCCGCCATCGGGTGCGACGGGTCACGGGCGGCCTGCTCGGCCAGCGCCCGCACCCACTCGCCGTACGGGACCTGCTCGATCCGGTACCCGCGGCCGCGCAGCCGCTCAACCAGGGTGCCGAGCGGCGCGCTGGCCGGGCTGGCCAGGTGGTAGGTGCGCCCGCTGGCGCCCGCGGTGACCGAGATGTGCCTGACGGCGGCCGCGCAGACGTCGGCCGCCACGTAGTCAAGCGGCAGGTCGATGTCCGGCGCCAGGCCGGTGTCGGTGATGAACCTGATCAGGGCGACCATCTCGGTCGCGGTGTGCCACGCGCCGGTGCGCAGGCTGCCCACGATGTCCAGCGGCCGGTAGACCGCCACCGGCAGCCCCGCCCGGCCCGCCGCCCGCAGCAGCTCCTCGGCCACGTACTTGGTCTCCACGTAGCCCATGCGCAGCAGTTCCGGGTGGGCCAGCGGGGTTTCCTCGGTGACCGCGCGGACGCCGGACATGCCCAGCCCGGCCAGCACCGCCGTGGTCGACACGTAGTGCAGCGGGATGCCGCGGGACTGCCCGGCCAGCCGGATCAGCTCGCGGGTGCCCGCCACGTTGGCCGCCCGCAGGTCCTGGTACGGGTAGATGAAGTTGACCAGCGCGCCCGCGTGGTAGATGACGTCGATGCCCCCGGCCAGGCGGCGGAACGCCGTCTCGGAGAGCCCAAGTCGCGGCGCGGACAGGTCGCCGGCCAGCGGGACGACCCGCCCGGGGGGCGGGGCAGGCAGGTCGTAGCGGGCGGCCGCCTGGCCGATACGGGACAGCGCGGCCGCCTCGCTGCCCGCCCGCACCAGGCAGTGCACCCGGGCACCGGTGGCCATGGTCAGCTCGCTCAGCAGGTGCGCGCCGAGGAACCCGGTCGCCCCGGTCAGCAGCACCTCGCGGGGAGCGCGCCAGGCCGGCTCCGGGCGCCCCCGGGGCCGGCTGACCCGGACCCCGAGCCGCGCCTGCGCCGCGAAGTCGATCTCGCCCTGGTCGCCGTCGGGGCTCAGCCGGCCCGCGCTGGCCTCTGCCGCCGCGGCGGCGAAGCCGCGCAGGGTGGGGTCGCGCAGCAGGCAGCGGGTGAGCGGCTGCACCGAGTCGGCCGCGATGCCGAGCATGGCCCGGGTGTGCGCGAGCATTTCCGCGGCGAGCAGCGAGTTGCCGCCGAGCGCGAAGAAGTCGTCGTCCAGGGTGACCAGGTCCCGCCCGAGCAGCCGGCCCCACAGCGCGGCCAGCCCCGCCTGGACTGGCGTTTGCCGCTCGGCCGCGGGCACCGGGCGGCGGGGCCCGGGAACGTCGGCCGCCGGGCTGCCCGGCCCGGGGCCGTCGGGCGGGCCGCCGGCCGACCGCGGGTGCGGCAGCTGGT
>Ga0265338_10007017_pt1 | contig 14143 bp, 10 predicted proteins | sample 42126metaG_FD_193579 | JGI IMG/M metagenome (GOLD analysis project Ga0265338, IMG submission 193579) | Rhizosphere microbial communities from Carex aquatilis grown in University of Washington, Seatle, WA, United States - 4-21-26 metaG | ecosystem: Host-associated > Plants > Roots > Rhizosphere... | reverse complement strand
CCTTAGGTTCCAATCGATGCGGATCGTTCGGTTTGCAAAATCGTCCCGAATGAGTGAGTTGAAAACCGATTACCAGGTCATCAGCCCCGCCGTAACGCGCGCGATGCGCGGCGACGAGCGCCTCGCGAAGTTGAGCCAGCGCCGCTTGGTTCTCCGCGGAAATGATCAACTGCCGCGGGTTGGCTCGGCCGTCCGGTCGCACGGCCATGGCCTCGCCGCCGTAAATCAACTTCGCGCCGCTCTCACCGAATCGGCGCCAGCGCCGCAGCATTTCCTCCGTGATCCCGCCGGAGGTTGTCCCGTCCCAACCTTCCATCGGCTGGACGGCGTAACGATTCCCGATCCGCTTGCCGTTGATAATTGGGCTGGTGACCGGTTGCGACAGAGGTGACGCCGGGTATGGCACAATCGCGTCGTCGCAGGGCAATTGCAGTCCCAACGCGCTAAGATATCGGCGAAAATCGGCCGGCGTCTTCAGAGTTGGAATGCGGGTCAATTTGAAAGGCTCGGCCATAGAATTTGAGCGTTTACCTTTGGAACGATGGCGAGAACGCAACGCGAGTCATTTACCAACTCCGAAGAAGGTAAGATAGCTCTCCCCTTTGGCTTCCCGCAGCAATAGCAGCGCCAGTTCAAGCGCATGGTAGTCACCCCACATCGAGCTTTCTCCGTTCGGAACGGACTGTCCCCGCGGGATGTAATCCCAGCCATTCGGCCGATGGTAAACCGAATGGAGCAGCAAGCCCTGATGCCGGGGCGCGCGGGAAAGATACAGTTCGGAATAGAGCGTATTAGAGACCGTAAGCGCGGCCTGACGGTAGCGAGCGCCAGACTTCACGTCGCCGCGCGCCGAAAGATACCGTCCGAGCCGGAACAATCCCTGGGCGGCGATGGCCGCGGCGGAGCTATCGACCGGCTCCCACGGATTAAAGGGGTCGGCTGGGCGAGTGAGGTAATCGCCGAGGCGGTACAAGTTGGGAGCGCCGGTATCCCACATGGGCACGCCGCAGGTCGGGGTATGCGTGAGGTAGAAATCCGCCGTCGCCGTCGCGCCTTTGAGTAGCATTCCGAGGACCGCCGAACGGCCGCCGCAGGAACGAAGGTCGGCCTCGGCAAGCATGTGCAGGTATTCCAACTGTTCCGCGAGCCCCAAGATGGTCCACGCCAGGCCGCGCGTCCAAGTCGTAAACGGTGAGTAGCCTTGCTGGGAATTGGGGCAACGATAGCCGCCATCATTGACGTTGAAAATGCTTTCGTGCGCCGTGCGTCCCCGCACGTCATACCCGTCCCGGCCTTCCCCAAAATAGACGCCGTATTCCACCGTGGTCCGAATATGTTCAACCAAACGCACCAGGAGAGAGATGCGGCGATCACGCTCGCCCAAAAGCACGTGGCCAAGTTGGTGCGCGAGCGCCAGCGAACGAAGGGAACGGAGCGTGTCCAAGAAAAGCGAATGCGGACCGTTGAACGAGTAAATATAGCCCCGCTCCCCGCCGAGCGACGTCCAGCGGGCCGCTTGCACGGCGCCGGATACCTTCAACGCCAACTCGTAAAACTCTCGTTCCCAATCGTTCGGCGGAATCCGGCCCTCGCGCATCAGCCGCAGCAAATTCCCGTAGGTTGAAACGTTATTGAACCCGTGGTCATGCACGCCCATGTGCGAAACGTGACTCGCCATGAAGCGGACGATGGCGGTTCGACCACGATCCAGAAAACACCGTTCGCCGGTGGCGTCGAACTGCAGCAAAGCCGCGCCAAACTGGAAGCCTTGCGTCCATTCGGTCCAGCCCCGGCTCGTGTATTTGCCGCGCACGGTGAAAACGGGGGCGCCCGCCGACGGTTTCCAGGTTTTTTCCAGCGCGGTGATTTTCCGCGCCGAGAGTTCAAAGACGCGCTCGAGCTTCGGCCGCAGCGAGACGGGCGTCAACCGAGGGTCGATGAGAATAGCCATCTTGAATTCGACAATTGTCCGCGCGTCAGCGCGCGGGAGCTATAGGCGGCGCAGATGGAACCCGCCATCCACGTTGAAAACCTCGCCGGTGCTGAAGGGAAACTGGTCTTGAGCGATCGCCACCACCGCGCGCCCGACGTCCGCCGGCGCGCCCCACCGTTTGATCGGGGTCAAGCCACCGCGAATCAAACGGTCGTACTTCGCTTTCACCGGGGCGGTCATGTCGGTCGCGATAATGCCGGGGCGAATTTCATAGACTTGGATGCCAAACTCGGCCAAGCGCGCGGCGAAAAGGGGCGTCAACATCGAGAGCGCCGCCTTCGCGACGCAATAATCGCCACGGTTAACCGACGCGGTATAGGAACTGATGGAGGTAATCGTTACAATCTTAGGCGTCGCGGCCGGCGCCGGAAGGCGTTTTCCTCCCCGTCCGCGCTTTGGCGCTCTTGACCCGAGCATCCATTTGACCGCGCCCTGCGTGAGAAAATACGGACCTTTGACGTTGATCTTCATCAAGCGATCGAAACTTTCCTCACCCGCTTCGAGCAAATCGACGCGCGACTCGGGCGCCACGCCGGCGTTGTTCACCAGGAGGTCAAGCCGGGGAAACTTGTCGCGCGCGAACTCAAGCAGATTGCGTCGGCCGGCCGTTTCCGACACATCCGCCTGACAGATTTCGACGCGAATTTCGCGCCCGGCTTCTCGCGCGCGGGCCAGACAATCAGTCGCGGTGGACTGCGCCGCTTGACGGTGAGTTACGAAGTTGAGCGTCAAATCCCAGCCAATCCCGGCCAATTCCAGCGCGATCCCACGGCCAATGCCACGCGAGCCGCCGGTTATTAATGCCATCGGATTCACCCCCGAGATAATGGCCCGCTAGACTCGGGAAATAGAAGCCAAATCTCGGTCTCGCCTCCCGGCGCTTGCCGCCAGCGGCCAGGCGATCCAGACCGATTCTCGGCGAGCGATTCCCATTTTCGCGGTTGCCGCGGAAGACCGGGAAGCGGGCTCCCGCTTGCCGTAACTCGCGACAGGGTTTAGAGTCGAATCGTCACAACCAAGCGACTTGAAAACCAAACACGAGCTTTGCCATGCAAGTTTGGGCGGCGGCGCAATCGCCGGCGGCGCTCCGCTTTGGCACGAATCTCGCTAACAGTTCCAGCGGGCGTGGATTAACCCAACGAGAGCGAGTCACTATGAGAATAGTTTTTAGGATTAAGAACGGGTTTCTTCGTAGGATCGGAGTCACCCTGGCGGTCGCCCTTCCGGCGCTTGGCGCGTTAGGTGGGGGCGGTGAACCGACCAACCCGTTCTTGCCGCCGCTCGATCCCATTATCATCTCGCCCGGTCCAAGTCCCCTTCCCGTTCCGGGCCCGATCTTCGTGGCGCCACTTCAATTAATCTCGGTCGCCGTCACCAGCCCGACGAATGGCGCGGTCTTCAAGGCGCCGGGCGAGATACAAATTGCCGCGCAGGCGTCGGTTCTCCAAGGCTTTGTTCACACGGTCGAATTCTTCGCCAACGACCATAGCTTGGGCGTGACGACCAACAATCCGACGAGCGCCGCTCCGGTGAACCCTTTTCAGCTCGCTTGGGCCACGCCGTCGCCGGGGCAATACGCGCTCACGGCCCGCGCGCTTAGCAGCCTTGGGTTAACGGCCACTTCCTCCCCGGTGAATATCAACGTCACCGAATCAAGCTCACTGTCGAACGGTTTTCCCATCGTCACGGTCGTCGCCACGGATCCCACCGCGAGCGTAGTAGGCCCATCTACCGCCCTTGTCACATTCAGCCGAACGGGAGACACATTCGGGTCACTTACGGTAAGATTTCGACTTTCCGGGACCGCGACCAATAACGTCGATTATGAACTGCCAGGCGCCCCGAACGGGAATTCGGTCGTCATACCGGCCGGCTCACATAACACGTCAGTGATTCTGGAACCGCGCGCCAATCACCTGCAGGAGGAAACGGTCGTCCTGGATTTGACCACCAATGCTCTGTACCAGATCGGGTCTCCCAGCGAAGCCGTGGTAACGATTCTGGGCGCGCCAGCTCAGGATTATCCGACGGTCAATCTCGTCGCGACCGACCCAACCGCCACTCGGCCCGTCGCGGGGGCGACGGCGACGGATTTGGGAACGTTTACCGTTTACCGAACGGACGCCACGAATAGCGCTCTGGTGATTCCGTATCGGATTATGGGAACCGCCGTGGGTGGCGTTGACTACGTTGCTGTCTCGGGATCGCTGTCGATCGGCAAGGGGGTCTTGTCCAAGACGATCACGGTGCAACCGCTGCCGGGCGCGGGAAACGGCGATTCGCGAACGGTTTCGCTGACATTGTTGCCGTCAACTTGCGAGTTAAACGTCCTCCCACCGGGGCCAGGGTGCTACCGGTTAGGCCCCACCAATTCCGCGACGGTCACGATTCTTTTTCCGCCTGCCGCTCCAGGACGCCCGACGCTTGACATTGTCGCCACGGATCCGAGCGCTTCCCGGCCCCCAACCGGCGGGGTCGCTACCGACACTGGCGTTTTTACGATCTACCGGCACGGCGACACCAATGCGGAATTGAGTATCCGATTCAGTGTCGGTGGCTCCGCCGTGAACGGCGTCGATTACACGGCCCTGCCGGTCACGATTACGATGCCGCGGGGCATGGTCACCGCGACGCTGACGGTCGCGCCACACGCTGCCGGGCCGAACACTGGACCCGCCACCGTGACCGTAACGTTGTTACCCGCCGTGTGCCCGCAAGACATCGTACCGCTGCCGCCTACCTGTTACCTGGTGGGATCAACCAATTCCGCTACGGTTAACATTTCGGCCTCCACGAATCTTCCTCCCCCGTCGGCGACATGGCCAGCGCTCGGGGTCGAGCCGACCGCGCTTGGGATGTTTGTGATCGACGGAAAGGGTCAATTGTACGCCTGGGGATCGAACCAGTCCGGCGAATTGGGTACCGGCGATAAGGTCGATCGTGCCTACCCAACCCCGATCCTGATTCCGGCCGGCGACACTTGGACGACTGTAAGCAGTACGGCTTGGAACGGGCTAACGGGAGAACCTCAGACATTTGGAATCGATGGCCGAGGCCGACTTTGGGGTTGGGGCGGGAATGACGGCGGGTTGCTGGGAACCCCGACCGGTAACTCTTCCCGACCGCCAACTCCTGCGCTGATAAACCCGCTTCCTAACGGAGTCACTGGCTGGATTTCAGTAGTGACCGGGCACTATGGGACTTACGCCATTGCCTCGGACGGTCGTTTATTCGGTTGGGGTCACAATGGTCCGACTTTAGGAACCGGCGATCAGATCGTTCACGCTTCACCAACGCCCGTCGTTACACCTGGCGGACTGACCGGTTGGAAGGCGATCACGGCAGCGAGTGAATACAGTCGCATGGCGATCGGCGCGGACGATCAGCTCTACTCGTGGGGACTCGCCACGAACGGCCAGATTCGCGCCATCCCAGAGCGCGTGGCGCCACCGGACGGAGTCACCGCCTGGTTGGCGGTCGCGTCGGAGACGAGCAACGTCGTCGCCTTGGCCAACACCGGCCTGATCTACAGTTGGAATTCTGATATCAATCACCCGATTCACGTCCCGCTTCCCGAAGGTGTCTCCGGGTGGCGGTCGGTTGACGCCGCCCAAGGGCTGGGCTGGGCGCTCAGCACGGACGGAGAACTCTATCGCTGGCCGCTCGGCATCGTTCCGATGCTGCCTGTTTCCGTGCCCTTCCCCGATGGCGTGACCAATTGGACCGCCTTCGCTGCGGCGGGGGGCCGGCAATTGGCGATCGGGAGCGATTGCAATCTCTACGCGTGGGGTTCCGACTCCGATGGCTATTTGGGACTCTACTGCACGCCGCAACAACTGGCTTCCAATTCCATTGTGCAGCTACCGACGCTGGTGAATCTCCCCAACCTTTGCACCGGCGCCGCCAGATCACCCACGGTGACGGTCACTTCTCCCAGCAATCTGTCGGTCTTTTCGCCACACGAGACGGTTCAGATCACGACCGCGATCTGCGATCCGGCCGCCACGATTGCGAGCGTCCGATTTTACCTGGACGGGCAAATCATCGGGGCGCGCACGAGCGTCCCATATTCCTGGGAACTGACCAACCCGCCCGCGGGCGAACATGAACTCAGGGTCTCGGCCGTAACCCCGGGCGGCACAGTATTCTCCAGCGCGATTACCATCTCCGTGATCGCGATCGGCCCGCTCGTGCCACAGGTCACCATCACCAACCCGACTAATGGCGCGATCTTTCCCGAACATGCCAATATTCTGATCACCGCGAACGCCACCAGTGGCCATAGCATCATCCGGGCTGACTTCTACTCCGGCGAGCAACTCCTGGGAACCAAACTCACCGCGCCGTACACGCTCATTTGGAGTAATGTCCTCGCGGGCAACTATACGCTGACCGCGGAGTCAACGGACGCACTCGGGGTGCGAGGCGGTTCAGCGCCCGTGAACATTTCCGTCCGCGCCGCTATCCTCCCGACGGTCAGTGTCAGCGCCGCGGTTCAGTCAATCCCTGTCTCAGGTACGAATTCGGGCGCGTTCCTCATTTCGCGCTCGGGCGACACCTCCTTGCCGCTGACGGTCGCGTACGCGCTTGGGGGAACCACCGTGAATGGCGTTGGGTACGAACACTTGCCGGGAACGGTCACGATTCCACCGGGTTCGACCCTGGCGTCCGTGGTCGTGAAGCCAATTCGCACCGCTGTCTTGCCCCGCATCGCCACGGTGATCCTGTCGCTGCCACCACCCAATTGCGACGTTCCCGGCCTGGTATCACCAGGCTGTTACCGGGTCGGCGCGAGCAACAGCGCGACGATCTATCTCTTCAATTTAGCGGGCATCCGCCCGACCTCCGGCGGGTCCGAATTAACCACTAGCTCGATCCCTTTAGCAACCTCGCTTTCAGCGTTGGTTGCTCCCGATGGGCGTACGCTTTTAGGCCTGACGGGTACGCCTGACCAAATCGTGGAGATCGACGCCTCCACCGATTTTCTCAACTGGGATACGCTGGCCGTCCTCACCAACGTGACCGGAACGACCCTATTGGCGGATCCAAGCGCCGGACAATTTGGCTACCGGTTTTACCGACTCCACGGCGAAAGATGAGAGCGGGTATTTTCGTCCACTTAAACCGAGGGAACCGCGTTGGCGGTCGGACGCATCCCCCATCTCGCCGGTAGGATACCGTTGCCCAATTTCGGCGATGCACTCAATCGTCCAGATTCGTGAATGGCCGGGGGCAGCGATTGAAGGCTCGCTCGTGGAAAGCGAGCTTGAGGGTTTTCGTTTTGTCCGGCGAGCCGCGGAAGAATGGCTGTCGGGAGCGAATTCATTTTCGAAGGATGGTGAAGCGTTTTTCGCGGTTTTCGAATCGGCACGCCTGGTAGCCATTGGTGGCATCAACCGTGGATCGGAGGGCGACGGTCGGTTGCGCCGGGTGTATGTGCGCCGCGAAGACAGGAAGAGAGGCTTGGGCAGGCGATTGATCGAGCATTTACTCACGTTCGCGAAGCCGCGCTACCTCCGGGTCGGCCTGCGTTGCGACACGGACGCCGCCGACCGATTCTATCGCGCCGTCGGATTCCGGCGCACCGAAGCGGATCCAGGCATGACTCACATCATCGAACTCGAGACCTGGCCGCTCCAGTCAGACCGAGATCGATTGGCCAAGCTTGCGGCTACCCCTTCGGATCGATGATTTCGGCAAAGTTGCGACCGACGAATTCGCGGCCGCGGCTCAGGCGCCAAATCAGCCCTCGAAAATGAAACACCGTCGAGATCCCTCGGATATTCATCGGAGCCAGCGGAGTCTCCGGCTCCCGTTAATCTCGCAGCTTTCGGGCCACCAAGGTGGCGTTGTGTCCGCCGAAGCCGAAGGAATTATTGACGATCGCCTCCACGGGCCATTTGCGCGCGGTGTTCGGAACGTAATCCAAATCGCAAGCCGGGTCGGGATTCTCGTAGTTGATCGTCGGCGGAACCATCCCGGTTTCAATTGCCTTGGCGCAGATCGCCATCTCGACCGCGCCGGCGGCTCCCAACATGTGGCCGGTCGCGCCTTTCGTCGAGCTGATCGCCATCTTGCGGGCATGGTCGCCAAATACCGTCTTGATGGCCAACGTCTCACAAAGGTCGCCCTGGGGCGTCGAGGTGCCGTGCGCGTTGACGTACGAAATTTCAGTTGGATTCATCCCCGCGGACCGAAGCGCCATTCTCATGCAACGGGCCGCCCCTTCGCCTTCCGGTCCCGGCGCGGTCATGTGATTCGCGTCCGCCGTATTCCCGTAGCCCATCAGTTCGCAGTAGATCCGCGCGCCGCGCGACCGGGCGTGCTGCAGTTCTTCCAACACTACTACCCCGGCGCCTTCCCCCATCACAAAGCCGTCGCGTTGGGCGTCAAACGGGCGCGAGGAGCGTTGCGGTTCGTCGTTGCGCGTGCTCATCGCCCTCATCGCGCAAAAGCCGCCAATGCCGAGCGGAACGATCGTCGCTTCGCTGCCACCCGCGAACATGACTTGAGCGTCACCCATTTTGATCGTGCGCCAGGCCTCCCCGATGGCGTGGGTCGAGGTCGCGCACGCGGAACAGGTCGCAACATTGGGACCGCGCAAGCGGTGGATGATCGAGAAAATCCCGGACGCCATGTTCAGAATGAGCATCGGGATCATAAATGGAGAAAGCCGGCCCGGTCCCCGCTCCATCAAGACCGTGTGCTGATCTTCGGTGGTCTTCAGCCCGCCGATGCCGGAACCGATAAAAACGCCCACCTCATCGCGGTCAACTCGCTCCAAATCGAGGCCCGAGTCGCGCAAAGCGCCCAGGCCGGCCACGACGCCGAACTGCGTAAAACGATCCGTCCGCCGCACCTCTTTGGGCGAGGGAAACGCGGGCGTCGGATCAAACCCCCGCACCTCCGCCGCGATCTTGCAATCGTACGCCGAGGCGTCAAACAGAGTAATCTTGTCGATGCCGCAGCGACCCGCGAGGAGGTTTTGCCAAAACGGTTCAATCTGGTGGCCCAAGGAAGAAACGACGCCCAAGCCGGTGATGACGACCCGCCGTTGTGAGGTATGATGGGACATGAAGAAACGGGGCAGCGCGCGCTGGTTTCAGCCGACGCTGCCCCATTCAAATTGGGTTGCTTTTACTTCTGCTGGGAGTCTTCGACGTACTTGATGACATCCCCAACGCTCTGCAGCTTCTCCGCCTCTTCATCCGGGATGTCTTGGCCAAACTCTTCTTCCAACGCCATCACCAATTCCACCGTGTCGAGGGAATCAGCGCCCAAATCCTCAATAAACTTGGCATCGGGCGTGACTTGGTCCGCGTTCACGCCGAGTTGCTCGACGATGATCTCTTTGACTCTCTGTTCGATTGATTTCTCAGCAGCCATGGGTTTCTCCGTTTCGTTTTGATGTGTGTCTAAGCGAGGCGCCCGCGAGCGTCAAGCCCTGAATCGTTAAATTCCCGCACTCCTGCGCGCGCGGCCGATTCCAGCCAGCGCGGCCAAAAATAGTCTCCTCCCGCCGGTCGAAGTTCGGAACCTGTCCGAGCCTGGGTCGAGCGCGCCCGGCGAGGCGATTTCTCCTGTTGGGTGGCTTTTCTCACATCACCATGCCGCCGTCAACGGTCAATACCTGGCCAGTGATATAGCGCGCTCCCGCTCCCGCAAGGAAGAGCGCGGCTTCGGCTACGTCATCCGCGCGCCCGAGACAGTTGAGCGGGATTTCCTTCAATAGATCGGCCCGCGTTTCTTCGCTCAGCCCGGCGGTCATGTCGGTTTCGATGAATCCCGGCGCCACGGCGTTCGCCGTGATGCCGCGCGACGCCAATTCGCGAGCGACCGATTTGGTAAAACCGATCAAGCCCGCCTTGCTCGCCGCGTAGTTGCACTGGCCGGGATTGCCAATCAACCCAATGACCGAGGAAATATTGATGATCCGGCCCGAGCGCTGCTTCATCATGCCCTTTGCGAAGGCTTTAGTCAGGAGAAACGCACCTTTCAGATTGGTATCCAGCGCCAGGTCCCAGTCAGCGTCACTCATCCGCACCAGGAGACCATCGCGGGTGATCCCAGCGTTATTCACCAGGATATCCACCCGTCCGGCCTCGGCCAAGATCGCCTGCGCCACTCCGGTCACTTCCGAAACATTGGCGACATCCACCGCATGCGCCCACGATTTCTGCCCTAGTGCGCCAACTTCTACCGCCACCTTCGCCGCGTTTTCCTGCGTCCGGGATAGGCACACGACGGCGGCTCCGGCGGCGGCGAACTTCAAAGCGATCGCTCGCCCGATGCCCCGCCCGGCGCCCGTAACCACTGCGACTTGTCCACTTAACGTGCTCATTTGGCCGGCCAGTTGTCAGTTGTCCCGGGCTGATTGTCAATCAATGAAAACTAACGCTATCCTCCCGCCCGGACGCCGTTTGCGCTTCGAGCGCCGGCGGTTGAGACTTGGACAAACTGCCGTCGCAGCCCATCAGGCGCCCAACTTCTGGATGGTGGCATCCAGGCTCGCCAGGTCGCCGACATTGAGGACCTCGATCGATTTGTCGATCCGCCTCATGAAGCCAGTCAGAGCCGTGCCCGGTCCCAACTCGATGAAGCGGGTAAAACCTTGGGCAATCAGGTAGCGCATCGAGGCTTCCCAACGAACGGGCGCGACGACCTGCTCGATGAGCCGTGGTTTGACCTCGTCGATCGATCCATAGGGCATCGCGGTGACGTTCGCGATGACCTCCACGTCGCCCGACCGCAGAGCCACGTCGTTCAGGGCGGCCGCCAATTTCGGTTGCGCCGCAGCCATCAGCCGGGAGTGATAAGCGCCCGCCACCGGCAACGGCAAAGCGCGCCGAGCGCCCCTGGCGGTCGCCAGTTCGCAAGCGCGAGTGAGTTTTTCGGCCTCGCCGGAAATTACTAGTTGGCCCGGGCAATTCAAATTCGCCAACTCGACGTCCGCCTCCCGACAAACCTCGCGGGTCAGGACTTCGTCCAGGCCGATGATCGCCGCCATGCCGCCCCGCGTAAGGTCGCAAGCCTCTTGCATGAAGCGACCCCGCTGGCGGACGACGCGCAGGCCGTCCTCGAACGTCATGACTCCCGCGGCCGCCAAAGCCGTGAACTCCCCTAATGAAAGGCCCGCCGCGGCCGAAAAGTTCAAACTTGGGACCCGCTCGCGCAGGAGTTGGAGCGCCACCCAGCTCACCAGGAAGATGCCCGGCTGAGCGTTCTCCGTCCGAGTCAATTCGCTCTCGGGCCCGTGAAAGCAAATCGAGGCGAGATCATAGCCAAGCGCGCGATTCGCCCGGTCAAACCAGGCGGCCGCGGACGGGTATTTCTCCGCCATCTCTCGCCCCATGCCCGGGATTTGGGCGCCCTGCCCCGCAAACATCAAAGCTGTCTTCATTCGTTCATTATCCAATCCGATCCGAGGGCAGCGTGTCGCCGGCTGGCCTCGTGCCAGCGCCATTCACACCTGCCACCCAGACGTTTCCACTTCCCGTCTTGGAAGCACAATCCAGGGATAGCTTTTTCGAAATCGTCGCGCTAGTCTAATCCCCGTTCGCCATAGCGCTAAGTCTGGACGCGAAGGATCGCGGGCATCTGGCGGAGCCACACGGCCGCGGCAAATCAAAGCCTTTTTGCCACCGGATCGCGGCCCCGCCAGACGCCCGGCCGAAAGCGTGCCCGTTTCCGCATGGTGGCGAAAAGAAATCAACCGCCCGATCCATTTTATGAAACCGAGCAGCGCGCTCCCGCCGAAACACGTTTATCTGGTCGCCAACGGTGACTTGCGCCTTTCCGCGAACCAAAAATGCTGGCCCGCGCAAGCCCGGATGGAGGCGGCGTTGGCAAAGCGCCTCTCGGCTAACGGCTGGCAAACGGTTCGCGCGCATTCATTCGACCCCGTGAAGCAGCACGGCTTCATCGATTCCCAGGCGCGCGGTATCGAGGTGTTCCGTTCCATCGACCCAGTGGCGCCCCTGATCGTGGCGGAATCGGTTTGGCAATACAGCCACCACGTGCTGGCCGGCCTTTACACCCATCGCGGGCCGATTCTTACGGTTGCCAATTGGAGTGGAACGTGGCCCGGTTTGGTCGGGATGTTGAACCTCAACGGTTCGCTGACGAAGGCGGGCGTCGCGTATAGTTCTCTCTGGAGCGAGAATTTCACCGATCGCTTCTTCAAAGATGGCCTCCGCCGCTGGTTAACCGAAGGGGTCGTTCGCCACGATCAGACTCACGTCCAAGACTTCGCGCTCGTCCAATTGCCCGCCGACGAAGAAGCGATCGGCCGGGGCGTCGCGCGCCGCCTCCGCGCGGACAAAGCCATCCTCGGCGTTTTCGACGAGGGTTGCATGGGCATGTACAACGCGATCATCCCCGATGAATTGCTCCATCCGACCGGTGTTTTCAAAGAACGGCTCAGCCAATCGGCCCTATTTGCCGCGATGCGTGAGGTCACCGACCAGGAAGCGAACGCCGTCTTCGCCTGGCTCAAGAAGAAGGGAATGCAATTTCACCATGGCGCCGACGAAGCCACGGAACTGACCCTATCGCAGACTCTACTGCAATGCAAAATGTACGTCGCCGCCATGCGGATCGCCGCCGAGTTCGGCTGCGCGGCCATCGGCATCCAGTACCAACAGGGACTCAAAGACCTGGCCCCGGCGAGCGATCTGGTCGAAGGACTTTTAAACAACGTGGATCGGCCGCCGGTATTGAGCGGCCACGACGGCGCTGAGTTATACGCCGGCGAAGCGCTGCCTCACTTTAATGAGGTCGATGAATGCGCCGGACTGGATGGGCTCGTTACAAATCGTCTTTGGCGTGAGTTGGGTTACCCGCCGGAAAACACGTTACACGACTTGCGCTGGGGTCAGCGCTACAAGGGTGAAGGCGTGGATGACTATGTCTGGGTCTTCTTGATTTCCGGCGCGGCGCCGCCCGCGCACTTCATTGGCGGGTACCGCGGCGCCTCCAGCGAGCGCCAGCCACCGATGTATTTCCGCCTTGGTGGCGGCACCGTCAAGGGCATCTCGAAGCCCGGCCACATCGTCTGGAGCCGGGTTTTCGTCATGAACGACCGCCTCCACTGCGATTTGGGCGTGGCAAAAGTCGTCACGCTACCCGCGGAAGAGACCGAACGCCGGTGGCGGGAGACGACGCCGCAATGGCCGATCATGCACGCCGTCATCGACGGAGTGACCCGAGATCAGATGATGGCCCGCCATAAATCAAATCACATCCAGGTGGTCTATGCGCCGACTCGGAAAGCCGCTCACCGCGCCTGCCGGATGAAGGCCGCGCTGTTGGCAGAATTAGGCCTGGAGGTTCATTTCTGTGGCGACGTTGAACTAAGCGCCTAAACTCATGGACGCATCGAATAAGAATTCCCTTTCAACGCTCATCGAGTTGTCCCACGAAATTGGCCGCGAGGATCGCCCGCTGGCGATTCTTGGAGAGGGCAACACGTCCATGAAGCTAAGCGAGGGACAATTCGCGGTGAAGGCCAGCGGCTGTTGCCTCGGCACGCTGACTGACGCCGACATTGCCATTTGTGACTCGGCGCGCATTCTCAAGATGATCGATCAAAAATCATGGAGTGACGCGGCGATCGATGAGGCGCTCTTCGCCTCCCGGATCGACGGCAAAGGGAAGAAGCCGAGCACGGAGGCCGTCTTCCACGCTTGGCTGCTGACGTTGGAAGGGGTCAATTTTGTCGGCCACTGCCATTCGGTACCGGCCAATCAGCTTCTCTGCTCGCCGCGGGCACGGGATTTCGCGGAACGCCGCCTATTCCCGGACGAGGTGGTCTGCTGCGGGCCCGCGTCGGTGTTCGTTCCGTATGTGGACCCGGGTTTGGTCCTGGCCCGCGAAATCCGCAAACAAACTGAATCCTTCGTGGCCAAGCACAAATGGACGCCGCGCCTCATCGTCTTGCAAAATCATGGCATCATCGCGCTTGGCGCCACGCCGAACGCCGTGCTCGCTTGTCTATTAATGGCGACCAAGGCCGCGACGATCTTTGTCGGCGCCGCCGCGATGGGCGGACCCAATTTTATGTCGCCGCAACACGTGGAACGAATCTTCGTCCGCCCCGATGAAGCCCACCGGCAGCGTGAATTGAAGATTTAGAAGGTCGAGCTTCCGCGG
>Ga0265338_10007016_pt1 | contig 14144 bp, 12 predicted proteins | sample 42126metaG_FD_193579 | JGI IMG/M metagenome (GOLD analysis project Ga0265338, IMG submission 193579) | Rhizosphere microbial communities from Carex aquatilis grown in University of Washington, Seatle, WA, United States - 4-21-26 metaG | ecosystem: Host-associated > Plants > Roots > Rhizosphere... | reverse complement strand
CGCTTCCGAGATGAGTTTCTATTTCGCGCTGCTCGACGTGAACCTGCCGGACGGACGCGGCACGGACCTGCTGAAAGAGAACGCCTTTTCTCCCAACACAGGGGTCGTAGTCATGACCGCAAATGGCGAAGTTGCCGGCGCGGTTGAAGCTATGCGACAAGGAGCGTTGGATTACCTGGTCAAGCCATTCGACCCGCTCGAGTTACCACTGATAATGACACGGGTGCGGCGCTCGAAACAAACCTCTCGGGTCGAGGAGCACCGACGTGACGAGGGAAACGGATTTTTCTTCGGTTCAGCGCTGGCGGACCTTGAGGCGCAGCTTCAGAGGATTCTGGCAGCGGACCGGCGGATGCAGGGACCGTTGCCACCAGTGCTAATCCAGGGCGAAACGGGGACCGGCAAAACCACGATTGCCCGCTGGCTGCATCAACAAGGGCCGCGCGCGGTGGCGCCATTGGTGGAGGTGAACTGCTCCGCCCTGCCCGAAACACTGGCGGAGTCGGAACTCTTCGGTCACGAACGCGGCGCGTTCACTGACGCGCGTTCAGCTCGGATGGGCCTGTTTGAAGCCGCCAACGGCGGGACGTTGTTCCTGGACGAGCTGCCCAGTCTCTCGTTGGCGCTGCAGGCAAAGGTGCTTACCGTCATCGAAGATCATCGGATCCGGCGCGTCGGCGGCAACAAGATGATCGGGACCGATGTGCGACTCATTGCGGCAACCAACCGTGATCTAAGACAACTAACCTCACAGGGGACGTTTCGAGAAGACCTGTTTCACCGCCTGGATTTATATCGGATCTCGCTCACACCGCTGCGAGTACGAGGACATGACATTTTAAAACTGGCGGAGCTCTTGATCGGGCGGCTCTGCCGTCAGCACCGATTGCCGGTTAAGCAGATATCAGCCTCGGGACAGCAACGGCTGCTGGCCTATTCCTGGCCAGGAAACGTGCGCGAGCTCGCTCACGAAATCGAACGTTCAATCGTCTTTGAAGATCGCGACGAGTTGCTCTTTGAAAACCTGCAAACTCCGATTGACCCAGCCGCAACTTTTGATTCCACCGGATGGCTGAACCAGAGCTTTACGTTTCCTTCAGAGGGTTTTTCTCTGGAAGGGGCCATCGGCGCGCTGATACAGCGAGCGCTCAAACAGACGGGAAGTAATGTGTCAGCGGCAGCCAGATTGCTGGGTGTGTCGCGAGATTACTTGAGATACCGAATTCGGGAAAAATGATAATCCAGCCCCAACTTGTCGCATCCCATGCCGGCTAAGCGCATAAACGCGGCGAACCCGAGTGTTGGCAGCTACACCCGACCGGGGTGGCCGGAAGCCTTGGCAATGGGTGAAGCGCCCCAATATTCGAGACTTGACATGGTGTTTTTAAGAGTACATTCAATCCGCATCTTATTTGCAATCAATGGCTTCGGCAAAAGAGCCACTTTTTGGCACAAACCATGCCCTAGTATCTCGGCAGTGATCAGCTTAGAATCAGCAGATGGGCCAGGAATTAGAATGAAAAAAGTCAGTAAAGTGATATGAAGTTGTTGCGAATTCTGCTGACCCTGACGGCAGCCGTGGCAAACCTGGTTGGCCCCCGCTTAGTGTTGGCAGCGGACACATCCTCCCCCGCCCCGCCGCTGGTTGTGCCCCAGGATCGGGACGATAGTAATTTGCAGCACGATCTGCGCGGAGTCCCGACTAATATAAAGACCTTGATTCTGACTTTTGACCAGACTCGAGACAAATTCCTGCAACAGCAGGGGCTGTTGCTCATCAGGTTGCACAATGCATCGACGGCGCAAGAACGGGACCAGGTTCGCAAGCAACTCCAAGCAAACAGGCAGGATTTTCTTAGCGAGCTGAAGGGTTTTCGTGACGAACTCCGCACTGATCTCAATGCGGCGAAGATAAAGCTCGGCCAGACCGAATTCCTTCGAATCATCGAAGCAGCGCATGGTGCGAGCGCTGGAGGCGGACATCGTCATCGAGGTCAGTAAGAAAGGTTTTAACTGGTTCTCAACAAAGAAGCGCGAGCATGCCAGACGCAGACCAAGCGATCCTCAGGATCGCTTGGTTAGTTATTGGATCTGTTCTTGGGAATGGAGGACCAGCCTCGGCTGTGGCTTTAGCACTTCTGGTGGCGTTCGAGGCTCAAGCCGACTCGCTCACCAATGATTTGGACCTTATTCAGGGGCACGAATCACTGTGGAATGAATCGCTTCTTTGGGACAAAGATGTCGTTTTGCGAGCTGGATTTGGATATAAAGACAACGTCCTGATGTCACCCAACTCACGGGAAGGGAGCTCTTTTTTCACCAGCGGAATCGACCTGACGATCTACCGCATTCCCTTGGACGGATGGGAAGCGAATTTCTCAATTGTTGGGGACGACATTCGTTATCTTCGCAGCCCAGGCGGGCTGCGCGGCGAGGATTTGTTTATTTCGAGCGCCCAGGTGCAAAAGTACTTTAGCGGGGTATGGCGGAGCGGCCTGGAGGTCAGGTACAGTTACATTGACCAGGTGTTGGAAGAGTTTTTGAGCCCGGGTGGTGCCCGGGCACTGGAAGCCAAAGGCAACGCGCTGGGCGTTCGGCCGTTTCTGCGGCGCGATTTCTCAACCAATTGGTGGGTTCAACTCGAGGCGCCTTTAGCTCGCGACTGGTGGCAAACCCCGCTGGATTCCAACTGGAAGCTCGGCGGACAAGGCATCGCCGGTTTCAGCTACGCGCAACACTCGCAGGTAGCATTAACCGGCGGGGGTTTTTATATCCCCCACGACGAGTGGTTGGCGCGCGAAGCTTCGGGCAACGAAATTCCTGGCCGGAAGCTGGCAATGTGGCGGGAAGTTGCCGAATTAAAATGGGAGCATCAATGGGATGAGACCAATCGCTGGGCAACGTCAACCAAACTGGGCTTCAACCACAACCGCGACAATGGCGGGGGCTATTTTGATTACTATCGTTACTATCTTTCAGAAGAAGTGCGCTTCCGTTCGAAAGACTGGGAAATCAAGGCCAGCGCAGGCCTCTCGTACTACCATTTTCCGGTACAAGCCATCAGCACACCGCCAGCACCGACTTTGCACTTGACCAGTGTGGACGTTACCGTGCGGCTGGAACGGCGGCTTTACAAGAACGTGCGATGCTTCGCTGCATTTGAGTTTGAGCAAGCTGCGTCCAATGATCCCACGGCCGAATACAGGGATCACGTTGGCAGCGGGGGGCTGACCTGGGAATTCTAGTGCGTGGTCAAGAAGGGTTAGGTAACCTGAATATGAATTATCATTATCTAGGCAAAGTCTTGGAGATTTGATTCCGACAGGAAGGCTTAAACTGTGAACGCCCCAGCATGATCGGCGAAGCTCTCAAAACCAGAAACGGCGAAGCGCCAGAAGCGTTGGACCGCTCACGGTGGCCCGTAGGAGGCGCAGTAGTGCTAGCGCTCGCCGTGCTGGCCGCCGCAATTCTCATTTCCATGCTCCACCTGCGCCGCCACATCTACGAGCAGATTGCAAACCGCGACGGTGAAACCCTGGATGCCCTGGCCGCCCAGCAATATCTGGACGACAAGGAGAGAGACGAGTCCATTACCAGCCTGGGCGATACCGCGGAACAGATGGAACTCGCACTCGGAATCTCACGTCGGTTGCGAACGGTTTACGGCGTTCGACTGTTCTCGCCGGAAGGCAAGTTGGCAACCGCTTTCCCGGCATATATTACCGACACTTCGGTGGGGCCCAACGACCTGATCGAACTTCGCGCGTTGAGGCCGGTCAGCCATTTCCTGCCCGGCGCACACCTGGGCGGACAAGTACTGGCTGACCCGGATGGCGAGGCAGGGCCATTGCTCGAAGTGAATATTCCTCTTCGCGAGCCCGGCAAGAAAGATCTTGAAGGCATCGCACAATTCCTGATCTATGGCGCCAGCGTCGCCAGCGAGTACAAGGAACTGGACAAACACCTGGCAGCCGAAGGCGCTGTCGCCTTTTGTATTAGCGGCGCGATCGTGACGGGCGGGCTGTTGCTTGCGTTTCGCCGGGTCCAGCGCGCCAACGCCTTGCTCGCCGAGCGGACGAGCAATCTGCTTAAAGCCAATCGAGAACTGGCGCTGGCCGCCAAGACTTCCGCTATTGGGGCAGTCACTTCTCACCTGATTCATGGGCTGAAGAATCCGTTAAGCGGTTTGCGAAACTTCGTGCAGGATCGCGCCCTCGACCAGGAATCCACTGCGGATACTGATTGGCACCTGGCAGTCGCAACAACCCACAGGATGCAAACCCTAATCGATCGTGTCGTGCGGGTTTTGCAGGAGCAGGAAACCGTGGCGGAATATGAAATCTCCTTTGCTGAGCTGCTAGAGATACTGGATACGAAGATTCAGCCCACGGCACGAGCGGCAGGCGTATGCTATAGCGCGATGCTCAGTGTCGCGGGGACTCTTTCCAACCAGCAAGCCGATTTGATTCTCTTGATTGTCGAAAACCTGGTTCAAAACGCGATCGAAGCCACTCCCGCGGGCAAGGCCGTAATTCTGCGCGTGCTCAAGGGAGGCAGCAACATTCTGATGGAAGTTGAAGATCAAGGACCAGGGTTAAGCGGTGATCTAAAGGATCGGCTCTTCACTCCATGTTCTTCAGGGAAAAAGGGCGGCAGCGGCATCGGCCTGGCGATCAGCCGGCAGTTAGCGACTCATCTGGGTGCCACACTCGAATTAAAGGATTCAACACCCGGCGGTTGTTGCTTCAGACTCGTGCTGCCGGACCACGACATGTGCCTATCAGAATTGGGAGGAGCCGCACGGGCACAGGACAAACACAGGGACCAATTGCCGAAGGATTCGATCCTGGCGGAATCGAACCCGAATCGAGAGAAATGAGCTGCGCGGGCGATCCAATACACTTAGACACGAATTTCACGAATTGGCACAGACTTCGCACTAGCGCTCCTGAGCGACCACAGAAAGCAAATCAAGATTCGTGGAGATAGGAGTTTTACTATCCCATTTCTGGGTCAGAGGATGTTCTTCCGTTTTTGACTCGGCGCTGTCTCGACGAAATGGGAGCCGTTGGCTATGCTGGCAGGATGCGTTTAATCGCCACAAATCTGGCGAACCTCTCGGCGGGTCACTTTGGTGCCTTCGGCCGAAAGCGGCTGAGTCCGGCGGCAGTGTGGGTACTGGCCTTGGCTGGCGTTTTGGCAGCAGTGTCCTGCCCAGCCCTGACCTGGCGTTGGTCGAACCCGCTTCCACACGGAAACAATGTCGTAGACATGACTTGGAATGGAGTAACCTCCGTGCAAGTTGCCGAGTTGGGACAAATTTATACGGGGCTTGGATTCTTTGGCTGGCTCCCCCGAGACAGCGGAACAACCAATACACTCCAGGCGGTAAAATTCTTCGGAAATCGCATCGTGTTTGTTGGGGCCAATGGGACAGCGGGATATTCGGACGACGGGGCTAACTTTTCTGTTAGTTCGCTGAACACCGCCGATTGGCTGGTTGATTTGGCGGTTTCTTCCAATCTGGTTGTGGCGGTGGGAGACAACGCGGTCATTTTCGCGAGCGCTGATGGAGCCCAGTGGGCTTTTCAAGAGGTTCCGCCGGGAGTGGGAGGGAATTGGCTGCTGAGTGTGGCCTGGGGCGCAGGAACGTTCGTAACCACCGGGGAAGGTGGATACATTGCTACGAGTGCCGATGGAGCTCATTGGACCAATCGGACGAGCGGCGTAAGCTCGGACTTGACACGGGTCGCCTGGGTCGCAAACGCCAACGGAAACGGCATCTTCCCTTATCAAGGGTTCTGGGCAGTTACTGCCGATGGAAAAACGATCTATAGCACAAACCTGGGGGTTTCATGGCAATCGTTCAGCCTCGCAGCGAGCACGAACGTGCTTTATGCAATTGCGGCAGATTCCACCACCGGACTGGTCGCCGGTGATTCAGAGCTTCGCCTCGGCACGAACGCGAATAGCTGGGCCAACCAAACCAGCTTTTTGGAAACGCCTTCACCCGCGCCGGCATGGCGCTACTACACGGCGCTTTGGGATGAGTCCAACGCAGCGTACCGAATTGCGGGGGAAGATGGCATGATGATCGAGAGCACGTCCACAAACCGCAATTATCTTTGGAATCTTCAGTACCCCAGCCCGAGGGATTGGCTGTTGCAGGTAAGCGTGGCAAACGGACTCTACGTTGCGGCAGGCGATAACGCACGGATCATGACGAGTCAGAACGGGGTCGATTGGGCCATCGAAGCCATTCCTCTAACCAATTCCGTGGCAGGTTCGGCAACTAACACCATCTTTTTGTGCGTGGACGGTAATGCCAATCTCCTTCTGGCGGCGGGCAATCATGGGAGTTTGATTACCAGCCCCAGCGCCCTGACACCGGTTTTGGTAACCAATGATGTCGACGGAATCGTTTTTACGAATTTTATCAACTCGCAGGGCCTGGTCTGGTTTGCTCAGAACGCCCCCACTACTAACGATCTGGCAGGGGTGTGCGCGTTCGGCACCAACTTCGTGCTGGCGGGGGGGAACGGGACAATGATGCTGAGCGGGGACGGGACGAATTGGTCAAAAATCTCTGTTCCGACAACCAACTATCTTTCTGGCCTGGCGCCCTCAACCAAGCTCCTGGTCGCGACCGGGGATCGAGGAGTCATCCTCACCAGCCCCAATGGCCGAACCTGGACTCAGCGATCCTCAGGGACAACCAACTGGTTATTTAGAACTCGATGGTTCAATGGCTTTTTCCTAGCCGTTGGCGAGAACGGAACCATTCTCAAAAGCACCAACGGTTTAAGCTGGGCGGCGGTGGCCAGCGCCACAACCAATTGGCTCAACGACGCCGTGATGGTTTCGAACACCTGCTATGTTGTGGGCAATAATGGCACTGTTCTGGCGAGCACAAACCTCGTGAGTTGGGACAACGTCGGTACCATTACCAGTCTCTCACTCTACGGGGCAGCCAGCCAGAACGGTAAACTAATGACGGTGGGACTGGGAGGGACGATCGTGCGGAGCCAGGTGATTCCGGACCTCACGCCCATCAAATTCGTGAGTTTTGACCAAACACAAGGCCAAAATGTTTATATCGTGGCTGGGCATGTGGACCAAGAATTCACCTTGGATTCGAGCATTGATTTGACAAACTGGACCACTGGGCCCACGCTCGACCTTGTCTATGGCTCTGGCACACTGTTGTTCATTACCCCGGCACCAACAAACGAGTCTCCGGCTCAATTTTTTCGGGCCACTCTTGTTCCGTAATTGAATAAAAACAGGTACTTAACTGTCTGATTAAGAAGAAAATGCGGACCACCACCCGAAGAAAGTTGGCGCTGCCCTTGGCGAAGGGACAGCTATGGAAAATCAATGACGCTTACATCCAGATCGTGGAACAAGGCAAACGCTTGATCCACTATAAGATGATGAAGAATGTTGGCCAGAGAGGTGTCTTTACCCACATGAGCGCCGTTGCGGCGCTCGAGGATTATCTCCGGACAAACCAGGCCAGGTTAATCAAAGCCGCCTAAAACTTCAGTCGCCCGGCATTAGGTGTTCCTTAATGCGCTTGGTACTATTGCGGATTAAGTGGCCTTGATGATCGTACCGTAATTCAAGCATCCACCCAAATTGTTGCGATGGCCACTGGCCTTCTGGCAGCAGCCGTTCCGGATCGGCACCCAACGCTTTTAGCAATTCAGGAATTTCATGATGGTGCCAGCAGATCAGGATGGTTTTGCCGCGCACCGTGGATCGAAGCTCTCCAGCCAACGCCTGAGCTTGCTTCGCCTGAAACCGCAAGTCCGGCTTTAGTCCAATTGCCTGGGCCAACGGCTCAAGTGTCAGGCGCGAACGGTGGCTGTGTTCAGAATCATCGGCGGCGACCATGTAATCAAAACGCAGCGGTTGCGAGTCGAGTCGAAAATCTTGAAAGAACCGCACATAAGCCTGCGCGCGCGCGCGGCCTTCGGCAGATAAGCCTGAACCAAATTCCGGCTTTTCAGCGTGACGGATGATGAAAATAGTCGCGTCGCTCAATGGTTGCTCCGAGCTCGAGGGGGATTGGCTTGGCGGATCGGTCCGAGGCGAAGCGACGCAAGCAGATACGATCGGGACGATCAACAACCACCTAACGCCTTTAAACCAACGACACTCCCCTGCCCGTTTTTGAGATTCATTCTGAATCAAATTAAGGCTCATAAGCTTATTTCCTTTTGAGCAATAGGGCCCAATCCAGCCAGCCTGGTGTCCTTGGCGAAGTCCAGTCTGGACCCTGCACCGTTGGTAGAGGAACTCTCTCGCCAGTGAATGCATTGAACCACTCTGCCTGGTAACTTCCCAGGGAAAGGTGAACTGTGACATCGCCCTCCTTTGGAAGGTACACTGCGTAGAACTCGCCGGGTTTGGCCAGGCAATAGCACCCGTTGTTGACTAGCTCATCGTGTGGCTCCGTTTTCCACCAATCGAAGCTGGTGAAGAAATCGACCATATGTTCGTAACCCTTCAGCATAACCATAGTATCGTCGCCGCGCCCATTAATCCAACCGCCGCCGGTATCAGGCCAAATATTGACGCCACGCCGGGCCGTTTCCCCAGCCGTGCCATATGCTCCTGCCATAGCGATGTCCCAGGCGACACGTCGCAGCGTCTCAGCGGAATCTCCATCAGGCTTCGGCGCCCAGTGAGGGTAATGATCCTCGTAACCGTATTCTTCATTCGTCTGCGGAATAATGCGGCCCGTCCTGGCCTGGATTTGTCGTTCTTCGAGCATTAGTTCGTGTTGCCGGCGCGACCATTCCTGGATGGAAGTAAAGCCAAACCACTGAGACGCGCGGTCCTGATGCTCCCGGTTCACCGGGTGGCTGGTTGCCAGATGCTTATAAGGATCACAGCTCACCAGGAATGTGCCCATTTCGTGCGCCCATTTTTCGTCACGAAAACTGTCGAGGTCGTCACCCAGGTCCCAGGTAATGTTCGAGAACGCACCCAAACGCGCGGCAGCATAGCGGAAATAGCGATGTTCGTCTTCGCTGCCCCCGGTGGCCTGGGCCTGGTGCGTCGAGATATCCATAATGACTGAGATGATCATATCGTCGTCGCGAGCGAACCGAAGCATGCGTTCCCACTTTTGCCAGTAGGAAACATCAAAACGAGAGTAATCGATCCCAGGATGATCGAAACTGTCTTTTGCCTGCGCCAGCCAGGGTCGCACCACTAAAGTGAAGTTATCCCCAGTCATAACCGGTTCGCCCCAAAAGATGTTGGCGGCACCATCCAATAATACCCTCAAGCGATTCACCTTCAGATCATGAAGCCGCTCAATGCTGTAATTAATTACCCGCTCTTCCCGCCAACCCATCAGCCAAAACGCCGTTGTTCCGTTAAAAAAGAAATGTTCACCTGTGCCTTCCCAAATGAAGTGCCAGGGATAAGCTGGGTCAACCCGCAACAGTCCCTTGCGATGACTGGGAACAGCGCGAAACTTCCCGGTATAATTGGTTTCTGCGCCTGCTTGCCGGTAAGTCACTGAATAGGAATAGTCACCGGGCGAAGACGGCATGAAGCGAATGCGGAAAAGCGAACCATCGGCGGAATCGCAAAAACCTTCAACCCGAGTCCGTTCCGTTTCCGTCTTGCCGAAAGATCCGGTGAGACTGGCATCCAGAAAAGGGTTGGTCGCGTCCGGCGATCGGATTTGCAACGCAATCTCGAGGTAATCAAACACCTCAGTGCTCTCAGAAGACTGCGAGAATGAAATGATTTTTGGCGCAGCCCACGACCACGAAGGGCATGTAAAAAGGATCAGGCACAAAATGCTCTTGGTGGCCAAGGTGTGCACGTGATGTTGAAGATTGGGTAATGGAATTTCGTTGTTAATTATTTATAGAATTGTCCAGGCGCGACGAAGCCGCAAGCTGCTTCGAGCCTGGAGGCAGAGGAATCGTCAGACGCGTATCCAAAAGATCCCGATAGCCATCCGTATTGGTTGGCCTTCCATCCAACGCGGGATGTCTTATTGTTATACAGAGTCTATGAATGAGACACCAATCGCCCTGGTTCAACCGTTGGCTTACCGGATTTGGTCCCCGAAGCACCATTCCTTCTTCTACACAGACGTTCAGTCTGAGGACCCAAAGTTTGTTGACCGGTGGACGGGCCTTTTCGACAAGCAGGGCCTTCCTCTTTACGAAAACGACATCATTCAGGTCCATTATAACTGGAAATTCGGGTGGGTTCGGGCCGTGGTAATCCGCGATTCCAACAAAGAACAATACGCCGCTCGAGCGACGGTCAATGACAGGACCATGCTGCAGATTGGCTACTATTGCTTCGCCGATTCTTACAAGGTGGGCAATTTGCGTGAACATCCTGGTAAGCTCGTGACCGCAAAAGAGCAGTTCCCGGAAAACGAAACTGAACCGTGGTGGCTCAGTCCAGCCGTGTTTCGTTCGGTCTCCCGCTCGTGCTCTAACTGAGCAGGCGGTCGAGACGCCGGCACCCACACGGCGCGCTACCAATGCCTATGGAATCGCGGTCCGTAATAGAACTCGACCCCAGGTCCATAATAAACCGGCGGCCCGTAGTACGGTGAAGGATAGGCAGGATATTCAGGAGGTACTCCATAGGGGTACGGGTTTGGTTGAGTCATGTCGAAATCAATCCTTTGCGGGATATGATCCTCAGGCGTGAACAGACGACCTGTACGGAACACCCGTGTTTGGACAAATTGATTCGTAGCCACCGGCAACGCCCGAACGATGTAATAAAAAGAACCGAAATCATGGAAAGTCCCGTCCGTATCGCCAAAAATCTTTAGGTGCACTGGCGCATTACCGATAATTTGCCCGTTGGCCTCGATTCTTGCGCCGGGGGGGAAAGATTCGACCGCAACATCATAAGCGATAGTTCCGTGGGGTCCTCGCTCCACACCAGGTGGCACCGACTCGCATCCCGCTACAAACCCAACAGCGACTAAACCTGCAACCAATAATATTCCCGTTTTCATATCCTAACCACAATCGCCTAATCCGTGCTCCTTTACAACTCTCCACACCCGGGATCGAACACGGTATTAGATTCCCTCCACGAAGAAATCAGCTAGAAAATCCCCCCATTCAACTGGCACAGGCTCGGTGAGCTCGTAACAATGAGTAAGGTCCTCTTCGAACAAGTCATGCTTCAGTCGTGCCGAGAAGTCCGGATCGGATGTCGCCACGTTGTGCTCCTGGCACAGGCGCAAGCTAAAAAGGTTGAGATTGCCCGAGCCGACACAGGCCCAGTTATCCACCAGCACAGCCTTAACGTGAGTCATGCCAGGATAAAAGAATACTCTCACCCCCTGCCCAACGAGGTAGTTGGCGGCGATGAGTTCAGCCCTGGTGGCAACGCGCGAATCGCTTACACGCGGCAAAATCACTCGAACATCGACGCCCCTTTCTCGGGCGCGTACCAGGTTTGCCATGATTTGCTTATCAAAGAGATAGGGATTTTCGACGTAAATATAGCTCCTAGCGTTTCGCAGAGACTGCAGGATGGCTTTGGCGAAAGGCTTGTGAAAGGTGGTAGTAGGAAGCAATCGCATTTGGATCCATGTCTCTTGCGAGTGTATTGCTTTGGCCGGTTTTCTGGAAACCAGCAGGGCCTGAAGGTAGGCCAAATCGCCCCATGGCGAGGCATGGGCCCAATCCAGCCGAAATCCATTTTCCAGTGAATCAACTACCGGGCCTTGCAACTCGACCATCATGTCGTGCCACTCCGAACGGTACTCGCGCCCGATGTTCATTCCCCCTAGCCAGCCGCGGGTACCGTCCACCAGGTATACCTTCGAATGGTTGTACGAGCAAAATGGGTTGAGGAAAGCTCGAACGCGGACATTGGAGTTCTTTCTCAAATAGGCCGAAATCGACGCCGGTGGAACGTAGGGTTTTGGCGGAGGAGTGGCCGGGGGGATTCTGGCGGCAGCCATGGAAGCCAACCGATCGATAATGACGTCGACCTTGACCTGAGCCGACTGGTGCTTGAGCTGATTGGCGATGTCCACGGCGACGTCGTCATTGTCGAAAATGAACACATTCATACGAACGTGATCGGTGGCATTTGAAATCTCCGACTGGAATCGGGGAAAGAACCGCTCGCCATCGATCAACAAGCGAAGCGATCCCAACTCGCGCCGTGTGGAAGTATGCCTGTCCAGCCATTCTTCCCATTGACCCAGATCCATTCCCTGCGCGCGGCCCAACGGGGGAACCGGGCCAACAGGTTTCGGGAATGGCGAACGAAGCAGATTTAAGAACGTTGCGACAAGCAAATTGCCCAGGCGTGCGGCGCTGGATACCGGGTGTTTGATCAAAGCAAGCCCATTGCTTTCAAAGACCAAGGCACTAATCCCCTGGGCTGTGGGCGCAAAGGGAAAAGAGGGTTCATCGGGTTCAAACAAACCAGACGAGGAAAGCCAGACGCACCGATGACGCCGGGTATCAATCAAAAGGGGTTGAGGTGAGCGCACGGGATGAACGATGAGTAAAAACAGGGAACTGTTGGGGTGCTTTTGGACCAGGAGCGGCTCGGCAAGCCGCGCCAGAATCTGCAGAGACTCTTCGATCGAGTACCGGTGATCGATCACTAAGCCGTGGGCGGGTCGGTTTAGGGGAAGAGAGGATGCTTTCCCCTGCAGGTTGCGGTACAAGAGTCGGTCTCCAAACAGTCCCCGGTAGTATTTCGCATGGCCGGGAGTTGAGGGGGTCAAACCGGCCAGCACATTAGTCGCTAGCAGGCGCCATTCTTGCCCGGCGATGATCACTGGCTCTCTCCATCCATCCGTTCCAGGCACGGCAGCCGAGAGATTGCGCTTTAGCCGCAACAACGCCGAGCTGACATTGTAGCCCGCGGTTGGCAGGCGTTCCCGGCCAAGTTTGGCAATGAATCCTATGGGTCGGGAATCATTGCGGAAGTAAAAACGAATCTCATTGTTTTGCACCAGGACTCGCGGCAGAGGCGCGTTGGTAGCGGTCAGGCGCCACCATTCCTCTGCCGACCGGCGGCCCGAAGCTCCAGGACAAACGGACGCTCCGGTCAGGCTCCAACAAATCAGGGCAGAAAGCAGCAGATGCCGACTCCAGCCACCGCGACGACTCGAGCTTGGCTGGCAGTTCATTCTAGCCGGACTTTCGAGCTTTTTGACACCCGCGCGCGCGCAAATGCTCGAATTCCTCCTGAAGACGGTCCAACTCTTCGTCGCTTAGGTGTTCGAGGCTAACCAGGCTGTTGCGGGCACCGCGCACTCCTCGAAGTAATTCGTCGAGTTTAAGCTGAATCGCTTTGGTGTCCCGATTTTGGGTATTCTGAATGAGGAACACCATTAAGAACGTAACAATGGTAGTGGCGGTGTTGATGACCAGTTGCCAGGTGTCAGAGTAATGGAAGATCGGTCCGGTTAGAACCCAGGCAACTATCGCCAACACAGCAAGAAGGAAGGCCAACGGTGAACCTACCGCCGCGGAAATCCACTCCGCACAGAACCGAAACAGCCCGCGCCCGACACAAGTTCCATTGTTCTTTTCGGATAGATTAACCTCGCCGGAACGCATTTTGTCCATACCGTCGTCTGGCATTTCCCAGATCGAAAGGGGGTGAATGCCTTAGCGGTCTATTTCATAAATAGATCACTGAGTCGATTAAGATGTCCGCTCAAGTTTCATCGCGGCGGATGTTTACTGCGGGATTATTGCGCTTCGCAACCTCTGGAAAGCGTCAGGAACTTCACTGCCGCCGTTTTCTTTGTTATGTGCACAATGGCTCAGCATGTCTATTATGTTTCTATTCTGACCCCAACGATGAAAACAATAGCTCTTAATTCATTCCAAACGCGTCAGGCAGCACACAGAAATCCCGCGCAATGAAAAGCACATGGTTCGTGCGGGGTGATGTCGACGGCTTCTTCGGACTGTTTTTAGACAATCTTCTGCAGTTGATGGTCATCTCGGTGCTGGGAAGAGCTGTTTGCGGATTTCCTGCAGAGTTAATCAACGGCCGAATCCTGCCGGGCGCCGCACTATCAATCCTCGTAGGCAATCTCTTCTATGCGTGGCAGGCCCGCCGCCTGGCGCGCCAAACGGGGCGTTCAGACGTAACCGCGT
>Ga0265338_10007014_pt1 | contig 14144 bp, 12 predicted proteins | sample 42126metaG_FD_193579 | JGI IMG/M metagenome (GOLD analysis project Ga0265338, IMG submission 193579) | Rhizosphere microbial communities from Carex aquatilis grown in University of Washington, Seatle, WA, United States - 4-21-26 metaG | ecosystem: Host-associated > Plants > Roots > Rhizosphere... | reverse complement strand
GGGGGGGGGGGGGGGCCACTGTTGCGGGGTGGTGCTTTGCTGACCCAGGAAGTCCTCTCCTCTCCCAAATTGCTGGAAGGCATTGCGCGACATTTCAAGATGACGGCGTTGGGCTGCCTGGCCTTCTCGCCCGATTCTCCATTTCTGCAATGGCGATTTCCGTCCGTTGAGCAACTCTTGTTCTTCAATTACTGGCCGTGGAATCCGAAAGAGATCTATTCCACAATCACCGGTGAAACAGGCTGGAAGAAGCCGGCGAATCGCCCGAATGACTGGCACTTCGACTGCGTCTTCGACGTGTTCAAGGAGTATCTCTTTCAAAGTATGCTTGGCGTCTCCTACACAGACGGGTTTCTAAGTAATCAAATCAGGGCCGGACTATTGACCCGCGATGTGGCATGGCATGAACTCGTCGAGAGTAAGAAATATTTTGCCAAGGCTCTCCCGGGAGCTTTGCAACGAGTCGGCCTTGAGCATCTCTCTCCCCGTATTGACCCCTCGTGCTTTTCGATCCGGGAGGAATTGTGATCGACGTCCACACCGCATGCCCGGATTTTACGCATGCCTGGATTAAAATGATCTCTTGCCAGACTCCTCCATCCGCGAATTCCTCGATGCCACCGTCGATCCCAAGGTGCGCGGCTATCTCCACATGCCCGCCGCTCCGAACGGCGACAGCCTTGTCCTAACCCACGGTGCTGGCTCGAACGCGCAGGCGCCGCTGGTCGTAGCTCTCGCCGAAACCTTCAGCGCCAATGGATTTACCGTGCTGCGCTGCGACTTGCCTTATCGCCAGACTCGGTCTTTCGGTCCCCCGGGTCCCGGCGATGCGGTCCAAGATCGTGCCGGTTTGAAAAACGCTCTTGCTGCCATGAGAAAGATGGCTTCCGGGCGTCTGTTTCTCGGCGGCCACTCCTACGGAGGCCGCCAGTCCAGCATGCTCTGCGCCGAGCTCTCAAAAGAAGCATCGCAGCTGGTCTCTGGCTTGCTGCTGCTGTCCTATCCGCTGCACCCTCCGCGCAAGCCCGATCAGCAGCGCACTCAGCATCTACCCGATCTGCGCACGCCGGCGCTATTCGTCAGCGGCACTCGCGATCCCTTCGGCTCGATCGCCGAGTTGCAGCAGGCTCTGAAAATGATTCCAGCCAAGACGAAGCTATTGCCCATCGAAGGCGGCGGACACGATCTGGGATTCAAGGGGAAGGCGAAGCAGGAAGAACTGACCAGAGGAATTTTCAACGCGTTTCAAGAGTTTCTTCCTGTCTGAGGCAGCCGTTCAGCCCTGAAACTTTGAAACTCGCCTTAGTTCACCCACCCCGACTTGCCGCCACCATTTCCTTTGCGCGGATCGTCGTCCGGAGGGATGTAATTCCCATGCTCGTCGAAGTGGACCTGGCGGTCGTGCTTCGACATGTAGACCTCGAACTTCTTCGCCGCGCGCCGCCGCTTCCAGCGGTAGTACGAGTTCTTCATCCCGTAGAACCGCTCCGCGAATCCGGCGTTAACCATCGCAGGCTTGGGCCCCCGTCGCACATAGAGCCAACCGAAAAACAGGCCGCCCAGGTGAGCCACGTACGCAACATTTCCGCCACCACCCATCGCCAGGGCCAGGGTCACCACAATCAGGATCCCCACGAAATATTTGGCTTTGATAAGAAAGGGAAACGGAATCATCATGATTTCGTTATCCCCAAACAGCACTCCGAATCCGATCAGAATGGCAAAGACTCCGCCGGAAGCGCCCAGAGTCGGTTGAAGAGGATTGCCCAGGATGTGCGCATAAGAGAGGGCGACTGTGGTTATGGCCGCGCCCAGCACCCCGATGAGGTAGAGCTCCACCAGGCGACGCGTGCCCCATGCACTTTCGATCGCGGAACCGAACATCCACAGACCGAGCATGTTACCGAACCAGTGCATCAGGCCCGCGTGGAGCACGCTGTAAGTTATCAATTGCCAAACATACCCGTGCTGCACAACGAGCACAGGGGTCAGCGCACCATAGTCGATGACGTATCCCACCACGTGCGGCCGCGCCATCCCGAGCAGCTCCATTAGCAAGAAGATGCTCGTATTGATCCCCAGCAGCCACGTCACCGCCTTGGTGAACGGTGGCAGGCTCAAAGTCATCGGTTCGCCGGTTCGCCGCACGGAAAGACCTCTCGTGTAATTCTACTCGTTAACCGCCGACTGCACCTTTCAGCGAGCCGGCACGGGCACAATCGGCAGGCTCCGATGCCCCGCCGCATCCAGCGCCCTGACCGCGAAGATGACATTATCCTTCGAAAGCTTCATGGTCACTCGACTCACGTTGCCAACTCTTTGCGCATGCTCCCATTCGGGACTCGTAGTCGCGCGCCAGACCACCTCGTAGTCCGTTGCCCGCCCGCCGGGAGAAACCTCCCAGGTTAAGGTGGAGTCGTTCTCCAGGTCCTTGGCGAGTACGTGTACGTTTGCTGGAGGCGCCGGTGCCGCCGCCAATGAGGCCAGGGTCGCGGCATTCAGACGCGCCACGTGGGCCACATAGTCAAAGTCCACAAACTTCGGAGTATCGCCATATTCGATGCCGTTTTCCGTCCGCACGTTCTGATGCTGATGATTGAAATCTTCGCGAAATTCCGTAAACCGCACCGCCGAGAATCCCTGCTCGTTGAATGAATAATGGTCGCCACCACGCAGGTAGCGGTCCAGCCGGAACACCAGCATCGGCTTTACCCCTACGTCATAACTCCGGCCGACCTCGGCAACATACCGCGCCACTTGTCGCGATCCGGAGTCGCTCTCTCCACCCAGTCCACGAATGCGTCTTAGATCCTGCTCGGTAGCCGCTGTCGGTACGCCTTCCGAAAACACACGCACCACGGAGTGATCCTGCTCTGCGCTCTTGTCGCCGCCGACAATGTCGTTGTTCAGTGCCGCTTCCACGATCCAGCCCTGGTCTTTGGCCATCTTTGCAAAGTGGTGGCTGCCGTTCAGGCCTTGCTCCTCACCCGCCACCGTAAGAAAAACAATCGTGCCGGGGAACTTCAATTTGCTCAAAACCCGCGCGCATTCCAGGCTGACGGCGGTTCCGCTACCGTCATCGTTTGCCCCTGGAGCATCGCCATTCACGTCGAACGTGTCGCTGTTGCGCGAGTCATAGTGACCGGTCACCAGCACGATCCGCTTCGCGTTCTCGGCATCGGTGCTCTTCAGAACCGCATAAACATTGGTGATTTCCGTTGCCTTCGGAATCCGGTCAGCAGGCTCCTCGATGAAGCTGTCGCTCTTGACTTCCAGGCAGCCACCGCAGTCTTTGGAGTAGCGCTCGAACTCCGACTTGATCCACTCCCGTGCCGCGCCAATCCCGTGGCCTGCCGCAATCGAAGCTGGGTCCTGCGCCGAGAGCGTCAGCCGCGTTCCAAAGCTGACCAGCTTTTCGATGTTCGCCTGAATGCGCTGCGCGGAAACCTGCTGCAATGCCGCCGCGATCTGCGGATCAGCTGCCATCGGCGTCTCCGCCTTGACAGATTGCGCCCGGCAGTCCATCGTCATGGAAAGCACCGTCAGGAAAAGAAGAGCCGCCATGGAGGCCGCGGTCCAGCGCGTCGACGTCACAAAATGGAGCATGCTTTTGGGGTCCCCGTCTAGGCAAAAAGCATGTTGGATGGGCAGTTCCCTTTTTGCCTGGAAATTTCTCCGACCGGCTTCTACCCCTTGACCAATGGCCGGAGAGAATCTAAATATTATCAGGGGGTTCTATTAGGCGAGGGAGGGCTTTATGGTTCTGTGTCCTGAATGCGAGACCAATCTGGATGTCGATGAGGAAGGGGTCGACGAGGGGGAGATGATTTCGTGCCCGGAGTGTGGCACGGATTTTGAAGTCGTCACCACCAGTCCCCTTGAGTTGAAGGCGGTTGAAGCAGGCTACGTGGAAGAGGACGAAGACGAGGCCGAGGAAAACGAAGACGGTGACTACTCCTAGACCCCGCCTGGGCCCGCATCGTTCAAGGTTGCTTCCCTTCAGGCTCCTCCTGATCGTTCTTCTTTTTCTCGGCCTAAGCCCACGCCTTCTGTTTCCCGCTCAAGGACAGTCCAAGCACGAAAAGCCATACGCCCTCATTGTCGGTACCGTCTGGGGTCCTGACGATCGTCCTGTGTACGGCGTCAAAGTGAAGATCCGCCGCGCTAAAGACAAAAAGGCCAAGTGGGAGATGTTTTCCGACCATATGGGCGAGTTCGCCCAGCGGGTGCCTCCTGGCGAATTGGATTACGTAATCTCGGCAGACCTGAAGGGTTTCAAGCCCGCCGACGGCCAGCCACTGCACCTGGTCAAGGAAGTTACCGTACACGTTTATTTTGACGAGCGCGAAGACACTGGATTGCATCTAACGCATTAGGCGTGTGGCGGTATGGCGCCCGTGAGACAATAACACCAGCATGAATCGCAAACGATCCCTGATAGTGGCGGTAATCGTGCCGTGCGCTTTGCTGGTTATCCTCGGCGCAGTGGCCGGTGTCGCAGCCGATAAGAAAGAGAAAGTCGTCGGGCGACTGTTGTACGGCAAAGTGCTTGATCCGCGGGACAACCCTCTCCCCGACGCTGTCGTTTACCTTACCAACACCCGCAACCGCGCGGTAAAGACCTACATTGTCGGGCAGGATGGCACGTATCGTTTTCCCGCGCTGTCCACCGCCACCGACTACGAAGTCTATGCCCAATACAAGGGCCGCAAGAGCGATACCAAGTCTGTCAGCCAGTTCGACGACCGCTCCCAGGTTTACCTTGACCTGAAAATCGACATTCGCTAGACTCTCCGCCTCGGCTTCCGTTTTTCCAGAGCGGACCACAATTGCAACGATCGTTAGGTCGCCGGAATCGACACCCCCAGTCGAATCGAGCAGTTGCTCTCCAAGGAGATCTCTATGACAAGGCATACTGGTCGAAGCGCGTTCATGACCTCCCTCACGTTTCTGATCGTTGCTTTCTGTCTTATCTCAGGAACTGCCCAGGCCGGGGAAAAAACAATATTCTCGTTCCCAAGCAATGGGTCGGGAGGCGCCTCGGTACCGGGGAATCTTGTGTTTGATCCCTCGGCGACACACTTATACGGCACTACCTTAGAGGGTGGCGTCTTTGATCTGACGCACTGTGCCGGCAGTTGCGGGGTCGTTTTTGAGCTGACGCGCACGGCCAGCGGCCCCTGGCAGGAAACGGTCATTCATGAATTCGCCGGTGGAGTTGACGGAGCGGTACCACACTCCGGCTTGGTAGCCGACGCAAAAGGAAATCTCTATGGCACCACCGATTACGGAGGCCAGGGCGCGCACTGTGGGAATGTGCAGATCGGCTGTGGCACTGTCTTCCGCCTGCGACATACTCCATCCGGTTGGAGCGAAACGATCCTGCATGCGTTCAGCGGCGCCAGCGACGGAAGCTATGTGCAGGGTCCTGTAGTTCTTGATGCACAAGGCAATCTGTACGGAACCACCTCGGGCGATGGTGATCCGGTATGCAAGTGTGGCACCGTTTTTGAAATTCAGCATCTGGCCAACGGCCATTGGTCGAAGAAGAGGCTCTATGCCTTCACCAGCGGCTCGGACGGCGCTGCGCCGTTTGCGGGGCTGGCACTTGATGGATCGGGAAATCTTTATGGCACCACGAGGGACGGAGGGTCCTTCAACAGCGGCACTGTTTTCAAGCTCAGTCCAGCCGGCGGCGGAGCGTGGACAGAAAGCGTGATCTACACCTTCGGCTCGGCTGCAGGAGATGGAAGTTGGCCGAGCGGCGATCTCATGATTGACTCTCAAGGCAATCTCTACGGCACAACCAGCGGAGGAGGCGCCGGGTTCGGGACAGTATTTGAGTTAAGCCCTTCAGGCGGCAGCTGGACCGAGAACACCATGCACACCTTCCAGAGCGGCGCGGATGGTTCGACGCCGTATTCTTCTCTGACTTTCGACAGCGCGGGAAATCTTTACGGCACAACCTTTACCGGCGGCACCAACAATGCGGGTACGGTTTACGAACTCTCGCCGGCTGGAGGCGGAATCTGGACCGAGACTCTTCCCATCGTTTTCAATGGCAAGAATGGATTGCAGATAACCGGCGGCGTCATCTTTGACAAACAAGGCAATTTCTACGGCGGTACTGAAGCAGGCGGCGGCGCCGGTTTGGTGTACGAGTTTGTACCCCGCTAACAACGCAACTCCAGTTTTTGAATGAACGCTTGGAAGTGCCCTGCTTACAGGCCCTTCCGGGCGTACCTTTTCATGCAACTTTTTCCCGCCCATCCGGGTTCAATATAGACAGGGAAAGGTGTCTTGGGAGGCTCCCGTGAACGGATTGAAATTTTCTAATAAAACAAGCGTAAGACTTGCTCTGGCCACGATATTGCTGAGTTCGGTTGCTGCACTGGCGCAAAGCGGCGCCATGAGCCCATACCAGGGCGAAAAAGACGGCATCAGCGCCGGCGGCAAATGGATGGAATTCTCGTCCGAAGACAAAATGACCGGCGCGCACAAAGTGCGCTTTGAATTGCTGGCCGACAACTACTTGAAGGGCGACTCCGACTACAAGCCGCGTGTCGAACTGTTCTGCAGCAATGGAAAGCTGACCCTGTCTGACTTCAACCCCGGCGAAAAGCTGGGCGGTCCCGATCATCCCGGCTTCTGGGGACAGCCCAAGATGGAAGTCATGGTCCGCATCGACGACACCCACGGATACCACGGCTGGAACTGGGTGCGCGGCCACTTCCTCTCCATGGATAAAGGCACCACGCGCGGCCTGATCGGATCCCAGGTTTTCAAAGTCGAAGCACGCACCCGCGCCGGCCGCGACATCGCAGAATTCTCGCCTGCCGGTCTCAACCTCGACCGCGTCCGTCAGGCCTGCGACCTGACTCCAAAGAAACCCAGCAAGGACTAGTAACGCCCGTGTAGGGACAGCCGCCTCGGCTGTCCCGCGCAGGCGACGCCAAGCGGCGTTCTTCCGTGAAGCCGGCGCCGTGAAACTGGCGCCCGAAGGCGACGTCCTGCAAACGGTGCGAGCCTTCTCCGGCGCAACCCCTCGGGCACTTGCCGCGCCAGCCGCTCTGCTGGCACCGTGGAACCGTACGGTTGAGGTGGCAATGGACAGCGGCATCCTTACAGGGCTGGCACTTCTCCCGTTCGTCGCGGGCGTGCTGATCTACGCCATCATCCTCTACAACAGCCTCGTCCACCTGCGCAACGAAAACGACCGCGCCTGGGCCAACATTGATGTCCTGCTCAAGCAGCGCCACGACGAAATCCCCAACCTCGTCGAAGCCGTCAAGGGATACATGCAGCACGAGCAGTGGACGCTCTTAGCCGTCACGCAGGCCCGCGCGGCATCGATGAACGCAGCCAGCATCGCGCAGAAGGCGCTGGCGGACTTGAAGCTGGCAAGCGCGTTGCGCGGACTGTTTGCCGCCGCCGAAAATTATCCCCAACTCAAGGCCAGCGAGAATTTTCTGAAACTGCAGAACCGCATCAGCGAGCTGGAAGTGCGCATTTCCGACCGCCGTGAGTTCTTCAACGACGACGTCAACACCTACAACACCCGCATCGGACAGATCCCCGAAGTCTTCGTGGCCAGCTTCATGAGCCTCAAGCCGCGCGCCTTCTTCCGCGTCTCCGACGAAGACCGACGGCGAGTCGAGGTGACCTTTCAGGGTAAGAGAGCGGCCGGACCCGCGAACTGAGAAGTGCTCCGCACGCAACAGCGTCGAGCGCACGAGCAAAATCCCAACGAACAAACCATCCGAAGGCGCGTGATTACCTCCGTACCCTTGTCGATCGCAACCGAAAGGTCGTACCTTCGCTCCAGTCGTTAAGTTTTTCCTCATCATGCGACGGATAGGAAAGCGCTGATTGCGCCTTCGTTCGTTGCGTGAAGCTGGATGATTCCTGGCCGCTTCCTTCTTCCGGCGAAGAGTAAGCAGCTTAGTTTCCGTCTCGGTAAAGACCCCGGGGTCCGAGACAATCCCGTACCGAATTTGCCATCGAAGCAAAACCATCGCAGTTGAAGTTTTGGCTGACGAATTTTAAGGAGAACTCTTGAAAAAGCAACAAATCACCCTGCTCACTCTGCTCGTCGTGGCCGCGGCGTTCGCCGTGGGCTGCGGAAACAGTAATGTTCCAACCTTCAAACAGTTGCCGTTCATTTCCAACCGCACCGTCACCCCGGCTACATCGTTGTTCGTGATGAACCTGGATGGCTCAGGGCTGACCCCGGTTGCGGCGCCTTCGGGCAGCGCTTACTCGCCTTCGAACAGTGCCAATGCGCAGACCGTCGCGTTTGCGAACAGCGGGAACGTCTGGTCGAGCAATGCGTCCGGCTCGAGCCAGACTCAGTTGACCACCTTTGACGACCAAACCCAGTGGGCTTTCGAGGCAAGAATTTCGCCCAATGGCAAGAAAATCGTCTACGCGATGTATGACGACTCCGTCGGCTACGACACCGTCTGGATCGTAAATGCGGACGGAACTGGAGCGATCAACCTGAATGCCACACTGCCGACCGGAATGACGGGCTGCTACAACGGCAGCTTTTCCGCGGACAGCTCCAAGGTTGTGTACGCTTGCTACGGTCCGTCCTCCACCTACGGCCTTTACGTCGTGAAGGCGAATGGTACGGGCACCACCACGGTCACCACGCAGAACTTCTTCATGGACACGCCGGCATTCTCGCCCGACGGCAAGCAGATTCTCTTTGTGCAGTTCGGCTCCGGACCGAGCGCGAATCGCGTGCCCGGCCGCAATCGCGCCCGTACAGCGCGCAGAACTTCCGCTCCGACGGTCAACAGTGCGGGAATCACCAGCATCAACCTCGATGGCAGCAACGTCACCGTTGTGGTGCCTGGCTCCAGCCTCTACGAAGTGGAAGTCCTGAACCACAGCCTGTACTACACGTTCTACGACTCCGGCCTCGGTCTCTATCAAATCTATAAGGCCAATCTGGACGGAACCGGAGCGGCCTCGATCAGCGATGGAACGGCCTACGACTATCTCGGCTTGTCTGCCGACTAGTCCGCCGCCCGTTGTCGTTCGATCACTAGAGTAGCTACGCGAACCGCCTTGATCAGGCAGCCCGAAGTTGAGGCCCTGATCAGGGCGGTTTGTATTTTCCGGCCGCGCTGTCGGTAGCATGAGCCCCGTGCAGGCGCCGATGGACCTCACAACGAGCGGAGCAATGCTAGACTCGAAAAACGGTCCAGTTGTCCGCTCCCATGAAGAGCCCAGTACCCATAAGCAAGAGCATGACGAGAGAGCAGGCGCTCGGTCGCGCCCGGGAGTTGGTGCGCGCGCAGGCATGGGGCGCTGCTTTTGCCCAGTTGTCAGCCGCGGACAGCGAACGCCCTCTCGAGCCTGAGGACCTTGCAGAACTTGCGCAGGTTGCGCTGTTGATCGGAAAAGATGCCGAGGGAGCCGACCTTCTATCCCGCGCGCATCAGGGATTCCTCAGCCGCGGAGCCGCCCAGCCCGCGGCCCGCTGCGCGTTTTGGCTGGGCTTTACGGCGCTGCTCAACGGCGAATACGCGAAGGCCGGTGGCTGGCTTTCCCGGGCGACCCGCCTCCTCGAAGACCAGCCCGCATGCGTGGAAAAGGGCTACCTCCTCTTGCCGATCGGATATCGCTCGGTGCACGGGGGCGACCCTGTGGAAGCGCATGCGACGTTCATGCAAGCTGCGGCGATTGGGGACCATTTCGGCGACAAGGATTTGTCCACACTCGCGCTTCAGGGTCAGGGCCGCGCCCTGATCCGGCAGGGCGAGATTTCAAAAGGCGTCACGCTGCTGGATGAAGCCATGGTCGCAGTGACCGCGGGTGAGGTCTCTCCCTTGACCGCCGGCGGCGTCTACTGCAGCGTGATCGAGGCCTGCGGCGAGATCTTCGACCTGCGTCGCGCTCAGGAATGGACCACGGCGCTGGAGAAGTGGTGCGCTTCGCAGCCCGACATGGTCCCTTACCGTGGGCATTGTCTGATACGCCGCGCCGAGCTTCTGCAGCTCCACGGTGCCTGGGATGATGCGCTGCAAGAGGCACAGCGCGCCAGTGAATGGCTCTCACGGCCTTCCCCCAAGCCGCCGATCGGCGCCGCCTTTTATCGTGTAGGGGAGGTGCATCGCCTGCGGGGTGCGTTCACCGAAGCTGAGGGAGCCTATCGCGAGGCCAGCCAGTGGGATCGAACCCCTCAACCCGGATTGGCGCGGTTGCGATTGGCGCAGGGAAATATTGCTGCGGCGAATGCAGCCATCCGCCGCATCGCCGAAGAGGTTCAGCACGCGGGGAGCCGGGCCATGATCCTCGATGCCTATGTTGAGATCGTGCTCGCCGCTCAGGACGTGACTGCGGCTCGTGCGGCCGCCGACGAACTGGCACAGATCGCCGAACAATACGGAGCTCCCTTCCTGCATGCTCTATCTTCGCGCGCTACAGGTGCGGTGCTTCTTGCCGAGCAGGACGCCCGAGGAGCTCTCACTGCGCTGAAGAAATCTTGGAAAGCGTGGTGCAAGCTGGAAGCGCCATACGAAGCCTCTCAGACCCGGGTCCTGATCGCGGTCGCTTGCCGCGAGCTGGGCGATGAAGACGCTGCCGTCTCGGAGTTGGCTGCGGCGCGCAAGGCCTTCCAACGGTTGGGCGCCACAGTCGACGTTTCCCGCGTGGAGTCCCTTTCACTCAACAAAACGCCCGCCGCACCAGGGCCAGGGCCATTGACGACCCGCGAAGTTGAGGTGCTGAAACAGGTCGCTTCCGGCATGACGAATCGCGCGATTGCGAAAAAGCTCTTCATCAGTGAAAAGACCGTCGCCCGTCACCTGAGCAATATCTTTACCAAGCTCGATCTCTCGTCGCGGGCGGCGGCCACGGCCTATGCCTTCAAGCATGATCTCGTCTGACCCTCATCTACATAGAATTACCCATCCGGCCCGATGCTGAAAATGGGTACTCCGTCCGATGCGGAGAATTTCAGCACATCCTAACCTCAAGTAACGGTCACGCCGAGGCGCGATCAGCTTCAGTGGGGGTGAAGGATGAAGAACTTCTACAACGCAAAACGACTTCACACGATTGTGATTGGGGGCGGCCAGGCGGGGCTTGCCGTGGGATACCACCTGGCCAAGCGCGACATTCCGTTTGTAATTCTCGACGCCAACCAGAAGATCGGAGATGCCTGGCGGAATCGCTGGGACTCTCTCCGCCTGTTCAATCCGGCGCGGTATGCCGGCCTTCCGGGGCTCCGCTTTCCGGCACGCGGCGACAGTTTTCCGACGAAGGAGCAGATGGCCGACTACCTGGTGGACTACGCACAGCGCTTCCATCTGCCGGTACGAAACGGAGTGAAGGTGGACCGGCTTTGGCAGGAGGGCAAGCGGTTCGTCATGACGGCGCGCAACCAGCGTTTCGAATCAGAGAACGTTGTCGTGGCGATGGCAAACTATCAAGTCCCACGAGTGCCGGCGTTCGCCAGCGAACTTGATCCACGGGTGGTTCAACTGCACTCGCATGCGTATCGGAATCCGTCGCAACTACGGGACGGCGGAGTGCTGGTGGTGGGAGTAGGAAACTCGGGCGCCGATATCGCGATCGAAGTGGCGCGATCGCATCCCACTTGGATTTCCGGGAAGGAGTCGGGACACATTCCGTGGCCGATTGAAAGCTTCGTCGCACGATTCTTTCTGGTGCGATTGGTGCGCTTCGCCGGCCACCATATCCTCACGGTCAAAACGCCGTTGGGTCGCAAGCTCCGCCCCAAGATGCTGGCGACCGCAGCTCCGTTGGTTCGAGTGAAACCCAAAGACCTGGGGAACGCCGGAATCACCTCGGTTCCCAGAGTCGTAGGAGTGAAGAACGGCCAACCCTTATTCGCCGACGGTTCCACCCTCAGTGTGGAGAACGTGATCTGGTGCACCGGCTACCACCACGGTTTTCCGTGGATCGATCTGCCGATCTTTGAGGAGCGCGGAGAGGGAAAGCATGGCGATCCGATCCATGATTCTGGAATCGTAGAGAAGGTTCCGGGGATGTTCTTCGTCGGCCTGCACTTCCTCTACTCCATGACCTCGGCCACGTTGATGGGAGTCGCCAGAGACGCAGAGAGGGTCGCCAGGGCAATAGCCTTGCGGCCTTCGCCGCCCTCGAACGAGCAATCGCACTTTCGTTCGGTTGAGACTCGCGAGGGCCTGGAACTCGCTGCACCTGCGAGCACCAGCGTTGCGTGACAACGGACCCGTCGATGGCCGCATGTGCCACGGCAATGCCATATAATTGCGCGCGGATGGCCCTCACTGCTGGTGCGAAACTCGGTCCCTATGAAATTCAATCGCCCTTGGGTGCTGGCGGCATGGGGGAAGTGTATCGTGCGCGGGATACGCGGCTCGACCGGACCGTTGCGATCAAGATTCTTCCCGCGCATCTTTCTGAAAACCCCGAGGCCCGGCAGCGCTTCGACCGCGAAGCTCGCACCATCTCTTCCCTGAACCATCCCAACATCTGCACTCTGCACGACGTGGGTCAGCAGGATGGCATCGGCTACCTGGTGATGGAATATCTGGAAGGGGAAACCCTGGCGGACCGTTTGAGCAAAGGTCCGTTGCCTGTCGATCAGGTGCTGAAATATGGAATCGAAATCTGCGACGGGCTCGATAAAGCCCACCGCAGCGGCGTTGTGCATCGCGATCTGAAGCCGGGCAATATCATGTTGACCAGGAGCGGTGCCAAGCTCATGGACTTTGGCCTCGCCAAGTCTCTGGTGGCGACTACGACCTCATCCTCGAGCCTGGCGATAACCCTCTCGACACCTGCGGGCAGTCATCCTCTAACCGCGCAGGGTACGGTGATTGGCACGTTTCAGTACATGGCTCCCGAGCAGGTCGAAGGCAAAGAGGCGGACGCCCGCTCCGACATCTTCGCCCTGGGCGCCGTGCTGTACGAAATGGCGACAGGCAGGCGCGCGTTCGAAGGCAAGACGGCCGCCAGCGCGATGGCGGCGGTGCTGGAGCGCGCTCCGTCCTCAGTTTCTTCCGTGCAGCCTGCCGCCCCGGCGGCACTCGATCACGTGGTCCGCGAGTGCCTGGCCAAGGATCCAGACCAGCGCTGGCAAACTGCCGCCGACATCGCCCTCGAGCTGCGCTGGATCGCGAGCGGCGGCGCCAGCGTCAGTACCGCGTCGACGGTTCTCCCTTCGAACCGCCGGCGCGAACGTCTGCTGTGGGCTGTGGCGCTCGCGGCGCTGCTGGCGGTCGGTCTCTGGTTGAATCTGCGCGAGCGTGAGCCGGCGCCAGCGCTTCGCTCATTCTTGCCGCCGCCTGCACAGATGAGCTTCGACTTTACTGGCGACTTTTCAGGGCCGCCCGTGATGAACTCAGACGGCACTGCACTCGCGTTCTGCGCACGTACCCAGAAGGAGCGAGATTCGGTGTGGGTACAATCTCTCGCCGATCTGACGGCCAGGAAAATCGAGGGCACCGACGGCGCGGCGTTCCCCTTCTGGTCCCCTGACGGCAAGTCTCTGGGCTTCTTTGCCGAGGGCCATCTCAAGAAGGTTCCGGCCGGCGGTGGGCCGGTCACCATTCTCGCGGACGCGCCCAATCCTCGCGGGGGATCCTGGAGCCCCGACAACGTCATCATTTACGAGCCCGACTACCGGGACACCTTGTGGCGCATCAACGCTGCCGGCGGAACTCCGGCCCGCCTGACCAAATTCGATGCCGGCAAGCACACTACGCATCGCTGGCCTCAATTCCTGCCCGACGGAAAACACTTTCTATTTTTCGCCACCAATCATTCCGGCGATTCCGAGCAAGGCATTTACTTCGGGTCGCTGGACGATGGTTCCTACAAGCACGTCCTCAATGCGGATTCGGGAGGTCAATACGCTTCCGGCTATCTGCTCTACCACCTCCAGTCCCAGTTGCTCGCGCTGAAGTTCAATGCTGCCAACGGTGCGGTTTCCGGCGATCCGTTCACGGTGGCCAACCTCGTGGAATACGACACCGGCACATGGCACACCACTTTTAGCGCCAGCCAAAACGGTCTGCTGCTCTACGAGCCCGGATCGAAGACTCTCGGCACAGACCTCTTCTGGATGGACCGCACCGGCAAGATGCTGGGTAAAGTCGCGGACCGCGCGTTTTACAAAGGCA
>Ga0265338_10007013_pt1 | contig 14145 bp, 13 predicted proteins | sample 42126metaG_FD_193579 | JGI IMG/M metagenome (GOLD analysis project Ga0265338, IMG submission 193579) | Rhizosphere microbial communities from Carex aquatilis grown in University of Washington, Seatle, WA, United States - 4-21-26 metaG | ecosystem: Host-associated > Plants > Roots > Rhizosphere... | reverse complement strand
GGCCTGCCCACCGACCGATTTCTGTTCGCCGGCTTTCCCCCGCACAAGACGGCCGGCCGCACGGCGATGTTCGAGGGGCTGAAGGCGATGCGCGCGACCCTGGTGTTCTACGAAGGCGGCTCGCGGGTGGCTGACAGCCTGAAGGACATGGCGGCGGTGTTCGGGCCGATGCGCCCGGCGGCGGTGGCGCGGGAGCTGACCAAGCTGCACGAGACCTTCCTGCGCGCGCCTCTGGGCGAGCTGGCGGCCGATCGGCGGCTGGTCGATCCCAAGGGCGAGATCGTGATCCTGGTCGGCGCGGGCGAGGAGGAAGAGGCCAGCGCCGACGACGCCGACAAGGCCCTGGTGGAGGCCCTGACGCGGATGGGCCCGGCGGACGCGGCGTCGGAGGTGTCCAAGGCGCTGGGACTGAAGCGGCGCGATCTCTACCGCCGGGCGCTGGAGCTGAAGGGCGAGCGATGAAGCGGGATCCGGGTCCTGTCCGGGTCGAACGCGGGACCAAGGCCCGCCGCGACGGCGCCCGCGCGGAATGGATCGTGGCCCTGCTGCTGATGGCCAAGGGTTACCGCATCCTCGGCATGAGGCTGCGCACGCCGCAGGGCGAGGTCGACCTGGCGGCCGAACGCGGCGGGGTGCTGGCCATCGTCGAGGTCAAGCGCCGCCGCACGATCGAGGAAGCCCTGCTGGCCGTGACCCCGGCCCAGAGGGCGCGGCTGCGCCGGGCGGGACAGGCGCTGATGGGGCGCGGCGGGCGAAACAAGCCAGCGGTTGTGCGTTTGGACCTGGTGGCGCTCGCCCCCGGTCGGTGGCCGCGTCATATTGCCGACGCATGGAACGAGAGCCGATTGGGGTAATAAGCCCGACATAAGGACTGATTCTCCCGAAAGCGGTGACGGGGAGATAAGGGTACGGATGACGCGCGAGGACGCCGAGCAGGTGCTGGTCGCGGCTGGCGAGGCCGAGGACAGGGACTTCCCCTTGCTGGAAGCCGCCCTGGCCTGCGCCGTGCATGAGGATCCCGCTCGCGATTCGGCCGAAGCCCGCGCCCTGGCCGAACAGATCGCCGATCGGCTGAAGCGGCGGCTGCAGTCGGAATCCCCCGAGGAGGCCATCGCCGAGACTCTGTCGGGCGACTTCGGCTTCAACGGCGACCTGCTCACCTGGGACGAGCCGGCCAACGCCGACCTGATCGCCGTGGCCGAACGCCGGCGCGGCATATCGGTGGCGCTGGGCGTGTTCTACCTGGACGCGGCGCGGCGTTGCGACCTGCCGGTGGAGGGGGTCGACTTCCCCGGCCACTTCCTGCTGCGCATCGAGTCCTCCGAGGGGCCCCTGGCCCTGGATCCGTTCAGCGAAGGGCGGGTGGTGCTGCCCTCCGAACTGGTGCGCCGGGCCCTGCGCGCAGGCCTGACGCCTGACGTGGCCGACCGGCTCGATTTGCTGATGGCGCCGGTCAAGGACCGGCAGGTGCTGGTCCGCCTGCAGAACGCGGTGTTCGCCCGGGCCCAGCAGGCCCGCGACTTCCCCATGGCCGAGCGCGCCGCCCTGCGTCGCGCCCTGCTCGACCCTAACGACCACCGCCCGTGGATCGACGTCGCCGCCGCCCGCGAGGGCCAGGGCGCCCTGGCCGGGGCGCTCGAGGCCCTGGGCCGCGCCCAGCAGCTCGACGGCGGCGCGGCGCTCGCAGCGAGAGCGGCGCGCGAACGCGTTCGGCTCAGACTCAACTAGAGCTTGGCCGCCCGCGAACGGGTGCGGCTGCGGCTGAATTAGCCGATCTTCCCGTCGAGCAGGCGGGCGAACCAGTCGGCGAAGCGTTTCGCGCCCTCGGCGTCGGCTTGCGGCGTTGGCGACCGGCGCAGGCGCTGGCCGATGACGGCGTCGCCGAAAGCGGCCACCACCGTCAGATGCACCATGGCGCGACTGTCCTCGATGTCGACGGCCTCTCCGGGGTTCGCCAGGCGCAGGCGGATGGCGTGCACGTGCCCGACCATCTCCTCGAAGATCGGCAGGGCCGAGCCGGCCGGCGGCGGACCAGACTGCAGCATCCACAGCATGCGCTGGGCCAGGCCTTCGCGGAACGCGGCGAAGGTGGTCGCCACCGGCTGATGCGAGGCGCCCGGCCCTGTCATCGCCTCGGTCAGGGTCTCACGAAGTTGGGCGAGGCTGCGCAGGTGCACGGCCCGGATCAGGCCGTCGCGGCTTTCGAAGTGGTGCAGGATGGTAGGGTGCGAGACGCCGGCGGCTTCGGCCACTTCCTGCAGGCGCAAGCCCGCCGGCCCGGCCTTGGCCATGCAGGCCTCGGCGGCGTCGAGGATCAGGCGCCGGGCCTCCTCGGGCGTGCGGCGGATACGTTTGGGAGCGCTCAAGGGGGAAGCCTCACGATCCTTACCGACAGTCTTGTAGGCAACTGTTGACAGCATTGTAGATAGTAGTCAGAAAGAACTTCGCCAAGCCTATCCGGACGGAAGGGAGCCGGCCATGCCCGAAGCCGCCATCGAAACCCCGCTGCGCCCGTTCACCGCCCTGCGCGCGGCGAGCCGCCTGTTGCGCGATCCGGAAGACACCAAGCAGGTGTTCGTGGTCATGACCGCCCTGCGCGGGCGCTCGGGCCGGCGCATGTTCGATCGCTTCCTGGCGAGCCCATTGGGCGCGAAGGTCGCCGCCGAACGCGTGGCGCTGCTGGACAGCCTGAAGGATCGCGCCGCTTTGGCCGCCCTGCCGGAAGGCAGCTTCGGACGCGTCTACCTCGCCTTCATGCAGGCCGAGCAGCTGACCGCCGAGGGACTGGTGGACGCCTCCGAGGCGGGCCGCGGCGAACTGGCCAACCCGGCAGCCGTCCTGTTCCGCGACCGTATGCGCGACATGCACGACCTGACCCACGTCCTGACCGGTTATGGCCGCGACGGCCTGGGCGAGCTGTGCCTTCTGGCCTTCATGTTCCGTCACACCGGCAACTTGGGCGGGGCCGTCATCGCCCTGATGGGCCTGGGTAAATTCGCCCGCAATGGCGCCGGCGGCTTGGCGCGCAAGGCCCTGTTCGAAGCCTTCGCCCATGGCGGCAAGGCCGGCTGGCTGCCGGAACAGGACTGGGAAGCGCTGCTGGACCGTCCTCTGGAAGACGTGCGGCGCGAGCTGAACATCGTCGCGCCGACGCACTATCAGGCGGTGCGGATGTGAGCGCGCCGGCCGCCGTCGCCCAAGCCGAAGGGAAACCGGTGTCTGGGCTCGTGTCGCTCCTGCGCAGCCTGGTCATCAACGTGCTGGGCTCCTGGCTGGTCTATGTGGCGCTCGAGCGGCTGTTCCCCGCGCCCAGCCTGATCCCCCTTTGGGGTTCGGCCGCGGTGCCGACGGCGGATCTTGCCTTCGAACTCTGGAAGCGCCGATCGGTGGATGTCGTGGCCATGATCGCCCTGTCGCAGACAGCGGCGGCCATCCTGATCAGCCTGTTCGCCCATACGCCCCACGCCTCCATGGTCGGCCACGCCTGGCAGGCCGCGGGTCTTGGCCTGGTGTTCGCCGGATCGGTCGTGCTTGGACGCCCCTTGATGGTTCCGCTCGCGCGCCAGGCCCTGTGCGGCGACGATCCGGTCCGCCGGGCGCGGTTCGACGCGACTCTCGAGTCCCAGCCCGCGCTTCGCCGCCAGATGACCTGGATCAGCCTGGCCTGGACTGCCGCCCTGTGCTCCGAGACGGGCGTGCGTCTCGTGATTCTGCGCCACACCTCGCCGGCGACCTATCTGCTGATCGCCAATGCGGTGAGCTGGGCTGTCCCCTCGATGCTCGGTCTGGCCAGCCTGCGCTACGGGAAATGGATCGCCCGCCGCCTGCGCGAGCGTGGCCTGCTTGCAAGGGACGCCGACGCTTCCTAGCTGCAACGGTCTGGGCCGTGCTAACCGTGCGGCCCGCGCGCGGATCGAGGAAAAGTGGGAACCGGTTTTCCGCCCGCGATCCGCGCCAAGGCAAACGAAGGTATCGCCATGGCTCTGAAGGTCGCCGTCCAGATGGATCCCATCGAAGGGATCAACATCAATTCCGATACGACCTTCCTGATGATGGAGACGGCGCAGGAGCGCGGTCATTCCCTGTGGCTCTACACGCCCGACAGGCTGTCCCTGGAGTACGGGCGCGCCCTGGCGCGGGGGCGGCCGCTTAGCCTGCGCCGCGAGATCGGCAATCACTTCGCCGCCGGCGCCTGGGAGCGGCGCGACCTCGGCGAATTCGACGTGGTGCTGATGCGCCAGGACCCGCCATTCGACATGGCCTACATCACCGCGACCCACATCCTGGAGCGCATCCATCCGCAGACCCTGGTGGTGAACGACCCCGCCGAGGTGCGCAACGCGCCGGAGAAGCTGTTCGTCACCACCTTCGAGGGCGTGCAGCCGCCGACCCTGGTCACCTCGGACATCGAGGCCATCTACGATTTCCGCACCCGCCACGGCGACATGGTGCTGAAGCCGCTCTATGGCGGCGGCGGCTCCGGCGTGGCGCGACTCAAGGCCGACGACCCCAACCTCGACGCCCTGATCGAGCTGCACGCCATGATCGGCCGCGAGCCGGTGATCGCCCAGAAATTCATCCCGGCGGTCGCCAAGGGCGACAAGCGTATCCTGCTGGTCGACGGCGAGCCGGTGGGCGCGATCAATCGCGTGCCGGCCGAAGGCCAGGTGCGCTCGAACCTGCGGGTCGGCGGGCGGGCCGAGCAGGTGGACCTGACGGCGCGCGACCGCGAGCTCTGCGCCATCATCGGGCCGCAGCTGAAGGCGCGCGGCCTGTTGTTCGTCGGCATCGACGTGATCGGCGACTACCTGACCGAGATCAACGTCACCTCGCCCACCGGGGCCCAGCAGCTGAAGCGGTTCTCGGGCGTCGACGCGAGCACGGTCATGTGGGACCGGATCGAGACCATCCGCGCCGGGCGCTAGAGCATCAAGCTCTAAGAGATTGAAACCTCAGGACTTGTCGAGTTTTCCCTGGCGACGACGTTGAACCGTCATCTCTTTCTGATACGTTCTATTTTTGTTCTTGATCTGACCTAAGACTTCTGCTCATCTTGTGCATAACTTTGCATGGGACGCCTAGGGGTAGGGGGTCTGGGCCATGATGGCGCGCGTGGTCACCGTCGCATTCGAGGGCGTCGAGGCCCGGCGCGTGGACGTCGAGGTCCAGGTTTCCAACAGCGGGGCCATCGACGGCGCCTTCTTCGTGGTGGGCCTGGCCGACAAGGCCGTGACCGAGAGCCGCGAGCGGGTGCGGGCGGCCTTCGCGGGCCTGGGTCTCGGTCTGCCCAAGCGCATCGTGGTCAACCTGGCGCCCGCCGACACCAAGAAGGAAGGCAGCCACTACGACCTGCCCATCGCGCTGGGGCTGATGTGCGCCATGGGCGTGCTGCCGATGGATTCACTGGAGGAATGGGCGGCGATCGGCGAGCTGAGCCTGGACGGCCGCATCGCCCCGGTGGCCGGGGCCCTGCCGGCGGCCGTGGCGGCCAACGCGCTCGGCCTTGGCCTGATCTGCCCGGAAGCCAACGGGCCGGAGGCGGCCTGGGCCGGCGAGGCCAAGATCCTCGCTCCCCGCTCGCTGATCGCGGTGGTCAATCATGTACGCGGAACCCAGGTGATGGCCGCGCCACGGCCCGGCCCTATGGTCGACGGTGAGGGCGTGCCGGACCTGCGCGACGTGCGCGGCCAGGAAGCGGCCAAGCGGGCGCTGGAGATCGCCGCGGCCGGCGGCCACAACCTGCTGTTCGTCGGGCCGCCGGGTTCCGGCAAGTCGATGATGGCCCAACGCCTGCCGGGCCTGCTGCCGCCGCTGTCGCCGGTCGAGCTGCTGGAAACCTCGATGGTGCATTCGGTGGCCGGGCTGATCGCCCGCGGCGCCCTGACCCGCGCCCGGCCGTTCCGCGCCCCGCACCATTCGGCCAGCATGGCCGCCCTGACCGGCGGCGGCCTGAAGGTGAAGCCCGGCGAGGTGTCGCTGGCCCACAACGGGGTGCTGTTCCTGGACGAACTGCCGGAGTTCTCGCCCCAGGCGCTCGACAGCCTGCGCCAGCCGCTGGAAACCGGGGAGGTGATGGTGGCGCGGGCCAACGCCCACGTGCGCTATCCGGCGCGGGTCCAGCTGGTGGCCGCCATGAATCCTTGCCGCTGCGGCTATGGGGGTCTGGGCAAGGGTCACTGCGGCAAGGCGCCCAGGTGTCAGCGCGACTATCAGAACCGGGTCTCGGGCCCGCTTCTCGACCGCATCGACCTGCAGATCGAGACCCCGCCGGTGACGGCGGCCGATCTGTCGCTACCTCCGCCGGCCGAGGGCACGGCCGAGGCCGCCGCCCGCGTCGCCGCCGCGCGCGCCGTGCAGGAGGCCCGCGGCCAAATCAATGCCCGGCTCGAGGGCGAGGCCCTGTCAGCCGCGGCGGGGATGGACGATGCCGGCCGCAACCTGTTGTCCCGCGCGGCCGAGGCCGGCCATCTGACCGCCCGCGGCTGGACCCGCACCCTGCGCCTGGCGCGCAGCATCGCCGACCTCGACGGCTCGGCCGGGGTGCGCCGGCTGCACGTGGCCGAGGCCCTGATCTATCGGCGGACGGGCGCGGCGGCGGAGGTGATGGCGTGAGGGCGATCCTGGTCCTGGTCCTGGCGACAGCCATCGCGGCCGGTTCTCCCGCGCAGGCGCGCAAACGCAGCGGCGGCGACCACATCCACGCCTCCCGCGCGCACAAGCCGCGGGTTCCGCACATGCACGCGGTGCGCGCGCCTCACATACGGGCGCATTGAACGTCTTGACCGCGCCCGCATTCGCGTAGCGAGAAGGACGGCGTCCCGTCCGTCCGCCGTGTCATGTCCAAGGAGTTCCGCTTGATCCCGCCGCGCCTGGTCCCGATCCTTCTTCTGCTCGGCTCCAACCTGTTCATGACGACGGCCTGGTACGGCCATCTGAGGTTCAAGGACCGGCCGCTGTGGCTGGTGGTCTTCGCCAGCTGGGGCCTGGCCTTCTTCGAATACTGGCTGGCGGTGCCGGCCAATCGCTGGGGATCGGGGGTCTATTCGGCCGCCCAGCTCAAGGCGATCCAGGAGGTGATCACCCTGGCGGTGTTCTGCGGCTTCTCGGTGTTCTACCTGGGCCAGAAGCTCGGCCCCAACCAACTGATCGGCTTCGGCCTGATCGCCGCCGGCGCCTGGTTCGTGTTCCAGAGCACGGGCGCCTGACGCGTTTTCCATGTACCACCGCCCGATGGCGACATGAGCGGATCATAGGCCGAGCGTATCGATCGCCTGGTGGATGAAGGCGGCTTGGCCTGGAAGGATCTTGAGAACCGCCTGGTCGAATGAAAACCAGCCGACACGATCGATCTCAGGGAAGGCTCGGGTTTCGCCAGACCTGGGCGGCCATTCCATCTCGAACAGGTTGGAGCGGAAGGTATCGATGTCCAGATCGGCTTCCACCAGGAAGGCGTGGACGATCTTGCCACCTTTCTGCTTCAGCGGTTCGAGCGGCTGGAAATCGCCTTCGATCTCAAGGCCGATCTCTTCCGCCACTTCGCGCCGGGCCGCGGCGACGAGGTCCTCGCCCTCCTCCACCAGGCCCTTGGGAATCGACCAGACTCCCGCGTCGCGTCGGGCCCAGAACGGTCCGCCGGGATGCGCGAGGAGGAATTCGACGCCTTCCGCCGGCCGTCGGTAAACCAGAAGACCCGCGCTCGTCCGCGGCATCAGCGTGGGTGCAGCGTCAGCTTCTGCAGGCGCCAGTTGAGCAGTTCGCCGACGTAGAGCTCGTTCTCCGACGGGCAGGCGATCTCGTGGATCCAGCCGAACTGACCGAGGTTGCGGCCCGAGGAGCCGAGATAGCCCAGCACCTTGCCGTCGAGCGACAGCTTGTAGATGCGCCCGGGGAAGGCGTCCGAGGCGTAGAGCACCTGATCCTTGCCGGCCACCTTGGGCGTGATGCACAGAGCCCAGGGCGCGCCGGGGAACATGGTGGCGCCGCCGCCGGCCTCCGGATTGGGCTTGGCGCCAATGGCCGGCTGGGCGTCGGCCGGAACCGGCACGTCGATGGTGATGATCCTGAGCAGCTTGCCCTCGGTGTCGAACACCTGGATGCGGCGGTTGCCGCGGTCGGCGACATAGACGCGGTCCTGGGCGTCCACGGCGATGGAGTGCAGGGTGTCGAACTGGCCGGGCGCCTTGCCATAGGAGCCCCACGACTTCAGCCAGCGGCCGTCCGGCCCGATCTTGGCCACGCGCGAGTTGATGTAGCCGTCGGAGATGTAGGTGTTCCCCTTGGAGTCCCACGCCATGTCGGTGACCTGGCGGAAATAGCCGTCCTGGGCCGGCAGCGGCGGCTTGGGGTGCTCCAGCGGGTGGGCGTTCTCGTCGGAAGCCTCGGGCTTGCGGCCGAACACCCAGGTCACCCGTCCCTGCGGGTTGAAGCGGATGACCATGTCCGAGCCCTTGTCGGCGACCCAGATATTGCCCTGCGGATCCACGCGCACGGCGTGGGCGAAGGACCAGGCATAGAGGTTGTGGCCGATCTCGCGGATGAAGCGGCCGTCGCGGCCGAACTCCAGCAGCTGGGCCGCCGCCGCGCCATAGGCCGGGCCGGTGGTGTTTCCGCGCTGGAACACCAGGATGTGGCCGTCCTTGGGATTGACCGCCACGCCGGCCACTTCGCCCAGGTGCATGTCCGCCGGCGGATTGAGGGCGTCTGTCCCCTCGAAGGGGATTTGCGGCGGGGTTTGTGCGTAGGCGGCGAACGGCGCGGCCGCTAACACCGCGGCGATCAGGACGCGTTTCATCCCAGGTCCTCCCATTTTTTTGCCTTGAAGGGAGGGTGGCAGAACCCGAGGCTGCCGCGAAGCCTTACTTCCGCGCCACCTGCACGCGAGTGGCTCGGGCCACGCCGTCGTCGCCCTTGACGCCGAAGGCGCTGATCTCGTCGCCAGGCTTGATGCTGTCGCGGTCGACGGGGAAGCTGCCGATCACCTGCACGTCGGGCGGCACGATGATATGGCGCGTGCCGCCGGGATAGGAAACCACCAGCTCGCGGCCCGAGGCGCCCTTGGTCACGGTCTGCACCGTGGCGTTGGTCATGGTGGTGTGGGGCGCGGCCATCGGCCGGCTGCCTTCGCCGCCCTTGTTGCCGGGTTCGAATACGCGCAGCTCGATCGACTTGCCGGTGTTGGCGTCGATATCGGTGTTGGCGGTGGCCACGAAGCTGCCGGGCTTGATCGCCTCGATGTCGACCGGATGGGTGGCCACGGCGGTCCAGGTCTTGGCCAGCGGCACGTCGGAAACCTTGCCGTCCTTGTCTTTGATCGTCAGGTGGTCGGCGGCCACGGCGGTGACCGTCCCGCCGTAGCGGACGAAGGCCGGCGGCGCGCCTGCGGCGGGCGGTTGGGCGAGGGCGGCGGTGGCGAGGGCGGAAGCGGCCGCCAGCACGGCGGCGAGGGCGAACGGCTTGGACATGGGGCGGCTCCAGATCTGTGCCTGCGAAGGTCGCAGACGAGCGCACGTGAGGGAAGGCGTCAGGGAACGCTGTTCATAAGATTCTTCATTTGGATTTGCCGGCCGGCCCCGCGTCGAAATCGGCGTCGACCACGCCCTCGGTCCTGGCCAGGTCGCCGATCTGGGGATCCAGCTTCTTGGCGGCGACGATGTCGGCCTCGGCCTGCGCTGCGAGCCCCTTCTTCGAACGCGCCGCGCCGCGGGCGTAGAGGGCGATGGCCGTTTCCGGCTGGGCCTTGATGGCGGCATCGTAGTCGGCGAGCGCCAGGTCGAGTTCGCCGCGTCGCACATGGACGAGGGCGCGGCTGCCCAGCACTTCCGGATCCCTGGGTGCGATCTTGAGCGCCTGATCGCAGTCGCCCAGCGCCTTGTCGAGATCCCGTTTGGCCAGGGCCCGGTCCCAGCACCGCCCGTTATAGGCCGCGACCGCCATCTCGCCGGAGGCCTTCTCGGCGATCATCACGTCGAACTGGGCGATGGCGTCGGCATAGTCCTTGGCGGTCCCGTAGGCCCAGGCCACGCGCAGCCGCGCACGCCCGTCCGGCGTCTTCAGCCGGGCCGCGAGCTCCAGGTCCTGGCGCGCCTTGGCCAGGTCGCCGTCCCTGGCGAAACGGCCGCCGCGCGAAAGCAAGGCTTCGAAGTTTTCCGGTTCCAGCTTCAGCGCCTGGTCGAAATCGGCCATGGCTTCATGGGTCTGGCCGGAGGCCAGCCGCGCGCGACCGCGCAACACGAACGCCTCGGCGCGCCTGGCGTCGGAGGCGACGGCCTGATCCAGAAGCGCGATCGCGCCCTGATAGTCCTTGCTGCCCATCCGGGCGGTGGCCTGGCCGATCAGCGGCTCGACGCCAGAACCGGCGGGCGTTCCAGCGAGGGTCGTGGATGTCCGCGCCGCCACATTGGCGTCGCTGAGATTGAACACCGGCCCGCCGACATAGCTGACGAAGGCCTTGTTCAGGCTGTTGGCGACGAAGATGCGGTGCGACAGGAAGAAGTCGGCTCCCAGCAACATATCGGTCTGGATGCGGTTGAGGTCGCCGAAGCGGATGCGGGTGTGATTGATGCGCTCGGCGCCCAGGGCGAAGCTGTCGAATGGCGCCACCCACGCGGACTTGAGTTCCGAGCCGATGCCGCCGAACAATCCGACCGACACCGCCCCTGGGGTGTCGGGAGTCACCCCGATCCTGGCCGCCACCGACCTGTTCAGGATCGAGGTGGACGCGCCGCTGTCGAAGGTGACAGTGACCTTCTGGCCATTGATCAGGGCGATGGCGCGTACGTCGCGGTCCAGGTCGCCGGGGTCGTAGTTGTTGGGGTCGCGCCCCCGCGAAGCGGGCCGCTTGCCGGTGTGGGTCAGGTCGATCTCGACCGCGGCGCCATCGGCCCAATAGCCGAGGTTGGCGCCCCGGTAGCCGTCCTGCTTGAAGAAGCGGATCGCGCCGTGCGGCAGGTCGTACTCGATGTCGGCGAAGCCGAGCACGTTCTCCCCAATCAGTCCGACGATCCCGTTCTCCCCGACGTCGGCGGAGGCCAGCATGTCGATCTGGCCGAGCGTGACGTCCTTGGTGAAGCCGAAGGAATTGATGGTGGTGAAGTAGAGGTCCACGTCGCCGCCGATGCCGCGGGCCGTCTCGTCGGTCTTGGCCAGCTTCAGGCCCAGCGCCTTGGCCGCCGTGGTGTCGATGGAGCTGGCCCAGGAGCCGCTGTCGACTAGGAACCGGGCCGGCTGGCCGTTGACGTACATGGTCACTGTCGGCCGGACGCCCACCATGGTCACCGGCAGTTCGATGATCTGGCTGAGCTTGCACTCGGCGAAGGCCGGCGCCGCCCCGGCCAGAAGCAGTCCCGCAGCCGCAATCGGCCAAAACCTGTTGTTCATGATCGCCCCCCGGCTGGTGCGTGCAGCCTAAGGTAGCGCTTGGCCCGGCGCCAAGACCAGAGTTCGCCCGCTAGGGCTTCGGCGGGGCGTCCAGCATGAGGCCCAGGCGCTTGGCCTGGTCGGCCACCTTGGCGTTGAGGTCCACGGCGGCCTTGGCGTCGGCGGCGCTCTCGTCTCTCAGGCCCTTCCTCGCTTTGGCCACCGCTCGGGCGTAGAGGGTGATGGCCGCCTTGGGCTCCAGTTTCAGGGCGGCGTCGCAGTCGCTGAGCGCCCGGTCGAGGTCCTGCTTGAGCAGGGCTCGATGATATGCGGCAGGACGGCGCCGAGGTCGCCAAGCGCGCCGGAAACCTCATGCAGGTTCCACGCATAGCGTGGTCGTGGGCCGGCATCGCCTTCAGGCGGCGTTCGTGCCCCTGTGTCTGCCATGGCCCGATCAAGCACAGCCCAGTGAAATTGAGCAAGGCGAGATGATTAGATCGGTCAAAGCGTGTAGACACCACCGGCCGCACTGCTAGATATACTGGGGAATATAGCGGTGGACCGCGGCGGCCTCGCTGAAGTGGAGTTTTGTCATGCCCATGGTGGGCCCCCTGAAGGTGAAGGCGCAGCTGCTGATCGGAGGCGAACTGGCCATGGGGCCGGGCAAGGCCGACTTGTTGGAAGCGATCCAGTCCGAGGGCTCGATCTCTGCAGCGGGACGCAAGCTCGGCATGAGCTACCGCCGCACCTGGCTGCTGGTCGACACCATGAACCGCTGCTGGGTCGAGCCCCTGGTCCAGACCACGCCCGGCGGCGGCGAGCACCGCGGCACGCGCGTCACCGTGATGGGCCTTGAGGTGCTGAAAGCCTATCGCGCCCTGGAGGCCGAGCTGGTCAGGGCGGCCGCCGGTCCGCTGGCGGTGTTGGAGGCCAAGCTGCTCGATACGCCGAAGGCATCCCAGGCGGAAACGTCTCGGGGCGAGGCTTGAGGCCCGGCAGGCGCTATCCTGGCGCCCATGCTTGATTCTCCCATGCTCGAGCCCCTCGAAGAGGCGGCGGCCATACTTCGCCGCACCTTTGGCCATACCGCCTTCCGCGGGCTGCAGGCCGAGGTGATCGCCGAGGTGCTGGCGGGGCGTCACGCCCTGGCGGTGCTGCCCACCGGCGGGGGCAAGAGCCTGTGCTACCAGATCCCCGCCCTGATGCGGCCGGGCGTGGCCTTGGTGGTCTCGCCGCTGATCGCCCTGATGGCCGATCAGGTGGAGGGGCTGGTGCAATCGGGCGTGGCGGCGGCGCGTCTGGATTCCGACACCACCTTGGACGAGCGCAGCGCGGTGTGGCGGCGCATCGAGGCCGGTGAGCTCGACCTGCTCTACCTCTCGCCCGAGGGGCTGATGCAGCCGGCCATGCTCGACCGCCTGGTCCGGCAGAAGATCGCCCTGATCGCCATCGACGAGGCGCACTGCGTCAGCCAGTGGGGCCACGACTTCCGTCCCGAGTACCGCATGCTGGGCCGCCTGGCCGAGCTGTTCCCCCAGGTCCCGCGCCTGGCGGTGACGGCCACGGCCGACGCGCGCACCCGCGAGGACATCCGCGCCGAGTTGCGGCTGGAGGGCGCGGCCGAGTTCGTCGCCTCCTTCGCCCGGCCCGAACTGCGCCTGTTGGCCGAGCGCAAGCAGGGGCGCGGCGACAAGCGGGTGATCGAGCTGGTCAAGGCCCGGCCCGGCGGTTCGGGGGTGGTCTATTCCGGCTCGCGCGATGGGGCGGACCGGCTGGCCGAGGCGCTCCGGGCCGAGGGCGTGCCGGCCATCGCCTACCACGCCGGCCTCGACCGCAAGCTGCGCAACGATCGGCTGATGCAGTTCCTCAACGCCGAGGAGCAGGTGATGGTGGCGACCATCGCCTTCGGCATAGGCGTGGACAAGCCGGACGTGCGCTATGTGATCCACGCCGACCCGCCGCCTTCGATCGAGGCTTACTGGCAGGAGGTCGGGCGGGCTGGACGAGATGGCGAGCCGGCCGAGGGCATCACCCTTTATAGCGCCGCCGACATGGCCTGGGCCTTCCGGCGGATCGAGGGGCGCGAGATCAGCGAAGAGGTGGCGCGCGGCCAGGGCCGCAAAGTGCGCCAGCTCTACGCCATGCTCGACGGCATGAGCTGCCGCGCGGCCGGGGTGCGCCGCTACTTCGGCGAGGAGGGGGTGGAGGTCTGCGGCCAGTGCGACCTGTGCCTGGCGCCGCCGGACTCCGTCGACGCCAGCCAAGCCGCGCAGAAGGCCCTGGCGGCGGCGCACCGGCTGGGCGGGCGGTTCGGGCGCGGGCGGCTGGTCGACCATCTGCTGGGCAAGACCAAGGACGTCTCGCCGTCGGAGGCGGCGCTCTCGACCTATGGCGTCGGCCAGGAGCTGAGCCCTGCGGCCTGGCGCGACCTGATCGACCAGCTGCTGTTCGAGGGCCTGCTGCGCGAGGACCCCAACGATGGCCGGCCGCTTGTGGGCCTGGGCGACGCCGAGGCGGTGCGCGCCGTCTATCGCGGCGAGCGGCAGGTGAAGCTGCGCCGCGCGCCGGAGGCGTTCGACGCCTCCACGCGTTCGGGCCGGCCCCGCAAGCGCACGCGCGAGGCCATGGCGACGGTGGGGACGGACAACCAGGGACTATACGAAGCCCTGCGCGCCTGGCGGCGCGAGGCGGCGGCCGCGCAGGGCGTGCCGCCCTACGTGATCTTCCACGACAAGACCCTGGCCGAGATCGCCCTGTTCCGCCCAGCGACCCTCAGCGACCTGACGACGA